>Ga0137412_10004143_pt1 | contig 11582 bp, 9 predicted proteins | sample CZODoug2_1_16fun_FD_122160 | JGI IMG/M metagenome (GOLD analysis project Ga0137412, IMG submission 122160) | Vadose zone soil fungal communities from Angelo Coast Range Reserve, California, USA - CZODoug2_1_16fungal (Hybrid Assembly) | ecosystem: Environmental > Terrestrial > Soil > Vadose zone...
TGCACCTGGGCCTGCGCCGCCGGGCCGCGGAGAAACGGGCCGCCGAACTGCTCGCCGACGTCGGTGTGCCCGACCCGAAGAACCGGCTGCGCGCGCACCCGCACGAGTTGTCCGGCGGTCTGCGCCAACGGGTGATGATCGCCATCGCCCTGGCCTGCGACCCCGCCGTGCTCATCGCCGACGAACCGACCACCGCGCTCGACGTCACCGTGCAGGCGCAGATCCTCGACGTGGTCGAGCGACTGCAGGAACGCCTGGGCACCGCGGTCATCTGGATCAGCCACGACCTCGGCGTGGTCGCGGGCATCGCCGACCGCATCGCCGTCATGTATGCCGGTCGCATCGTCGAGGAGGCCGCCGTCGACGGCCTGTTCGCCCATCCCCGCCACCCCTACACCCGCGCCCTGCTCGCCGCCCGTCCGGTGCTGGGCCACCGCCGCGTCACCCTCGACGCCATCCCCGGACGCCCGCCGGACCCGCACGAGCGTCCGCCCGGCTGCGCGTTCCGTCCCCGCTGCCCGGTTGCCGCGGACCCGCGGTGCGAGACCCAGATCCCGCCCTTGCGCGAGGTCGGGCCCGGCCACCGCGCCGCGGTGTTCTACGACCTCCCGGAGTCCGCCGATGAGTGAGGCGCCGCTGCTCGAACTCGACGACCTGCGCGTGCATTACCCCGCCCGCCGCGGCGCCGTCCTCCGTGCGGTGGACGGGGTGAGCCTGCGCGTCGAGCGCGGCACCACCCTCGGGCTGGTCGGGGAATCCGGCTGCGGCAAGTCCACCCTCGGCCTCGCCGCGCTGCGCCTCATCGACCCCACCAGCGGGCGGGTGCGTTTCGACGGCACCGACGTCACCACCGCGTCGCGGCGGGACCTGCGGGCCCTGCGCCGGCGCACCGCCGTGGTGTTCCAGGACCCCTACGCCTCACTCGACCCGCGGTTCACCATCGGGGCGAGCATCGCCGAGCCCCTCGCCGTGCACGGACTGCTGCGTGGCCCGGCGCGCAGCGAACGCGTCGCCGGTCTGCTGGAGCGGGTCGGGCTGGACCCGGCCGGGGTCGGTCGCCGGCCGCACGAGCTGTCCGGCGGGCAGCGCCAACGGGTCGGCATCGCCCGCGCGTTGGCCGGGCAACCGGACCTGCTGATCTGCGACGAACCCGTCGCCGCGCTGGACGTCTCGGTGCAGGCGCAGGTGCTCAACCTGTTTACCGAACTGGTCGCCGAGTTCCGGCTGACCAGCGTGTTCATCGCGCACGACCTGGCCGTCGTCGAGCACGTCAGCGACCGGGTCGCGGTCATGTATCTCGGGCGGATCGTGGAGACCGCCGACGCCGAGGACATCTCCGGAGACCCGCTGCACCCGTACACGCAGGCGTTGGTCGCCGCGGTCCCCGAGGCCGACCCCGCACGGGCCCGCGCCCGCGGCCGGGCCGTACTGCCCGGCGAAGTGCCCAGCCCGCTGGCGCCACCGTCCGGCTGCCGCTTCCGCACCCGCTGCCCGCGGGTGTTCGAGCCGTGCGCCACCGTCGACCCGCCGCTGGTGGAGGTGGCGCCGGGCCGCCAGGTGGCCTGTCACCTGTACCCGCCGCCTGACGGACCGTCAGGCGGGTTGGCCTGACCGCTACAACAGGCCAACCACTTCCGATCACAGTTGGAACGCGTGGGACGTCGCGTCGGTGAATCTGAGCGTGGCCCTGTTCCCTTCCGTTGCAACTGTGCTCCGAGGTGGTTGGTTCCCCGGTGGTCGCCCGGCCGAGCTCGCCGCTACAACAGATGGATGTGCAGCCGGGTCAGCGAGCCCCACGGGCCGGAGCGGGTCTCCACCAGATCGCACAGCTGGTTGACGATCCACAGCCCGCGCCCACCAAGAGCGCTCGGCCGCAATTCCCGGCCCACCAAGGGATCGGCGATGCACCCGTGGGTGGCGACCTCGACCACCAACGACCCCTCGGCGCGGTCAAGGCCCCGGCTGACGAAGGCGGGGTGCGCAGTGTGGGCGAGCGCGTTGGTCGCCACCTCGTTGACCGCCACCACCAGCTCGTCGCGGCGCTGGGCGGACAGCCCGGCGTCCTCGGCGATCTCCGCGACGCTGACCCGCAGCACCGCCAGCCCGGCCAGGTCCACGATCACGCCCAGCGGTTCGGTGAGCGGGTCGGGCCGCGCCGGCGGGTGCTGCCCGATCAACAGACCCTCCATGTCGTACTGCGGGCAGTCCGCGTACCCGTCCGCGGTCCACACCTGCGGGTGCACGCGGCGGGCCTCGCTCACCACCGCCGCGGGCAGCGCCGAGGTGTCGTAGGCGCACAGGAAGCTGATCGGGGAGTCGGCGAAGGCGAGGTTGACCGCGGCCTCGTGCGCGATAACTTCCCGCTGCTGCGCCGGGGTCCGACCGGGCCACATCGGCAGGCCGAGCGCCCGGACCCGACGGCCCCCGCCGGACTCGACGAACCTGCGGACCGCGCCGATCACCCGGGCCGGGTTCGCGCCGATCACTTCCATGTCCGCGAACGCGACCGCGTCGCCGTCAACGCCCAGCGACCCGCGGATCGCCTCGTGGGCCGCGCCGCCGGCCACGATCACCACCGCCTCGTCGGCGGCCAGGCCCTCGGCGACCCAGCGGCCCACGCCCGCCAGGAACCGGGCGGGATCGTCGTAGAGGAAGACGGCGTGCTGCATGCGGTCACCGACAACCATGGGCGAGCTCATACCCCACCCGAGGCCGAGAGAACATGCGAGTTCACCGGCTGGATCCCGCCTCGACCTGGACCTGCTGCAGCTCGAGGATCTCCACGATCCGCCCGGCCTGGTAGGGCCCGTCCCGCAGCACCACGGTGCCGCCGCGTGCCCGGGCGAACTCGTCGAGCACGACCAGCCCGCGATGGTCGATGAAGATCAGCTCCGCGGCGTCGAGCACCATCTCCCCGCCGCCGGCGAACAGACCGCTGCGGTCCAGGCAGCGCGCGAAGCCCTCGACGCAGGACAGGTCGATCTCCCCGGCGACCGCGACGAGTGCCGGCGGGATGCCCGGCAGCGCCCAGTCCGGGTTGGCGGCGTGCAGCCGGAACGGCTGGGCGGCGGCCAGGTTCACCGACGGGTGCAGCGAGCAGAGTTCGTCGAGCCTCTGCGGGCCGACTTGCGGACGGTGGAACCCACACATCCCACACAGCGGAGCGCCGGCGGCGTAATACCCGTCGATCAACATCTCGTAGCGGGCGAACTCGTGGAACAGCTCCGCGGATCGCGCCACCGCGGTGCAGTCGGTCACCACCCGCAACCCGGAATGGCCGGCCACCAGCGCGTCCTCGACGGCGCGCGCCCACCCCCGCACCGTCTGCGCGGGGTCGGGTCCGTAGCCCGCTTCGATCGGCACCAGTCGCAGCGCGTCGCAGCCCACCAGCTCGTCCACCGGCCCCAGTTCCTGCAGGTCGGTGCGCAACGCCGCGACATCCGAGCTGCCCAGATACCAGCACCGCTCGCCGGCATCCAGGCCCTCGGCGAGGAATTCCACCGCGCGGACCCGGAAGTCCTCGTGGGTGTCGAAGACCCAGCAGAGGTGGTCGCCGGGACCGAAGCCCCGGGCCTCCGCCACCGCCCCGGATCTACGCATGCGCCGGAAGGTACCTGGGAGAACACGGCCCCGACAACACCGCCGGAAAGGCGATTTACCGCACTCCCGGGGCGGCCTCGTTCAGCCGGCGTCCCGGGCGCGGGCGAGGGTGACCACCGCGACCCCCGCGGGCGTGTTCCCGTCGGTCAGTTCGACGATCATGCGGTTCAGCTTGGGGTGGTGCAGGGCGGCGGCGATGAACGCCGCCACGTTGTGCCGGCGGGCGGTTCCGTACTCCAGCGCGAGCCCGGCGGAGACCAGGCCGGTGCCCGGCTCGTCGGTCAGGGTGCCCGGCCGAACGATCAGCCAGTCCAGGTCGGTGTGGGCCAGGTGGACGTCGGCGGCCTTCTTCACCCGCATGTAGTGCTCGAAGCCCTCGCCGCGTTGCTGGTCCCGACCGGCCTCGGGGAACGCCGACACCAGCACGAATCGGCTCACGCCGGCCCGGGTGGCGGCGGCCGCGGCCTTCTCCAGGCCTGTGCCGTCGATCAGCGTGGTCTGGTCCATCCCCGTGCCGTGCGCGCCGGCGGAAAAGACCACCGCACTATGGCCGCGCATATACACCGCCAACTCCGCCACCGAGTCGTCGATGAGGTCACCGAGGGCCGGCGTGGCGCCAGTGGCCGCCACCGCTTCCTGCTGGTCGGGGTTGCGGTGCATCCCGGTGACCTGGTCGCCGCGGACGAGCAGCAGCGGGGTCAGCCGGCGACCCACGCCACCGGCCGCGCCGATCAGGAACACCTTCATCCCGGCATTCTCCTGGGGCGCCGCCCATGCCAACCTCAGCACCCCGGGTGCAAGCGACAGGAGCTGCGCGATGCGCGACGTGAAATACGGCCTGAACCCCGTCGAGTTCCCGCCGATCGCCGCCCATCGCGCCGCGGTGCAGACCTACGACGCCGCCGGGATCGACTTCCTGACCTACTGGGACCAACACTGCCTGACCATCCCGCGCTGCCTGTGGATCCCGGAGATCTGTCCCGCGGCCGAGATGTTCCACATCGACGCGTGGCTGGAGCCGTGGCCGCTGCTCACCGACGCCGCCATCCACACCGAGAACATCCGCCTCGGGTTGACCACCTCCGACGTGTCCCGACGCAGCCCCGACGTGCTGGCCCAACTGGCGCTGACCCTCGATCACTACGCCGAGGGCCGCTTCTTCCTCGCGCTCGGCGCCGGGGAGAACAAGCAGTGCACGCCGTACGGAATCGTGCGGGACAAGCCATTCGGGCGGCTGGAGGAAACCCTCGAGCTGCTCAAGCGGTGGTTCGCCGGCAACGAGCCGATCGACTATCCGGGCACGTTCTACGACGTGAAGAAGGGCGGGATCAGCACCCCCGCGTACACCCCGGGCGGCCCCGAACTGCTCGTCGCCGGCGGCCCCGGCAAGGCCCTGCGCTTCGGTGCGCAACTGGCCGATGGCTGGGTGTCCTACTTCCCCGGCTCGTTCGCCGAGGACTACGCGGACGAGGTCGCGGAGTTCAACCGGCTGGCGCAGGAGGTCGGCAAGGACCCCTCGACGATGACCAAGCTGATGCTGTTCGGGGTCGTGCTCGGGGACACCGAGGCCCAGGTCGAGGAGATGATCGCGCACCCGATCATCCGGTGGGACGTCGCCGCCCTCGTCCCCGGCGGACACACCTGGAAGCGGCACGGGCTGATCAACCCGCTCGGCGAGGACTTCGCCTACCCCCGCGACCTCTACCCGATGGAGTGGGAACTCACCGACGCGATGCGGGTCATCGACAAGGTCAGCCCCGACATGGTGCGCCACTTCAAGTTCTGCGGCACCCCCGTGCAGGTCGCCGCGATGATCCAGCCGTTCATCGAGGCCGGCGCCACCCACGTGATGCTCGGCGACTACGGCTCACTGGTGACCGCGGGCGACATGGGCTCGGCGGTGGACGGCTCCCGCCGGCTCGCCGAATGCTTCGATGAACTGCGCCGGCTCAACGGCCAGCCGGTTTTAGCCACGGTCTGACGAAGCGTCAGCTCGGGCGGCGCCGTCCGGAGCGACGGGGCCGCAGCGGCTCCGGGGTGATGACCAGGTCACCCGGCTTGAGGAACCCACTGTGCACCAGGCTCTGCGTCGGCCCGGACTCCGCGACGGTGACGGGCAGCTTCAGCACGTCCCCGCCGCGCTGCACGGCCAGCAGCGTCCCGCGCCCGGCGGGGATCAACGCGGCACTGGGCACCGCGACCGCGGCCGGTTGATCCGCCGCGAGGATGCGCACGGTGGCCGAGCGGCCCAACGCCATGCCGCCCGCGCGGTCGTCGAGGTCGATGTGCACCCGGAATGCCCGCGCGCCGTCGTGGTCCACCTCGGACACCACGCCGGGCACCGTCGCCCCGGTGGCCGGGAAGGAGACCGTCGTCTGTTGGCCGGGCACGACGGTGCCGGCTTGATGCCGCGGCACCCGTGCGGTCACGCTGCGGTGCGTCTGGTCGGCCAGCACGATGTAGCCATGCGCCTCGCCGGCGCCCGGCGAGGCGAGCAGGCCACCGGCGAGCAGCGCGGCCGGCCCCGATCCGGTCGGGCCGGGACGATCCGGACCGACCACGGAGACCACCACTGCGTCCACGGGTGCGCGCACCACCGAGGACTGCGCCAAGGACTGCGCGATGCGCGCCTGCTTGCGCGCGCGGTGCAGCGCGCCCTTCGCTGTGGACTGACCGTTGTGCTCGTTGAAGTTCTTCTGCGCGACGGCCACCCAAACGCGGTTTCGGGCCTCGGCAACCTGCGCGCGCAACTGGTGGAGCTGCTGCACGTCGTTGAGCAGGGTCACCCCGAGTCCGTGCTCGGCGTAGGCCAGGTCCAACTGCGCACCGGCGATCGCGCTGCGGGTTTGCAGCGCGGTGGCCCGGTCGTTGTGGAGGCTCCGGTGGAAGTCGGTGGTGGTCGCCGTCGCCGGCGGCGGCGGCGCCACCGTCTGAGACCTCGACCGTTCGTGGTTATCGATGTTCTCGCTGACCCGGCTGCGGTCGTGCAGGTTGGCGAGGACCTTGTGCCGGGCCACCCCGAGGATCGCGTGCTGGTCGGGCCAGTCGTAATCGGCGTGCTGCTCGGCCTGACGCAACGCCAGGCACATGCTGCGATACGCCAGTTCCGCCTGGCGAATGTTCGCCCGGTCCAGTTGCACCTGCTCCACGGTCGGCGGCGCTGCGGCCGCGGCCGCCTGCTGCTGGGCCAGCGTCAGGTTCACCCGGGCGTCGCGCACCGCCTGGCGCACCGCCTCGTCCGCGGTGGCCGCCAACTCCTGCCCGGCGTGCACGTGCTGACCGACGGACACGCTGAGCCGGGCCTGCGACTCCGCGCCGTCATAGGGCACCGCGACGGTGCGGGGGTCGTCCAGGTGAGCGACCAACGTGCCGGATTCCGCCGCACCCGAGGCAGGCGCATCGGCGGCCGCGGACGGCGCGAGCGCGCGGGCACCCTCTACGCCCGCCGCCAGCAACGCCAACGACAACCCGGCACTGACCGCGGCTTGGGTTCGTCTCATGTGGCCCCTCTGGTCACACAAGTAACTTAAGTCACATTGAATGTGGGGTGTGTATGGGCCGGTTCGGGGTTGGGTCAAAAACTGCGTGAGGCGGGCCCCGGGAGACTGGGCCATGCCCGCGCGCAGCTTCGACGAGATCGCCGACGAGCTGTACGGGCTGCCGCTCGGCGAGTTCATCGCGGCCCGGACCCGTGACGAGAAGCAGGCCCGCCAGGACGGGGACCGCGAGCTCGCCGCGGCTATCCGCGCGCTGGCCAAACCCAACGTGGCCGCGTGGCTGGCCAACCAGCTGGCCCGCGCGCACCGCGCGGAGCTGGAGTCGTTGCTCGAGCTCGGCGCGGGTATGCGGGAGGCGACCCGGCGGCTGGCCGGGGACGAGTTGCGGGCACTGACGCGTCAACAGCAAGAGTCAGTGCACGCGCTGATGCATCAGGTCCGCTGGATCGCGGGGACCCACCGGCAGCCGATGAGCGACAACACGGTCCGCGGTCTGCTGGACACGCTGCACGCCGCGGTGGTCGACGAGCAGGTCGCCCAGCAACTCCTGGCCGGCCGGTTGACCGACGCGGTGTTCCGCAGCGGGTTCGACCACGCCGACGACGCCGCGCCCGCCGCGTGGCCGACCGAGCCTGCGCCGCGACGAAGTGACGACCTGCAGCTGCGCCGGGCTGCGAAAGCACGGGCCGACGCCGGCGACCCCGCCCCCGCCGCCGGGGGGGCCGAGCCCGCGCCGCACCGCGGTGACGACCTGAAGCTGCGCCGTGCCGAGAAGGCCCTGGCCGACGCCGAGGCAGCGCTCAGCGACGCGGTGGCCGCTCGCGACGAGGCGCGCGGGCACGCGGCCGAGGGGGACCGAGCGGCCGCGGCCGCCGAGCACCGGGTCGCGGAACTGGGCCGACAGTTGGCCGCGGCCGAGGCCGCCGCTACCGAGGCCGACCGGCACCGCGACGGCCTGGCCGCTGCCCTCGCCGAGGCCGAGAAGTCCCTCGATGCGGCCGAACGCCGCCGCGCCGACGCCCTGGCCCAGCGCGACCGCGCCGCCGACAACGAACCCGGCTAGCCCGGTGGCCGACGGCGGGCAGGCGAACCGGTTGCAGACCTTGGTCGGCGGCCCGGCACAGCTGCGGGTGGTGGCGATTCTGGCTGCGGTGCTGGCGTTGGACGGCGCGGACAAGGGCACGGTGGGGGCCACCGCGGCGGACCTGCAGCGCTCGTTCGACATCAGCAACACCGGCATCGGATTGCTCAGCGCCGTGGCCACCCTGGTCGGTGCGGCGGCCACCATCCCGGTCGGCGCCCTCACCGACCGGGTCACCCGCACCCGGCTGCTGGCCGGGTCGATCGTCGTGTGGGCGGTGGCCATGTTGTTCGGCGCGCTCGCGCCGTCCTATCACTGGCTGTTGGTGTCCCGGTTGGCGTTGGGCGCGGTCAGCGCCACCGCGGGTCCCACGGTGGCCTCGTTGACCGGCGACTTCTTCCCCGCCGCGCAACGGGCCCGGATCTACGGGTTCATCCTGGTCGGCGAGTTCGCCGGCACCGGAGCGGGCTTCGCGATCTCCGGTGCGCTGGGCAGCCTGATCGGGTGGCGGGCCGCGTTCGGCTGGTTGGTGCTGCCCGGTGCGGTGTTGGCGGCGATCGTCTGGCGGCTGGACGAGCCGGCCCGGGGCGCGGCCGGCCGGCCGACCCCGGAGCAGCGGGCCGACCCCGCGCAGGCAGTCACCCAGCGAGGCGTCGAGCCCTACGCGAACCAGGTGCTGCACACCGATCCGGCGCGGGCCGGGTTGTGGTGGGCGATCCGCTATGTGCTGCGGGTGCGCACCAACGTGGTCATCATCGCGGCCTCCGCGCTGACCTACTTCTACTTCGCCGGCGTGCGCACATTCATCATGCTGTTCGCCCAACACCACTACCGGGTCAGCAGCGGCACCGCGTCGGCGCTGCTGTTGACGATCGGCATCGGGGCGGTGGCCGGGGCCTTCTTCGGCGGCCGGTACACCGACCGGCTGATGGAACGGGGAGTGCTCAACGCCCGCCTGCTGATCCCCGTGGTAGTGCTTGTGACGATGCCCGTGCTGCTCGGCCTCGGGTTCTGGCTGCACCCCTTGTTGCTCTCGATACCGCTGCTCGCCGTTGCCTCCGCGCTGCTCGGCGCGGGCAGCCCGGCGCAGGACGCCGCGCGGCTGGACATCATCCACCCGATGCTGTGGGGGCGCTCCGAGGCGGTGCGCACCACCATTCGCCTGTTGCTCGAAGCGGCCGCTCCGCTGGCCTTCGGCCTGGTCGCCGACCACCTGTTCGGGTCGCACGTCAGCTTCGCCGATGCGACCACCAACACGTACACCGCCGGGCAGGGCCACGGCCTCGGTCCGACGTTCCTGCTGTTCCTGGTGCTGCTTCCGCTGGGCGGTGCCGTCGCCGCCATCGGCCTGCGCACCTACCCCCGCGACGTCGCCACCGCCGCCGCCTCGCTGGCGAACACATCGACCGGCCGGCAAACGGGTAGCCGGTCGCCATGAGCCCTGATCGACTCGCGCCGTACCGCGCGAAGCGCGACTTCGCCAAGACCGCGGAGCCGTCGGGTGGGCGCGTGAAGAAGCGGCCCGACGCCGATGCGCCGCGCTTCGTGGTGCAGCGCCACCGGGCGCGTCGGCTGCACTACGACTTCCGTCTGGAGATCGGCGGGGTGCTGGTCAGTTGGGCGGTGCCGAAGGGACCGACGCTGGATCCCGACATCCGCCGCGCCGCGTTCCACGTCGAGGATCACCCGCTGGACTACATCGACTTCGAGGGCGTGATCCCGGCCGGGGAATATGGCGGCGGCGACGTGATCGTCTGGGACAACGGCACCTGGGAACCGCACGACACCGACGATCCGGCCACCGCGGTTGCTGACGGTGAGTTACATATCGACCTGTACGGGGAAAAGCTGCACGGCCGCTTCGTGCTGGTCCGCACCCGCAAACAGTCCTCCGGCAAGGAGGAGTGGCTGATGCTGCACAAGCACGACGAGGCAGCGGTGGCCGGGTGGAACCCCGAGGATCATCCGCGCTCGGTGCTGTCCGGGCGGACCAATGACGAGGTGAAGGCCGACCCGGACCGGCTGTGGCGCTCCGACCTGCCCGCCGATCAGGCCGCGGTGGCGCTCAAGGCCGCACCCGCCACGGAGGATGAGCTGGCCGCGCTCGACGAGTTGGGCAAGTCCGGCAGCTGGGCGGTGTTCGGCCGCGAGCTACGGGTGACCAACCTGGACAAGGTGCTGTTCCCGGCCCGCAAGGGCGAGGAGCCGGTCACCAAGCGCGACCTGCTGCGCTACACCGCGCACATCGCCCCGGTGCTGTTGCCGTATCTGCGCGGCCGCGCGTTGAACATGCACCGCTTCCCCAACGGCGCGACCACGAAAGGCTTCTGGCACAAGGCATTGCCCGACCACGCCCCGGACTGGCTGCCGCGCTGGGACTACACCGGCGCCGACCCGGGCGAGACCACCACCTACCTGGTCGTCGACGAACCCGCCGCGCTGCTGTGGGCGGCGAACTTCGGTGCGCTGGAGTGGCACGCCTGGACCTCGCTGACCGATGAACCCGACCGGCCCACCTACGCGCTGATCGATCTCGACCCCGGCGAGCACACCAGCTGGGAGGACCTACTCACTCTCGCCCGGCTGCACCGCACCGCGTTGGAGCACGTGCACGTGCACGCCCGGGCGAAGCTCACCGGCCGCCGCGGCATCCAGATCTGGATCCCCATCGCGGTCGGCCCGTCTTTCGACGAGACCCGCGCCTGGGTCGAGCAACTGTCCCGCACCGTCGGCGCCGTGCTGCCCGAACTGGTCAGCTGGAAGTGGCAGAAGGACGAACGCGGCGGCCTGGCCCGGTTGGACTACACACAGAACGCGATCAACAAGACCCTGGTCGCGCCCTACAGCCCGCGCGCCGCGGCGGGTGCGCCAGTGTCCGCGCCGATCGAGTGGGACGAGCTGGACGATCCGTCGCTGCGGCCCGATGCGTTCACCATCCGGGACATGCCGGGCCGGCTGGCCCGCCACGGCGATCCGTTCCGCACCGTGCTGGACCTGGGCCAGGTGCTTCCCCCGATCAGCTAGCCAGCCGCCCGGGATGGGCCGGCACTGTGACCGGCTAGCGCAGGCCGGCGAAGAGATCGTCCTCGGGCAGCGGGGCGCCGGTGGAGTCGACCGCCCGGATGAAGCTCTCCTCGCCGAACACCCGCTCGCCGAGCTCGGGCGGGATCTTGCTGAACCACGACTCACTGATCTGGCTGGCGTGCGCCGTCAGCGCGGCGCGCTTGCGGGCCAGCACGGGGCGGATGTCGACCGTGGTGGTGATGCGCCGCTCGGAGGCCTCCATCTGCTGCCGCGTCTCGGGGGTGATGCCGTCCTCCTCGGGCATGTCCACGCCGGCGTCCCTCAGCGCGGTCCACAGCTCCTGCCACTCGCTGACCGGCATCGCGGTCAGGTACAGCTTG
>Ga0137412_10004145_pt1 | contig 11581 bp, 9 predicted proteins | sample CZODoug2_1_16fun_FD_122160 | JGI IMG/M metagenome (GOLD analysis project Ga0137412, IMG submission 122160) | Vadose zone soil fungal communities from Angelo Coast Range Reserve, California, USA - CZODoug2_1_16fungal (Hybrid Assembly) | ecosystem: Environmental > Terrestrial > Soil > Vadose zone...
AGGCCGGCGAGCAGGATGATGGTGGAAAACGGCAGCGTGTTCCACACCTGCGCCACCGCGGTGAGAAAGAACGCACCGGTCGGCGTGGTGAGCCAGCTGTGATACGAGTCGATCAGGCCCACCTGTTTGAGCAATCCGTTGAGGGCGCCGGTCTTGGCGTCGAAGATGGTGCGCCACATCAGTCCATTGACCACGCCCGGCATGGCCCACGGCAGCAGGATGAGGCTGCGCATTGCGCCACGGCCGACGAAGGTCTCGTTGAGCACCAACGCAAGCGTCATGGCGAGCACCACGGTCATCCCGACGACCACGACCACGAACAGCGCCGACACGCGCAGCGAGTTCAGGAAATCAGTGTCGTGAATGAGCCCGGTGTAGTTGCGCAGGCCGATGAAATGCCGCTCGTTGGGTTGCTTCAGGTTGTCGCGCTGCAGGCTGACCCAGAACGAATAGCCGATCGGGTAGGCGATCAGGGTCAGGATGACGATGATTGCCGGCGCATTCATGACGTACGCGCGCCAACCATCGCTTCTGCGGTCGAACCATCCCGGCCGGACGGGTGCCGACACCATGTCAGGAATACTTCTTCTTGAGCCTGGCGGCGGTTGCGGCGAGACTCTTGGCGCCGGCCGAGCCGCTCGTCTGACCGGTGATGAGCTGCTGGATCACCTTCTGCTGTGAGGTTTCGTACTCGGTGTACCAGGGCGCGGCGATCACATTGCGGGGTTTGGCGACCGAGGCGAGCTGGTTGTAGATGGTGGGGTCGACGAACTCGCGCAGCGTCTTCTGCGACGCCGGGTCCGTAGCCAGCGACTTGAACGCGAAGCCGAGGCCCTCTTTCTGCAGCCACAACTTTGCGGTGTATGGGTCGCCGGACTTGTCCAGACCGCCCAGGTAGGAGATCAGCTTGAAGGCATCGTCCTTGTGTTTTGTCTTGGCGCTGAGGCCATACATGCGAGTGTTGCTGACCGTGCCCTGGGTCTTGCCATCGAGGCTGGGGATCATCGCGATCTTGACATTGCCGGCGACCTTCGATTGGGTCTTGTCGTTGTACTCCCGCGCCGCATAGCGGGCGCCGATGGTGAATGCGTACTGCCCCGACATGAATGCGTTGTCGAACGGTACGGCGGCCAGCTGCAGCGCCGCGGTGTCGAGCACCTTGCTCTGTTGAGCCGCGCCTCTGATCCAGTCCAGCACGTTGCGCACAACCGGGTCGGAGGTCGCCATAACCGGCTGCAGATTGTCGTCGAAGACCTTCGCACCACTCGCGTAGTAGAGGCCCCACACCCACGCCCACCAAGTGTCGGACAGCTGCGCGGAGAGCCCAAACGGGTGCTGGATGATGCCGGCCTTCCGTATTTTCAGGCACTGTTGCTCGAGCTCGGGCAGCGACTTCGGCGGCGCGGAAATGCCGGCCTTCCGCAGAATTTCGGCGTTGTAGATCAGCGCCTGACAATCTGTGTAGTACGGCAGGCCATATTTCTTGCCCTTGTACGTCATCGCCGCCGCATTGCTGGGGTACAGCTCGGAATAGACCTTGTCCACACCATCCATGCCGTCGATGGGCTGCAGATAGCCCGCATCGACCCAGCCGGCGAGCGAGTCGTCGTAAACGTAAAGCGCGTCCGGCTCGCTGCCACCGGTGTACTGGGCGACCAGCTTCTGGACGTATTGCGCGCTCGTGATCGGCGTGTAGTTGACCTTGATCGACGAGTTCAGTTTCGTGAACCGTTTCACGTTGGCCGCCACGATGGTCGACTGGTAATCCCAGCCCTCGAAGTTGACCGCACCGGATGTGGCGGGGTTGCCGCCGCACGCCGACAGTAATGGTGCGGCCGCGACCGCGCCGATACCAAGGGCGCCGGCGGTCAGCGCTTGGCGCCGTGACAGGGGTGGTGGCATGTCGGCCGTCCTTTCGGTTTTCGATCTGACTGGTTGCCTAGGTGGTGGCACTCGCGCGTTCGATCGCGTCCTCAACCTCCAGCCGATACAGCTGCGTGGGTCGCCCTTTCCGATTTTCCTGAGCACTGCCACTGCGCACCGCGAGTCGGTGTTCGGTCAGCTTTCGCAGTAATCGCCTACCGCTGGGATCGGTGATGCCAAGTGCGTCGGCCAAGTCGCTCGGCGTGATCATTTCGCCGGCCATACGACGGTCGACGGCGGCGATCCGGGACAGCGTCGCCGAGCTGATTCCGGCGGTGTGCGCGAGTTCTTCCAGCGCCGAGCCATGCTCGCGGTAGGTGAATTCCAGCGAGGTCGCTGCCCGCGCCATCGGGCCGATTATCAGCCCGCGCTCCTCGATCAAATATCCGCACGGAGCGGTCTCGTGTTCGGCCCGGTGCGCCGCCTGCTCGGCCAGCCGAACACAGGTACGCGCCGAGGAGCCAATGCCAAATCCGGCCGCGACGCGCAGCCGCAGCGACGCCTCGGCCTGGCCGAGTATCGAGATTGTCTGCCAGTTGTGGGTGAATTTTTCGAACAACGCGCGATGGCCGAACGCGACGACGCCGTTGCGTCCGCGGTTTTCTATCCATGCGTCACTGAGCTCGGGCGTGCTCAAGAGCAGGTGCATGAGCCCGGCCCTGGACCGGTCGAGGTTGGCCGACCGTGCCTGCGCGGGGATGAGAAAGACTCCGGACGCAAGCCGCAAGGCGTCCTGATGCTTGGCCCGCACCCGCGACGTCAGATTGTGCAGGGCGACCCGAATACTCGACGGCACGGTGAGCGGGTTCAGCACCCGACCCGAGCCGCTCAATTCACGCGCGATCGCCGTGCGGAGCGTGATGACGTACCCCTTCTGGTTGCGCGCCAGGAATTCCCGGTGCAACGCAACGATGTCCTCGACGCTCTGCTCCGGCGCAAAGGGAATGCACGAGAACGAGTCCTCGTCGGCGCCGATCTCGCATACGACCTCACGGACCGTTTGTCGATCGAAGGTGTCCACACTGGCCGGGCTGTGTCCCCAACCAAGCGATGCCGCGCGGTGCAGTGCTATTGCCAGGTCGGTCTGCGTCGGCATGGTGATTTCCACCGGCAGATCGGGCGGAACGAGGTCACGACACATCTGATACGGCATCGGGCCGAGCAACAGGCCGTCAATGCGATAGCGCGCGAGGAGACGACTGACGCCGGCATGGATTTCGGTTTCGGCGGAATACGCGACCCATCGAAGCGTCACACCGCACATAGTCGCGGCCGCCTCTTCGAAGCGCCGTTGATGGTCGGCGTGCACGACGATACCTAATACGACGGCCATGGGCTCCCACCGATTACGAGCCAGGTGCGTAAATGGTTCGAATATTGATTGAAGAAAGCTGTCACGCGACTGCGATGATGTCAAGAGGTCGATATGGCGTTCGAATTCGGCGAACCGAATGGGTTGAACGGTTAATGTTCCGTGCCAGTAACCGAGAGGTAAAGCCGCCCGCAGTGAGTGCGCCCGCGAAATGCAGATTTGTCGAGCACGCAATCACTGCCACCACCCAGCTACTGTGAATGGCACTGCCGCGGCCTGAATTCGTGGTCCGATCGTGTGGGTAAGGAGAGCCGATGCCGATTCCCAGGGCGATCGCTCGGCTCAACCGCGTCGGTCTGAACCGGATCATCAAGCGGATCGCGCCGCGGCTGCCCGCCTTCGGTGTGGTGATCCACCAGGGACGGCGCACCGGCCGCAGCTACCGGACGCCGGTCAACGTGTTCGCGACCGCGGACGGTTACCTCGTTGCGCTGACGTACGGAAAGGACAGTGACTGGGTGAAGAACGTGCTCAGCGCCGGCGGCTGCGAGCTGATCACCCGAGGTCGACGCGTGCGGCTGGTGTCGCCGCGGTTGCGCCACGACGTCGCCCGGCGCGGCGTCCCGGCCCCGGTCCGACCGATCTTGCGGCTGCTGCGGGTCGCGGACTTCCTGCAGCTGAGCCTCGACACGTCCGGCCGGTGACTTCGCCGCGCTCTGAATGTGGAAGGTTTGGGGCCGGCTCAGCGGTCCGGCGTGACGATCCCGTACTCGTGAATCTTCCGGTAGATCGTGGCCCGGGAGATGCCGAGCAACTGTGCCGCCTTGACCTTGTTGCCGTCGGCGTCCTCGAGGCTCCGCACGATGATGTCCCGCTCGACCGTCTCATACCGATTGAGCGGTCGGCGCGACGTGGCGTGGTACTCGGCCGGCAGATCGGTCGGCAGGATCGACCCGGTGCGGCGGCGCTGCGCGACCTGCCGCAGCACCTCCCACAGCTGCGCGGTATTGCCCGGCCAGCCGGCCCGCATGAGTAGGTGCATTGCCGCGGGGGAGCAGGTCAGCGCACCGCCGCGGGAGAGCTTGCTGAGCAACAGCGGCACCAACTCGCTCAGGTCGTCCACGTGCCGGCGCAACGGCGGCACCTCGACCGTGCGCGGGAAGTAGGACAGCAGGCTGGATTGCGGGGCGCCGTCGGGGGTCTGGGTGGCCGCGACCCACGGGACCTTCGCCTCGCTGCTGGCCCGGGCCTCGGTCAGCGCGACGGCCAGGGTCTGGGCCGCGGCCTCGTCGAGCTTGTCGATGTGGCGGATCACCAGCGTGTCCACCGGGTCGTCGAGCAGCTCGCGGCGAACCGTGGCGCGCCAGGCCGCCCGGTCGCCGGTGGCAGCATCGAGAGTGTGCATCCGGCCGGTCGGATTCCGCCGCTGGTGTACGCCCTTGACCAACGTGTGCTTCCCGACGCCGGGCTCGCCGGCGAGAATGAGCCACTCACCGCGGCCGTAGGTGGCGTCGATGTCGTGCCCGCACCGCAGCCACAGCGGCGCCGAGCCGACCACGCCGGGCAGGAACATCGGCACCATCGGCAGCGAGACCGCGGCGCTGTCCTCGTCCCGCTCGATGAGCTTGCCCGACAACACGCCGCCGACGATCTCGCCCGCGCGCTGCCCGGGTACCCGCCGGCAATGCATCCGGACCTTGCTGCCGGTGGTCAGGGACAGCGTGCGGGTGCTGCGCTGGTCCTCGCCCAGGGCACGAGTAGCGCTGGCGAGGAGCAGAGACTGGTCTGCCGGGGCGAGCAACTGTCGGGCGGAGTCGTTCATCATCACGAGGTCGTCGTTGAACGCGATGACGATCCCGGTCGTGCGCCGGCAGGCCTGCAGGTAGGACTGGAAGAGCACCAGCTCCCGAATGTTGCTGTGCGTGAACAATGCCTGCCGGACCTGCTCGGCGGCCGTGCGGGCCAGCGCGACCAGTAGCCCGCCGGCGTCCTTGCGCCAGCAGGTGAGATCGATGGCGCCGATCATCTTGCCGGAGATCGGGTGCCGGATCGGCACGCCGGCGCAGGCCAGGTCCTCCAGATGCTCGGCGTAGTGCTCGTGGCCGAATACATAGGTCGGATTGCCGTCCTGCAGGGCGGTGCCGATGCCGTTGGTCCCGACAAACTGCTCGCCATAGCTGAATCCCGGCACCAGCTCGACCCGTTCCAGATGACGGTGCAGGTCGGCGTCGCCGGTGCGCTGGGTGAGTACGACGCCGGTCGGATCGGTGAGAATGAGGCTGATCGGCTGGCCCTCGAGCTCGTCGCCGAGGCGCTGCAGCACCGGCTCGGCCCCGCGAATCAGCGGTGTGTCGAGGTTTTGCTCACCCTTGTACGGCAGGTCGATCCGGTCGGCCGGGACCCGAAACTCGCGGGATCGCCACCACGAGGCCAGAATCGCCTCTCGCACCAGGTGCGGATCAACGGTTTCCGAGGTCAGGAACGCGACCCGCGTGCGAGCGAGGTCTCGGTCCTCGGCCAGCGTGGACATCAGCGGGCACGGCGGTCGGTCGTTGCGACTGGATGATGCTGCACGCCAACCCCATCCTTCCGCGTACGACATTGTGCGGTGACTGACATGTTAGGCCGCCCGGCAACCGCATGGTGTCTCAAATTGAGACACATTCCGGCCCGGCGCGGCGGTGAGATGGGCTGTGGGGACAACCGCCTGCGAGGGAGGCCGCCGATGCCTCACGACGAGACATACAGCCAGTGGACGATCGTGAATCTGGTATTCCACCATCTTGTTGATCAGGGACTGCACCCGACGCTGGGCGACGCCGGTCATCCGGGCGAGCCGGCGGCCGACCTGCTGCGCGCGTTGGGCATCACGCCGACCGTCGAGGGCGATGGTCGCATCCAACACGACGTTCGGGAACAGCTCGCGGCACTCCGTTCGACGATCCTCGAGGGCGAGGACTGACCCTCCCGCGGCTGTCTCATATTGAGACCCGCAACACATGTGTTTCGGCTTGTAATCATCCAGTAACGCGTGCCCATCCACCCGGTGCTCGTAGATAAACGCTGTCGCCCAGCAGGAGCGACGGGGTAAAGGAGTGAACATGAGTCGGCAGAGCGTCGCGAAAGCCCACCAGAAGATCCAGGAGTTGTCCTGGGATCCGGTTTATCACGAGCCGGTGTCGCAGTACGGGACGGATTACACGTTCCAGAAGGCGAAGAAAAAGGACCCGCTGAAGCAGGTCCTGCGGTCGTACTTCCCAATGCAGGAGGAAAAGGACCACCGGGTCTATGGCGCCGAGGATGGCGCGATCCGGGGCAACATGTTCCGCCAGGTGCAGGAGCGCTGGCTGGAATGGCAGAAGCTCTTCCTGAGCATTATCCCGCTGCCGGAGATCTCCGCCGCGCGGGCCATGCCGCTGCTCTTCCGCACGGTGCCCAACCCGGAGCTGCACAACGGCCAGGCAATCCAGATGATCGACGAGGTCAGGCACTCGACGATCCAGCAGAACCTCAAGCGCCTGTACATGAACAACTACATCGACCCGGCCGGCTTCAACAACAGCCTGCGCAACTTCCAGAACGACTACTGCGGCACGATCGGGCGCCAGTTCGCCGAGGGGTTTATCACCGGCGACGCCATTACCGCGGCCAGCATCTACCTGACCATTGTGGCCGAAACAGCGTTTACCAACACGCTCTTCGTCGCGATGCCCGCGGAAGCGGCCGCTAACGGTGACTATCTGCTGCCCACGGTTTTCCACTCGGTGCAGTCCGACGAATCCCGGCACATCAGTAACGGGTACGCGACGCTGCTCATGGCGCTCTCCGACGAGAGCAACCACCAACTGCTCGAGCGCGACCTGCGTTATGCCTGGTGGAACAACCACGCGGTCGTGGACGCCGCGATCGGCACGTTCATCGAGTACGGCACCAAGGATCGCCGTAAAGATCGGGAAAGCTACGCGGAAATGTGGCGTCGGTGGATTTATGACGACTACTACCGCAGCTACCTCGTACCGTTGGAGAAGTACGGCCTGGTAATCCCGCACGACCTCATCGAAGAGGCATGGAACCGCATCTGGAACAAGGGCTACGTGCACGAGGTCGCGCAGTTTTTCGCCACCGGCTGGCTCGCCAACTACTGGCGCATCGACCCGATGACGGACAAGGACTTCGAGTGGTTCGAGTTCAAGTACCCGGGCTGGTACGACAAATACGGCGCCTGGTGGGAGAACTACAACCGCCTCTCCACGCCGAACGGGCATCACCCGATCGTCGCGGAGAACGTCGACTACGTGTATCCGCACCGCTGCTGGACCTGTATGGTGCCCTGCCTCATCCGCGAGGACATGGTGACCGACAAGGTCGACGACCAGTGGCGTACGTATTGCTCGGAGACCTGCCGCTGGACCGACGCAGAGGCATTCCGGCCGACCTATCAGGGCCGCTCGACGCCGAACATGGGTCAGCTGATCGGCGCCCGTGAATGGGAGACCCTGTACCACGGCTGGAACTGGGCCGACGTCGTTTCCGACATGGGCTACGTGCGCGACGACGGCAAGACAATGGTCGCGCAGCCGCATTTGCACCTCGACGACCCGAAGAAGCTGTGGACGCTGGATCACCTGCGCCGGATGCCCGAGGTGCAGAGCCCCAACGTGCTGCTGAACCAGATGACCGACGCGGAGCGGGCCGCGTTCCAGGCCGACTACAACGCGCAGGGTCCGGCCGGTCGGCCAGCACCTGCGAACACGTAACTTCCGGGCGGGGGAGGACCTCGTTCGTTGGGGTCCTCCCCATTATCTGGCCAATGAGGCGACATGGCAGACAAACATCGGGTGCGCTTCGAGCCCGTCGGGATCGATATCGAGGTCGATGAGGACCAGACGATCCTGCGGGCCGCGGCGGAGCAGGGCGTCATGCTCATGCACGGCTGTAAGGAGGGCCAGTGCGCCTCATGTAAGTCCTTCATTCTCGACGGTGACGATGTCGAGCACGATCGCTATTCCACGTTCGCGTTGCCTGATTACGAAAAGGATGAGGGCTACACGCTGCTGTGCCGGGCGCACGCCTATGAAGACCTGACGATCGAGCTGCTCAACTACGACGAGGAGATGATCCACTCCGGGCTGCCGATCCAGGAAGTAGTCGCCGAGGTGGTCTCCAACGACAACGTCACGCACGACATTCGCCATCTCGTCATCAAGCTTGTGGAGCCGACGTCGCTGAAGTTTTTCCCGGGCCAGTATGTGGATTTCACCGTGCCAGGAACGGACCAGACCCGGTCGTTCTCGATGGCCAACACCTCCAGCACAGGTGGACAGCTCGAATTCGTCATCAAGATCTATCCGGGCGGCGTCTTTTCCGAATTTCTCGACACGAATGTCGCACCCGGCGACCGGCTCAACATCACCGGGCCGTTCGGCGTTTTCACATTGCGCGATGCGCCGGACGCGCGGCTGGTGTTTCTCGGCGGTGGTGCCGGTATGGCGCCGATCCTCGCCCTGCTGCGGTCGATGGCAGACCGCGGCATCGACCGGAAAGCGACCTTCTATTACGGGGCGCGCCGCCGGCGTGACCTGTGCTTCGAGACGGAGCTGCGCGCATTGGAGGAGAGACTCCCGACATTCCGTTATGTGCCGGCGCTCTCCGAGCCCGATGACGACGACTGGGACGGCGAGGTCGGCCTGATCACCGACGTCGTACGCCGAGCCGAAGGCAACCTGACCGGTGCCGATGCGTACGTGTGCGGACCGCCTCCGATGGTGGAGGCGGCGCTGGAGCTGCTGCCCGAGCTCGGTGTGGCTGAGAAACGCGTCTTCTACGACAAGTTCACCACCACAGGTGATCCCGACGACCCGTGAGAGCTGAGCGCAGGCACGGAATATAGATCCGCAAGCCCCTTCAGGTAAAGGAAGAAAGCCGATGACAACCGTGCAAGAACGCAGCGTGCCGAAGCCTGTATTCACCGATGCCGAGGCCGGCGCCAAGGTATTCCCGGACTCAGACTCACGGCGATTCAACTACTTCACCCCGCAGAAGCGTAAGCAAAGCCACTACGAGGACGTCACGGTCGAGGTTCAGCCCGACCCGCGGCACTACCTCGCCCAGGGCTGGCTGTATGGCTTCGCCGACGGCAAGGGCGGCTATCCGCTCGAGTGGACGGCCCTCAAGGCCTGGGGATCAGACCGGCCCATACCCAAGCGATTCCCCGGCTCGGGCGGAAAGGGCTACGACTGGCCGGCGCTCGGGTGGCATGAGTTCCGCGACCCGAATGAGGAGTGGGAGCTGACGCTCTACCGCTACAACGCCAATGTGGTCCGCCAGCTCAACCAGAACATCGACGCGGCCCGCCAGTCCAAAGCGTTCGAGCAGTGGAACCGCAATTGGATCGATTTCGTGGCACAGAATGTGGGTGCCTGGATGCATGTCGACCACGGCCTCGGCCTCTACCTGTATGCCAACGCCAACCGGCGGGCACCCACCAATATGCACAACAACGCGATCTCGGTGAACAGCATGCACCGGATCCGGGCGGCTCAGGACCTGGCTTTGTACAACCTCACCCTCACCGAGGAGGTCGAGGGATTCGACGGCACCGCGCACCTTGGTGCGTGGAACGACAGCCCGGCCTGGCAGGGGGTGCGGGAGACCGCCGAGCAGCTCACCGCGATCGACGACTGGTGCGAGGCGATTTTCGCGGCGAACGTCGTCTTCGAGCCACTGGTGGGCGAGCTCTTCCGCAGCAACCTCGTTCAACAGGCCGCACCGGCCAATGGTGACTTCGTGACGCCGACGCTGGTCGGCGCCGAGGAATTCGACTTCGCCGAGCGCGATCTGCGCTATACGAAGGCGATGTTCGAGCTGCTGGTCAACGACCGTGAATTCGCCGACCACAACAAGGCCCTGCTGCAGGAGTGGTTGGGCACGTGGGTAGAGCGCAGCATTCACGCCGCTCGGACATTGCAGCCGCTGTGGTCGCAGCCGGACGCCAAGCCATCCCGCTTCGAAGACGGTCTCGACCGCGCGAAGAGCCGTTTCAGCGGCATTCTGTCCGACCTGAGCCTGCAAGTACCGAAGGAGCTGGACCTGTGACGACCACGTTTACGACGGCCGAAAGTCCGTTCAAAGTCAACAACACCGCATCCAATATGTGCGGCTTCACGCTGATGAACAACCAGGTCGGCGCGATCGTCGCAGAAGTGATGGGTACGAAGGACAACGTCACCATCACGCCACTGCCCTCGATGATTCGGGTCGACGCCCATCGGCGGATGGACGTGATCTATTCCGAGATCGACGAGGCGGCCGGCGAGGAGGAGGGATGGTTCAACCAGTCGGAGTTCGAGGAGAACATGTCCACGCACTACGGCCGGATGGTCCACCTTGACGACCGAACAATCATGTTTGCCAACCCCGAGGACGCGGCCGAGTATCTCGACTTCGATCTCATCGCCCGCTAGTAAGGACAGCAGTCGATCCGGCCCTGGAGGGATCCACCGTGTACGAAAAGAATGGCGAGAAGTATTTTGTGGTCGACAGCCACATGCATTACTGGAATGCAGGTCCGGACAACTGGGTCCCTGGTGCCGAGAATTACGCCAAGGGCTGGATCGAGTGCTTCCACGCTTACCAGTCCCTGGGGCCGGAATCGACGCATTGGCCGATCGAGAAGTTCCAGTCCTACACCGAGGACGACCTGATGAGGGACGTCTTCCAGGACGGTTATGTGGACATTGCGATCTTCCAGCCCACGTATCTCAGGGAGTGGTACAAGGAGGGCTTCAACACCACCGAGAAGAATGCGGCGCTGGGGGAGAAGCATCCCGGCAAGTTCATCGCGAACGCCCGGTGGGATCCACGCGAGGGCGAGGCCGGTCTGAAGCAGCTGCGGGAGGACGTTGCCCGTTATGGCTCGATCGGCGTCAAGCTCTACACCGCCGAGTGGCGCGAGGGCTCCCGCGGCTACAAGCTCAGCGACCCCGAGGCGTACAAGTTCTTCGAGGCGAGTCAGGAATTGGGGATCAAGAACATCCACGTCCACAAGGGACCGACGATCTGGCCGTTGGACAAGGACGCGTTCGATGTTTCAGACGTCGACCACGCGGCGACCGATTTCCCGGACCTGAACTTCATTGTGGAGCATGTCGGGCTGCCGCGGATCGAAGACTTCTGTTTCATGGCGACCCAGGAGCCCAATGTGTACGCCGGGCTGTCGGTGGTCATCGGCGCCCTGATGCACGCCCGGCCGCGGTTCTTCGCGAAGGTGATGGGCGAGCTGCTGTTCTGGGTCGGCGAGGACAAGATGACCTTCGGCAGCGACTACGGCATCTGGGAGCCGAAGTG
>Ga0137412_10002438_pt1 | contig 11580 bp, 7 predicted proteins | sample CZODoug2_1_16fun_FD_122160 | JGI IMG/M metagenome (GOLD analysis project Ga0137412, IMG submission 122160) | Vadose zone soil fungal communities from Angelo Coast Range Reserve, California, USA - CZODoug2_1_16fungal (Hybrid Assembly) | ecosystem: Environmental > Terrestrial > Soil > Vadose zone...
ATCACGAACCGCGTCGCGGCGACAAGGTCGTGGTCAGACTCGAGGCGTGGGAATCGCGGCACGTCAATCCGGAAGGAAAAATCATTGAATGTCTCGGACCACGCACTGCGCCCGGCGTCGACATCCTCTCGATTATCCGGAAATACCATCTGCCGCTCGAATTTCCAAAGGCGGTTCTCGAGGAAGCGTCCGCGATTTCGGAAACCGTCACTCTGATCGACGGTCGCGAGGATCTACGCCAGCAATTCATCGTGACGATCGATCCCGATGACGCCCGCGATTTCGACGACGCCATTCAGGTCGAAGAAATTAAAGGCGGCTGGCAGCTTGGCGTTCACATCGCTGACGTGAGCGCGTATGTCCGACCCGGCAGTGCGCTCGATCGGGAAGCGCAGCGCCGCGGCAACAGTGTTTATTTGCCCGACCGTGTGATTCCGATGTTGCCCGAGCGATTGAGCAACGGTGTTTGCAGCTTGAATCCGCATGTCGATCGCCTGACCCATTCCGTTTTCCTCCAATTCGACCGCAACGGCCGGGTGCGTCAGACCCGTTTTGCGCGGACCGTCATCCGCAGCGCGCATCGGCTGACTTACAAACAGGCATTCGCAATTCTAAAAAGTTCGGCGCGCGACGAACTAAGCGAACGGTTGCACACGGCCTGGAAGCTGGCCGCGTTGTTGCGCAGAAAACGCTTCGAACACGGTTCCCTCGATCTGGACATGCCGGAGGTAAAGGTGGTCGTCGATAAGAAGGGGAAACCGATTCGATTTGAGCGAGTCGAGAATGATGAGTCGCATCAATTGATCGAGGAATTCATGCTGGCGGCAAACGAAGCGGTAGCGCGGGAACTGAAAAGGCGCGCAATTCCAACAGTCTATCGCGTTCACGAAAATCCCGATCCGGAAAAGCTCGCAGAGTACCGTGAGTTCGCGCTCAGTTTTGGTTACAAAGTTGGCGATCTGACGCATCACGGTGAATTACAGCGATTGCTTGCCGAAACCCGCGGAAAACCCGAAGAACAGGCGCTGAAGGTCGGTCTGCTTAAAAGTCTTAAACGCGCTCGCTACGATCCCCAGCCGCTCGGTCATTACGGCTTGGCAAAGACGAATTATTTGCATTTCACCAGTCCGATCCGGCGTTATGCCGATCTGGTCGTGCACCGTGCGCTTGGCAGCGACACCGCCGCGCGTCGCTCGTACCGAATGGGCATGGCCGAAATCGCTTCTGTCGCCGAACACATTTCAACAACCGAGCGAAATGCGGCCGATGCCGAGATCGACGCAACACAGATGAAAAAGCTCGAGTTTTTCCAACGGCAACTCGCCGGCCGTAAGCCACAAATGTTTTCAGCGACGGTTGTGGATGTCCGGAATTACGGACTGATGGTGGAATTGCCTGACGCTCTTATCACCGGCCTTATCCATGTCTCATCGCTCACCGACGACTTCTATGTGTTTGACCCCGCGCGGCGCCAACTCATTGGCAGGCGATCGCGCAAAAGGTTTAGGGTTGGCGACAACCTGTCGGTGTTTGTTGCGCGTGTTGACCTCTTTAAACGGCAGGTGGACTTCGCGATCGCGCCGGCCACGGAAAAATCGAAGGCAAGCGGCCGATCGAAACGTTCCTCAAAGAACGCTTGAAGTTTGTCCGACGCTCGCAATTGGAAATGACGGGTGAACATTTGCGGCGATTACAAATCGCCGCTAAATGCTGCTGCTATGACTGAAGCCAGCGCGACTGTTGCCGCCCCGCCGTACTCACGGACGAACCCTTTCCCGGCCACGATGCTGGTCAACCGACGGCTGAGTGGGCCGGAATCGGAAAAGGACACGCGCCATTTTGAGCTCGATCTCACCGGATGGGGATTGAGCTTTGAAGTGGGTGATTCCGTTGGGGTGTATCCAACGAATGATCCCGATCTGGTGGACGAAATCATTCGCGCGCTTGGCGCCACCGGTAACGAACAAGTGCCGCGGCTGAAAGGGGAACCAACATCGCTGCGGGAAGCTTTGCTGCGGGACTACAGTGTCACTCAACCGACGCCAAAGTTTTTAAAGGCGATTGCACACCGCGCCGATGCCGCGCCAACGCTGCATTATCTTCTCGCTCCGGACCGCAAACAGGATCTGCAGCAATATCTCTGGGGCATGGAAGTGATCGATTTTCTCATCGAACATCCGTCCGTGCGCTTCACGCCGGAGGAATTTGTCGCGCTGCTCTCGAAACTCCAGCCGCGACTGTATTCGGTCGCTTCGAGTCTGAAGGCGTTTCCCGACCAAGTGCACCTGATCGTGGACGTCGTTCGTTACGAGAGTAATGGCCGCTTGCGCAAAGGCGTGGCCTCGTCATTCCTCGCCGAACGCGCGGACGACGTGCCCGTGCCGGTTTTTCCAAGCAACGCAAAACATTTCCATCTACCGGAAAATCCCGATACGCCGATTATTATGGTGGGGCCCGGCACAGGTGTTGCGCCCTTTCGAGCGTATTTGCAGGAACGCCAGGTCACCGGCGCAAAGGGAAAAAACTGGCTCGTCTTCGGAGCGCAGCACGTGAACTGCGACTTCGCTTATGAGGAGGATTTCGACTCCTTCGTGAAAGAGGGGATTCTCACGCGGCTCGACTGCGCCTGGTCACGCGATCAGGCTGACAAAGTCTACGTCCAACACAAGCTGGCTGACAATGCGGGCGAGATCTGGAAATGGATTGATGCCGAGGGCGCGCAGTGTTTCGTGTGCGGCGACGCGCGTCGCATGGCCAAGGACGTTGATGCGACCCTGCGCAAGATTGTCCAGGAGCAGGGCGGCAAGAGCGTCGATCAAGCGAACGAGTACGTCGAGAAGCTGAAAAGCGAGAAGCGCTACAAGCGGGATGTTTATTAAGGTTGTTATTCGCTAAATCGTTTACAGCGTTACGTCGGACTTCCGGTGGTGAAGCCGTTCGTCATTTTCTCGGTTTATGGCATAGTAAGCCTACAACTGTTTCCAGCGACGAAGGAGAACTCGCTCGTTCCAAATACATCCAGAGATTCCTCGCCTTCGCTCGGAATGACAAAGACAGGACACTATGTACGAAAACACTGAATTCACATTGAAGCGTGATTGCGAGGCCATCCAGATTCCCAGTGGCCAGAAGACGACCATTCCGGCCGGAACCCAGGGCGTGATCACGCAAAGCCTCGGGGGTAGCTATACAATCGCAACTTATCAGGGCCTTGCGCGAGTGGCAGAGAACGATCTGGAGGCGCTCGGGCTGGAAAAGCTGCAGCCGCAGCAAACGCAAAAATCTGCACCCACCGACGGCGAAGTTTCAGAGGAAGACGTCTGGAACCAGCTCCGGCAATGTTACGATCCCGAGATCCCCGTTAACATTGTTGATCTCGGTTTGGTCTACGATTGTCGCCTGAGCAAAAAAGAAGATGGCGGGACGCGCGTCGAAGTAAAAATGACTTTGACCGCCCCGGGCTGCGGGATGGGCCCGGCGATCGCGCACGATGCGCAGAGCAAGATTTTGAGCATAGACGGCATCGATGAAGCTGACGTGCAACTCGTCTGGGACCCGCCTTGGAACCAGAATATGATCAGTGAAGCGGGCCGGATGAAGCTCGGAATGATTTGAATTCCTTTTAATTTTCCAATCGCACGGGTGAGTTAGCCGGTTGCGTCGCCCCCTAGTGGAGCTAGCGCATCTCTCGGTATTAGGCTTGTTTATTTTCCTCCCACCGGATAAAAACATCGCATGCCTGCGACGTGTGCCACCGAAACCACGCGCGTAGGTCTGTTCGCCTCCACTCGCTGGACGATGGTCCTCGATGCGGGGGGATCGCAAACGCCGCCCGACCAATCGCTAAGCGCGCTCTCGGAACTATGCCGGATTTATTGGCGACCAATCTTTCTGTTCCTGCGCCGCCAGGGCTCAAACCCACACGATGCGCAAGATCTGACGCAAGGCTTTTTCGCGCATTTGATCGAGTCACGTGCCTGTGCCCGAGCCGATCCCGAGAAGGGACGCTTCCGTTCCTTTCTACTAGGCGCACTAAAACATTTCGTGGCCCACACGCGCGCACACGATCGGACGCAGAAACGCGGCGGAGGCATGATCCTAGGGGAACTCGACACGGCTGCGATCGCTGAGGCGGATGCACGAGCCGTGAGCTTGCAGACCTGGAGTGCTGAACGCGTTTACGAACGTGAATGGGCAGAGACGCTGCTCCGGCAGGCGCTGGACCGGTTGGCCGAGGAATGCGCGCTGGCGGGAAAGGATGAGCTGTTCAAGCAGTTGAACTCACACCTTTCGGTCTCCAGCGAAGCGGCAGTTCCATATGAGGAAATGTCTCTCCGGCTGGGCCGGCCGATCACAACACTGCGCAGCGATGTGGCCCGGCTGCGCTCGAGGTATCGCATGATTTTGCGGGAGGAAGTGGGTGGCACCGTGGCGAAAGCGTCCGAGGTTGACGCGGAGCTGCGACATCTTTGCGAAGTGCTGGCATCGGATTAGCGAACATTCGTCGCGCGATGCGCGATTTCACTCCAGCATCCATCCTTGTAGTGGCGGTCTGGCGTGTTGCGCTCATTTACCGGTGCGATCTTTGCGGCTAGCGAGACATTCGCGGAGGAGGCGGTACGCGAGCAGAAGACTGCCGCTCCCAGGCTGATGGAAGCTGCGGAGACCGAGCGCGTCGTCGTCACCGGATCCTACATCCCGATCCCGACCGCAGAATCGGAAGGGCCTCTGCCGGTAGCTATTTACTCGCAGGAGCAATGATCAGGTTTGGCTCGAACACGCCTGCCGAAGGGCTGCGACAATTGCCCTCCTTCGTCGGCAGCACCGAGAACGAAAACAATAGCGCGCTCGGAACAGGAGCCGCGCAAGTTAACCTGCGCGCATTTGGGAGCAGGAACACGCTGACGATTGCCTTTCCACGGTATAACCACCTTTGCGCAGCTCATGTGCGAGCGAGACTTCGTACACAATTTCGGAGATGCCTGGCCCGAGACCGGCGTGCAGCCGGAAGGCCGAATCGACGACAAGGCAGCGATTTCATTCTCTTTCATTCCTCGAAGCCTGCGCTTCTCAGCACAGCCGGCGAGCGAAAAATCTTCGCGCCTTTTTGGGATTTGAATTTGGACACGCCGGCTTGGGCGGGAGGACAAACCAGACGAAGCAGGGAAACGAATTTCACGCAAGGACGCGGAGGCGCAAGAACTGGAGAGGCAAAATACGGTTCTGGGAAACCTTTGCGCCTTGGCCTCTTTGCGTGAGCCTCTGAGCGGCTCACCCGTGCTTGAGCAAACCGGTGTAGGCGATGCGGACGAATTGCTCCGGCTTCATGAAACCTTTGCCAAGCTTCTCATCAAATTCCTTCGCGGGCGCGGCGGCTACGACTTCGTCCACCGTCCTGCCCTCGTTCTTCAGTTTCGTGAAGCGCTCGAGCATTGTTTCGAGGAAGGCGAGATAACCGCGCAGATCTTCCGGCGTCGCCAGCGGCCCATGGCCCGGAATGATGCGGGTCTTCGGGGTCGTCATTCCGGACAGCGTTTTCGTCGCGGCGATCATTCCGCCGAGCCAGCCGCCGGTCGAATAATCGATGAATGGATACCTGCCATTGAAGAACAAATCGCCGGCGTGGATTACATCGGCTTTCTCGAAATGCACAAAGATGTCGCCATCGGTGTGCGCCGGCGGCACCGGCACGAGCCGGATTTCGTCACCATTAAGGTGTAAAGTCGTTTCGCTCGCGAAAGTCACGCGCGGCCAGGCAGTCGCGGCAGAAGCCGGCACCTTCATGTCCAAAGCCTCGATGAATTGATCGGTCGATAGGCGCTTCCGGCAATTCTCATGGGCCATGATCTGTGCGCCGGCCTGCGCGAGGAGGTCGTTTCCGCCCACGTGATCGGGATGCCAATGTGTGTTCACCAGCAGCGCAATGCGGCCGCTCTTCGCGATCTCCGCCGCAGTCCTGGCGGCGAGATTCGGCAGCCCGCTATCGATGACGATCACACCGTCGTCCCCGCCGAGCACGGCGATGTTTCCACCTGCGCCGGTAATTAGACTGAACTTCCCGCCGAGAGAATTGGAGACCATCGGGGGCGCACTGGGAGATGCACTCGGACTGGGACTGGCCGCTCGCGCTCCTGGACTAAGAAAACTCAAAGCGCCCGGCAACGCCGTTCCCCCAAGAGTCAGCACGACCGTGCGCAACGCCTCGCGTCGCGTGAAGCCAGAACCTTGGAGGGAAAATGTTTGAGACATCGCGCGGAACGAATTTCATGCAAAGACGCCAAAGCGCAAAGCCCAAAGACTTCTAAGGAAAGGCTGTGGTATCTTACTTCATTCATTGCGCCTTCGCGCCTTTGCGTGAAATTCGTTTGCTTGCTTCGGCACTTGGCTTTTTACGCGGAGGCTGCTAAGAAGGCATCCGTGGCTAAAAAAGGTTTTTCCTGATGCTGACACAGGAACCCACGATACCAATCTGCCCTGAGTGCGGGACACGGCTGGAGGGAGGATTTTCTCGCAATCTTGGGCGCTGCATGATTTGCCTGCTGCGCGTCGGATTCGACGACGCGGAAGAACCTAACGAAGCCCCGCTTTCTTCCGTATCGGATCGACTCGGGAACTACCGGATCGAGCGGCGCGATGATGGAATGGCTTGGGAATTGGGGCGCGGTGCAATGGGAGTGACGTATCGAGCGGTTGACACTTCACTCCAACGGCCGGTCGCACTAAAGCTCATCGATTCGGAATGGGTGAAGCGCGGAGCGGAAGCACGCGAACGGTTCATGCGCGAAGCACGAACGGCCGCATCCTTGCGGCATCCAAACGTTGCGACCGTTTACCACTTCGGGATCCGCGAAGAGAACGGGCAATGCTTTTGCGCGATGGAACTGGTGGAAGGCGAAACGCTGGAGATGCGCGTTCGCCGAACCGGGCCCCTTGACGCGCTCACGACCATCGACATTGCCTTGCAGGTCAGCAGCGCGCTGGCCACAGCCGAGAAGCAGGGCCTCGTGCACCGGGATCTGAAGCCGGCGAATTTGATGTTGGTCGCCGCCGCGCCGGATGCGAACGATTCGAGTCCCGGCAAAGCCGAAAAAGCTGAGACCGTCGTAAAGGTGATTGACTTCGGCGTGGCGAAAGCGCTTGCGGAAAAGCCGGATGCGATGGGCTTAACGCACGGAGGATTTGTCGGCACGCCGGCTTTCGCGAGTCCGGAGCAATTCACTGATGCGCGGGTCGACGTTCGCTCGGACATTTATTCGTTAGGCGCAACTCTGTGGTATCTGCTTACCGGCAATAGGCCCTTCCGAGGCACGACCATCGAACAGATTCGCGCGAGCCAGCACTCGCGAGCTCTGCCGATCGAACAGCTGAAGACGGCACGCGTTCCAAGCCGCCTTATTTCGCTGCTCGTGTCGATGCTTGCACCCGAGCCCGCTGCGCGGCCCGGTGTTCGCGCGCTCACGTCGAAATTGCAAGAGTGCCGCGAGCAGTTTCTCGATCGCTGGAAGACCCCGCGTCGTCTGGCACTGGCTGCTGCGGTCATCGCGCTGGCCAGCGCAGTCGCGTTCCCGGTATTCCGACGATCGCAGGAACAGGCATTGCCCGCGAATGTTCCTGCCAAAAGCATCGCGGTCCTCCCATTCGAAAACCTAAACGCCGACCAAGGCAACCCTCACTTCGCCGAAGGTATTCAGGACCAGATCCTGACCAAGCTCGCGAGTGTGGCAGACCTGAAGGTCATCTCGCGGATTTCCACCGAGAAGTATGGGAGCAAGCCCAGGGACTTGAGGAGCGTCTCGAAAGAACTCGGTGTCGCCACGGTTCTGCAAGGAACCGTGCAAAAGGATGGCGAGCGAGTGCGTGTAAACGTTGAGCTCATTGATGCACGTTCGGACAGGCGCGTTTGGACAAAAAACTACGACAGCGACTTGAGAGACGTCTTCGCCATCCAAAGCGAAATCTCGCAGGAAATCGGCAATGCTTTGCGCGCGAAGCTCTCGGCGAGCGAAGCGGTCGTGCTGGCAGCGGCAGCCACACGCGATCCAGAGGCTTACGACTTGTTTTTGAGAGGGGAGTATGAACAGCGACGGGGCGAAAGCCTGACAACTGCAGAACCGCTTGATCGTGCTGCCGACTTCTACCGGCGGGCCTTGAGTCTCGACCCCAGTTTCGCTGTCGCGGCCGCACGCCTCGCCCGCAACCGGCTCTGGTGGCATTGGCTGGTGACTCCGCTAACGCCAGTCGAACTGGAGGAGGTGAAGACGCTCGTGGATGGAGCGCTCGCGATCGCGCCCGATTTCGCAGAATCGCACGTCTCACTCGCCTTGTTTCATTATATGGGCCACCGGGAATACGAGCAGGCTCTTCCGGCCTTTCAGCGTGCCCTCGAACTCCAGCCGAATCACGCGGATGCACGAAAGTTTTCCGGCTACGTCTATCGGCGGATGGGGCAGTGGGAACGCTCGCTGGTCGAGATGGCCAGGGCCGAAGAACTGGACCCTCGGGACGAGGCCATTCCGGCAAATATTGCCGCCAGCTACGTCAATCTGCGCCAGTGGAACGACGCAAAGCGGGCCGCGTCTCGTTCACTGACGCTCCACCCCCACAATCAGGTGGGACTGCGAAACTTGTTCCTCAGTTGTGTCAACGGGGACGGGCGGACCGACGCCGCCCGGCGCGTCATCGGTCGTCTGCCGCCAGGCGTCACCCTGACGACGAACGCGGTCCGCGGGAACGTCTCGAACATCATCGAAGACTTCAATTACCTTCACGTCTTGGAACGAGACTTCGCCGCCGCCTTGCAGCAGGCGGGGAAAGAGAACGATGACCCGAGGGAGCGCGTCTCACGGCTTGCTGCGCGGGTGGCGATTCGCGTGCTGGCGGGGGATTCGGCGAGTGCGATAGCGGAAAGCGAAGAAGCTCGTACGCGTCTGGAGGCGAGATTGCGCGAGCGGCCGGACGACGGCTTCGCCATGACGCAACTAAGCTGGGTTTACGTCGCGCTCGACCGCAAGGCTGACGCCCTGCGGATGGCGCATCAGGCGGCTGAATGGTTGCCGATCGAGAAGGACGCTTTCGGCGGTCCCTCCTTCGCCGTTGGATTGGCGCAAATTCAGGCACGCACCGGCGAAGGACCCGAAGCCGTCAAAACCCTGCGCCACTTGCTCTCCATTCCCGCCGGCATCGCCGTCTCCGTAAACCGGCTGAAGATTGATCCAGTGTGGGACCCAATTCGCAGCGATCCCGAATTCCAGCAACTGCTCGCGAGCAAAGAAGCGATCGGCGGATACCCGGGCTACGGCCAATTAAAACTGGGCGACCTGCGCGTCGATAAGATCTTCGGCTCACGCGCGCCGAAATGATTGGCCGCGGGAAAGCGCGCGCGATTCCAACTTTCTTTGCAACGGGGCGCAAACTTTCGGGAAGGAATGGGAAACAGCCTCACAATGAAAGGAAATTAAATAACATGAAAACAAAAATACAAAGGACAACACCTATGAAGCAAATATTCCTATATACATCGCTTGCTGTAATGGCACTCGCTGTGACGACGACTGGCGCGGCGCCCGAGCCCTGCGACGGCACGGTCCAGCTAACCAGCCAATCGAACTTTCAAGTGCGGCAAGCCGGCTCGCAAACGTTCGTCCAATTCGACTTCACCGGCCTGCACGACATCTGCCTGGCAGACCGTTCGGTCGTGACCGGCATCGTCGAAGGCCACCTGGTCCAGCGCACTTCGGCCAACGGTGACTTTAGCCTTACCTTCGACGAGGTTCTGAGCTATAACGGCGGCACGCTCGGGTATCGTGGCGAGGGCAGCCTTACCCGGGGCAATTGGCAGAGCAACGTGATGACGGTGGGCCTCGGCACCGGCCCGCTGGCGGGAATCCACGGGCAGGGGACGTTTGTGTTCACCGGCCCCGCATCGCTGACAGACGTCATCTATTATGTGTACACGCCCTGACGCGGCGCGTAGCGACCAGAAATCTGTGTCTATCTGTGGCTGATTAAAGCACCCCAGCCAATAACACAGCCTAATCTCGGAATCAGCCGTCACGCCTCACCGCGTGGCGGCTTTTGTTTCGCCTCGCTCGCACCGAAATAGGTCCCCCGGCAGTAGCCGCCCCGCTCCAGTCGGGGCGTTGCATCGCACTGCGACACGCAAAGCGCTGTGGCTCCCGTCACTTTCTTTGCAACGGCGCGCAAACTTTCGGGGAGGAATGGGAAACGGTCTGCGTCTCCGGATTAAATCGGAACGACGGCCACAAACCCAAAACAAAAAAATCAGATTATGAAAAACAAAAAAAACATCCTGACTTACATCGTGGCCGCGTTCTCGATCGTCGTGACCTCGGCGAGTTCATCGCTGGGCGTGCCTCCGCTCCAGCACCCGCTTCTTTTGGGATTGGCGCCCGTTGCAACACTGTCTAACAGCGACGAACCGGCGAGCGTCACCTGGACTGCCACAGGCAGCCTCAACACCGCACGCTATTTTCACACGGCAACGCTGCTGCCCAACGGCATGGTGCTGGTGGCTGGCGGATGGGAAGGGTTCAATCCTTTTACCAGCGCCGAACTGTACGACCCTTCCAGCGGGATGTGGAGTAAAACGGGCAGCCTCCACATCGCACGCGTGTTGCACACGGAGACGCTGCTGCCCAACGGCTTGGTGCTGGTGGCTGGCGGACGTGATAGCAGCGGCCAGCCTCTCGACAGCGCGGAACTGTACGACCCGGAGCTCGGGACCTGGAGTGACACTGGCGACCTCAACACCGCACGCTTTATTCACACGGCGACCTTGCTGTCCAACGGCAAGGTCCTTGTTGCAGCGGGATTTGATGGCGTCAATGCTCTTGCAAGCGCGGAACTGTACGACCCGACGAGCGAGACCTGGACTGATACGGGCAGCCTCAACACAGCACGCGACGCTCACACGGCGAGCTTGCTGCCCAACGACAAGGTCCTTGTTGCAGCGGGATTTGCTACGGGCTTTGTCTCTCTTAGCAGCGCGGAACTGTACGACCCGGCGAGCGAGACCTGGACTGATACGGGCAGCCTCAACACCGCACGCGAGGAGCACACGGCGAGCTTGCGGCCTAACGGCTTGGTGCTGGTGGCTGGCGGACGTGATAGCAGCGGCGAGCCTTCCACGAGCACGGAACTGTACGACCCCGACAGCGGAATGTGGAGTATAGCGGACAGCCTCAACACCGCACGCAGGGAGCACACGGCGAGCTTGCTGCTCAACGGCACGGTGCTGGTGGCCGCGGGAAGAGGTACCGGCTTCGTCGTTCTTAGCAGCGCGGAACTGAGCGCAACACAGACTGCTACACCAACTCCGACCCCGACGATCACGCCAACTCCGACTCCAACACCAACTCCTAGTGCTACACCAACAGCCACTCCGACGGCAACTCCAAGGCCTTCACCCACACCAAGGCCGCGCCCGACTCCACATCCTCGCCCAACCCCGTAAAAAATACAAAGGACAACACCTATGAAGCAAATATTCCTATATACATCGCTTGCTGTAATGGCACTCGCTGTGACGACGACTGGCGCGGCGCCCGAGCCCTGCGACGG
>Ga0137412_10004147_pt1 | contig 11578 bp, 10 predicted proteins | sample CZODoug2_1_16fun_FD_122160 | JGI IMG/M metagenome (GOLD analysis project Ga0137412, IMG submission 122160) | Vadose zone soil fungal communities from Angelo Coast Range Reserve, California, USA - CZODoug2_1_16fungal (Hybrid Assembly) | ecosystem: Environmental > Terrestrial > Soil > Vadose zone...
GAATGCGCCGTTTTTTGGTTGATCTGATCATATTGTCACGGCTCCCTGAGCGATACATATCGGATGATAGCTATCCGTCGACCTCCCGTCAAGCCACACTGGGAATCGCGAATCAACGTTGTTAAGGAAGACGGAAGGTATCGTTCAGTTCCGGATCACCTTCCTGCCGTGATCGGTTTTCTGTCTAGTTTGCCTGCTCGGCGTGGTGTGAGTTTAGCGGTGTTGTGAAAAGAATGCGCTACGGTGTTAGGGAATTGGCGGCTTGCCCAAGTCCTGAAGCTTTTGGTTGAGTTCCACATTCCGCTCGGCGGCTACGGCTGGCTGGACAAGATAGAAGTCGAATAGCATTTCGATCAGGTCGAGGTCCCATTCCGCTTCCCCAGGCTGGACGTCAACGATTGCACCGGTCGAGCATTACAGCCACGCGGTCGCAAGGCCCTCGAAAACATGAAAAAGCGCCGCCAGGACACAGTTACGACACAAAATTTACTGTTCAGGAAAATGACGGCGCGCAAGTGAAAAACGATGGTGGACGAGACCGGGGTCGAACCGGCGACCTCATCGTTGCGAACGATGCGCTCTCCCAACTGAGCTACTCGCCCTCCGTTTATGCCCCTAAGTGCCTTGCAATCAACACCCATTGGGATGAAGAGATTATATCACAACGCCAGTTCGTCCGTTTTCGGATCGGAAAGCGAAGCCGTCCATGACGAAACGCTCCGGTCAATCCGGCTCGATTCAATGCAAAGGATCGAGGTGAAAGGATTCGCGTATCGGACTCCCCCTCCACCACTACGGTTGGTCGCCCTTACGGTTGGTCAATCGTGCCGCCAGTACGTTGCGCCACTATCTTTCTCGCGTTCTGATACAAAGCCCGCGCCTGGGGCATTGCTTCGACGCCTTTTTGCAGCTGCGGGTCAGCTTCCAGCAGAACTTTAAAGCCTTCCTGCATACCGAAGGTGGACATGAAAACTTCCTGTTTGATCTTGCGCTTGATCCAGTCCTGATTCTCGGCGATTTCCGTTTCGGAGAAGCGCACGTTGTGCTTGGTCAGGTAGTTTCGGAATTGATGCATCACTTCGTCGTCCGCGGTGAATTCGTGCGTGATGGTAGGCCTGCCGCCAAGATAGGCGCGCGTAAAGCCGCCGACACCCGCTTCCGCGGGATAAAAAACATCCGCGCGGAAAAGTTCCTGTTCGAACCTGGTATATTTCGGAGCTGCCACGATGATATCGGGAGTGATTCCGCCGCCGCCGGTAACTTGCCTGCCGCTATCGGTAAGCTTGATTTCCGTCGGATGCTCTGGAACTTTCCGTTCGTAATGATATTCGTAAAGTGAAATCGTTTTGTAGTCGCGCTGAATCAATCGCCCGCTGGGCGTGTAGTAGCGGGCGGTGGTGAGCGCCAAGCCAGTGTTTTCGCTCAACGGCTGCACGGTCTGTACTAATCCCTTGCCAAACGTGGTTTCTCCGACGACCAGTCCGCGGTCATGATCCTGCACCGCGCCGGAAACGATTTCCGTGGCCGAGGCCGAATTATTGTTCACGATAATGACCAGCGGAATGGTCACGCCCTGATTTCCGCGTTGCGCGTAGTAGCGGCGTTCCGGTGAACTCCGTCCGTGGTGAGAAACGATCAGCTGATTTTTTTCCAGGAACACATCGCCTACCGCGACCGCTTCATTCAGCAGGCCGCCCGGATTTCCGCGCATATCCAAAACCAGCCCGTCCAGATTGTTGACGTTGAGCTGTTTCAGCGCCTCTTCGATTTCGCGATCGGTTGTCTCGTTGAACGACGAAAGCCGGATGTATCCGATTCCTGGCTTAATCAAAAATGAGATATCCACCGAGTGGCGGGGAATTTCACCGCGGGTGACAGTAAACGAGAGCGGCTCCGTAAAGCCTTCGCGGGTGACGACAATCTTAACTACAGTGCCCTTGGGCCCTTTCAGCAGATCCGCAACTTCGGTGGTGGAAAGATTGTCGGTGGACTTTTCGTCAACCTTGACAATCATGTCGCCGGGGCGCAGGCCGGCGTTGTAAGCCGGTGCGCCAACGTACGGTGCCATCACCACGGTGTGATTTTCGCGCGGCGCGACAATCATTCCCACACCGTAATACTTGCCGCGCTGATCTTCGCGCAGCAGCGCAAATTGCCGGGCATCAAAAAAGCTGGAGTGCGGATCAAGGACGCGCAACATGCCGGGGATGGCGCCCTGATAAACCTCTTTGTCCACGTCCACCGGTTCGGCGTAGTTTGCCTGAACCACGTCAAGGACCGTGGTGAATTCGCGCACAGCAGACTGGCTGTCCTCCGCGGCCGTGGAGGTGGCTCGGACCGAAGGTCCGTAAATCCATCCAAATACGGCAGATGCGACCAAAACGGTGAAAATGACTACGAAGCCGCGACGATTCTGGTTCATTCGGCCCTCACGCGACCAGAGATTTACCCGCTGCGATAGTAAAGTATATCACGGCCAAAGGAAAAGACCGGTTTGACAGTGTCCTATACCCTTTCTATGATGCCAGAGAGGCGCAACACGGCTACAGCCGACCATTCATGTTTAGCGTTCCACATCTGGTGATCATCTTCATCGTGGTGCTGGTGGTCTTCGGACCGCATCGGCTGCCGGAACTGGCCCGCGGTCTGGGCAAAATGATGGCAGAATTCCGCAAGGCTTCCACCGACTTCAAGATGGCGTTTGAAGAGGAGATGCGGACCATCGAACGGCAGGCGCGGGAAGTCGAGTTCAAGAAATCGCAAGAAGCGGCCGCTGCGTCCAGTGGCGAACTGCAGCCGGCAACCCTCGGAACACCTGCCGGGGCCGAGACGCCGAGAATCCTGCCGGAGACGGTCACGCCGCCAGAGCCCACGATTACGCCGGTAATAGAAGCGGTTTCGCGGGAAGCGCATTCTTCCGGCGAGTCTGACCCTATCATCGAACAGCCGGTCACAGAAGGAACCTCCGCAGAAGCCGACACGGCTGAACCTGGCCCACAGCCCTCCAATGACCAGCGACAACCAGCTTGAAACGACCACAAGTGAACCCGCCGCGCCCGACCAGGGCGGCGGGCAGATGACGTTTTTCGAACATCTGGTCGAACTACGCAAGCGCATCATCAGCTCGCTGCTCGCGGTCTTGGCGGGTGCCGCGATCGGATGGTTCGTCGCGCCGAGATTCGTAAACATCATCACCGTGCCCATTCGAGCTGCGTTAACGGCGCATAACCTGAATCCGCAACTGGTGTACACCGGGCCAACTGATTACCTGAGTCTGCTGATCAAATTGAGCATCTATATCGGCATCGTTCTGGCTTCGCCGGTGATCCTGTATCAAGTTTGGCTGTTCGTCGCTCCCGCTCTTTATCGCAATGAAAAATCGGCGGTGACTGGTTTTCTTTTTTCGACCGTATTTCTTTTTCTGGCTGGGATCGCTTTTGCTTATTTTTTGGCGTTGCCGCATATCCTGAACTTTCTTGTAGGCTTTCAAGGGCCTGTCGTTCCGCTGATCAAGATTGACGATTACTTTGATTTGGTCCTTCTGGTGATCGTGGCGCTGGGCTTGGTGTTTGAACTTCCGGTGCTGATCTTTTTCCTGACGCTGTTCGGAATCGTTACTCCGAAATTTCTGCTTCAGAATACCAAGTACGCGATCCTGGTGATTACGGTGGTGGCGGCAATTGTTACCCCAACGCCCGACGCGGTGACCATGCTTCTGGTGATGGGCGTAATGACCGTCTTATACTTCATCGGCGTTGCGGTTTCCTGGGTAGTGGTCAGGCGCAAGGAAAAGCGGCTGGCGGCGGAAGCGAGGGGCTGAAACATGATAAGCAAAATATGCTGGCAGACCCGGGACAGATTGCGTATGCGGCTGGCCATTTGCGTCGTATTGCTGGCGCCCTTGTGCGCAGGCTGCAAGAGCCAGGGAACGGATGACCATGCCAGTGCGGCAAGCAAGCCGTCGACCGCTGTTCCCATAGCCGCTCCACAGGTTCCCGAGGATGCGTTGCCGGCGGACAAGACCGGCGGGTTCGACGGAACCCGTGCCTACAACCACGTGGCGAAGCTGGTTTCCTTTGGTCCGCGGCCTTCCGGTTCGCAGGCGATTTCGCAGGCGCAAGATTACATCACCTCGCAGCTTTCCAGTTTTGGATGCACGGTAGACAGCGATGCGTTTTCGTCGGACACGCCCGCGGGCCGCTTGGCAATGAAAAATATCGTGGTGAAAATTCCCGGTGAGCGGCAGGGAATCATACTCTTGGGAACGCACTACGACACGAAAAGACTGGATAACTTTGTAGGCGCGGATGACGGCGGCTCATCGACCGGCCTGATGCTGGAGATGGCGCGGCGAATGTGCGAAATGCGTCCCCGCTACTCGATCTGGATCGCGTTTTTCGATGGTGAAGAAGCCGTTCGGCAGCAGTGGCAGGATCCGGACAATCGTTACGGAAGCCGGCAACTGGCGGCAAAGATGGCGGCAAGCGGCGACCTGAAAAAGGTTCACGCGATGATTCTGGCGGATTTGGTGGGTGGAAAGAATTTACAACTGGAGCGGGAGCAGTATTCGACGGTAGAGCTGGTGGACCTGATTTGGAATACAGCGAAGCGCCTGGGGTACGGGGCGATTTTTGTAAATCAGGCCATGCCGGTGGACGATGATCATTTATCTTTCTTGCAGAGAAACGTACCTTCGGCGGACATCATTGACTTGGTGAATTCAGCGGGGTATTGGCACACTCCCCAGGACACGATGGACAAGGTCAGCGCGAAGAGCCTGGGAATTGTCGGGCACGTGATTCTGGAGAGTGTGCGGGAACTACAGACGAAGTGAATTGAAAGCACAAGACCTGCCCGCAACGCCTACGTGCGGGTCGCCTTACACTTATTTATCGTTTCAGAATAGGAATGTCCGTTGTCGTGGTACGACAAGAAAGCCCACACGTAAAAACCGTGTGGGCTTTCTTAAGTACGAACCAACAAGTGAAAGGACTACTTGGCCATGACGAAGTGGCCGCGGCGGTTTTGCTGCCAGCAGGATTCGTTGCTCTCCATGCAGAACGGCTTTTCTTTGCCATAGCTGACGGTGCTGACGCGGTCGGCGCCGATGCCCAGCGAAACCATGTACTGCTTGACTGCCGCGGCGCGACGATCGCCCAGCGCAAGGTTGTATTCGGTGGAACCGCGCTCATCGCAATGGCCTTCGACGGTTACGCGAATGCCGGGGTTATTTCGCAAGAATTCGGCGGTCTTGGTTAGCGCGTCGCGGGCATCGGCGCGAATGTCCGCTTTGTTGAAATCAAAATAGGCGTCGCGGACTTCCTTGAGGAAGAGTTCGTTCATATCCGGCGCGGAGGGCGGTGGTTCAACGGGAGGCGCGGGAGTGCTGACGGTGACGCGCGCGGTAGCGGTTGCGGAGCCGCCCGGGCCGCTGGCGGTGATGGTGTACGTTGTGGAATCGAGCGGCGTCACTTTGGTGGAGCCTTCGGCGTTGACGGTGCCGACTTCAGGCGCGATGGTTAGCTGCGTCGAGTTGGTGGAAGTCCAGCTCAACGTGGATGCATCGCCCTTGTTGACGGAAGTCGGATCAGCGGAAAGCGTGACGGTCGGTTGAGCGGGCGCCGGGGCGGGAGCCTCTTGCTTGGGAGTTGTTGCAACGGGCTTTTTCTTACAGCCCCCTGTGAAAATAGAGGCCACCAAACCAGCCACCAACAAAGCGCGGAACAACGGACGCGAGACCACAATCATTCCTATCCTCCTCAGACCTACTTAAAATTTTTCCCGAGTTCGACCCACCGAGGCGAATATCGTAACACCGGGGGCTTGGTTCCGGGCGATATCTCGTAGAACGATTATTCTAAATGCAACGACTAGAAATGTAAGCAAAAACTGCGATTCAGGTGTTTAGAGATTACACGTTGCAGATTCATCCGTTGAGATGCGAAAAGCCGCAGGGCTCCGCGGACTCCGCCCTGCGCTACACGATCCTGGACATGCGATGCCAGGGGCTGCGGAAATGGTGTAAACATTTTTATTTGGGGGACCAGTTGGGCGACTCGTTGTGGCCGGACATGGTCAGGAGATGGGCTTGCGAGCCGTCGGCAAGCATGGTCCAGATTTGGCGCTGGCCGTTACGGGTGGATTCGAAGACGATGTGGCGGCCGTCGGGAGCCCAACTGGGGCGCTCGTTCTTGCCGCTGTCGCGGGTGATCTGACGGATCTCGCGGGTGGCGGGATCCATGATGTAGATGTCGAAATTGCCGTCGGGGCGTCGCCAACTGAAGGCGACCATCTGACCGTTGGGAGACCACGCAGGGTCGATCAAATAACCTTTGTCGGGAAGAGCAAGTTCGCTGGTGTTGGTGCCGTCGGCGTTCATGAGGTAGAGCTTGGGAATACCTCCGCGATCGCTGACGAATACGACGCTCTGGCCGGTCTTGGGGTTCCATGTTGGAGAAGTGCTGGCGGCGTTGGAAAAGGTGACGCGCTTGGGGCGGCTGCCGTTGGCGTCGACGACGAAGAGTTCGGGATTGCCGAGCATGGAGGAGGAAAACATGATCTGCGAGCCGTCGGGGGACCACGCTGGCGCGCTGTTGGAGCCGCGGAAGCGCGGGAAGGAGACGACCTTGTTGGCGTCCATGGAGTACATGCAGATTTGCGGGCTGACTACCTTGGTGGGGCCGGCTTCGAAACAAGTGAAGGCGATGCGGGATGCGTCAGGCGACCAGCGCGGCGTTAAGGAAATTGTGTGCATGGACGTGAGGGGATGCTGGTTGGCGCCGTCGTAGTCCATTACCCAGAGTTCTTTTGTGCCAGTGCGCGAGCTGACGAAGGCGATTTGCGTGGAGGCGATGCCGGGGAGGCCGCCGGAGAGGCGGCTGATGATTTCGTCGGCGAATTGGTGGGCGAATTTGCGAACTTGCGCGTCAGTGGGCGCGCCGCGGTAGATTTTGCCGACGACGGCTTGATTGGAGGGGCTGCGGACGTCGTAGAGCCAAGCGGAGATGACGACTTCGGTGGCGGATTCGGTGAGATTGCCGAAGGCGACGAGGTTGGCGTTGACTTGGGTGGTGGTCCAATCGGCATTGTGCAGCTCGGAGGGCTGGGTGGGAACCTGTGTGGGATAGAAGCTGGGGCTGACGAGATCCACGATGCCACTGAATTGCAGGTCGTCGCGGACCACTTGGGTGAAGAGCTGCGAATGTGGCTTGGCGGGATCCTCGTGCGCAGCGAAATCGGCTACTGCCAGGCGCGGTTTGTCTACGCCGAGGCCGGTGCTGGTACGGAACCAGTCCTCCTTCTGTGCGGCTGCCTGGCCCGCGATAAATAGCAAGCAGAACGCGAAAACACAAATGTAGCGTGAACGGTGCAAGATCACCTTCGCTTCCCCCTTGACGCGTGCTGCGCGGCCGGGCATGGCCAGCTTCATCGCGTCATAGACAAATCGAAATCGAAAGTCACGTTGACGTACGAACCGGAATAATCATTGGGCAGCCCGGGCATGGGTGAAGAACTCAGCAGGGCGCGCTGGGCGGAAGTGTCCAGGGAATAGTTGCCACTGGTTTGCGCTACGCGGATGTCTTTCACGGTGCCGTCGCGGGCGATTACAAAAGTCATGGTGCATTTGGCGGTGTGCGCGCTGCGGACCGCGGGGTCGATGGTGGACTGCAGCCAATTCATGCTGATTTTGCGGCGCACGGCGTCGATGTACCAGCCGTAGCGGGCAGCGAAATCGCCGCCGCCCTCGCCCTTGATGTTGACGCCGGGTGCGGCTGCGCCGGGAACTTGCGCGGTGCCAGTGGGGACATTCATCTTGCCGCCGTTTTGGGCGACGGCGTTATCGGGAACGGGAGCCGGATTGTCAAAGGTCTTTGAACGATGTTCGATTTGCTTCGGCGGCTTTTCGTGCTTGAACTCGGGAATTTTTACTTCGGGCTTGGGAGGCTCGGGAGGTTTCGGTTGCGGCTGCGTTTTGTACAGGCTGTCGGTGGGATCGAAGGTTTTGCTCTCCGTAACATCGGGAGGTTTAGGCATGGGCAGGCCAACGCTGCCGACGAGTTTCACGTTGACTTGGCCTTCGGCGCCGCCACCGATGTCGCCCCAGCGATTACCTTGAAAGTGAAAGACGATGGACACAATCATGGAGGCCGCGACAGCAGCGTGAAGGATCAGGGAATAGATGAGGAAGCGGCGAAGGCTGAGGTCGTCAGTCGTGGGGAACGGCGGGTTGGCGGCGTCGGCGGTCATGTTATTGAGTGCGGGCGCGGTCGGTGATGGGCTCGGTGACGATGCTGATATTACCGATGCCGGATTGACGCAGAGTGTCGACAACGCTGGCAAAGATGCCGAAGGGGACTTTTTCGTCGCAGCGGAGGAAGACGGCGTCTTGCGGCTTTTTGAGTTGGGCCTTCACTTTTGCGCCGAGTTGATGGATGTTGACGGCATCGTTGCCGAGATAAACCTTTTGCGCTTTGTCGATCGAGACGACCAGGCGTTGCTCGGTGATTTCTTTTACAGAGTGAGTTTTGGGGACGTCGAGTTCGATGCCGGATTGCAGGATAGGCGCGGTGATCATGAAGATGATCAGGAGAACGAGCACGATGTCGATGAACGGCACCATGTTGATCTCGGAGAGCGAGGTTTGCGTGGATTTGGTTAGAGAGGCCATGGCGTTTAGAAGAAGTCGACAGTCGACAGTTGAAAGTTGAAAGCGAAAACCATTTGAACGGAGAGATCGCGTCGGGCTGGGGCGCAGCGGTGCTGCGCCCCTACGGAGAATGGGTTATGGCTGAAAGCGCGATGCAATCGTTGCTCCTAGCTGAAAGTCTTTTCGATTTGGGCGGCTACTTCCAACGTGAATGTGTCCAGGCGCTGGGCCAGGTCTTTTATGTTTTGCAGGAATTGATTGTAGAAAATTACGGCGGGAATGGCGGTGACCAGACCGGCCGCAGTGGTCAGCAGCGCTTCGGAGATTCCGGGGGCGACGGCGCGAAGGCTGGCGGCGCCGGCGTTGCCGAGACCGGAGAAGGCGTCAATGATGCCCCACACCGTGCCGAAGAGACCGACGAATGGGGTCACCGAGCCGGTGGTGGCGAGCCAAGACATTCCTTTTTCCACGCGACGCACTTCTTCAGCGCTAGCCACTTGCATGTTTGCTGTGACGGCTCCCAAGCTTTTCAATTTTGGCGGATGCGGATTGGTGGGCTGACCGCCGACCTGGCTTTGCAGTTCGCGGTAACCGGCAGCGTAGACAGAAGCGAATGGCGAGCCGGCTGAGGCGAGCGCTTGCGGATTGGCGACACCGCGCGTGGCGCGGAAGATGCGCAGGAACTGGTCGCTCTGACGGCGGACGCGTCCGAACATGCCGAGCTTTTGAAGAATCATGGCCCAGGAAATAATGGAAAAGAGAAGAAGCAGAGCCAGAACACCACGCGCAACCCATCCGGTGTTGCCCAGGATGCTTCCGAGATCAATGAAAAAAAGACTAGCAAGCAAAAAAATACGTCATCCCCTCAGTTGTAACAAAATTTTCCCGACTTCAGCACCGTAGCACACGCCAGCGTGTGGAATCAACGAAAGGCGGCAGAAAAGTGTTGCCTCTTTGACAGCGCTTAAATGGGTGGAAAGTAGGGAATTTGCGTGAAAACGCGGGCCCGGAACGAGCGTGGCGATTGTGCTAAACTGCGGACTGGAAGATGGCCGGGACATTTGACATCAGTTTGGACTCGCTGGCAGGACGTTCGGTTGCTTCGGAGAACGCGGCCACGGCGGGCTCGTCTGCAGAACCCCACCCGAGTGGCGCTACTTTTTTCCTGGAAACTTTTGGTTGCCAGATGAACGACCACGACTCCGAGAAAGTCGCGGGCGTACTGCTGTCGCGCGGGTATAGGCAAGTGGAATCGCCGGACAGCGCATCGTTGATTTTGTACAACACGTGCAGCATCCGGGAGAAGGCGGCGCAGAAAGTTTTTTCGCGGCTGGGTGAGTATCGAACGAAACAGGCGGCCGGGCAGGTGATCGGAGTACTCGGTTGCGTGGCGCAACAAGAGGGCGAGGATATTTTTGCGCGCGCGCCGTGGGTCAGCCTGGTGTGCGGCTCGGCGAGTTATCGAAAGCTGCCGGAGTTATTGGCACGAGTAGAGGCCGGAGACCAGCGCGTTACAGGACTCGACAACGATACGGATGAAACGTTTGAGACGCCGGTGACGCGGCGCGACAACCCCTGGCGAGCTTATTTGACGATTATCGAAGGGTGCGACAAGGCTTGCGCGTACTGCGTGGTGCCGTTTACGCGCGGACCGGAGCGCAGCAGGGCGAGCGATTCAGTGTTGAAGGAAGTGCGCGAGCTTGCGGAGTTGGGCTACTCGGAAGTGCAACTGCTGGGGCAGACGGTGAATTCGTATGCCGATCCGTCGTCGCGGCGAATGCGTTTTTCGGAATTGTTGCTGGCGGTAGCGGACGTGCAGGGAATGCGGCGCGTCCGGTTCACCACGTCGCATCCGCGAGATTTTGGCGCGGACATCGTGGCGGCGCTGGAGAGCGAGCCAAAGTTGTGCAACCACGTGCATCTTCCGGTGCAATCTGGTTCGACGCGGGTACTGCGCGAGATGGTGCGAACTTATACGCGCGAGGAATATCTCGAGAAGATTGCGATGTTGCGGCAGGCCAAGCGGCCGATTGCTATTACTACCGATATTATTGTGGGTTTCCCGGGCGAGACTGAGGCTGACTTTGGGGAGACGCTGACTTTGTTGGAAGAAGTTCGCTACGACAACATGTTCTCTTTCAAGTATTCGGCGCGGCCGAACACGCCGTCGCTGGCCATGCCGGACGCGATTTCGGAAGAAGAAAAAAGCCAGCGGCTGAGAATTTTGCAAGAGAAGCAGCGAGAAATTCAAAGCGAGCACAACGCGAAATTGGTCAATACCACGTTTGATGTACTCGTGAGCGGTAAATCGCGACACGAGAACCGGTGGAGCGGCCACACTTCTTGTCACCGAGTCATAAATTTCACTTCACAAGAACGAAACCTTCTGGGAACCTACGTGCGGGTGCAGGCGACAGGCGCCGGGCCGAACAGCCTGGTGGGCGAGCAGGTGACGTAAGCAACGGAGGCCTCGATGGAAGTGGAGATGAAGATCCGTGGCCTGATGATGGACCCCGTCACTAATATGCCCATTGTTGTGCTTAAGGATGTGCAGGGGCAAGCAATTCTGCCGATCTGGGTGGGCGTTTACGAGGCGAATGCGATTGCGCTGGAAATCGAAAAAGTGCAGACGCCGCGGCCGATGACGCACGATCTGCTGAAAAACGTTTTACTTGGGCTGGAAGTGCGAGTGCAGAAGGTGGTGGTCAACGATTTGAAGGACGACACTTTTTACGCGCTGATTTGGGTGGAGCGCGACGGGCAGATGATGACCATTGATTCGCGGCCCAGCGATGCGCTGGCACTGGCGCTGCGGATGGATTGCCCGATTTTTGTTGAGGATGAAGTGCTGAAGAACTCGAAGATTTCGAGCGCTATTTCTGAGCGCACTACTAACGAGCAACTCCGCTCGTGGCTTGAGGGCTTGTCGGA
>Ga0137412_10004148_pt1 | contig 11577 bp, 10 predicted proteins | sample CZODoug2_1_16fun_FD_122160 | JGI IMG/M metagenome (GOLD analysis project Ga0137412, IMG submission 122160) | Vadose zone soil fungal communities from Angelo Coast Range Reserve, California, USA - CZODoug2_1_16fungal (Hybrid Assembly) | ecosystem: Environmental > Terrestrial > Soil > Vadose zone...
TGGCGAGATCACCAGCGCGGCGTTCCTGCTCTCCGGCGGCGGGCTGCCCAGCGGCTGGCCCGGCGACAAGGATCCCGGCTGGTTCACCGATCCGGAGCGCGCACCCGGCGGCGGCTGGATCGACCACAGCATTTATCAGATCGATCTGATGCGTTGGCTCCTCGGCGAGGAGGTGCGGGCGATCAGCGGCCGTACCGCCAACCTGCGGCACAAGGATCTCAAGGTCGAGGATTACGGGCACGCGATTGTCGAATTCGCCGGCGGGGTGATCGCCTCGGTCGAGGACACCTGGAGCGGGCCGCCCGGAGCGTCGCGGGTAAGCACCAGCATTCTCGGCACCGAGGGCGGCGTGGTGATCGACAGCCTCACCGGGCAGATCTCGCTGGCCGGGTCGGTCGGGACATTCGATGGCTGGACCCACGGCCGGGCCGGCGACAGTCATTCCGATGGCATCGACTCCATGCTTGCCGCGATCGCCGGTGACGCACCGATTGCGACTGTCGACGACGCGTGGGAAAACCTGTCCGCCTGCCTGGCGTTTTATGCGTCGAGCAGGTCCGGTCAGGTCGTCGAGCCCGCGCACCTGGCGAAATAAGGAGGCGCGGGGTGAAGGTCGGGCTCTACAGCATCACGTATCTCGGTATTTGGTATCGGGGCGGTGCGTTGAGTCTGGCCGAGGTGTTCGACCAGGCCCGGCGGCTCGGCTATTCCGGTGTGGAGATCGACGGAAAACGCCCGCACGGCAACCCGATGGACATCGATCAACGGGCCCGCCAGGAAATCAGGGCAATCGCCGCCGACCGCGGGCTCGACATACCCGCGATCGCGGCGAACAACGATTTCTCCAGTCCGGTGCCGGAATACCGGGAATGCCAGCTGTTGATGGTACGTGAGCTGATCGCGCTGGCTCGCGATCTCGGCGCGCCGGTCGTGCGGCTTTTCCTGGCCTGGCCAGGTGTGACCTACCGCGATGGCATTGCGACCTACGACATTGCCCGGCGGCGGTGGGCGGAGATCGAGCGGGACACACCGCGGCACGAGATCTGGGACGACGCCCGCGCCCTGTTCCGAGAAGCGGCCGGCATTGCCGCGGCTGAGGGAGTGACGCTGGCCCTGCAAAACCACGGCCCGGTAATCCGGCATCACCGCGACGTTGTCGACATGGTGAACGAGGTCGATTCACCGGCCTTCCAGATCTGCCTGGACGCGCCGCTACTCACCGACCAGTCCGACACGGCGGTACGCGCCGCGGTCGCCGAGGTCGGCTCCCGTCAGGTGCTTTCGCATTTCGGCGGCGAATATGTCCGGGCCGCCGACGGTTCGGTGCGGCAGCGGGAAATGGAATTCGACGCGCCGCCGGTCAACTATCCGACGTTTGTCGAGGCGTTGCGCGAATCCGGCTATGACGGCTATATCTCGTACGAGTTCTGTCATCGAGCCCAGGGTCCGCGGCACGAGCTGCAGGGTCGCGAGTATGTCGACGAGCAGACGAAACTGGCCCACGAATATCTCAACAGCCTGCTACCCGTACCGATAGGAGCGTCTTCGTGACGGACACAAAGAGCCCGCTGCGGCTTGGAATTCTCGGCGCCGGCACGATTGCCACCGCCGGCTATGGCATTCTGCCCAACCTGGGGCCGATCGGCGACGAGATCGAGTTGGTGGCGATCGCCGATCCCGTATTGGAACGAGCCAAGCAGGCGGCCGACGATTTCGGCTTCCGCGAGGCGTACTCCGATCTGCGGGAAATGCTCGATTCGGCCGAGCTCGACATTGTGGCAAACCTGACCCCGATCTTCCTGCACAGCGAGACATCCCGGCTCATCGTCGAGCGCGGCAAGCACCTGGTCTCGGAGAAGCCGCTGGGCGCCACTATGGAGGATGCGGACGCGATCATTGAAATCGCCGCCGCCAATGGCGCGACGATCGTGTGCGCCCCGCCGGACATGCTGTTCCCGCCTTATATGGAGGCGCGCCGGCTGCTCGACGAGAACACAATCGGCAAGGTCGCATTCGCCCGGGTACGCAGCTCGCATGCCGGCCCGGGCGGCGGTCCCGGTGGCTGGCCGCTGGATCCGACCTGGTTCTACCAGAAGGGTTCCGGTCCGCTGCTCGACATGGGCGTGTACGGAATTCACGAAATCACCGGTTTGCTCGGCCCAGCCAAACGCGTCAGCGCATTCAGCGGGATTACCGAGCCGATCCGGACCGTCCGCGGCGGCCCGTTCAAGGGCACCGAGATCGAGGTCACCGCCGACGACAACTCGCTGTTCATGCTCGACTTCGGCGGGTCCACGTTCGCCGTGGTCGACGGCACCTTCAACGTGCACGCCGCAAAGAGCCCGAAGCTGGAGATCTTTGGCCGCCGCGGCGCGATGAACCTCTACGGCGACTCGCCGCTGGAGGTTTACCGGGCCGATGCGGCTCCCGGAGTGGACGGCTGGATCACGCCAAACTACTGGCCGGCGCTGAGTGATGAGCGGGTGGACAAGCTGCAGCGGGCGATTCTGGTCGATCATCTCGTGGATTGCGTACGGAACGACAAGCACCCGGTGCTGTCGGCCGAGCACGCCAGGCACGCGCTGGAGATCATGCTCGCGGTGACCACATCCGCCCGCGAAGGCAAGGTCGTGGAGCTCAAGACCACGTTCTAAGCCTCTTCCGCTCCATGATCGACATCGGCTCCTGGTTGCTATAGCAGCCAAGAGTCGATGTCGATCATGAAGGCGTTGGAGTTCGCGCGGATCGGTGGGCGGGTACGTCGCCCGGGATCAGCTCGGGGTCCGCAGGGCGGGCGTGACGATGAGCGCCCCGGGTGCGCCGTACCTCCCGGTCCGGCAGGTACGCTGCGAGCTGATTGGACCAGCCCGCAGCAGGGAGCACCCGTGGCGCGTGTCGTCGTCGATGTCATGCTTAAACCAGAGATTCTTGACCCCCAGGGCCAGGCGATCGCGCAAGCCTTGCCGCGCCTGGGATTCAGTGATGTGGCCGATGTCCGGGCCGGCAAGCATTTCGTCCTGGATTTCCCGGGCGAGGTGACCGAGCAGACGGTACGGGAGATCGCCGACACACTGCTGGCGAACCCGGTCATCGAAGACTTCGAGATCCACCAATGAGCCCGCGGATCGGGGTTGTCACCTTTCCCGGTTCGCTGGACGACACCGATGCACAGCGCGCGGTCAGGGCCGCGGGGTGCGAGCCGGTGCCGCTCTGGCATGGCGACGCCGACCTGCGCGGGGTCGACGCGGTCGTGCTGCCAGGCGGCTTTTCCTACGGCGACTACCTTCGGGCCGGCGCGATCGCTCGCTTCGCACCGGTTATGCGACTCGTGATCGATGCGGCCCGCGGTGGGCTGCCCGTTCTCGGCATCTGCAACGGATTTCAGGTGCTATGCGAGGCACACCTCCTGCCCGGCGCGCTGATCCGCAACGCCGGCCGCCGGTTTGTCTGCTCCGATCGCTGGCTGCGGGTCGAACGCGCCGACACGGCCTGGACGATGTCGTATGCGCCGGGTGCGGAGATCCTCATCCCGATCAAGAACATCGACGGTGGCTATGTGGCCGATCCGCGTTCGTTGGACGCGATCGAGGCCGAGGGCCGGGTCGTTTTCCGTTATATACGCGGCAATCCGAACGGCTCGGCGCGGGATATCGCCGGCGTCACCAATGAGACCGGCACGGTTGTTGGGCTGATGCCGCATCCGGAGCACGCGATCGATCCGCTGACCGGGCCGAGCTCGGACGGGCTGGGCATCTTCACCTCGGTGCTGCACAAGCTGGTGGCGGCGTGATGATCGATTCGGTTTCGCGGGCGATCGACACACCGGACGAACCGTTGCCGTACGCGGATTTGGGTGTCAGCAAAGAAGAGTACGAACGGATCGGCGAGATCCTGGGACGCCGGCCGACCAGCTCCGAGCTGGCAATGTATTCGGTGATGTGGAGCGAGCACTGCTCGTACAAATCCAGCAAGGTCCACTTGCGACAGTTTGCACAGAAAGCGCCGAAGAACGAGCGGATGCTCGTCGGCATGGGCGAGAACGCCGGCGTGGTCGAGGTCGGCAACGGCGTAGCCGTGACGTTCAAGATCGAATCGCACAACCATCCGTCCTATGTGGAGCCCTATCAGGGGGCGGCCACCGGCGTCGGCGGCATCGTGCGGGACATCCTGACGATGGGTGCCCGCCCGATCGCGGTCCTCGACCCGCTGCGATTCGGCCCGGCCGATGCGCCCGATACCGCCCGGGTACTGCCCGGCGTGGTGGCCGGTGTCGGCGGCTACGGCAACTGCCTCGGGCTGCCCACGATCGGCGGCGAGCTGGTCTTCGATCCCTGCTATGCCGGCAATCCGCTGGTCAATGTGCTGTGCGTGGGCGTGCTGCCGACCGACGGCGTCAAATACGCGAAGGCCAGCGGTGTCGGCAATATCGTGCTGCTTTTCGGCGCGCGTACCGGCGGCGACGGCATCGGCGGTGCCTCGGTGCTGGCCAGCGCGACCTTTGAGGACACCGGCAAACCGGCGAAGCGGCCGAGCGTGCAGGTCGGCGACCCGTTCACCGAAAAAGTGCTCATCGAGTGCTGCCTGGAGATCTTCAAAGAGGATCTCGTCGTCGGTATTCAAGACCTCGGCGCGGCCGGGATCTCCTGCGCCACAACGGAATTGGCCAGCGCCGGCGAGGGCGGGATGAGGGTCAACCTCGACACCGTGCCGCTGCGGGACGAGACCCTCGCTCCCGAAGAAATCCTGATGAGCGAGTCGCAGGAGCGGATGTGCGCGGTCGTCGAGCCGGCCAAGCTCGACCGCTTTCTCGAGATTTGCGCGAAATGGGGAGTCACGGCGACCGCGATCGGCGAGGTCACCGACACCGGCCGGCTGGAGATCAGCTGGCGCGGCGAGTCCATTGTGGACGTTCCACCGCGGACGGTCGCGCACGACGGCCCGGTCTACGACCGCCCGATGCGCCGCCCGACCGACCTGACCACCCTGAACGCCGACTATCCCGACCGGCTGCCCCGCCCGACGGATCTGCGCGAAACCCTGCTGCGCATGGTTTCTGGCCCTAACCTTGCCGCGAAGAGCTGGGTCACCGACCAGTATGACCGCTACGTGCAGGGCAATACCGTGCTCGCCCAGCCGGCGGACTCCGGGCTGATCCGGCTCGACGAAGAGACCGGTCTCGGCGTCGCGGTCGCGGCCGATGGCAACGGCCGCTATTGCCGGCTGGACCCGTATTTCGGCACCCAGCTCGCGCTGGTCGAGGCCTATCGCAACGTCGCGGCGACCGGCGCGATGCCGGTCGCGGTCACCGACTGCCTCAACTTCGGCAGCCCCGAGGACCCGGAAGTGATGTGGCAGTTCGCCGAGTCCGTACGCGGGCTGGCCGATGCGTGTCTGCAGCTGGGCACTCCGGTTACTGGCGGCAATGTCAGCTTCTACAACCAGACCGGCAGTACGCCGATCAACCCAACGCCGGTTATCGGCGTGCTCGGGATCATTGCCGACGTCGCCACGAGGACAACGGCCGCATTTGCCGACGGGGCAAGGATTCTGCTGCTCGGTGAGACCCGGGACGAATTCGGCGGCTCGGAATGGGCCTGGACGATGCACGGGCATCTCGGTGGCCGGCCGCCGCGGGTCGACCTCGAACGCGAGCGGCTGCTGGCCGAGTTGCTCGTCGCCGGCGCCGAGCAGGGACTGCTGCAGGCGGCGCACGACCTGTCCGACGGCGGGCTGGCGCAGGCGCTGGTCGAGTCCTGCCTGGCCGGCAACGTCGGCGCCCGGATCACGCCGCCCGGTGACCCGTTCGTCGCGCTGTTCTCCGAGTCGGCCGGTCGGGCGGTGGTCGCGGTGACCGACGACCGGTTCGAGCGGCTCTGTGCCGAGCGCGGACTGCCGGTGACCGAGCTGGGACTGGCGACCGGTACGACACTGGAGATCGACGGCGCATTCGACGTACCGCTGGACGAGCTGCGGGCCGCCCACGAAGCAACGCTGCCGGCACTCTTCGACTGACTGGAGCCGATGTCACATTCGTACGCTCTATGCGTACCAATGTGACATTGGCTCGGATCCGGCCGTGAGTTAGCTTAGCCTAAGCTACGATCTCGGCATGCGCCGTATCGCCGTACTCGCCCTGGTCGCTGTCCTCGCCGCGGCCTGCGGCTCCGGGACCGCCGCCACCAAAAAGGGCGCCGACGCGCCGGCCGGCAAGAACGGCAACGCGTTCACCAAGGCTATCGAGCAGTCAAAGGGCTTCGGCAGTACGGCGGCCGACGGCGTCTTTCCGCGCACGGTCGTGCACGCCGCCGGCAAGACCGTCATTCCGGCCGCACCCAAACGGGTTGTCGTATTGAGCAGCGGCGAGTTGGATGCGACCGTGTCGCTCGGCGTGGTGCCGATTGCCGCAACGCCCGTTGAGGGCAGTGACCTGGTCCCGGCCTACCTCGCCGACAAGGTGCGCGGCGCGCACATCGCCCGGGTCGGCTCGACCGCGTCGCCGAGCCTGGAGGCGATCAGCGCGCTGCATCCCGACCTCATTCTGGGCAGCAATGTCGGCGTCGGCGATATCTACAAACTGCTGTCGAAAATCGCGCCGACCGTTCTCAGTATCCGTACCGGATATACCTGGAAACAGGATTTCCTGCTCGCCGCGGCTGCGCTCGGAAGGACCGATCGGGCACATTCCATTCTCGCGGCGTACCAAAAAAAGGCCGCAGCGCTGGGAAAGAAATTCGGTACCGACAAGCCGACGATTTCGCTGGTTCGATTCACCGGCACCGAAATCAGGGCGTATGCGGGATATTCATTTCCCGGGACAATTATCACCGATATCGGATTGCGCCGGCCGGGCGACCAGGGCGGCGACAAGCTCTGGATCGGGGTGAGTGCGGAGGCGCTGACCCAACTGGACGCGGGCTGGATCTTCTATGGCAGCCTCGGCGCACCCGGCCGGACCCGTGCCCATGACGTAACGGCGGCGCCGTTGTGGCACAAGCTGAAGGGCCGCGCGGTCGGCGTTGACGATTCGCTGTGGTATCTCGGGATCGGCCCGACCGCGGCGCAGCTGATACTCGACCAGCTGACGCATGACGTGGCGCCCTGATCGGGAACCGGCACGGCCGATCATGCCTCGAAGCATTCGGCACGGGCCGGGTCGCGTGGTGGGGACTACGGTCCGGCCCGTGCCTTGCACTTATTAGTATTCAGCTTTGTGCCTGGCCGCCGAATCGATCCGCATCGCGTCGCCGAAGCGGTGCAACAGCAGGCCGCGGCGTTGGAGGGCTGGCTGCCGCGCCTGGATCAGTCGGACTGGACGCGGCCCTCGCCACTGCCGGACTGGTTGGTCGCGCATCTGGTGCTGCACCTCGCCCAGACCCTGCGCGTGATCGCCGAGTCGGTGGCGAATCCGGGCGATGAAACCCCGCTGACGGTCGGTGAATACCTGTCCCGGCTGCCCGCGGCGGCCGCGGAGATCCGCGACCGCGAGGTCGCCGGAGTAGCCGGTCGCACGCCGGGCGAGATCATCGCGGAGTTCGCCGAGCAGCATCAGAAAGCCGGGACCGCGCTGGCCGGAATGCGCGGCACCGAGGTGGTGGGCGCGCCCCGCGGCCCGCTCCGCGTTGCGGATTTCCTTGCCACCAGGGCGCTCGAGCTGGTCGTACACGCCGATGACCTGGGTCGGGCGCTGCCGGGCAACCCGCCGCCGACCCGCCGCGAGGCCACCGCGGTGTCGGTCCGGCTGCTGGCCGACCTGCTGGCCACGAATGCCCCCGGCCGCTCGGTCGAGGTACGTATTCCGCCCTACGCCGCGGTGCAGTGCGTACCAGGGCCGCGGCACACCAGGGGCACCCCGCCGACCGTGATCGAGACCGACGCGGTGACCTGGCTGCGGCTGGCCACCGGCCGTACCAGCTGGGCCGAGGCGCTGGAGGCCGGGCGGGTCAACGCCAGCGGCGAACGCAGCGATCTGTCCCCATACCTGCCGCTGATCAGCTGACCAAAGCGGCGGCGACGTCTATTTCTGCGATTTCGGCAACCCGGTCGGTCACGAGCCGAGATTTCGGCGTCCGGCCGTCGTCATATCCCACGATCTGATGAATGGACACGGCGTCCCGATCGTCCTTCCAGTGACCAGGACCCGGCGCGGGTACGCCACACACGTCGAGTTGGACGGTGTGCTGCCGGTAACGAGTTATGTGCAGTTCGAGCTCATCCGAGCGGTATCTGTCGAACGGCTGATCCGGCCGGTGGCGGCGCTCGACCCCGTCGACCTCGACAGGATCGAGGTAATTCTGCGGCGCATCCTTGTGCTGTGACGGAGAGGTCCGTGGCTCGGGTTACCCTGAAGGTGCGCACCCCGCCCCGGCGATCCCGAGGAGATCTCAGTGCGGCAGCCGCCCGGCCCGCCTCAAGCCTGCAAGCCTGCCATCGACCAATCAGACGACCGGCCGCACGAAGAGTGCGGCGTTTTTGGTGTCTGGACCCCGCACGACCCCGCCGGCCGCGAGGTCGCCAAGCTCACCTATTACGGCCTGTACGCGCTGCAGCACCGCGGCCAGGAGGCCGCCGGCATCGCGGTCAGTGACGGCACCAACCTGCTGGTGTTCAAGGACATCGGGCTGGTCGCCCAGGTCTTCGACGAGCCGACGCTGGCCAGCCTTCGCGGCCACATCGCGATCGGGCACAACCGGTACTCGACCACCGGCGGGTCGAACTGGGAGAACGCCCAGCCGACGTTCCGCAGCACCAAGGCCGGCACCGGGCTGGCGCTGGCGCACAACGGCAATCTGGTCAACACCGCCGAGCTGGCGCGACGGGCCGCGTCCGAGGGCGTGCCCGGGATAAGCGGGGTCAGCAGCGACTCCGACCTGATCACCAGCCTGCTCGCGTCCCGGCCCGACCAGCCGGTCGAGCTGGCCGCGGTCGAGCTGTTCGCCCAGCTGCAGGGCGCTTTCAGTCTCGTCTTCTGTGACGAGCACACCCTCTACGCCGCCCGCGACGGGCACGGCGTGCACCCGCTGGTGCTCGGCCGGCTCGAACGCGGCTGGGTGGTGGCCAGCGAGACCGCCGCCCTCGACATCGTCGGTGCCTCGTTCGTCCGCGAGGTCGAACCCGGCGAGATGCTGGCAATCGATGCCGACGGGCTGCGCTCACACCGGTTCGCGGCCCCGACGCCGGCCGGCTGCCTCTTCCAGTACGGGTACCTCCGTCGCCCGGACGCCACCATCTGCGGTGGTGGCGTATACGCCACCCGGGCCGAGATCGGCCGCCGCCTCGCCCGCGAGCATCCGGTCGAAGCCGACCTGGTCATTCCGGTGCCGGAGTCCGGGACCCCGGCCGCGGTGGGATACGCGGAGGCGTCCGGGATTCCGTACGGGCATGGGTTGGTCAAGAATTCCTACGTCGGCCGTACCTTCATCCAGCCGTCCCAGACGATCCGGCAGCTGGGCATTCGGCTGAAGCTCAACCCGTTGCGGGATGTGATCCGCGGCAAGCGACTGGTGGTCGTGGACGACACGATCGTGCGCGGCAACGTGCAGCGCGCGCTGGTTCGGATGCTGCGCGAGGCCGGGGCATTGGAGGTGCACGTCCGGATCTCCTCGCCCCCGGTGAAATGGCCGTGTTTCTACGGCATCGATTTCGCCACCCGGGCCGAGCTGATCGCTGGCTCCTTGGATATCGACGGCGTGCGCGCTTCGATCGGCGCCGACTCACTCGGCCACGTATCGCTGGACAACCTGATCGCAGCCTCCGAGCAGCCGGCCAATCGGCTCTGCCGGGCATGTTTCGATGGGGTCTACCCGATCCCGTTGCCGGCCGATGCCCTGCTGGGCAAGCACCTGCTGGAGGGTGTCGATACGAACGCGGAGCCGCTCGAGCACGCAATAGGAGTGCTGCAGAACCCGTGAGCGAGCCAGTGAGTGAGCGGACTACGTACGCCGCGGCCGGCGTCGACATCGATGCCGGTGAGGCCGCGGTCGAGCTGATGAAGCCGTGGGTGGCGAAGGCGAGCCGGCCCGAGGTGGTGGGCGGGCTCGGCGGATTCGCCGGGCTGTTCGCGCTGGATCTCAGCCGCTGGCGTAAACCGCTGCTGGCCTCCTCGACCGACGGGGTCGGCACCAAGCTGGCGATTGCGCAGGCGCTGGACAAGCACGACACGATCGGGCTGGACCTGGTCGCGATGGTCGCCGACGATCTGGTCGTCTGTGGTGCCGAGCCGCTGTTCCTGCAGGACTATGTCGCCTGCGGCAAGGTCGTGCCGGAGCGGCTGGCCGAGATCGTCTCCGGCATCGCCGAGGGTTGCCGGCAGGCCGGTTGTGCGCTGGTCGGCGGCGAGACCGCCGAGCATCCCGGCATGCTGGGGCCGACCGAGTACGACGTGGCCGGCACTGCGGTCGGCATCGTGGAGTCCGATGCGCTGCTCGGCCCGGACCGGGTCGCGGTCGGCGACGTGATTCTCGCGCTGGGTTCGTCGGGATTGCATTCCAACGGCTTCTCGCTGGTCCGGCACGTGTTGGCCGATATGCCGCTGACCGATGTGGTGGACGAGCTGTCGGCGCCCTTGGGTGAGGCGCTGTTGGCGCCGACCCGGATATACAGCAAGGACTGCCTGGCGCTGGCCGCGGCGACTGAGGTGCACGCCTTCGCCCACGTCACCGGCGGTGGGCTCGCGGCGAACCTGGCCCGGGTGCTGCCGGCCGGCGTGGATGCGATGCTCGACCGGTCGAGCTGGCGGCCGGCGCCGATCTTCGACCTGGTGGCCCGAGTCGGTCGGATCGAGCCGGCCGAGTGCGAACGCACCTTCAATATGGGCGTGGGGATGGTCGCGGTGCTGCCGCCGGCCGCGGTCGATGGCGCTCTGGCATTGCTGGCCGAACGTGAGGTGCCGGCCTGGGTCGCCGGCGAGATTGTCGCGGGGACTGGCGCCGCCCGACTGGTCGGATCGCATTCCGACTGACCGCTGCCTTTCATCATGGATGGGCGGGTGGCGGACCCCTCGACCATGATCGGGATGGCTTTCGTCAACGCCGTGCGTACAAAACCGATCCCGATCATGAAAACCGCAGAACGTCTTCCCGGGGAAAGCGCTTACCCGCGTCGATCTTGAAGATAATGCCCCACATTTCGGACATTCATGGGTCATATCTTCAAGATCGATTACGGCAAGCGTTTTCCCTCATCGATCTTGACGTTATCGGCCCGTTTTGCCGGGATTGGGGCGCTGGAACGTCAAGATCGGCGCTGGGGCTGCGTGTTCCGCACGAACGTGACGTTCGTGCGGAACGTCGAGACCAGCGGGGGAACGTCAAGATCGGCGGGGGAATGTCAAGATCGGCCGGGCCAGTCCGATCAAAGTGCGCTCTACCGTCTGGGAAAGCGCTTTCCACGCGGTAGGGCGCACTTCGATCAGAGAGAGGATGGCGTACGTCAAGATCGATGGAGAAGCGTCGCCGTGGGTGAGCGCGGGGCAGGTGGGGCTGCTTGTTCCGTGCGAACGTGACATTGGTGCGAAACGTTGAGACCAGCGGGGGAACGGCAAGATCGACGCGGGGGCCTGCTTGTTCCGCGCGAACGTGA
>Ga0137412_10004149_pt1 | contig 11574 bp, 11 predicted proteins | sample CZODoug2_1_16fun_FD_122160 | JGI IMG/M metagenome (GOLD analysis project Ga0137412, IMG submission 122160) | Vadose zone soil fungal communities from Angelo Coast Range Reserve, California, USA - CZODoug2_1_16fungal (Hybrid Assembly) | ecosystem: Environmental > Terrestrial > Soil > Vadose zone...
TTAAGGGCGTTTACGCCCGTCTTCGCGGGCTATGGCGAAATCCGGGACCGCCGTTCCCGCATTCCTCGGAGCCTGTCCTTGGGCTTGCCGAAGGCAAGACCCGAGGGCTCCATGCGGGCTACCGACAATTGACAGGAAAATCCAAGTGAACTCTTCTTTCTTCGTCCCGCATGATCTCGCCGCGCCCGTCGTCGGCGATCCATCAGGCCCGCTCGCGGGGCTGAGCGCCGTGGTCAAGGACATGTACGACATCGCCGGGTCGCGCACCGGCGGCGGCAATCCCGATTGGCTCGCCGCGCAAGCCCCGGCGCGCGTCCATGCGGCCGCGGTCGAAAAGATCCTCGCCGCCGGCGCCACCATCACGGGCAAGACCGTGTGCGACGAATTCTTCTACAGCGTTGCCGGCGCCAATGCGCATTACGGAACGCCCGTCAATCTGCGGGCGCCCGGCCGCATTCCAGGCGGCTCGTCGAGCGGCTCGGCGGCCGCGCTGGCGGCCGACGCCTGCGATTTCGCGCTCGGCAGCGACACCGGCGGATCGGTGCGCGTGCCGGCCGCCTTCTGCGGCCTCTACGGATTGCGCCCGACCTATGGCCGCGTCGATCTCGCCGGCGCCATGGCGATGGCGCCGTCCTTCGACGTCGCCGGATTCTTCGCCAATGCGCCCGGCATCCTGCGCCGCGTCGGCAGCGTGCTGCTCGAGGGCGAGACGCGCCCGGCCGCGATCGCACATCTGAACGCGGCGGACGACGCCTTCGCCCAGGCCGATGCCCCGGTGGCGGCGCTCGGCCGCGACTTCCTGGCCGCCGCCGCGCGTGCCTTGCCGAAGCCGCAGGGCCGGACCGCGGCGCCGGACGGCTTCGACGCCTGGCGCGAGGCGTTCCGCATCGTGCAGGCCTTTGAGACCTGGGCGTCGTTCGGAGACTTCATCACGCGCGCCAGGCCGGCGCTCGGACCGGGCGTCAAGGAGCGCATGGGTTTTGCGGCAACCGTGACGGCCGCACAGGCCGACGCGGCGCGCAAGATCGTGGCTTCGGCCCGCGCGCATATCCGCACGCTGGTGCCGCCCGGCACCGTGATGGCGCTGCCGACCGCGCCCTGCATCGCGCCCCCGCTCGACCAGTCGGGCGAGGAACTGGAATCGTTTCGCGTCAGGGTGATGCGGCTCACCTGCATGGCGGGGCTCGCCGGCCTGCCGCAGATCAATCTTCCGATCGGCACCGTCGAGGGCTGCCCGGCCGGGCTGTCCTTCATCGGCTGGCCGGGCGGCGACGAGGCGCTGCTCGACCTCGCCTGCGCGCTCGCGCGCTATTGCGGGCTCACGGCCCCAGGATCTCGGGCGACACGCGCTTGATGCGCACGAGATCGGGGAAGAGGCGCATCCACAGCGCAATGACCAGGATCGCGCCCAGACCGCCGACCAACACGGAGGTGACGGCATCGGACGCGGCCGCAACGAGGCCGGCGCGGAACTCGCCGAGCGTGCCGGACGTGCCGGTGCAGGCCGAGTTCACCGCCATCACCCGCCCCAGCATGTCGTGGGGCGTGCGGGTCTGCACCATGGCCATCCGGATCACGACGCTGATCGCGTCGGTCGCGCCGTAGACCGTGAGCGCCGCCAGCGAGAGCGCGAGCGACGTCGACAGCGCGAACACCACGGTGGAGACCGCGAACACGGCGGTGGTCGCGAACATCAACAACCCGGCGCGCCGCTCGATCGCCGCATGGGCCAGCACCACCGACATGACCAGCGCGCCGAGCGCGGGCGCCGAGCGCAGCAGGCCGAGACCCCAGGGCCCGGTCTGCAGCACGTCGCGCGCATAGATCGGCAGCAGCGCCGTCACGCCGCTGAGCATCACCACGAACAGGTCGAGCGAGATGACGCCGAGCAGGATCGGATGATTGCGGATATAGGCGAAGCCGGCGAACAGGTTTTGCAACGTGACCGGCTGGCGCTCGCGCGGCCGCGTGTCGCGCGGCAACAGGCTCACCAGCACGCTCGCGGTGATGAAGATGCAGGCGCAGGTCACATAGACCGTGGTCGGACCGAACGCATAGAGGAGGCCGCCGAGCGCGGGCCCGCAGATGATCGCGGTCTGGTTCGCGGTGGCGGATGCGGCGATCGCGCGCGGCAGCAGCAACGGCGGCACCAAGCCCGGCAGCAGGGCATGCAAGGTGGGCGTCTCGAAGGCGCGCGCCGTCCCGACCACCAGCAGGATGCCGAGGATCGCATCGCGGCCGAGCCAGCCGCCCGCGCTGCCGACCGCCAGCACGAGCGCGCAAACCGCCTTCACGACCTGGCAGCTGCGCGCGATGGCGCGCCGGTCGTAGCGATCGATGATCTGGCCGACCACGACGGCGAGCAGCACAAGCGGAAAGAATTGAACCAGCCCGACCAGGCCGAGGTCGAGCGGATTTCCGGTCATGTCGTAGATCTGCCAGCCGATCGCGACCGCCTGCATGAAATAGGCGCCGGTGGTCGTCACCCGCATGACCCAGAACAGCGCGAAAGGCTTGTGCCGCTTCAGGCTGGGCAGCGGGGCGGCGAAGCTCGTCATGAAAGGGCGTCTCTGGCGCCCGGCACCGGCCGGGCGGGGCTTTCCATAGCCTGATTCCGCCTGCCGCCATGTGAATTCTTCGGACCTGGCATGGGATCCCGGCGCGCCGGGCGCGTAGGGAACATCGGCCCCGGCCCCGCGTTTTGTCCTTAAGCGTTCACCGGAGACGCCCCCATGAACCACCGCGTCGCGCTCACGGTGGCCCCCGTCCTGCTCATCCTGGGCGGCGGCGCCAGCGCCCAAACCACCACCCCGCCACCCGGGCCGCCTGTTCAGGCGGCTCCGTCCAGCCCGGAGCGCCCCAATTGCACCCCGGACGCCCGCGCCGGCACGCCGGAAAACCGCTCGTCCACCGATGCGAGCGGGCAGCCCAATTTGAGTGACCGCTTGGCAGGCCACAACGGCGTGATCTGCCCGCCCGCCGACGTCGATCCGCAGATGCGTGTGCCGCCACCGGGCGGCGGGCGGATGCTGGTCGTCCCGCCGCCGGGCGGCCCGGGCGGAGACCCCAACACAATTCCCAAATAGCGGTCGACGCCCGGCGCACGGGCGCAGGACATCGGCGGTCTACGATTGCGGGTGGTCGCAAGCTCCCGCCCCGGACCGGGGTCCGGGGCGGGGCTGACGTCGGCCGTCAGCTTGCGGCGCGCAAGTTCACCGCGCTTTCGGCCATGTCGGTCAGCTTGCGGTCGGTTGCCTTTTCCTCGTCGAGCGTGCGCTGCAACACCCCCGCGCAGTCGGCGCGCCCGAGCTGCTTCGCCCATGCGATCAGCGAGCCATAGCGCGTGATCTCGTAATGCTCGACCGCCTGCGCGGCGGCGATCAGCGCGGCGTCCATCACGCGCTTCTCGTCCACTTCGCCCGCGATTTCCTCCGCCTCTTCCAGAATGCCGTCGATCGCCGGGCAGTCGACGCCCTGGATCTCGACGCCGTGCATCCGGAAGACCTCTTCCAGACGGGCGACGTGGTTCTCCGTTTCGCCGAGGTGGGTCTTGAAGCCGCGCTTGAGCTGCGGATCGGAGGCCTTCTCGATCATGTCGGGCAGCGATTTCACGATCTGTTTCTCGGCATAATAGATGTCGCGCAACGTGTGCACGAACAGATCGTCCAGCGTCTTGATGTCTCTCGAGAACAGGCCCATGGCGTGTTGTCCTTCCGTTGCGGAATCGCGGTGATTTGAGTCTTCATTGGGCCAACGACCGAACCCGCGGAGGGGTTCCGGAGGGGCACGCGAATTGCGGATGGAACGGAAGGGCGAATAGCGAATGACGAATGGCGAGCAGTGGATAGGAGGGACCCGCAAAGCCTGGTTCCCGTCGTTCGATACTCGCTAATGGCTATTCGCTGCTCGCTTCCTACCCGGTGATCTTCGCCGCCGTCACCACCGGTCCCCAGCGTTCCGCGCTCTGGCGGATGAGCTCGCGCATCTGGTCGGGCGTCGAGCCGAACGGCACCGCCTCCAGCTCGACGATGCGCCGGCTCACGTCCGGCATCCGGATCGCGGTCGCAATTGCGGCCGAGATTTTCGCCGTGATGTCGGCGGGCGTGCCCGGCGGGGCCGCGATCGCCACCCAGGTGTCGGAATAGAATCCGGGCAGCACCTCAGCCAATATCGCAACGTCGGGGAATGCCTTCAGCCGTTCGTGGCCGCCCACCGCCAGCAACTTCAGCTTGCCGGCCCGTACATGCTGCAAGCCGACCAGCGGCGTATCGGGAAGGATGTCGATCTGGCCGCCGAGCAGGTCGTTGATCGCGGGCGCGCTGCCGCGATAGGGCACATGCACGATCTCGACCTTCGCCGCCAGCTTGATCGCCTCCAGGGTCAGGTGGCCGATCTGCCCCTTGCCCTGCGAGCCGCAATTGAGCTTGCCCGGATGGGCGCGCGCATAGGCAATGAGCTCCGCGAAGCTGCCGGCCGGCAGATCGGCGCGGCCGAACAGCACGGTCGGATAGGTCGCGAGCACGCTCACCGGTTCGAAGGCGCGCGGGTCGAAGGCGAGATTCGGATTGAGCAGGTGATTGATGCTGAAGGAGAGCTGCGGCGCATTGAGCAGCGTGTAGCCGTCGGGCGCCGCGTGAGCGACGTATTCGGCGCCGACAGTGCCGCCGCTGCCGCCCGCGCGGTTCTCGACCAGCACCTGCTGGCCGAACAGCCCGCGCAGCTTCTCCGCCACCATGCGCGCCAGCAGGTCGGCGGGGCCGCCCGCCGACAGCGGCACCACGATGGTCACCAGCCGTGCCGGATAATCGGTTTCCGCCCGCAGCGGGCCGGCCGCGATGACGACCAATGACGCGCCGAGGCCGCGGGCGACGCGCCGTCGCGACAGCCCGGTGTCGTTCCCGGTTTCCTTCTCGATACTCTTGCGCATGATCGTTCCGTGAACCGGTTCGCGCGCAGATCGGGCGGCTGGCGTTTCGGGCTCCTGCGCCACGAGGGGCCGGGGTGCGATCGCAAGCCATCCCTGGACGGCGCTATTATGCAAGACCGCCGCGCCCGCGGCCAGCGCCGTCCGAGCCGAGACGACTCACAGCCGGACCGCGCGGTCGAGGATTTCGTATTGCCAAAAACACGCCGGCGACCGTAAACACTGACGACCGCCGACCTCCACCCGATTCCGGGATCATGCCAGCCCTGAGCACCCCTCCCCGCCCCCTGACGCTCGTCGCCGCCATGACGGGCGGCGTCATGACGGCGATGATCGTCCACATCATGCTTCGCCGCCACGGCATCGAGCTCGCGGGCGCGTGGCGCGGGTTGCTGCGCGGCGGCGGACAAATGCATGCCGCGATGGCGTGGTGGTCGACCACGGGCGCCGCCTTCGTGGCGAGCTTCGTCATCGCGGCGGTGATGTCGCGCTTCTCCTGGCTCTACTTGCGTTCCCTGCGCGGCCCATTGGCCGCCATCCTGGCACTGGGGCTCGCGACGGTCACCAACGAGATTCCGGCGCCCGCGGCAGGCGCCGCCGGCAATCACGCGCTCGCCACCCTCGCGGCGCTCGCGGTCGCCATGATGATGGCGTGGTTCGGCGCGTTTTTCGCGGTCCGGCGCTGAGGGCGTCGCCGGGCGCGGGCCCGGTCGATCGCGTGCGGCATGAACCCGGCGACCGGTTGGCGCGACCAACCGGTACGGCTGTCCAACAGGCCCGCCATGGTCCGCAAGCCCGCCTTTGCGCCGCCTTCGCCCCCCGGCAGGCGACGCTGCCGCCGGCTTGCGGCACGGCGCCCGCGAGCGGCCGCGCTGACGCGACATGAGGGTCGCGGCATTCGGAATGCGCCGCAGCGCGCGGACTGAACCAACCGGAATTGCAAAGACAAAAAAGCCGGCCTTTCGGCCGGCTTTTTCGCCGGGCGCCTGTCGTCAGGCGCCCGCCCCCCGCCCCAAAATCAACGATGCTTGCGCGCCACCTTGATGGCCTGCGGCGGCACCGAATCGCGCTCCGGATGGGCGTCGAAATAGGCGTGCATGATCCAGCCGCCGACGAATGGCACGATGCAATCCGCGATCATCACATGCGCCTCGCGCCGTGTGAGCTCGCGTTGCACCACGATCCCGCTCACGATCGGCGTGAGCGCCATGCAGCCGACTGTCGTAAGACCCCAGGCGCCGAGCTGCGTGATCCGATGCCCCCCGCCGCCTGCATTTCTGACCGCGAAATAGGCCCCGGTCGTGGCGAGGCCGACGCCAATGCTCGGAATGATCAGCTCGGGATCGCCGCGAAACAAGCGGAATCCCTCCTGGGCGCGGGCGCTTTGCGCCATCAGCATCAGAGCGCCAGCGAGCATCGCAACGACGAAGGTCAGTTTTTTCATTTCGATTCCCAGGGCCACGCACCATGCGGGGCCCACCCATGTTGACGACATGACCATGTAGAAGTGAACCGCCGCGTTTAGTCGAGGCCTGACGCGGCCGCGGTGGAAAGTTTTTTTCGAGTGATCCCAAAATGCCACACTGTTTTCCACAGGGTCGCAACCCCCAAATCGCACCGCCACAAAGCCTTGTTTCCGCCGGCGCAGCCGCATCCCCGCGCCAGGTCGCGGTCGTGCACAGGACAGAGCCGCCACCGGGCGCGCCGTTGGAAGCACGCCGCGCTGGCGCAAGATGCCGCTTATGCCGAGGAGGCATAGTCCATGGCGCCGCAGCCAACAGGTGCGATTGTCAAAATGAGGGCGAGCGCTCAGCCCGATGCGGGCCGTAGCGTCAGATCTCCCAACGCCTGGAAGACGCGAGATGTGATCACAACCAATAGGACGAGCGCGATGACGTCCAAGATCCCATCGACGACTGTACCAATCATCATTGGCAGATTGAGGCCACGTGAAACGAAGTCTATCGCCACGATTGGAAGCGCGGCCAGAAGATAGATCAAAAAAATGTCGACTGCGAAGCCGCGTGTGTCCGCCAGGGCATTAGACGCGGTCGCTCCAGGCGCATCGATCGCGATCGCCGGGAACAAAATTGCCAGACGCAGGCACACGATGATGGCGACGATCAGGGAAACGGCGACACAAATAAATGCAATCGTCGCCGGCATGCCCAAGAGCAGCGCAGACGAAAGCAATAGCAAACTTGGGCCGAAGAGCAGAAACGTGAGCACCAAAGACCATACAAAGAAACGCCAAAACCGAGGATTGTGTGGTTCGATCGCCTAATGGCCTGCGATGTCATCGACCAGGACGAATCGATGCACGGCGATGAGAAAAGGAGTCAGCAGAAGGCTTCGTAGGACCCAGATGGGAATAGCGAGCCCGGCTGCCGCGCCGCCCTGCGGAAGAACGAGATCCGAGACGTGGATGACGAGGACGATCAGTAGCGCGAGCAGAAAAAGACGGCCCATGGCCTGGGAGGTGCGGAGAAGGTCTTGATAGGCCACCGCGACGGCTCGCACGATTGGCAGGCGACCAATGGCCATAATGGCAATTCCGTTTCTCGACGAACGGCCACGTTAGCGCAAACCGATTAACAGGTTGTAAGGCCGCCAACCACAAGTTTATCGCACCAATTCCCGCATCGCCCGATCAAGCCCCTCGAGCGTGAGCGGATACATCCGCCCACCCAGAAGCTGGCGCATCGCGCGGATCGACTGGGTGTGGTCCCACTGGCTTTCCGGCACCGGGTTGAGCCAGACGCAGGCCGGATAGGTTCGCGTGACGCGGTTCATCCATGCCTCGCCGGGCTCCGGATTCATGTGCTCGACCGAGCCGCCCGGCATGACGATTTCATAAAGGCTCATCGAGGCGTCGCCGACGAAAATCACCTTGTAGTCGTGCGGGTAGGTGTGCAGCACGTCCCAGGTCGGCGTCGTGTGGTCGAAGCGCCGCCGGTTCTCCTTCCACACCCGCTCATACAGGCAGTTGTGGAAGTAGAAATGCTCCATGTGCTTGAATTCGGTGCGGGCTGCCGAGAACAGCTCTTCGGTGGTCTTGATGTGCCAGTCCATCGAGCCGCCGACGTCGAAGAACAGCAGCACCTTCACGGCGTTGTGCCGCTCCGGGCGCATGTGGATGTCGAGATAGCCCTTGTGGGCGGTCTCGCGGATCGTGTGGTCGAGGTCGAGCTCTTCCGGCACGCCGGTGCGGGCGAATTTGCGCAGCCGGCGCAGCGCGATCTTGATGTTGCGGGTGCCGAGCTCGACGTCGTCGTCGAGGTCCTTGAACTCGCGCTTGTCCCAGACCTTGACGGCGCGGAAATTGCGGTTGGCGTCCTGCCCGATGCGCACGCCTTCCGGATTGTAGCCAAAGGCCCCGAATGGCGAGGTGCCGGCCGTGCCGATCCATTTGCTGCCGCCCTGGTGGCGGCCCTTCTGCTCGGCGAGGCGCCGGCGCAGCGTCTCCATGAGCTTGTCGAGACCGCCCATGGCCTCGATCTCCTTCTTCTCCTCGTCGGTGAGATATTTCTCGGTGAGCCGCTTGAGCCATTCGGTCGGGATGTCCGCGGTCGCGGCCTCCCCGACGAGCTCCAGGCCCTGGAACACCTTGCCGAAGACGCGATCGAACTTGTCGAGGTTGCGCTCGTCCTTCACCAGGGTGGCGCGCGACAGGTAGTAGAAATCCTCGACCCGGCGCGACGCGAGATCGGCCTCCATCGCCTCCATCAGGGTCAGGTACTCGCGCAGCGTCACCGGCAGGCCGGCGGATTTCAGCTCATGGAAGAAAGCGACGAACATGGCGGCCGCATTAGAGCATGTTGGGGCGGCCTCGGCATCGGTCGGCCGCAAAAAATCACCGATGTCAAAGCCGGTTCTTTCGGTCCGGCCGCGTCGGCCTCTCAGATCCGCATCAGGCCCGCGAACACCTGCAAGCCCATCTCGCAATCCTCGAGCGCGCGGTGGTTCTGGTCGCGGCGCACGCCGAGGTGGCGGGCCACGGTCGCGAGCTTGTGATTGGCGAGGTCGGGCAATTTCCGGCGGGCGACCTGCAGGGCACAGACGGATACGTTCTTCACCTTCAGTCTCAGCCGCCCGGCGGCCGCGCTCAGGAAACCCATGTCGAAGGACACGTTGTAGGCGACGAGCGGCAGATCCCCCACGAAGTCGATGAAGCGCGGCAGCGCCTCGGCAATCGGCTCCTGGTCCTGCAGCATGTCGTCGGTGATGCCGGTGATCGACGTGATGAAGCGCGGGACCGGTCCCTCGATTCGAACCAGCCGATGAAAGCGATCCGCGATCTCGCCGCGGGCCGCGACCCGCAGGCCCGCGATTTCGATGATGCGGTCGCCGCGCGGGTTGAGCCCGGTGGTCTCGAGATCGAAGAACACGAATGGACCGCTCGCCGAGCCGGCGCGTGCCGAAGCGGTTGCCATGGTCGATGCCCCCCAGCATCCAGGCGCATGTCCGGCACCACCTCCCGACCCGGAGGTCTGCGCCGTGACGGATGCAAATCGGTCGCGAATCGCGTGCTGCCCCGACGATAGACGATGCCCGCCGGCCGCGCCAAGCGGCGCTGCGACGAACGAGCCGGAGAGCTGCGCGCGGCGCTCAGTCGCACCGCGGGCCTGCCGCGCCGGCGCATTTTTGCCCGTGGAGCGGTAGACCGCGACCCCGCGGTTCGGCGACTATGGGGCCACAAAATCCGTTCGAGCCAAATACTCAGGGAGGGTCGACCGTGCGGAAACTCCGACTCCTGTGCGCGATCCTCATCAGCGCGGCGCTCGCTGGCGCCGCCGGCGCGCAGGCGCAGGATTTTCCCAACCGGCCGATCCGCGTATTCGTCGGCTTCGGCCCCGGCTCGGGCGCCGACATCACGGCCCGCGTGGTCGGGGCCCGCATGAGCCAGATCCTCGGCCAGCAGATCGTGGTCGAGAACAAGACGGGCGCAGGCTCGAGCCTGGCGGCCGAGGCCGCCGCGCGCGCCCCCAAGGATGGCTACACCTTGTTGATGGCGACCATCTCGCAGCCGATCAACGCGGCGGTGGTGCCGAATCTCACCTTCGATTTCGTCAAGGATTTTGCGCCGATCGCGCTCATATCCACCACCCCGAACCTGCTGGTGGTTCACCCCTCGATCGGGGTCAAGAGCGTCAAGGAGCTGATCGCGCTCGCCAAGGATAAGCCGGACTCGCTGTCCTTCGGCTCCTCGGGTGTCGCCACCGGCACGCATCTGTCGGCCGAGCTGTTCAAGGTGCTCACCGGCGTGAAGATGGTTCACGTGCCCTATGGGGGCAGCGCCCAGGCGGTCACCGATCTGCTCGCCGGCCGCATTCAGCTCTTGTTCTCGCCGGCCTCCACCGTGATCCAGCATGTGCACGACGGCAAGCTGGTGGCGCTCGCCGCGACCGAGGCCAAGCGCGCCGCCATCGCGCCCGAGGTTCCCACCATGGCGGAAGCAGGTCTCCCCGGCTTCGCGACCGGCCTGTGGTTCGGCCTGCTCTCGCCGGCCGGCACGCCGCGCGAGGCGATCGACAAGATCTGCGCCGCCGCCAACGAGGCGCTCAAGGCAGACGAGGTCGGCAAGGCGCTGCACCCGCAGGGCATCGATCTCCTGGGCGGAACGCCCGATGACTTCGCGCGCTATATCGACAGCGAGATGAAGAGCTGGGACTCGGTCGCGCGCGCGGCCGGACTGAAAAAATAATAAATGGCCCGCCGGAGGACACCCATGAAAAGGCTCCATCGACCCGCCGCGCTTCTGTCGATCGCCCTCGCCGCGACGACGACGGCCGGCCGGGCCGACGATTATCCGTCGCGCCCCGTGCGCGTCATCGTGGGTTTCACGCCCGGGGCCTCGGCCGACATCACGGCGCGCATCGTCGCCAACCGCATGGGCCAGATTCTCAACCAGCAATTCGTGGTCGAGAACAAGCCGGGCGCCGGGTCGAATCTCGCCGCCGACTTCGTCGCCCACGCCCCCAAGGACGGCTATACGCTGCTGATCGGCACCTCGGCCAATCTGACCAATGCGGTGATCACGCCCAATCTCGGCTTCGATTTCGTCAAGGACTTCGCGCCGATCGCGCTCGCCACGACGGCGCCGATCATCCTCGCGGTCCATCCCTCGCTCGGGGTCAATTCCGTGCAGGAGCTGATCGCGCTCGCCAAACAGAAGCCGGGCGAGATCTTCTATGCCTCGACCGGCGTCGGGGCGGCGCCGCATCTTTCGGGCGAGCTGTTCAACGCGCGCGCCGGGATCAAGACCGTGCACGTGCCCTACCAGGGCAGTCCGCAAGCGGTCACCGACCTGATCGCCGGCCGCACCTCGATGATGTTCTCGCCCGCCTCCGCGGTCATGCCGCATATCGAGTCGGGCGCCCTCAAGGGTCTCGCCTCGGCGGCGAGCAAGCGGCCGAGCATCGCGCCGAACCTGCCGACCATGGCGGAGGCCGGCCTGCCCGATTTCGACACCAGCATCTGGTTCGGGCTGATGGCCCCGCTCGGCACGCCGCCCGAGGTCATCGACAAGCTCGCGCGTGCGGTCAACGACGCGCTCACGTCGAACGAGGTTCTGAGCAGCCTCAAGACGCAGGGATTCGACACCCTCGGCGGCAGCCCGGAAGAGTTTGCCCGCACCATCACCCGCGACG
>Ga0137412_10004151_pt1 | contig 11573 bp, 9 predicted proteins | sample CZODoug2_1_16fun_FD_122160 | JGI IMG/M metagenome (GOLD analysis project Ga0137412, IMG submission 122160) | Vadose zone soil fungal communities from Angelo Coast Range Reserve, California, USA - CZODoug2_1_16fungal (Hybrid Assembly) | ecosystem: Environmental > Terrestrial > Soil > Vadose zone...
CTCTGCCGCGCCGACGAGTTTCGGGCCGGGACATTCGATACGGGTTTCATCGAGCGGAACTTGACTGCGCTTGTCGGTCGGGGCGGCGACAAAGCCGCAGTGGCGTTCGGTGCGGAAAGACTGCTGGCGCGGGAAGCGACCCGGATCGCGGAAAATCTCGATCGCGCGCCCGAAGCACCGGCTTCGCCGTGGGATGCGACGGACGGCTTCCAGCTGTCGGGGCCTCGCATCATAACGCTGCCTCTTTTGGTCGACGGCGCACCGGTTGCTGCTCATGTCACGTATGGCGCAGCCGGCCCGGCAGTTGCTGTGGATGGCGTGCCGCCCGCTCTTGATGCCACCGCAATCGAGGCCGCAGATGCCATCTACGTCCTGCGCCAGGGCCACCAAACCGTGGTCCGCCGCGCCGATCTGGGTTCCGGCGACCTCGACCACGCCGATGGCGATGGTCAGATCAAGGCGCCGATGCACGGCAAGGTGCTGGCGCTGCTGGTGAGCAACGGCGAACAGGTGGAAAAGGGGCAGCGCTTGGTCATTGTCGAGGCGATGAAGATGGAGCACGCTTTGACCGCGCCGCACGGTGGCCGCGTTGCCGGCATCGCGGTTGCGGCAGGAAGCCAGGTTGCGGAAGGCGCGAAGCTGATGACCATCGAGTCCATGGGTAAATGAGATGCCGCTTCATCTGATCAAGCTTTCCGTCGGCACCGACTCGATCGAGGACCTCGAGGACTGGATCGCGCAGAAGCTGAAGGACCAGAAAAAGCGCGGCGTCAAAAAGCCCGAGCGCTTTCACACCACGCGCATGGTGCCCAAGCGCGCCGAGGAAATCACCGACGGCGGCTCGATCTACTGGGTGATCAAGGGCGAGATCATGTGCCGCGAGCGCATTCTGGATATCCGCCCGTTCGTCGACAAGGACGGTGTCGGCCGCTGCAAGCTGGTGCTCGATCCGAAATGCGTGCCGGTGCGGCCGCGGCCCTACCGCGCGTTCCAGGGCTGGCGCTATCTCGATCCCAAGGACGCGCCGCCCGATCTGGATCGCCTGGGACGCGGCACGGCCAATTTGCCGGAGCCGCTACGGCGTGAGTTGCGGGAACTTGGTTTGCTTTAAACCGCGATATTGTCGATCAGCCGGGTGGTTCCGATCTTGGCGGCGAGCAGCATCCGCATCGGACCGTCCTTGCGCGAGGCGATCGGCGCCAGCGTTTCGGCGTGGCGGACTTCGAAATAATCCAGCGCAAATCCAGCGGCCGCGATGATCCCGGCGCCGGCGGCCATCGCGGGCGCGATCGCTTCGCCGGCCTTCAGCCGGGCGGCGCTCTCCTTCATGGCGCGATAGAGCTCAGGCGCCACGCGCCGTTCCTCCGGGGACAGGTAGACGTTGCGGGAGGACATCGCCAAGCCGTCGCGCTCGCGCACGGTCCTCGAGCCGATCACCTTGACGCCGAGGTCGAGGTCGCCGGCCATCCGCGTCACGACGCGCAACTGCTGAAAATCCTTTTCCCCGAAGATCGCGACATCCGGGCGGCATTGCGTGAACAGCTTGCCGACCACGGTGGCGACGCCGCCGAAGAAATGCGGCCGGAACCGATCTTCCAGGCCGACGATGGCCGGACCCTCCGGCGCGATCCGCGTGGCGAAGCCGTCGGGATACATCGCCTTGACGTCAGGATGCCAGATCAGGTCGACCTTCTCGGCCGCAAGCTTCGCCACGTCGGCATCCCAGGTGCGCGGGTAGGCGCCGAAATCCTCGGTCGGCGCGAACTGCGTCGGGTTGACGAAGATCGAAACGATCACCTTCGTCGCGCGCCGTTTTGCCAGCCTGACCAGCGACACATGGCCGTCATGGAGCGCACCCATGGTCGGCACGAGTGCGACGGTCGCCTTCCTGGCGCGGAGGTTATCGACAGCGCGGCGCAGCACTGGGACGGTGCGGACGATCAGGGGTTTTCGTGACATCGCGACTCAATCTCGGGGAAGCAGGATCTTGGGGAAGCAGGGCAACCGCGTCTAACGGCTTGAAGGCAGGCGGAGCAACCTTAGCAACACCGAAGCGCGGCAGCCAAGCGGCGTGAAAAGAGTCGCGACGCGAGTCCGAACGGCATCATCATTCACTATGAAGACACAGCGCGAACGATTTAAGGTTGTCGTCGCGCATTTCGCTTGACCGCGCCCGCGCGTGATTTAAAGAATCTGCAGGGGTCGAATAATGCTTGTTCAAACTAGCCAAGGGCAGTCAGGCTCGGCTCACGTTGTGGTGCTGGGCAACGAGAAGGGCGGTTCGGGCAAATCGACCACCGCGTTGCATATCGCTGTTGCCTTGATGAAGGCCGGTCAGCGCGTCGCCACCATCGATCTCGATTGCCGGCAGCAGAGCTTCACCCGTTACATCAACAACCGCAGCGCCTGGGCGCGCCGCACCGGTCTCGCGCTCGAACTGCCGGTACATTGTTGCATCAGGCTCGGCGAGACGATGCAGATCGCGGAGAACGAGAACTCCGAGTTCCAGCAATTCATGGATGCGGTCAGCGTTGTCGAACGGACGTTCGACTTCATCGTGATCGATACGCCGGGCACCGACAGCTACCTGATGCGCCTCGCGCATTCGATGGCCGACACGCTGGTTACGCCGATCAATGACAGCTTTCTTGATTTCGACGTGCTGGGTACGGTCGATCCCGCTACCTATGCGGTGACCGGAGAGAGCCATTATGCGGAGATGGTGCGCGACACCCGCCGCAAGCGCCGCCAGCTCGACGGCGCCACCACCGACTGGATCGTGGTGCGCAATCGCCTGTCGATGCTCGGTTCCCGCAACAAGCAGCTCGTCGCCGACGGATTGAAGGAATTGTCGTTCCGGCTCGGCTTCCGTTCCATCGACGGCTTCGCCGAGCGCGTGGTCTATCGCGAGTTCTTTCCGCGCGGCCTCACCGCGCTCGACGATATCGACGAGACAACGCTCGGCACCCGCCCGAACCTCGGCCATGTCACGGCGCGCGAAGAGGTGACGAGCCTGTTGCGCCAGTTGAAGCTTCCGCTTGATGAGCGGGGCCGGCGCCGCGCAGCGAATCGGGCCGAATGGTTCAACCAGGTCGACAAGCCGCTCGAAGTCCACGACATCCTCGGCGCCTGAACCGCGCGCCCTGACGCGAGGGGGTAGCCCCGATCAGGCCCTGAAATTGCCGGATCGCGTTTGACGCGGCTCAATGCAACCAGAGGTATTTGGCTACGCCCCGTAAGCCCAAGCGCAGCCGCGGGTCCGCAACAGCCGGACAAACGTGCTTAAAGACGGCATTTTAGACGGCATTTACCGAAGATTTGAACCTCGCTTTGACCTGTGGGCCTCCAGGGTGGCGACCGCATCAGGCGTCTGCCCGCACCGCGACTGCGCAAGAAATGGGTGCGTCGCACAACGAACGGGCGGGCAATTCACAACTTTTGGCCTTTCTGTCACCTAACTGTGACGTATACTAAGGATGAAGATCGCCTCTCAGCCCTAGGACGCAGAACAGGGGGCGGTGACTTAATGCCGGGGACAAGCATGAAACGTGGAATTGCAGTTCTGGTTTCTGTCGGCGCGCTGGTCACCATCGCCTATTTCACGGCGAGCAAATGGGCGATCCGCCACGAAACCATTACCTTCCTCGACCCTTCGCGCGACAATCGTCCGGTCGCCGTCGACATCGCCGTGCGCCGTGACAAGGAAATGCAGGCCAATGCCGGCATGATCAAGCTGCCGGTCGCGGTTCTCAATCACGGCAACACCGTCAAATTCACCGAGTACTCGTTCGTCGCGAACGTGTTCGCCGCCCGCGGCTACGAAGTGATCAGCATCCAGCATGATCTGCCGACCGATCCGCCGATGGTGACCAAGGTCGGCGAGCCCTATGTCGGACGTCTCGCCCAGATCCAGCGCGGCGTCGCCAATATCAGATTCGCCGTCGCGCAAATGCGCGATATCCTGCCCAACGCCGATTACGACCATCTCACCGTGGTCGGGCATTCCATGGGTGGCGACATCACCATGTATTTCGCCAAGCAGTATCCGGAAGAGATCAAAAAAGTCGTCACGATGGATAATCTGCGCGTCCCCTTCATCACCTCGGGCAAGTTCAAGATTCTCTCGTTCCGCTCGACCGACCCGCAATTCAAGGCCGATCCAGGCGTGGTTCCCAGTTCCGACATTTGCGAGAAGGCCGGTATTACCGTCGTAACCACCCAGTTCCAGCATAACGACATGCGCGATACCGGTTCGGAGAACGCAAAGTCCTCGATCCAGTCGATGCTCGACAAGTTCCTCGCCGAGGCCGACAGCGACCTGACGCCTGTCGAAACTAGCTCCCCGAAAATCCTCGACCCGGGACCGGTTACGCCTTACGTTCCGACCGGAAACGAACCCAAACCGGCCAAGCCTCTCACGCACTAGGCGTTTCCATATCCTGACGGATATCATATCCCCGCGGATATAACGGCTTGCGCCCAGACGCGAGCGCCGATGCCTGGCCAACCGACCAAACCCGGATCCGCGGACGTCGCCTCGGCAGCGAACGCAGCCGAGGCTGGCTCGCTACCCGACAAACCTTCCACGTCAGAGGATATCGCCGCCTTTGTCGCCAAGGCCCGCGCGATGTCGCCGCACGCGGCCGGCGGCCGGGGCCGGCTGGTATTCGCGCTCGATGCCACCATGAGCCGGCAGCCGACCTGGGACATGGCGTGCACGCTGCAGGCCGAGATGTTCCGCGAGGCAGCCTCGATCGGCAGTCTCGATATCCGCCTGGTGTATTATCGCGGCTTCAGCGAATGCCGGGCGACCGGGTGGATTTCGGACAGCGCTGAGCTCGCGCGGCTGATGGGCAAGATCGATTGCCGCGGCGGCAATACCCAGATCGGCAAGGTCTTGTCCGAGGCGCGGCGCGAAGCGGTCGCCTCCGGCGTGCGGGCGGTGGTGTTCGTCGGCGACGCCATGGAAGAGGCGGTCGACGATCTCTGCGCCAAGGCCGGCGAACTCGGCATGCTCAAGGTGCCGGTGTTCATGTTCCAGGAGGGCAATGACGAGACGGCTGAGCAGGCGTTTCGCGAGATCGCGCGCCTGACCGGCGGCGCCTGGTGCCGGTTCGATCCGGGCGCGGCGGCGCAATTGCGCGAGCTGTTGCGCGCGGCCGCGGCCTATGCCGCCGGCGGGCGCGAGGCGCTGAAGCAGCTTTCGGCGCGCGAGAGCGGCGCCGCCAACTTGCTTGGCCAGATGAAGTAGCGCTTGAGGCGGCTTTTGCCGGCTTTTCAGAGTGACGTCGTCGCCGCAAGGGCGACCGCGGCCAACGCCGCCGACAATTTGCCGGCCACCGTCTCCGTCTCGCCGGCCAGGCCGTATCGCCGCGCCAGCCAGACCGGATCATTGTAGGACAGCCAGCTATCGCCGGACGCGTCCTGCCAGACCAGCGCCTTCAGCGGCAGGTCGAGCCCGATGGTCTGCGCCGCCTGCATCAGCGGCGTGCCGCCGGTGGGATTACCGAAGATCAGGACCTCGGTCGGGCGCAGCGTCAGTCCGGCCGAACTGGCGCCGGCCGCATGATCGATGCGGGCGAACACGCTCATGCCGCGTGCTTTCACCTGGGCCTCGAGCCGATCCATCGTGTCCTTGGGTCCAAAGCTGCTCTTGATCGTCGTCAATCCATCGATCGCCACGGCGCGCTCCAAATGGTTTTCCGAAGGGGGTCGTCACCGCGAGAAGAGGCAGGGAAGCATATCGGGGTGGTGAATTTGCGCCAACGAACTTCTCGTGTCCGGATCGCCCCGGGCGCATCCTGCGAACGGCCCGGAAGATCGACATGTTTTTTGTGGTCAATGCGACCAGAGCCTTTTTCCGTTCCGATTGAATCGGAACGGGGCTCTAGCTTCTTGTTTTGACGCGTTTTCTACGCGAACCGGAGTCCACTTCGCCGGAAAACGCTCTATATTCTCCAAATGCCAACCCTGATCGCGGGCGCCGTCGCCGTCATCGTTCTCTATCTGCTGCTGCAGATGTTTCGCACCGCCAATCCGGCCGCGCTCGCGCGCGCCGCCAAGATCTCCGGCGGCATAGTGGCGCTGGCGATGGCCGCCTTCATCGGCGCGCGGGGCGAACTCGCGGTCGCGATCCCGATCGGGATATTCGGTGCGGGGCTGCTGGGCTGGTCGCCGTTCGGAATGCCGAACTTTCGCAATATCGGCGGCCTGTTCGGTGGCGCGGGCTCGGCGCGCTCCTCCGGGCAGACCTCGACGGTGCGTTCGCAGTTTCTCGATATGACGCTCAATCACGATTCCGGCGAGTTGAGCGGCCGGATCACGGCTGGCCCTGATGCGGGCCATTCGCTGGACGAGTTCGACCTGCCGCGATTGGCGGCCATGATTCCGGGCTTCGACGCGGAAAGCGTCGCCCTACTTGAAAGCTATCTTGACCGCCGGTTTCCCGCCTGGCGTCAGCACGCGCAGGGCAACGCGGCAGGGGGGCAGCGCCGTGCGGCGGCGACCGGAAAAATGACGGACGAGGAGGCCTATCAGATCCTTGGCCTGCAGGCGGGGGCGGGGCGCGACGAGATCGGACGAGCCCACCGCTCGCTCATGAAGAAACTGCATCCCGACCAGGGGGGGTCGACGTATCTCGCTGCCCGAGTAAACGAGGCCAAGGATACTTTGCTTCGAACGCATAACGGCTGACTCCGGCAACGCCAACAAACGCCATTTTTTCCGAAATTCGCTTCTGTCTCGTGCTCTGGAAGACGCCCTTGGTCGCCCGCCGTTGTCCGGCGTGGTCGATCCTTCGTTAGCGCAAAGTTCTAACTGGTAATTCTTGACGAGAGGTTGTTGGAATACGGATTTTGGCCCGGCCGGCAGGACGGTGAAAGCGGCCGCCCCCATTGACTTCCATTGATTTGATTGAGTTTTTCGTACCGCCGCGTCGTCCGGACATCGCACGCCGTGGCGGTGCGGCGATCGGCGCGGGGCGAATTCTTCGGGATTGTCAAAAAGCGCAAGCCGCGCTTTTTCAAACGCGGCTTGCGGTCTGGCTTGGTTATCTCGCCCCCGGCGGATCACGCTGACGGCGAGGCCTGATCGGATCAGTTGTGAACGGTCATGCAGGAAATGTCGGAGCGCTTCAGCGCGCGGCACACCGCTTCGGCCTGATCGCGATCGAGCCCGGCAAAGCGGGCGCGGTACAAGGTTCTGTTGTCCTTGGCGACCACCGTCTCGGTGAACGGATCGGCCTTGTTGAGCAGGCCGCGGGCCTGATTGCGGGCGGCTTCGATGCGTTGCTGCGCTTCGCTTTCGCTTTCCAGCGCGCCGACCTGGACGATCCATCCGGTATGAACCACGGCGGGCTTGGCCGGGCTGTTCGGCTGCAGGGACGCCTGCTGCTGGGCCTGCTGAGGCGCGGGTTGCGGCTGCTGGGCCTGGGGGGCCGCATAGGCCAAGGCCTGCGAGGAGGGCGGAAGGCTCGATGCCGAGAGCACGCCGAGCACGCCGTTACCGGTGCCGAAGCCGGGCGGCTGCGGCGGCAATTCGGTTCTCGCGGTCTCGGCGCGGGGCGACTCCGTCCTGGTCGGCTCCGTTCTGGCGATGTCGCTTCGTCCGGATTCCACCTTGGCCATCACGGCGCTCGAAGTCTCCGGCACGTCCGTGCGCGCCGGCGCAGCCGCGCTGTTGACGGGCGCGACGGGTTGCGACGGACCGGCGGCGGCAAGTTTCATCGGACCGGCCTTGACCTGAACGGTCTTGACCCTGACCGGCTTCATCGGCTCGGACGAACCGGGAATGACGCTCGCCGCACGGCTCTGAAGCACGCCCGAAGTCAGTGGCGCGGGCTCGGTCTTCGCCGCAGGCGGCACGGCCGCGGTGGCTTCGGCGATCGCCGCGGCAACCCGTGATGCCGCCGTCGGCGCGCGGGCCGGGGGCGCCGTTTCCTGCGCGGTCTGAACCTGGCCCATCTGTGCGGGCTTGGAGGAGGAGGTGTCGGAATCGGCCACGTCCGAATTGCTGTCCGCGCCATTGCGTTCGGTGATCGCCGCGACGGTGTGGTTGGTCGTGGCCTTGTTGAGATTTTCCGTCAAGAGGCCGCGCATGATGGTGTCGCGCGAGCCGCCGCTGCGGCCTCCCATCACGACGCCGACCAGATGGCGATTGCCCCGGCGGATCGAGGTCACGAGGTTGAAGCCGGAGGCGCGGGTGTAGCCGGTCTTGATGCCGTCCACGCCCTCGACTTCGCCGAGCAGGTGATTGTGGTTGCGGATCGACTGGCCGTGATAATTGAAGGTCAGGGTGGAGAAATAGCGGTAGTAGCGCGGAAAGCGCTCCTGGATGGCGCGGCCCAGCGTCGCCTGGTCGCGCGCGGTCGTCACCTGCTCGTCGTCGGGCAGTCCGGAGGCGTTGCGATAGGTGGTGCGGCTCATGCCGAGCGCGTGCGCCTTGCGGGTCATCATCTTGGCGAAGTCGTCTTCCTCGCCGCCGATTGCTTCCGCGATCACGACAGCGGCGTCGTTGGCCGAGCGCGTCACCAGGCCCTTGATCGCGTCTTCGACGCGGATGGTCTGTCCGGGGCGCAGGTCGAGCTTGGTCGGCGCCTGATCGGAGGCGCGTTCGGAAACGCTCATCTCGGTATCGAGCTTCATCTTGCCGGCGTCGAGGCGCTCGAACAAAAGATAAAGCGTCATGATCTTGGTGAGGGAGGCGGGATGACGGAGGCCGTCCGGGCTGGTCGAGGCCAGCGTCGCGCCGGAATTGGCATCGACGATGATGGAGGAGAATTGCGGGCTATAGCTGTCGCTATCGTCATCGCTGTGATGGCTGTGGTGATGGGCATAGTGGCGATGCCGATGGTAACGGCGCGCCTCGGCGCTGTCGGAAGTGAAGGCGATCGCGGTTGTGATCGTGAACAGCCCGAACACGCCAACGCGCATCAGGCGCGAGGAAGCCCAGTCTTTGCGAAGCATGAAATCCCCGTCCAGTTTATGACTCAATCACCGGTCCATGGGGCGAAAGTTTGCCCGGGCCGGTGATCTTCCCCTGGTCATGCCACCCAACTGGCGCAAGCTTCTCGCGCGATCCGTCGGGGGTCCCACCATCATTCCAGTCAAGGTATTGTCGAGCAATAACTTTTTGCGGCCTTGGTGGAACCGGAAAAGTTCGAGAATCAAATTAGGTCGCCGGAGTTTCCAAAAGATTAATGATCCCTTGCGTATATCGCCGGTGTTCGATGCAAATAGCATCATATTGTGCGTCGCACAAGATTCTTGACTTTTATTGTGCGTTGCACTATGTGGGGCATGCGTCAGGGAGCCGGAGCCTTCCGGTTGAGCGCAGTCTTGGGAGAGATGCAGATGTTCAAGGTTGAAGACATTCAAAGCTACGGAAAAGAGCACTTCGAGACCGTCGTGGCCACCGCCACCGGTATGCAGAACGGGCTTCAGGCGCTCGCCAGCGCCTATGGCGACTACACCAAGAAGTCCTATGAGGACACCAAGTCGTTCGTCGAGAAGCTGTCAGGCGTGCGTTCGCTCGACAAGGTGATCGAAGCGCAGAACGAATACGCCAAGTCCGCCTACGAGACCTTCGTCGCCGATTCGCAGAAGATCGCGACGCTGTACGGCGATCTCGCCAAGCAGGCGTTCAAGCCGCTGGAAGGCGTGGTCGCCAAGTTCACGCCGGCGCAGGCGTAAGCCAAGCAGACCAAACCAAAGCTTCTTCGAAAATCAAAAGCCCGGCCTTTCTGGCCGGGCTTTTTTCTTGCTCCAAGACGGCCGGATTATTTCGCGACGCGAAGCTTCGAGATTTGCGTAATGATGTTTTGGAAAGCGTTGGCCGTCTGGGAGGAACTCGTGATCATCTGAGAGTTGCCGTTGGTCGCGCAATTCTGCAGCACCAGCGATTTAGGATCCTTGCTGGCGATGTTGACCTGGATCGTGAAGACCGTGACGGGGTTTGTCGTGTCGTGCTGGATGGCGTTACAGAGGAGCTGCTGGCGGGTGTCGATGCTGCCCGTCGTCGTGCTCCAGCGGTTTTGGGTGTTCAAGCCGTCGGACAGCAGCACGATGTAGTCCTTGTAGATGTAGTTCTGGTCTTTCGGGGGCGCCAGAATGGGCCCGTTGATCGTGCTGAGGGATTGCCATCCCCATGCAAGGCCTATCGCCTGATTGGTGTTGCCGATCGGAACCATCTCGCCGATCTTCGTCTTGAGGTTGCTCCAGTTATTGCTCATCGGGATCACCTGGGCCGCAAGGCAGCTACCCCACTGTTCCGCGTAGTATTTCGAGGATGGGGTTCCGTTATTCGTTCCCGGTGCGTCGTTCTTGGTGTCGAAATTCTGATCGCGATCGTTGACGCAGCCGTTCCAGGTGCTGTGCTGAGGAGCCGCCGCGAGATTCTGGTTCGAATCGGAGGGGTTGGAGCGCCAGTAGTGGCTATAGGTGATTTGAGTGCATGTCTTGCTGCTGTGGTTGCCGGTGCACGTACAATTGGGCTTTCCGGTGCAGGAAGCGCTCGATCCGGTGTTGATGATGGGCGCATTGGCCACGCTGGTGTAGCAGCCATTATAGTAGACGCCGGTTTTTCCGGGGAGATTCACGCCGCTGTCGATGCCCGGGCAGATCATGCCCGAATAGTCGCCGTTCTTCGGAATCAAGTATCTGTCCGTTGAAGGAGTGCTTGCAGAAGGAGTGCTTACATCGGTAGCGCCGCTGACCGTGGCGGGCCGATCCATGCACAAGAAGCCATAGCCCCTCGTCTGCAAGGTGCTGTTCGTGCTGTTTTGGCTCGGTTGGGTAATCCCATTGACGGCGGTGGTATCGAACGGACAGGGCGCGCCGGGGCCGATGTCCGCCCATGTATAGGTGATGTTGTTGAACCTGACGTTGATCGGATAGCTGTTCAGCGTGAGAACAGGCGGCTCGGCCTCCCATTCCGTCCAATTGATCCAGGACGCGGCAACGTTGGACTTTCCAACGTTGACGTCCTTGGTGAACGGAACAATGGAGATATAGACATCGCCGGTCGTCTTGTTGAAAGCGGACAACTGATCGATCATGTCCTTGGCCGCCTTCTGCATGGCCGGCATCTTGCCATTATCTGCCATCGAGCCCGTGTTATCGAGCACCATCGCCACCCGCATGCGGGTATTGCCCCACGCTGCGGTCGAACTCACGTTGAAGCCGATGGTCGGCTGGTTGACGACCTTTATGAAGTCGGTCTGAATCTGGCCGGAAACCTTCAGGTGCATGGACGATGGGGTGCTGCCGTTGGCGACCGTATAATCCACGGTGACCTGTTGGGTCACGGGCGCCTGACCCTTGGCCGTGTAGAGCGCGTTGAAATAGGCGGCTGCTTTAGCCGGGATCTGGTCGGCGGTGATGGCGCCGTTCGCCAGATCCTTCGAAAGCATCAGAGACGCCGAATCCAGTGCTGCCTGCATGGACGTGCGCGCCTTGCTGGCGCGGCTGTAGTCGATCGCGGCACCGATGAACGCGATGACCGGCACCAGCGCGATGGCGAAGATAACCGCGATGTTGCCTTCCTTCGCCGCGGGGAACCGACGAACGGCTCCGGCA
>Ga0137412_10004152_pt1 | contig 11573 bp, 9 predicted proteins | sample CZODoug2_1_16fun_FD_122160 | JGI IMG/M metagenome (GOLD analysis project Ga0137412, IMG submission 122160) | Vadose zone soil fungal communities from Angelo Coast Range Reserve, California, USA - CZODoug2_1_16fungal (Hybrid Assembly) | ecosystem: Environmental > Terrestrial > Soil > Vadose zone...
ATAGAGCGGCGATACCACCCAAGGCCCGTGCGTTCCTGTCGAGTCCCCGTGCCATGCCCCGCACCAGCGAGCGGCGTTGGCTCGATTCGGCAAACCATCACCTCATCCCGTTCACGGATCCGCGCTTCCCTCCGCTGCTGCTATCGATACCCCAGTGCCCGGTCGCGCTCTATGTTTCCGGAAACGTGGGCGCGCTGGTAGAACCGCAATTGGCCATCGTCGGCAGCCGCAATCCCACCCCCCAGGGAGGTGAGACCGCCCTCGGGTTTGCGGAGTATTTGGGCGAGCGCGGCTTGAGTATCACCAGCGGTGTGGCCGAGGGAATCGACGCATACGCGCATCAGGGGGCCCTTCGGGTGCAGGGGCTCACCCTGGGCGTGCTGGGTGCGGGCATCGACGTCGTCTATCCCCGGTGCAATCTGTCCCTCTACCGGGATATCGAGCGGCACGGTGCACTGGTCAGCGAATTTGCCCCGGGATCACCGCCGCGGCGCGAGAATTTTCCGCAACGCAACCGCATCATCGCGGGCTTGTGCTTGGGGACCCTGGTGGTCGAAGCGGCCCGCCGCAGCGGCTCGTTGATCACGGCACGCCTGGCGAACTCCTACGGCCGGGAGGTGTTCGCCGTTCCCGGTTCGATTCACAACACCTTGAGCCGGGGCTGCCATGAACTCATCAAAGGCGGCGCGAAATTGACCGAAACTGCGGATGACATATTGAGGGAGTTGAACTTTTCGGCCTTCTTCGCCAACGACTTAGCGCCAGCGGCCGCTGCCCCGGAGCGGCCGCGTCCCGCAGCGGGCATGGACAAGGATCACAAAATCTTGTTAGATGCGCTCGGCTTTGATCCTGTGGACCTCGATAAGTTGATCGTCCGAACCGGATTCAAACCAGAAGCCGTGTCCTCGATGATGCTGATCCTCGAGCTCGAAGGCCACGTTCAGGCCGCCCCCGGGGGCCGCTACTCCCGAGTCGCCAACAGGAGAGCCGGAGGTGAAAGATAACGTTCTCGATCTGCTCATATATCTTTTCGAGAATTACATGAGCGCGGACGATGAGCCACGGCCGGATCGCAGCACTTTGAAACTCGAGCTGGACAAGGCTGGATTCGCCGAACCGGACATCGAACGCGCGTTGGAATGGCTCGACGGGCTTTCCGGCGAGCAGCTGGGCAAGGTCGCCGAGGCGACCGCTCGCGCCGTGCGCATCTTCAGCGGGCAGGAATTGCTGCGCCTGGATACCGACGTTCGCGGCTATCTGATGTATCTGGAGAATGTTCGCATACTCTCCGCCACCCAGCGTGAGCTGGTGATCGATCGCCTGATGGCGCTCGAAGCCGACGAAATCGACATCGAACAGGTGAAATGGGTCGTTCTTATGGTGCTTTTCAGCCAACCTGGCCAAGAGTCCGCTTACGCGCAGATGGAAGACCTGGTCTTCGAAGAGCGCTCTGACGCACTGCACTAGCCGACTTTGAGCACCAATCTCGTTATCGTGGAGTCGCCGGCCAAGGCGAAGACCATCAAGAAGTACCTTGGAAAGGACTTCGAGGTGCTCGCTTCGTATGGGCATGTGCGCGACCTGGTGCCCAAGGAAGGCGCGGTGGATCCCGAGCATGACTTCGCGATGAAGTACCAGGTCGTCGAGCGCAACCAGAAGCATGTCGACGCCATCGTAAGAGCACTGAAGAAAGCCAAATCTCTGTACCTCGCCACCGACCCCGACCGCGAGGGCGAGGCCATTTCCTGGCATTTGTACGAGCTCATGAAATCCCAGGGCGAACTCGAAGGCAAGACCGTGCAACGCGTCGTCTTCTACGAGATCACCAAGGCGTCGGTGCGGGAAGCCATGGCGCAGCCCCGCGAGCTGTCCGTGGATCTGGTGAATGCACAACAGGCTCGACGCGCCCTCGATTTCCTGGTGGGGTTCAATTTATCGCCGCTGCTCTGGAAAAAGGTTCGCCCGGGGCTCTCGGCGGGCCGCGTGCAAAGTCCGGCGTTGCGGATGATTTGCGAGCGTGAGGACGAAATCGCAGCCTTCGTCGCACGGGAATACTGGACCATCGACGCCACACTTGAACATTCGGAGCAGAAGTTTCCGGGCAAGCTGGTCGAGTACGCGGGCGCCAAAGTCGAGCAGTTCAGCTTCACCACCGAGACCGAAGCGCGCGACGTTGAGCGCACGCTCAAGGACGCGGCCAAGGGAACGCTCACCGTGATGGGTGTGGATCGCAAGCAGCGGCGGCGCAACCCGGCGCCGCCCTTCACCACATCGACGTTGCAGCAGGAGGCGGCCCGCAAGTTGAGCTTCAGCGCCCAGAAGACCATGCGGGTCGCGCAGCAACTGTACGAAGGCGTCGACATCGGCGAGGGTGCGGTCGGCCTCATCACCTACATGCGCACCGACTCCCTCAATCTCGCTCAGGAAGCCATCGGTCAGCTTCGCGAGACGATCGTGCAACTCTACGGCAAAGAGGGGCTGGCCGAAGAACCGCGCATCTACAAGACCAAGTCGAAGAATGCGCAGGAAGCTCACGAGGCGATTCGCCCCACCGCGGCCAATATCCTGCCCAACGACATCGAAAAGCACCTCGAGGCGGATCAATTTCGCCTGTATTCCTTGATTTGGAAGCGCACGGTGGCGTGTCAGATGGCGCCGGCGATATTCGACACGGTGGCGGTCGAACTGCTGGCCGGATCCGACGGCCCGAAACGCACGGTGTTGCGCGCCAACGGCTCGACTCTGGTGAAGCCGGGCTATATTTCGGTTTACCAGGAAGGAATGGACGACGTCGTTCAAGACGATTCCGATCATGTCCTGCCGCCCATGCAGGAAGGCGACAAGGTAAAACTGACGGGGGTGGTTCCCACTCAGCACTTCACGGAGCCGCCGCCCCGCTTCTCCGAAGCATCGCTGGTCAAGGCCCTGGAAGAGTACGGCATCGGCCGTACTTCGACCTATGCGTCGATCATCTCGACGCTGCGCGACCGCGAGTATGTGGACATCGAAAGCCGGCGCTTCACGGCGACGGATATCGGGAAGATCGTCAGCCGCTTCTTGACTCAGTATTTCACGACCTATGTCGACTACGATTTCACGGCCAAGATGGAGGACTCGCTGGATGCGGTGGCCACCGGCGAGCAAGAGTGGGTCCCGCTTCTGGAGAAGTTTTGGAGACCCTTCATCGATCTGGTCAACCATACCGAAACCTCGGTCAGCCGCGAGGAAGTCGCCCAGGCGCGCGACCTCGGGCTCGATCCCGTCAGCGGCAAGCCGATGAGCGTGCGCATGGGCCGGTTTGGACCGTTCGTGCAAATCGGCACCAAGGACGATGAGGACAAGCCGCGCTTCGCCGGGCTGCGCCCCGGCCAGAAGATGGATCTCATCACGCACGCGCAGGCTCTCGAATTGTTCAAGTTGCCGCGCAAGCTGGGACAGACTGCCTCAGGCGAAGAGATCACGACCAATGTCGGCCGCTTCGGCCCCTATGTGAAGTTCGGCGCCAAGTACGTCTCGCTCAAGACGGACGACCCCTATGAAATAACGCCCGAGCGAGCCCTCGAGGTGATTCGCGAGAAGGAAATCGCGGATGCGAACCGGCTCATCCTGGATTTTCCCGATGCGGGGATTCAAGTGCTGAACGGCCGCTTCGGCCCCTACATCACGGACAAGCAGCGCAACGCCAAAATTCCGAAGGACCGGGATCCGAAGAGCATGACCTTGGAGGAATGCCAGACCATGCTGGCGACGGCGCCTGTGCGGACCTTCGGCCGGTGGGGCAAGAAAAACGCGAAGACCAAGAACGGTAAGGGGAACGGCAAAACGGCTGCCGCTTCCCCAACTGCGACGGCCGGCGAATCCGGGATTGCCGCGGAAGCCGCCGGCGCCGGTGCGGCCGGGAAGCGCAAGACGCCGCCCACCAAGTCAGGGGTGGCCCCGGGCCCACCGCAGAGACTTGCCGCAAGAGCGTCCAAGGCCGCTGCCAACAAGAAGGCGCCACTGCAGCCGGCGCCGGCGGCGTCCAAAACCGCCGTCAAACCCAAAAAGAGCGCCGCAAAAGCCAAAACCTGAGAGGGCAGGTCATGCGTAAGTCCGCGACTTCGGCGGCGTCGTCCTCGAGCGAGCAGGCGCTTGAAGTCAAACGCTACCTCAGCGGCCTGCAGGACCGCATCACGACCGCCGTGGAAGGCGTCGACACGGTGAAATTCCGCCGCGATCCCTGGGATCGGCCGGAAGGCGGCGGAGGCGAGAGTCGCGTGCTCTCCGAAGGGTCGGTCTTCGAACGGGCGGGCGTGTCGTTTTCACATGTCTTCGGCGCGAAAATGCCGTCCTCCGCGTCGAATCTGCGGCCGGAAATGGCCGACGCTCCCTTCGAAGCCATGGGCCTGTCGCTGGTGTTTCATCCGCGGAACCCTTATGTTCCCACCACTCATTGCAATGTGCGCTTCCTCGTGGCCACCCCGGGAGGTTTGCCCCCCGTGTGGTGGTTCGGCGGCGGCTTCGATCTCACGCCCTACTATCCGTTCGACGAGGATGTCCTGCACTGGCACCGCACCGCCCGGACAGCCTGCGAGCCCTTCGGACCCGGCATGTACGAGAAATACAAGGCCTGGTGCGACCGCTACTTCTTCCTGCCGCATCGTAACGAAACGCGCGGCGTCGGCGGTTTGTTCTTCGACGACTACTCCGATCAGGGATTTGATCATTCCTTCAGCTTCATGCGCAGCGTCGGCGACCATTTTCTTGCCGCCTATATGCCGATTTTGGAGCGCCGCATGCTGATGCCCTGGGGCGAGCGGGAGCGCCGTTTTCAGCTCTATCGGCGCGGCCGATACGTGGAATTCAATCTTGTTTACGACCGCGGCACATTGTTCGGCCTGCAATCGCGCGGGCGCACTGAATCGATCTTGATGTCCATGCCGCCGTTGGTCCGCTGGGACTACGACTGGCGGCCCGAACCGGGAACGCCAGAATCCCGGCTGTACGAAGACTTCCTGCGCCCAAGGGACTTTCTGGCGGAACTCTGACGCATCGTTTCGCTCGGAGACGGCCCGACCAACTCGCGCCAACCGACTCGCGCCAATCAACTCGCGACGGCGATTCTTTCGATGACGCAGGGAAAGGTATCATCGCCCAACGAGAGATAGACATGCTGTTCCGCGATGGTCAACGAGAAGGTCATCCGGCGCTGAAGCCTCGCGCCAAGCGCCGCGAGCCACGCGGGATCCAACGCATACACCTCGAGCGCTTCCACGCGATGGATACGTTCGCCGCCGAGCCGCTCGGCCAGCAATCGAGGGTCCTTGTGTGTATAAACCACGACGCGCGGCGCCGCCTTGGCGGCGCGGTGCAGGCGCGCGGCTTCCGGAGCGCCCACGTCGATCCATACCCGAAGAAGACCCGTCAAATCCCGAATCGCGATCGACGGCTCGTCCGGTTCGGACAGGCCGTTCGAGAAGGCGATTCCTTCTTCGTATTCGAAGCAAAACGCCAGCACACGCGTCAGGAAATGCGCTTCGCTTTCGGACGGATGCCGAGCGACGCGCAATTCCAACGGCTGATAGACCCCACGGTCGGAGTTCGCGAGCTCGACATTGAATGAATAGATCGTAGCGCCGAGCGCCATGGCGCACCTGATTGCCCAAAATCGCCCGCTGGACGTTGCGGCCCGCACAGCCCGAACGGTCACTGTAACAGACGGTCCCCGCGACGCCGCCATCAGGCCGAGGCACAATGCCCATCGCCATGAACTACCGACACATTTATCACGCCGGCAACTTTGCCGACATCGCCAAGCATGTCGCCTTGCTCTACTGCCTGGAGGCATTGAAACGCAAGGAATCGGCATTTTTTGCACTGGACAGTCACGCGGGACGGGGCTTCTATGACTTGCAGGCGGCGGAAGCCGCCAAGTCCGGCGAGGCGGAACGCGGCATCCAACGCCTGATCGAAAAAAGCATCGGCAATGCCGTACTGGCCGGCTACTTCAATGCGATTCACGCACGGCGCGGCAAGCGCCTGGCGCGCTATCCGGGATCGCCGGCTCTCATCGCAGGCAGCTTGAGACCGCAGGACCGCGCCCTCTTCGTCGAGCTGATGCCGGCCGAGGCTCGCGCCTCGATGCGTGAAATCGAGTCCCTGGGGCGCGTTCGCACTGAAATCGGCGACGGGTATGCGGCCCTCAAGGCGTTTCTGCCGCCCGACGAGCGCCGCGGGCTGGTGCTCATCGATCCGCCCTACGAGAGCCTCGATGAATTGAAAACCATGCTGCAGGCTTTCGCGGATGCTCATCGACGCTGGCCGAGCGGCACGTACTTGATGTGGTATCCCCTACGCAGCGCAACGCAACGAAGCCTGGTGCATGCTCGCTTCGAGGCTCTGCGAATCCCGAAGATGTTATATGCCGATCTCGCCGTACATCCCGACGACGCCGGCGTGGGGCTTGCCGGCAGCGGCCTCATTATGGTCAATCCACCGTATGGAGCGGACGACTTTTTACAGCGGGCCTACGAGGTCATCCACGGCGCCGTGGCCGCGGCGGGAGCCGGTTACGTAGAAGTCGCACGCCTCACGCCCGAGCTAATGGCAAAATGAACTGCGGCACTTAATGAGTTGCGGCACTTGAAGGAGTCGACCATGGATACCGACGCGCTACGCGAACAATTGATGAAATTGCACGAGGAACTCGGCGTGGCCCGGCGCGTCGATCCGCGTTCGCATCAACTGCTCGGCGAAATCATGGAGGATATCAAGCGCCTGATGGACCAAGATTTGACGGCAGCCGACCTTGCCGGCACTCCTTCCCCGGGTCACCCGGCGGCGGCCCCGTCCCTGCCCGACCGGTTGGAGAAGATTGCCGTGCAGTTCGAAGCCGACCATCCGACGCTGGCGGCCAGTTCGCGCCGGCTGGTGGACCTGCTGGGTAAGGTCGGCCTGTAGCGCGCCGGGAAGGCGCTGTCAGGACGTCCAGTCGAGCGCGCTCTGTACCCGCGCGGCAACGGCTTCGACCGTCTTGATGTCCGTATCTGGACCCCGTTCGAGGACGGCCAGACTGCCGTGGCCGCGGACCGGAACGATCACACCTCGGTACCCCTGCTCGTTGAACCGCATTGCACTCCGTAGTGCCTCGTGAGTCAGCACCATGACGGTCACCGGGCCTGAGTCCGTCTGCACGACCAGGTGGGGTACGCGGTGGCCGCGGAACAGGCAGCTATTGGCGTAACTCACGAGCCCGGCGCTGAGCCGAAAACGCACATGTGAATCGATCAACACCTGGTCCAGCCGGGGCTCCGGCACCGGGATCTCGGTGCGCGCCCAGGCGTTAGGCTCTTCGGCCATATGCTGCACAACGTCGGCCGCAAGGCTGCGTCCGGGCGCGGCAAGCCACAGGCTGACTGCGATCGCGGTACCCAACAGCACGCTCGCGGCCGCAGCGAGCCAGCGACGGTGCGGAGGATCCCAGGGCCGCGCGCCGCGCGGCCGTGCCGCCCGCAGCGGCGTTACGACCCGGTGCTCCAGCAACGGCGGATTCATCTCGACGCGCAGGGCGCGATCGAGCCGGCCTTCGAAGCGGCGAAGCTGCTCGGCGTACCGCGTGCATTCAGGACAGGTAGCCAGATGCCGGCGCAGTTCAGCGTCATCATTGGACGGCTCGGCCAGCATCGCTCGTCTGTAGTGTCCGCAATCCATCATTCTTCCGGGTCCAGGCTGGTGTCTTCGCCGCACATGACGCGCAGCTGTTTGCGGGCACGGAACAGGCGCGTCAGCACGGCCGCGTTCGACAACCCGAGCTCCGCGGCGATCTCGGCCGTCGAAAGGCCCATCAAAACCTGCATCACCAACGGTTCGCGGTACTCACCGGGGAGCTTGAACATCGCAGCTCGAAGTTCCACGAGCTCTTGGTCATCCGCGGCGGCGAGCATCGGCTCCTCCTTGGCGATGAGTTCCTCGACATCCACGGTGACGAACCGCTTGCGCTCGAAACTGCGTGCATATTCCCGGCGGATTATGGTTAAGAACCAGGGTTTGGCGGCGCTCTCGTCCAACAGGGAGTCCTGGGCCTTCCACGCCCGGAGCATGGTTTCCTGCACCACATCCTCGGCCAGGGCCCGGTCGCGCGCCAGCCAAAACGCAAAACGGAGGAGGTCCGGGCGCAGGGATTGGCACAGCGACTGGAAGCGCGCGCGCCGTTGATTTCCGCCGACGGGATCCTTCATGTATGAATCAGCACCCGACTTAAGATATCTTCCCTGCAATATTAGCGCGTTACGAAGCGGCCGGCGGCACCGAAGAACCCGCGTTCGGAGGGGTCCCGCGGCAGGCCGGTCCGAGATAGGCGTAAAATCGCATGGGATTGCAGGAGTCACATTGAGATGACCGGAAGTAGCGCCAATTCATTTCCGAAGATTCGGATGCGGCGCATGCGGCGCGACGAGTTTTCCCGTCGGCTCATGCGCGAAACGCAGCTCACCGTGGACTCGCTGATTTACCCCATGTTCGTGGTCGAAGGCCGAAAACAGCGGCAAGCGATCGCTTCCATGCCGGGCATCGAACGGGTGTCGGTGGACGAATTGCTGCGCGAGTGCGAGTCGCTGGTCCGGCTCCGGATTCCGGCCATCGCACTTTTCCCCGTCACCCCGACCGACAAGAAGTCCCTGGACGCCCGCGAGTCCTGGAATCCGGAAGGGATCGCGCAGCAGGCGGTGCGGGCGGTCAAGAAGGAATTCCCGACCCTTGGCGTCATCACCGACGTGGCCCTCGATCCGTTTACCACCCACGGCCAGGATGGCCTGATCGACGGCAACGGCTACGTCCAAAATGACCTGACGGTCGAGACACTGGTCCGCCAGGCGCGCTCGCACGCGGACGCCGGCGCCGATGTGGTCGCGCCCTCAGACATGATGGACGGCCGCATTGCCGCGATTCGCGGCGCCTTCGAGACCGCGGGACTGGTCCACACGCGAATCCTCGCCTACGCGGCCAAGTATGCGTCGAGCTTCTACGGCCCGTTCCGCGACGCCGTCGGATCCGCCGGGCAGCTGGGCGGCGGCAGCAAGCACACCTATCAAATGGATCCCGCCAATTCGGACGAGGCGCTGCGCGAAGTGGCGCTCGATATCGCCGAAGGCGCGGACATGGTGATGATAAAGCCGGGGCTCCCATACCTGGACATCGTCCGGATCGTCAAGGATCGATTCGCAATGCCGACGTTCGTCTATCAAGTGAGCGGTGAATATTCGATGATCATGGCCGCGGCCGGCAACGGCTGGATCGACGAACGGGCTGTGGCGCTCGAGGCTTTGGTGTCCATCAAACGCGCAGGCGCCGACGGCATCCTCACCTATTTTGCCAAGCGCGCCGCCGAGTGGCTCGCGCCGTGAATCAGCCGAATGAGCTCGGAACTCCGGATCAATACGGCGTGGTGGGCCACCCCGTCGAGCATAGCTGGTCGCCTTTCATTCACGGCATGTTCGCCAAGTCGACGGCGCAGAACCTGGTGTATCGGCTGTTCGACATCACGGCCGAGAATTTTCGCCGCGACACACTGAAACTTTTCGCGAGCGGCGTGCGCGGTCTCAACGTCACGCTGCCCCACAAGCAGGCGGCGGCGGAGCTGGTCAACGAACTCACGCCACGTGCCACCCGGGCGCAAGCCGTGAACACCATTGCGTTCTTCGAAGACACCACTCTGCTCGGCGACAATACCGACGGCGTGGGTCTCACGTCCGATCTCGAACGTAATCTGCAATTGGATCTCGCCGACAAGCGGCTCTTGATCCTGGGAGCCGGCGGCGCCGTGCGCGGCGTGCTCGGACCGCTATTGGAGCGCGAGGTGCGGGAAGTGGTCATCGCCAATCGAACGCCGGTCAAGGCGCAAAAAATCGCGGCGGAGTTTGCCGACATGGGCAAGATCTCCGGCTGCGCGTTCTCGGAGCTGCGCGGGCCGGCGTACGATCTCATCGTCAATGGAACATCGGCCAGCCTCCATGGTGAAATGCCCTTGTTGCCGGCGGGCATCGTCGGCGACGCGACGGTTTGCTACGACATGGCCTACGGACGGGGACACACGCCCTTCACGCTCTGGGCGAAATCCCTGCATGCCGCCCGCGCGACCAAGGGCTGGGGCATGTTGGTCGAGCAGGCAGCCGAGTCATTCTTACTATGGAGAGGGATACGTCCGAACACGCAGCCCGCTCTCGAGGCTCTCGCCCATCACTCCTGAAGCCGCCCCTCACCGCATCGTAACGAGCTCTTCGGCACTCGTCGGGTGAATGGCCACGGTGTCGTCGAAATCGCGCTTGGTGGCGCCCATGCGGATGGCAACCGCGAACCCCTGCATCATTTCGTCCGCGCCGGTGCCGATGACGTGGCAGCCGATTATTTTCTGTTCAGGACCCACGCAGACGAGCTTCATGTCGGTGTGCGTCTTGCGCGTGGTCAGCGCGTGGTACATCGGAGTGAAATCCGCTACGTACGCCTTGACGGCATCCCCATACTTCGCGCGTGCCTCGCTCTCGGTCAATCCCACCGTCCCAATCGGCGGATGCGTAAAGACCACCGTCGCGATGCTGTTGTAGTCGAGGCGGCGGTCCTTCTCGCCATTGAACAACCGATCGCTCAAGCGGCGGCCGGCGGCGATCGCAACCGGCGTCAGCGCGGCGCGACCCGTCACGTCGCCGATCGCATAGACCCCGGGGATGTTGGTGTTCTGAAACTCATCGGTCGTGATGAAATCGTCGCCGCCCAGCGTGACGCCCGCTCTCGGCAAATCCAGTCCAGCCACGTTCGGTCCACGCCCGATCGCCCAGAGCACCGCATCGAACCCTTCGAACTCCCGGCCGTCCGCCGCCACCAGGGCCTTCCCGGAGGATTGCTCGTGAATGGCGGCGGGGACGACGCGTTCGTGTACGGTCATGCCCTCCGCACGCATTTCGCGCATCAATGATTTGCCGAGCATGGCGTCGAAGTGCGTCAAGACATGATCTTTGCGGATGAACAGCTCGACCCGGCTTCCGAGTTCGTGGAAAGCCCCGGCCAGTTCACACGCGACGTAACCGCTGCCGACGATCGCCACCCTTTGGGGCCGGCGTTCGAGCGCAAAGAACCCGTCGGAGGTGATGCCGAGCCCGGAGCCCGGCAGATCGGGCACGGTCGGCATGCCTCCCGTGGCGATCACGATGTGCGGCGCGGTCATCCGTGCACCGCCCACTTCCACGGTGTGCGCATCGACGAAGCGCGCCGACCCGCGCACCAGTGTCACGCCTTTTGCGCTGAGATTGCGCGCGTAAATGCCGTTCAACCGCGCGATATACGCGTCCCGCTTCTCCTTCAATACGGCCCAATCGTTGTCGCGCACATCGATGTCGAAACCGTAGTCGCCCGCGTCGGCAAGCGACAGGGCAACGCTCGCCGCGTTCCACATGACCTTCTTGGGCACGCAACCCACGTTTACACAGGTGCCGCCCAGTCGGTGCGACTCGATGACCGCGGCCTTGCCGCCGTATTCGGCCGCGCGCTGCGCGCAGGCGAGGCCGCCGCTGCCGCCGCCGATGCTGATGAGATCGAAAGCTTGA
>Ga0137412_10004153_pt1 | contig 11572 bp, 11 predicted proteins | sample CZODoug2_1_16fun_FD_122160 | JGI IMG/M metagenome (GOLD analysis project Ga0137412, IMG submission 122160) | Vadose zone soil fungal communities from Angelo Coast Range Reserve, California, USA - CZODoug2_1_16fungal (Hybrid Assembly) | ecosystem: Environmental > Terrestrial > Soil > Vadose zone...
CCCTGCTGCGCGCCCGCGAACAGCGGCCACCCTCCGTCCGCGCCCTGGGTCGAGAGGAGAAACTGGACCTCGCTCTTGTGGGCCGGGATCCCGTACCGCGCGAAGGTCCACAGCGCCCACGAAGTGACGCCGATGTGATCGGGATACTTTCCCTGGGGAAACCGGCGCCAGCAGGCGCACTCGGGTCCGGCGACGGAGCGGAAGTACTGCTCGACCAGTTTGACGTCGGCCCGGCCGACGTAGCCCGGATCGCTTTCTCCGAGCGCGACGAGGATCTGCGCGGAGGTCCAGGCCTCGCCGGCGAGCTTCTTGTCCAGGCGCATGTCGAGCGCCGCGGCAAGCTGTTTCGCTTTCTCGCCGGCGGCCCGGCGCGTTTCGTCCGGAAGCGGCACGACCCGATTCGAGGTGAATATCACGCGGCCATAGCGCCCGGCCGTTTCCGGAAAAATCGCCGCGAAGGCGAGCCCCAGCGCGAGAACGACCGCAAAGGCCGCCGTACCGAGCTTGCGCCCCTCGCTTTGACAGACCCAGGTTTCGATGCCTTCCAGTCGCTTCGCCGCGCGCGGGCTCACCCTGGCTACCTGAACGATCCCCCGGTGCAACCCGCTCCAGGCGGCATCGACCGCGGTTACGGCGTGCCGCCGCAGCTCGTTCGCGTAGGGACGCAGCTTGTCGAAGTAAGGGTGCAGTCTGGCGGTGTAGGAGCCCATCGCGCGCGCGCTGGTGCGGAGCGTCTTGGCGGCCGCGCCTGCTTTGCCGGTGCGCATGGCCTCAGACGGCGATGAGGAGCTTGCCGACCGTGCCGCCGCTTTCCTGCGCTTGGTGTGCCTTGGCCGTTTCATCGAGCTTGAAGATGCCTGCGACGTGGGGACGGTAGCGCCCCGCCTCGACCGCCGCGTTCAGGTCGCGCGCCGCCGCTCGGTGCGCTTCGCGGGGCATCACGTAGACGAGAATGAAATGCACGCTGATTCCCTGCCGCATCATAGCCGTGAACGGGATTCGCGGCGTGCTGTCGGACGGACCGGACGAGTAGGTAGCGATCACTCCGTTGGCCTTCAGCGCCGCGCGGTTGAGCTCGAGATTCGCCTCGAAAGCGACTTCCACCACGCGGTCCGCGCCCTGCCCGCGCGTGAACGCCTTGATTTTCGCCGCGGCGTCCTCCGTTTTTCGGTTGACGACGAGATCGGCACCCGCCGCGCGCGCGAGTTTCTCCTGCTCGGGCCGGCTCACGGTGGTGACCACGCGCGCTCCACCCCATTTCGCGAGCTGGATCGCCGCGTGGCCGACCGCCCCGCCGCCGCCCGCGACGAGCACGGTCTGTCCCTGGATGCCTCCCTCCTGGAAAAGGCAGCGGTGCGCGGTCATCCCGGCGATGCCGAGGCAGGCTCCCGTTTCGAAACTCGCACCCTCGGGGAGCTCGACCGCGTTTTCCGCGGGGATCGCGACGTACTCGGCAGCCGTGCCGAAAGCGCGGCCGCGCTGCGCTTCGTAGACCCACACGCGCTCGCCCTCCCTCGCCTGAGGCACGCCCGCACCGACCTTGTCGATGACGCCCGCGCCGTCCTGATGCGGAATCACGCGCGCAAACGGCATCTCCATGTTGCCGTCCCAGCCGCCGCGCAATTTCGTGTCGGTCGGATTGATTCCGGAGAAATGCATCTTCACGCGCACCTCGCCCGGTCCCGGTTGCGGGTCGGGAAGTTCGCCCGCCACGAGGACTTTCGGCGCGGGGCCCTTGCGCTCGTAGTACACCGCCCTCACGCGGTTTCCTTCTTCGCATCCGGCCGCTTGTGGCGGAAGCCGCGCTCGAAATGCCCGCGGCCTTCGAGATCGCCCTGCTCGAAGATCCAGGTGTAGCCGTCCTTCGGATTGGAGAGGATCTCCCAGGCGTTATCGTCGGCGTCCCAGAAAAGAAAACTGTAGGTGCCGTGGCGCGCCGAGGGCTTGTCGATGTCGTGCAGGCCCCATTTCGCCGCCTGTGATTGGCACGCGCGCCAGGCTTCGTCCACCTCGGCGTCGGTGTCGACGTCCAGTCCGTTGTGATAGACGCGCGGCATACGCTCTTTCTTCTTGGTGTAGACCACGGCATACACATGGTTGCCGCCGAGGCGGATCATGAGCGACACGGGGCTGGTGCGCACCACCTCCAGGCCGAGGAATTCCTCGTAGAAGCGGCGCGTCGCCTCGAGATCCTTCGAGCCGAGCGTGCCGTGCGAAATGAATTTCGTCTTGAGCACGGACCGAGTCATAGGCGCTACTCCAGTTTGATCCCCGATTCCTTGATGACCTGTCCCCACATCCGATAGTCGGCGCGCACGCGCTCGGCAAACGCCGGCGCCGGGCCGCCGAGCGGCTCGGCTCCGACCTCGAGCAGCCGCTCTCTCGCCTTGGGCTCCTCGATCACCGCCTGGAGCTTGGCGTTCAGCAGGCGCACGATTTCGAGGCCGGTGTCTTTCGGCGCGAAGATGCCGAACCAGGCGCTCATCTCCCAGCCCGGCAGTCCCGCCTCCGCGGAGGTCGGCACGCCGGGCAGCCCGGCCAGGCGCCGCTTCGATCCGGCTGCCAGAGGGCGCAGCGCGCCGCTCTTGAGGTACGGCCGCGCCGAGCCGTAGCTCATCGACATGATCTGCAGGCGGCCCGAGATCAGATCGGGGAGCGCCGGCCCCACGCCCTTGTACGGGACGTGCACCAGCTGCAGACTCGCGAGGCGCGCGAATTGATCGGCGGCAAGGTGCGGCGGACTGCCGGTTCCCGCCGAGCCGTAGTAGACCTTGCCGGGATTCGACCTGGCGTACGCGATGAACTCCGCGAGATCCTTCACGGCGAGCGAACTCGGCACGACCAGGATGTGCGGCGCCTCGGCGAAGTTGAATACCGGGACGAGATCGACCAGCGGGTCGAAAGCGAGCGAATGCTCGAGGAAGGGTTTGATGACGAGGTTCCCGCCCGCGCAGATCATCAGGGTGTAACCGTCTGCGGGCGATTTCACGACGAATTCGATGGCGACGTTGCCCGATGCGCCGGCCTTGTTCTCCACCACGACCTGCCGGCCCAACTGCTGCGCGAGCCCCTCGGCGGCTATGCGCCCGAGGATATCGGTGAGCCCGCCCGGGGAAGTGTCGACGACCATCCGGATCGCGCGGTTCGGATAGGCGTTCTGTGCGGCGGCGGGCGTCGCGCCCGTACCCAGAGCGAGGCCGAGAAGGACGACCGTTCCCAGGAAAGCGGCGCGAGAAGATTTCATTTTGTTCTTGTTCGGATGCCGATCGCAAGTCTACGCCATTGCCGCTACCGCAGTCATCGTCGAGCGGACGCTAGCGCTCGGCCCGCACCGCCACTTCCATTTCGCCGATGCGCTCGATGCTGCCTCTCAGGCGATCGCCGTCGGCGAGCTTCGAGACGCCCGCCGGCGTTCCCGTCGTGATCAGGACCCCGGGCTTGAGCGTCATGACGTCCGAGAGAAAGCGGATGTGCTCGCGCACAGCGCAGATCATGTCTGCCGTGTGCGCGCTCATCGCGAGCTTGCCGTTCTGCTCGACGCGGATCGCGAGGTTCTGCGGATCGTCGATCTCGTCGCGCGTGACGATCCACGGGCCCAATCCGGTGAAGGTATCGAAGCCTTTCCTGATGTTGCGCGTGTTCTGCCTGCCGCGCCCCCAGGGATCGCGCTGGCTGAAGTCCCAGCAAATGGTGTAGCCGAATACGTGGTCGAGCGCCTGGTCCTCGCTCACGCGGCGTGCCGTCTTTCCGATCACGGCGCACAGCTCGCATTCGAAATCCACGTCCCTGGATATCTTCGGAAGGACCACGGTGTCGCCCGGGCCGATGAGGGAGGACACGGGTTTGAGAAAAAACTCCGCCATCAGCTCGTCCTTGGAGAGGCTCGAGCGGTCGGAGGAACCCATTTTTTCCCGCATCTCCGCCTGATGCGCCGTGTAGTTCGCCGCGGCGGCCCAGATCGCGGGTGGATTGAGAATCGGTGCAAGCAGTTTCGCCTGCGCGAGCGGCAGGGACGATCCTGACTGCAGGGCGAAGCGCGCGCACTTCATCGCGGCGGGCTCGTTCGCGAGACGCTCGATCACTTCGAGCATGCTGTGGCCCGGTTTCAGGTGGCCCGCCTGCACCAGCGCGTCGCCGATCGGATAAAGCTTTTCCCCCAACACGACCCCCGCGAGGCCCTCGTTGTAATGGCAGATCTTCATCGTTTCTCCCTTCGATTCCGGAAACAGCCTCAGTCGAGTTTCACGCCCGAGGCTCTGACGACCCGTTCCCACGAACGATAGTCCGAGCGCACCAGCTCGGCAAACGCCTCGGCCGAGCCGCCGAGAGGCTCGATGCCGGAGTCGAGCAGGCGTTGCCTCGCCTTCGGATCGTCGATCACCGCCTGCATTTTCGAATTGACGAGCCTCACGATCCCGGAGCTCGTGCCCTTCGGCGCGAAAATTCCGAACCAGGTGGTCATCTCGTAGCCGGGGAGCCCCGCCTCGGCCGAGGTCGGCACCGCGGGCAAAGCGGCAAGACGCGCCTTGGAGGCCGCCGCGAGCGCCTTGAGCGCGCCGCTCTTCAGGTGTGCCTGCACCGGCCCCAAGCCCACCGAGAGCATCTGCACGCGGCCGGCGACGAGATCGGCGAGCGCCGGCCCCGTGCCTTTGTAGGGAACGTGCACCATCTGCAGTCCCGCGAGCCGCGCGAAGTGATCGGCGGCCAGATGCGTGGTACTTCCGGGCCCGGCTGACGCGTAGTTCATCGTTCCCGGATTCGCCCTGGCGAGCGCGATGAAATCGCGCAGGTCCTTCACCGGCAGCAGGCCCGGCACCACCAGCAGCTGCGGAGCGCCGGCGACGTTGAAAACCGGAACGATGTCGTTGAGAGGATCGAACGGCAGCGAGCCGTACAGAAACGGCGTGATCACGACGTTTCCGCCGGCGACGAGCAGCAGCGTGTAGCCGTCGGGCGCCGATTTCGCCACGTGCTCGATCGCGAGATTGCCGGTCGCGCCCGCCTTGTTCTCGACCACGACCTGCGCTCCCAGCCGGGCGGTGAGGCCTTCGGCAGCCATGCGCGCCAGGTAATCCGTGATGCCGCCGGGAGCGGTCCCCGCCACCAGGCGGATTGTCCTCGCCGGATAGTCCGGCGATTGCGCGAGGGCGGCGCCGAAAAAGAGCGCGCCGGCAAGCAGCACTGCCGGCCGGACTAAGCCGATCGGATCATCTTTCATGGCGCGGCGGAAGAGTTTGTCGGCAACGGTAGCACAGGTTTTCGCGTCAGGGACGGTTCGTTCCAGTTGAACTTCCCGCGCACCGCGAGTAGCATGGATCGCACAGCGTGATACTCCAAGCGCGACAAGGGAGACTGGTCCCTCACTTTGATGCGAAAGGAGTGCTCATGTGCTACGAGTTCGACGAGATGGTCCGGAAAGCGCGCGCGGCCGAGCAAGCGCGCAGAAAAAAGCTGGCTGACGACCGCAAAGACAGGCTCTCCGCGCCCGCGAAGCCAGTCGCCCCCGAAGAGAAGACCAGGGAACCCGTTCCGGCCTGAAGTCGTCGCAGGGTTTTTCGCGCGCGGCTAGCGCGCGGCGGCGCGCGCCTCGCCTTCGCGGATGAAATCTATGAGGTCTTCCTCCGCGAGCGGCGGGCGGCACAGGTAACCCTGGAATTCGTCGCAGCCCTCCTCGCGCAGCACGTCGAACTGCTCTCTCAGCTCCACGCCCTCGGCGATCACGTTCATCTGCAGGCTGTGGGCCATCGCGATGACCGCCCGCGTGATGGCGACGTCGTCGCTCGAGTGCGCCAGGTCGCGCACGAAGCTCCTGTCCACCTTGAGGTTGTTGATCGGGAAGAGCTTGAGATAGCCGAGCGAGGAATAGCCGGTGCCGAAGTCGTCGATGGTGAGGCTCACGCCCATCGCGCGCAGATTGTGCATCAGCTTCACCGCCTCGTCCGGATCCCGCATCACCATGCTTTCGGTGATTTCGAGCTCGAGGATGCCGGCGTCCGTCCCGGTGGACTTGAGGATTTCCGCGAGCTGGGACACGAGCTGCTCCTCGCGGAACTGGCTCGCCGAAAGATTGACCGCGATCGGCATGCGCGGCAGGCCCGCTTCCTTCCAGGCTTTGGCGCGCTGGCAGACCTCGCGCAGGGTCCACAGGCCGATCGGAACGATCAGCCCCGTTTCCTCGGCGAGCTGGATGAATTTCTCCGGAAGCAGCAGGCCCCTCTCGGGGTGCTGCCAGCGCAGCAGCGCTTCGACTCCGGTGATCGCACCGGTCGCCATGTCGATCTTGGGCTGGTAGTACACGCGGAACTCGTCCCGCTCCAGGCCGTGGCGCAGGCCGGCCTCCAGCGCGAGCTTTTCCGGCGTATGTGATTGCAGCTCGGCGGAGTAGAAGCAGAAGCCGTTGCGGCCGCGTTCCTTGGCGCGGTACATGGCGATGTCGGCTCCGGCCAGAAGGGTCTTCGAGTCGCGGCCGTCGGCGGGATAGGTGCAGATCCCGATGCTCAGCGTGACATTGAGCTCCTGCCCGTCGATCTTGCCGAGCTCCGACAGGGAGGCGAGGAGCTTGCGGGCGATTTCGGTCAGGACGGCCGCGTCGCCGATTTCCTCGACCAGGAGCACGAACTCGTCTCCGCCCAGGCGCGCGACGATGTCGCCCTCGCGCACGCAGGTGATGAGGCGCTTGGCGGCTTCCTGCAGCACGCGGTCGCCGAACTGGTGGCCGAGGGTGTCGTTGATGTTCTTGAAACGGTCGACGTCCATGAAGAACAGCGCCACCGGCCGCGCGTGACGTTCCGCCCTTGCGAGCGCGCGCTGGAGCTCCTCGTTGAACAGTACCCGGTTGGGCAGGCCCGTGAGGTGATCGTGCGTGGCCATCTGGCGCACGGAGCCCAAAGCCGAGCGAAGCTCATCGTTGCTCGTCCGCAGGCGCTCGCGCAGGAGGCTGAATCTGCCGCCGATGACCGCAAAAAGGGGCAGCACGGCTGCGAGCCCCGCCCACTGGAACCATTCGTGATAGACGTTCACCGTGTGCGGCTTGAAATACATGAGCAGATTGATCACCGCCGCATAACCGGCGAGGATCTGCAGCGCGGTCTTGACGAACTCGCGGGTGGTGAAGCGGAATATGCCGAAGGTCAGCGCGACCAGGCTCAGGTTGAGCACGACGGCGCGTCCCTGGTCGAAGCTGTAGACGGCGTACATCACCACGACGTTGCCGATGAACACCTGCAGCCAGGTGAGGCTCGGGTCGCTGAAGCGCCGATTGAGGCCCGTGCGGAACACCGCATAGAGCCCGAGGTTGACCGCAACCATCAACGCGGTGAGGACCCACGCGGGTCCCCACGCGATCAGATTGAATTCGTACGCGAGCCAAACCAGGGGAAGGCAGATCGCGTAGGCGGCCGAAGCGAGCACAAAACGGCGAAGCCGCACCGCCTGCTCGGGATCCCCTCTGGACATCAACAAGTACTTGATCACGGTTGGTTCATCGAGTCGTATCGCCGTCCCGAGTAGAAGCGAGGCAAGGCTTGTTCCAGCCTGGAACCCCGGAGAGCTGAAAAAGCGGGCTTTGCCTCCTCTTTGGTCAGAAGCCCGCCTTGCCGAAAGGCTGGCGCGATTCTAACGTACCGGGGGGCAGGAGAGGCAATCGTGTTTGACTGCCGCGTCCCGATGCGGCACATTCCGCCCATGCGACTGGGCTACTTCACGATGCCGCTGCATCCGCCGCACCGCGATCCGGCGCAAACGCTGCAGGAGGACCGCGATGCGGTGATTCTCGCGGACAAGCTCGGCTTTCACGACGCTTTCGTCGGCGAGCACCTCACCGACCGCTGCGAGAACGTCACCAACAGCTTCATTTTCCTCGCCACGCTGATCGGCGAGACCAGGACGATCAAGCTCGCCAGCGGCACCTCCAACCTCTCGCAATCGCATCCGGTGGTGATCGCCGCGCAAGCGGCGATGTTCGACCACCTCGCGAAGGGACGCTTTATATTCGGAATCAGCCCGGGGGCGCTCTCCTCGGACGCGGAGGCGCTCGGCATCCTCGCCGAGGACCGCAACCGAATGTTCGCCGAGGCGATCGACGTGATCCTCGCCATCTGGGAGCGCGATCCGCCTTACGACATCGATCTGCCGGGAAACCGCTACAAGGTCACGACGGCAAAGAGCCACGTCCCGGAAATCGGCCGCGGCGTGATGTACAAGCCCTACCAGAAGCCGCGTCCCGAGATCGTCGGCACGGTGGTGGCGCCCCATTCCAAGGGCGTGATCGCCATGGGCGAGCGCGACTTCCATCCGTTGTCGGCGAACTTTCTGCTCCCGCACTGGCTGCCCAGCCACTGGGAGAACTACGCCGAGGGCAGGCGCCGCGCGGGAAAGACACCCGACCCCGCGGACTGGCGCATCGCCCGCACCATCTTCGTCGCCGACGACGACCGGGTCGCCCGGCGCTACGCGCGCGAGGATGCCGCCAGCCCCTACCGTTTCTACTGGAAGCAGCTGCGCGAAAAGATGATGCGCGCCAGGCGCCACGTCATCTTCAAGCTGCACGAGAGCGAGGACGACGGCGCGGTGACGCTCGAGCGGCTGCTCGGCGAGCTCGTTCTCTGCGGAACGGTCGACAATGTCGTCGACCAGCTGCTCGCGCTGCGACAGCGCTCGGGCGACTTCGGCGAAATCGTCTACGCCGGGATGGATTGGGTCGACCCCAAGCTCGCCAGGCGATCGATGGAGCTGATGGCGAACGAAGTGATGCCGCGGGTCAACCGGGCGATCGGCGGCCCGGCGAAGGAGCCGCCGCGCGAGGCGGCGCGCATCTAAGATCCCGTTTCAGGAACAATTCTTGCGTCTTTCCGTCCCATGGGAAACCTCCGAACCGGGACCTGACGGCGCACCGTGGCACTGCTGATGGACGACGAAAGCACGATACAGAAGAACATCGCCGACAAGCTGATTGCGGCGTTGAAGACGGGCGGCTTCCTGCTCTACGCCCAGAAAATCCTGCGGCTCGCCGCCGCCGGAAGCGAGCGGCCGTTCCAGGAGATCCTGGTGCGCTTTCGCGAGGAAGAGGAAAAACTGCTTCCGCCCGGAACGTTCTTTCCCATGCTGCAGGAGTACCGGCTGCTGCCCTACGTCGACCGCTGGGTGGTGAGCCGGCTAGCGAGCTGGATCCAGGAATCCCGCGGCCGCGAGCGCGGCTGGACCGTGCCCACGAACGGCGTCAACCTTTCGGAGGACACGCTGCGCGAACCGAAATTCGTGGACTTCGTCGCGAACCACATCCAGAACGCGAAGCTGCCCGACGAGGTCTTCACTTTCGAGCTCGGCTGGGACACGGCTCTGCTGCACGCCGAGCAGCTGAAGCATATCCAGGCGCGCCTCGAGCCCCTCGGCTGCCGCTTCACCTTCGCCGGCTTCGACGGCAGCCCGGGCTCGTTCGAGTTCCTCAAGGTGCTCAGGCCCGATTTCGTGAAGCTCACCTACGGCATCGTGAAGGACGTCGACCGCGGTCTTGCGGCCTGCGAGAAAGTCGAAGCCATCAATCACAAGTGCCACGCCATGGGAATCAAGACCATCGCGGAATTCGTCGAGAGCCACGAAGTGCTCGATCAGCTGCGCCTGATCGAGGTGGATTTCGCGCAAGGACTGATCATCGGCGGGCCGCAAAAGCTCGCCTAGCGCAGCGTAAGATCAGCGGGTTCGCGCCGTCAGCGAATGGCTGCGGGGGCCACCGTCGAGCCCGAAGCGCCGTAGATCTTGAGCGGCTGCATGGTGAACGCGAACTCGTACACGCGCTTGGCCGCCAGCTCGTCGAGCTTCAGGTTCTCCAGGATGTGGATGCCGTTTACGGCCAGAAAGATCTGATGCACCGGCAGGCTGAGGTCCTTGTCTGGGTTGGGCGCGACTTCCACCGGCCAGTTGTCGGAGCCGACGAGCAGCGGATCCTGCTTCGCGAGCCATTCGGCCGCAGCCACGCCCACGCCCGGCGTCGTTTTCACGAAGCGCGCGTTATCCTTCCCGTAGAGCTTGCCCCAGCCGGTGTGGATGATGACGGCGTCTCCCGGCAGAATCTTCAGCTTCTGCCGCTCGAGCGCCTGCTGCAGATCGGCCACCGTGATCTCATAGGTGTCGCCCAGCATCTCCACGCCTTTGAGCGCCGCGATGTCGAGCATCACGCCGCGCGAGAAGAACGTAGGGGCATTCTGCACCCCGAGCTTGGTGAAGCCGGAGCGCGTTGCGATCTCGCTTGTCTTGAAGCAGTTGTAGTGTGAATCGCCGTGCGACTGATGCGCAAAGCCGTCGAACTGTGTGCCGACCTGGCCGATCTCGGAGGTCACCACTTCCTCGTTGCTGCCGCGCGTGTTCCTCCCGGGATTCATGAAGGTGCGCTTGGTGTGCATGTTGAAGATACGCGTTCCGAAGAACGGCATGCCGGGGCCGAGGACGTGGCCGAGCTCGATCACCTCGCCGGTCCTGATGAGCCGCGCGCCGCGCAGCACGATTTCCGGGTTCTTCATGTGGTTACCCGAGCCGCGCTCGTCACCCGCGCCCCACTTCGACGGGCAGCGCTGGCTCTCGGTGGGCAGGTTCCAGACTTGCGCGCCGGCTGCAAGAGGAATGGAAAGCAACGCGACTGAGATTGCGATGCGCTTCATGGTTCTTCCCCTAGTTGAGAATTTCATACAAACGTTCGTCGTAGAGCGCGCCAGCCATCCCGGCGAGCTTGTCGCGGAACTCGCGCTGGTGCGCCGACATGCCGTTGGCGTCGAAAGCCTCGCGCGAACGCCATACCTCGAAGACGGTGAAGTGGTTGGGGCGATTGGTCTGCTGCACGATTTCGAAGCGGACGTTCCCGGCCGCGCCGCGGCTCGCATCGCCGAGCGCCTTGAGCGCGACGATGGCGTTGTCCTTCTGCGGAGGGATCACGTCGACGTGGGTCACGCCGTAGACCGCGCCGGATGCGAGCTCCATAGGGCCGACCGAAAGCGAATTGTGAAAGCGATCGTCGGCCGGCGCGTTGCGCAGGGCGCTGAGTTTTTCGCGGAATTCCTTCGTTCCCGCTGCCGCCATATGCGCGTCCCACACCGCCTTGTCCTTCCAGGCGGTGACGACGACGAACTGCCCGGGCCGCACGGCGCTCCGCACTACCACCGAGCGCAGATTCCCGGCAGCTGAGCGGCTCGCATCACGATAGGACTTGAGCAGCGCCGCGGCTTCGTCCCTGGCGGTGGGCTTCGCCTCCACGTAGGTGACGACGTAGAGCGGGCTCACGTCGGCGGGAACGGCGGGCGGCGCGGCGGCGGGAGTTTGGGCGACGGAGCTCACGGTGTATAGGCACAACAGGACTGGCAGGACGAGCGCGGCCCGATCGCGGAATGTCATGTTTTTCTCCCTTGAGCGGTCATTATGAACCGTGTCAGTTGAAGAAGAACAGGGGCGAACCGAAGGTGCCGGGTGAGGTGGCGGAGTTGACGCGCACTACGATGTCGCCATCGTCGAGCACCAGGTCCGGATGGCCATCGCCATCGATGTCTGCGATGGCCACGCCCATGGGCCCCCAGACGCCCCGGTATTT
>Ga0137412_10004154_pt1 | contig 11572 bp, 9 predicted proteins | sample CZODoug2_1_16fun_FD_122160 | JGI IMG/M metagenome (GOLD analysis project Ga0137412, IMG submission 122160) | Vadose zone soil fungal communities from Angelo Coast Range Reserve, California, USA - CZODoug2_1_16fungal (Hybrid Assembly) | ecosystem: Environmental > Terrestrial > Soil > Vadose zone...
ACGACCTTGCCGGTGATGAATGCCGAGCTCGAAATGGTGCTTCAAACACGTGGGCCGGAACACATCGAGCAGGTGCTGGCAGCGCTGGGCGCTGCCGGGCTTCCCGCACAGCTTTACGCGCGCTAAGAGGTCTGCCCGACCTCAAGCGACCCGGTTAAGCCGTAATGACGACTGATTCGTCCAGGACAGTCCCTTTACTGGGCACGGCCACAACGATAAGCTGGGTTTGACTGGGTCTGGATTTACGGCGGTGAACGGAAGATTCGGACGTCAGGTGGCGGCGCAAGCGGTCGACAGAAATTCGAATCGGATGGACGGTTGCGTAAAGCAGGGCCGGCTAGGCCCCGCAGGAGCGCATCCAACAGGGAGGGGTGCGAAGTTGCAATCGCATGCGTTTTTGGCGAAACGCGCCGAATGCGTCACCGAAAAGCAATCGGCGATGCCCAACTGGTCGCAGCGCTTCGAAACGTGCTACTCAGCGGCGCTCAGGTGGTGCTACCACAACTGGTGCGCGACGTTAGCTCAGAAAAATGCCGGCCGTGCCGCCGCCAATCAGCGCCAACTGCGAGGAGTGCAGCTCGGTGATCAGTTCATCCGAGTGCGTGGCGCTCAACGCCCGCACCTCGCTGACTTCGATCTCGGCGACGTTCGATTCCACGCTGATCTGGTTCATGATGTTTTGCTCCGCCCAAAAAAATTAATTGAGTTTTGGTTTGCTCACGCTGTTTGTTTTACGCGAGTCAGTGGAGAATAGTCCCCGAACGCGCTTGAACGCGCAACCCCCGATGTCAGTGACGCAAGATTGCGGGCCCCAAGTTTGACAACCGGACTAGCGGATGGTCAACACACTTGAGCGTATTGAGGCGCTTGTCGTTTCTCCGACATCTGCGCCGGAGGATCTTGCAAGCGCTTTGACCGAGCTCAGCCGCGTGCTGGACCCCGAGATCACTGCGCCGTCGGCTCAGAGTGCTGCGATCTTCATGCGAGCACTCGAGCTGGTCGCTCGCTTGCGAGCCGAGCCGGAAGGGCCCGCGCTGGCCGAATGCCTGCTGTCGATCGCCAAGTATGCATACGTTTCCGGACATGCGCTCAAGGGCCTGGCACCGGCGCAACGCGCAGTCGAATTGATACGGCCCCTGACGTCGCTCCCGTTGTTGCGAAAGGCGCTGACGATCCGCGGTGCGCTCCTTGCCGACACAGGCAACCTGCCGGTCGCGATCGAGGTCTACGCAGAGGCGCTCGAAATCGCGGTTGATCTAGGCGATCCGATCGCCGAGGCTAAGGTTTTCAACAACCTGGGAGGCGCGCTGATCTACGCGGCCCAGTACAAGGACGCCATCGCGTGTCTGGATCGGGTTGTTGCGCTGACCGAGGGCAGCGAGCCGCTGCGATCCGTGCGCGGTGTTGCGCTAGGCAATATTGCGCTCGCCTGCCTGCATCTGGAGGAATACGGCCGGGGACTGCGCGCAGCCAAGGACGCGGTCGAGCTGCAGGACCACCCGACCATCGCCAGCGCGCGCTTGTCGCGAGTGCTGGCCGAGACCCATTACACGCGGCTGCTGCTGGAGGTGGATGCGCCGGCCGAAGCCAAGAAGCGATGTGAGATCGCCAAGGGTATCGCGCACGAATCTGGCCTGGAGCGGGCCGAACTGCTAGCCGGGATGGCCGAGGGGCTGTGCGAGGTGCATTCGGGAACGGTCGACGTTGGCCTGTCGCGTCTGTCCAAGGTGCTCGAGCGCGCGCGCGTGCTCAAGGGCACGCTGCGCGACGCGTTGATTGCAATGGTCAAGGCCAACGAGCTGGCCGGCCGCACCGACGTGGCCCTGGTGTACCTTCGCGAGCTGATGATGCACACCAAGGAGGCTCAGCAGGAAAGCGCGCTGCTCCACCACCGACTGCACTTGGAACAGCTGGAGCAGACGCAAGGGGAGCTGGCCCCCTCTCCGGATGCCGTGATGGCCAAGCGCGAAGTCAAGCTGCGCGGCAAACTGGTTGAGCAGGTCGCCTACCAGGAACTGATGAAATCGCGCATCGAGATGCTCGAGCGCCTTGCGGTCACGGCCGAGCTGCGCGACGACACCACCGGCGAGCATTCGTACCGGGTCGGCAAGCTGGCGGCGCTGCTGGCGCAGGAATTCGGCTGCGACGAGAACACGATTTTCATGGTCGATCTGGCCGCGCGCCTGCACGACATCGGCAAGATCGGGATCCCGGACGGCATCCTGCTGAAGAACGGCCGCCTGAACGAGGCCGAGATGAAGCTGATGCAGACCCACGCGCTGATCGGCTCCGAGATCCTGGCCCAGAGCAACGTGCCGCACATGAAGATGGCCGAGGAGATCGCGCGCTTTCACCACGAGCACTGGAACGGCGGCGGCTACCCGTTCGGCATCGGCCAAAGTGCCATCCCGCTGGCGGCCCGCATCACGGCGCTGGCCGACGTGTTCGATGCATTGACCCACCGCCGGCCGTACAAGGAAGCCTGGAGCGTTGACAACGCGCTCGACATGATCGCCTCGCTCAAGGGCCTGCAGTTCGACCCGGAGTTGACCGACCTGTTCCTGGCGCTGGTGCCGCGCCTGCAGCGTGACGTCGGAGACCTGGACGTATACCTGGGTCAGGCCGCGCGCGAGTCGCGCTTCATCCAGGCGCGCCGCAAGATTGCCGAGACGCTCAAGCAGTTCAGCACCACCAACGGGTCGGCCGCGCCGCGCTCGTAGCGAAGCAGTCAGCCGGCGGTTGCCGCCAGCAGCACCGTCGGCGCCTGACCGACGTGGACCACGCGGTCCACGTTGCGCACCGAATCGGGCCGATGGCTGACGATGACGATGCCCACGCCGAGCGTTTTCAGCCGATCGGTGATCTCGCGCTCGCGCGCCATGTCGAGCTGGTCGAAGGCCTCGTCCAGGAACACGATGTGCGGCTTGCGGTACAGCGCGCGCGCCAGCAGCACGCGCTGCTTCTGGCCGCCTGACAGCGCGCTGCCCAGGCTGCCGACGATCGTGTTGTACTGCATCGGCATCGCCAGGATGTCGTCGTCGATGCCGGCGATGGCGGCCGCGGCCCGCACCAGGTTCGGGTGATACTGCGGGTCGAAGAAGCTGATGTTGTCTTCGAGCGTTCCCACGAACAGCTGGTCATCCTGCATCACCACCCCGAGCCGGCCCCGGTAGGCCGAGCGGTCCCAGTCGCGCACATCGCGCCCGTTGGCCTCGATCAAGCCTTCGGTGCGGTCGAGCAGACCCACCAGCACCTTGACCAGGGTGGTCTTGCCGCTGCCCGAGGGTCCGACGATCGCGACGGTCTCGCCGGGCCGCACTGAAAAGTCGATGTGGCGAAACGCGTAGCCCTCGACCCCGTAGGCAAAGCCCAGGCCGCTGGCCCGGATCTGCAGCGGCGCATCGGGTGCTTGCGCGCCTGCCTGCTGGGCCGGTTCCGGTGCGGCCAGCGCAATATCGGCGATGCGCTCGGCGTGCAAATCGAGCATGCGAAAGTCGATCGCCTTGTCCACCAGGTTGTTCACGCGCGTCAGGAACAGCAGCTTGAAGGACAGGAAGCCGAACAGCATGCCGACCGAGAAGCGGCCGTCCATCACCTGCACCGTGCCCAGCCAGATCACGGTGACGTTTTCCAGGCCGAAGATCAGGCCGTTGGCGGCCCGGTGCAGGATCGCCAGGTTCTGCACGATGACGCCCGCGTTGACCTGCTCGACCACCAGGTTCTGGTAGGCCGCCCGGCGTGCGGACTCGCGCAGGTTCAGCTTGATCGCCATCATGCCGCGCAGGGTCTCGATGAAGTGGGTGCCGGAGCGGCCCTCGTGCACCAGCTGCTCGTCCAGCGCGCGCCGCTGGGGCCCGTAGAACACCCAGCGCGCCAGCCCGTACAGCAGCGCGGCCGCGAGCACCACGGCCGCCAGCAGCGGGCTGTACCAGAACATCACCGCGACGGTCAGCACCACCATGGCGCCGTCGATGGCGGACTCCAGGAAGGTCACCGTCAGCGTGCGCTGGATCGCATCGACGCTGCGAAAGCGCGACACGATGTCGCCGATGTGGCGCTTCTCGAACCAGGCCAGCGGCAGCCGCAGCAGCTGACCGAACAGCGAGTCGAGCAGCCGCACGTTCAGCGAGGTCGACAGGTACACGCCGAGCCACCCGCGCACCCCGGTCGTCGCCACCTGCATCAGCACCAGCAGGCCAAAGCCCAGCCCGAGCAGCGTGAGCAGATCCTCGTCGCGACCCACGATGACCCGGTCGACCACGATCTGCACGAAAAACGGCGAGGCGATCGCGAACACCTCCAGCACCAGCGACAGCAGGATCACCTGCGTGATGGTGCCGTGCAGCCCGCGCAAGCTGCCCATCAGCTGCCAGGCGGTGATGCGCTCGCGCTCATCGCGCGTCTCGAAGCCCGTGCTCGGCATCAGCTCGGCCGCCACCCCGGTGTAGTGGCGCGAGGCCTCCGACAGCGGCAGCACACGCTTGCCGCGCGCCGGGTCGTGCACGACGATGCGGGTGGCATCGGCTCGGGTCAGAACCACGAAGTGGTTCATGTCCCAGTGCAGGATGGCGGGCATCCGCAGGCGGGCGAGCCCCTGCAGCGGCGCCTGCACGCCGCGCATCGACATCTTCATGGTGGTCGCAATGGCGGCGATGTGCTGCAGCGTGACGCCCTTCATCGACGGCGCCAGCCGCATCCTCATGGCCGACAGGTCGGTGCGGAAGCCGTGGTAGCCGGCGATCATCGCCACGCAGGCGATGCCGCATTCGGGCGCCTCGCTTTGCAGGATCAGCGGTACGCGCTGCTTGAACGGATTCATCGCAGCCGCTCGCGCAGCGCCAGCACCGGTTCGAACACCCACTCGAACACTGTGCGTTTTTCCAGCAGGATGTCGGCGCTTGCCAGCATGCCCGGACGCAGCGGAAATTCCTTGCCCATGGCGCCCACCGTCTGCCGCTCCAGGCGCACGTCGATCCGGTACACCGGCTCGCGCGCGACCAGCGGCCCGAGCTTCTCGCCCGGGGTCCACACGGTGCGGCCCACGCTGGCCACGGTGCCGTGGTACTGGCCGAACCGCTGGAACGGAAAGGCGTCGTAGCGCAGCACCACGCCGTTGCCGGGCGCGATGAACCCGATCGCGCGCGTGGGCACCAGGAGCTGCGCGTGCAGGTGCGTTCCGCTCGGCAGCACCGTGACCAGCAGCGAGTCGGCCGCGACCGAGTCGCCCTGGCTGGGCACGATGTTGGTGATCACGCCGGCGATCGACGCGTTGATCACGATCTCCTGCTTGGCCTTGTTCTGCAGCACCTCCTGTTCCAGCTCGCCTTTCTGCTGCTCCAGCTGCTGGATCTGCGTGCGCGTGCGCAGCTCGATCATCGGCAGGTCGGACTGCGCCGAGCGCAGCTCGCGCTCGGCCGTCGATTGCGCAAGCTTCAAGCTCTCGACCTTCGTTTTCTGGTCGAGCAGGTCGTTGCGATGCTGGCGTGACATCGCCTCGGACGCAAAGCCGTTCTTCTCGAGCTGTTCGAACCGATGCAGCTCCTGCTGGGCCGAGACTTCGCGCTGCTCCTGCACCTGGACCTGGGCCTTGGACTGGTCCAGCTCCTTGAGCAGGTCGTCGATGCGCTTGCGCTGCTGCGCCTGCTGCTGCTGCCCCATCAGCTGCGCCTGCGCCTGCTCGCTTTCGATGCCGCGCTTGCGGTTGAGCAGCTGCTGCTCGACCTGCTCGGAGGTGCTGCCCCCGCCTGCCTGGCTGTGCTCGAGCTTCAGGTGCGCGATCGGGCTGCCGGCTTCGACCTCGTCGCCTTCCTTGACCAGGATGCGGGTGACGCTGCCGGCCATGGGTGCCAGGATGCGGGCCGCGCCGGCGTCGCCAGCCAGGAAACCCTCGACCCGTTCGCGCCGCGTGTACTCGCCGACGAACGCAAACACGATGAAGACTGCGGCAAACGAGACCACCAGCAGCGTGAAGATCCACAGCGGAACGGGCCGGGCGGTGGACAGCTCGCCCAGCAGCTTTTCACGCTGGGCGTCGATCGCTTCCTGGCGAAACAGGGAGCGCGCGGGTCGTGGCGCTGGTTCTCCGGTCACGTTCGAGGCGACGAGTTCATGGCGCCCCATTATCCATGAGGGACGTCGCTCAGCCTGCCCTCTCTCGCAAGTTGAAGAAGGGACGGGCTGCGCCCAGCGAAGCCCGTCAACGCCGGGCGTCGCCGGGTCAGACCGCCATGCCCGCCGAGACCGTGTGAAAGCCGGCGTCCACGAACGTGATCTCACCGGTGATGCCGGCCGCCAGGTCTGACAGCAGGAAGGCCGCGACATTGCCCACGTCGTCGATCGTCACGTTACGCCGCAACGGTGCGAACTGCTCGACAAACTGCAGGATGCGCCCGAAGTCCTTGATGCCGGAGGAGGCGAGCGTGCGGATCGGCCCGGCCGAAATGCCGTTGACGCGGATGCCCTTGGGCCCCAGACTCGCGGCCAGGTAGCGCACCGAGGCCTCCAGCGACGCCTTGGCCAGCCCCATCGTGTTGTAGTTCGGCACCACCCGCTCCGAGCCCAGGTAGGTCAGCGTGAGCAGGGCACCGCGCCGATCCTTCATCAGCGGCAGCGCCGCCTTGGCCAGTGCCGGCAGGCTATAGGCCGAGATATCGTGGGCGATGCGAAAGCCCTCGCGCGACAGCCCCTCCAGGAAGTCGCCCGCGATCGCCTCGCGCGGCGCAAAGCCGATCGCGTGCACCAGGCCGTCCAGTCCGTCCCAGTGCTGCGCCAGCGCCTCGAAGGTGGCCGCGATCTGGGCGTCGTGCGCAACGTCGCAATCGAACGTCAGTTCGGAGCCAAACTCGCGCGCATATTCGCCGATGCGCTCCTTGAAGCGCTCGCCCACGTAGGTCAATGCCAGCTCGGCGCCTTCGCGCCGGCAGGCGCGGGCGATCCCATAGGCGATCGAGCGGTTGGACAGCACACCGGTGATCAGGATGCGTTTGCCGGACAGGAAGGCCATCGGAAAGCCAGATGCGGGCAGAAAAACGCGAGCGTAACGTAACGCGGCCGCGGCAGATGGCCGCCTGCGCCGCAGCTTGCGCCGCGGCTACTGCGGCCAGGGGCGCCACCGCCGGCCAGTATCGGGCTAGCGCGCGACCGGCTGCGCGCGCGCGACCGTGGTGTCCGGGTTGCCGCTGTGCGCGGCGGCGTGCGGCGCGGCCTTGCGCGAGCCGGGGGCCGCGCCCACGGTCAGGCTCAGGCGCTGGCCGGCAAACAGGCCCGTCGAGTGCAGGTCGTTCCAGGCGACGATCTCGTCAGTGGTGACACGCCAGCGGCGGGCGATCGAGGCCAGCGTATCGCCGCGGCGCACCCGCACCGTGATCTTGCGCAGCCCGGCACGCTCCGGCAGCAGCGCCATCGAGCCATCCAGCATCTCGGCCGACACGTCCTCCACCGAGGTCTCGTCGCGCGGCACCAGGATGGTCGATCCGGCCCGCAGCACGTAGCGCGGCGGCACGTGGTTGGCCGTACGCAGGCTGGCCTCGGTGACGCCGACCCGCTGGGCCACCGTGGCCAGTGTCTCGCCGGATTTCAAGCGATACGCGGTCCAGCTCGCCAGCGGCTGTCCGGTCTGCTGCCAGGCGGCCAGATTGGCAGTGAACTTGTCGCTGCGGTCGGCCGGCAGCAGCAGGGTCGGTGCCGAGGCGCCCACGATCAGCGGGCGGTTGAAGGCGGGATTGAGCGCCCGGAAGTCGTCCAGCGGCATGTCGGCCAGCTGGGCCGCGGTGGCCACGTCGATGTCGCGCGAGCCGTTGACACTGACGAAGTAGGGTTCGTCACGGATCTGGGGCAGGTCGATCCCGTAGCGCTGCGGGTCGGTCACGATGTTCTTGATGGCCTGCAGCTTGGGCAGGTAGTACTGCGTTTCGCGCGGCAGCCTCAAGCTCTCGTAGTTGAGCGGGCGGTGGTGGTTGCGGTTGTAGGCGAGCGCCTTTTCCACGCCCGATTCGCCGTAGTTGTAAGCGGCCAGCGCCAGTTGCCAGCTGCCGAACTCCCCATACAACTTTTCCAGGTAATCGAGCGCGGCGCGGGTCGACTCGACCACGCCCATGCGCTCGTCCTTCCACAGGTTCTGCTCGAGCGAGTACAGCTTTCCGGTCGAGGGGATGAACTGCCACAGCCCGGCCGCATGGGCGCTGGATATCGCCTGCGGCTGCATCGCGCTCTCGACAAACGGCAGCAACGCCAGCTCGGTCGGCAATCCGCGCTTTTCGATCTCCTGCACGATGTAATACAGGTACAGGTTGGCGCGTCCGGACATGCGGGCGATGTAGTCCGGCTGGCCGGCGTACCAGTGCGTGCTGCTGGCGGTGCGCTTGTTGGCCAGGTCCGGCATCGCGAAGCCCTTGCGGATGCGCTCCCACAGATCGCGGTTGGCCTGCGGCGACAGCCCCCCGGGACCCGACACAGCGGGCGGGTCGACGTCCAGCGGCGCGCCAGCCGGTTCCGTGTCCGGCGCGACACCGACCGCGGCATCGGGCAGGTTGTTGCGGGGTTCGAGCTGCGCGGCCAACGACCTGGACCGGGTGGCCTCGGTCAGCGGTGACGCCATCGGCAAGCTGGCTGCGACCGCATCCGACGGGCCCCGGAAATGGGCGCTCGCATCCGCGTCTGCGGACAGCGTCATATCGGCGCACCAAGCCCTGGCTGCAAGGCACAGCACGCCTGCCCACACGATTGCGAAGTGCCGTCGCGTCATGGTCCTGACCCTTGTAGGGTCTTTATCAACCCCGGGTGAGCAGCCAAGTGTATGTGGCCGCTCACGGGCGCGCAACCCTTTGGCGCGCCTGAATTGCCCTGCTATTTGGCTTAGCTGCACGGTTACCGTTAAGCCGGCCGACGCGCGATCCCGCGATGCAGCAAAAATGGATTTGGATCGGCCTCAGAACTGGTTCTTCCACGTCCGAAGGGCCGCGAAGGTTGACACCATGTCGCTCGAGGCGCCCGCCGTGCGCCGCTCGGCCGCTGAGCGTACGGTCGGCTCGTTGCAGCGCAAGAACGGGTTGGTCGCGAGTTCCTCCGCGATGGTCGACGGCACGGTCGGCTCGCCGCGCGCGCGCTGCTGCTCGCAGCGCAGCTGGCGTGCTGCCAGCTCGGCGCTGTCCGGCTCCACGGCCCGCGCGAAGCCGATATTCGACAGCGTGTACTCGTGGCCGCAGTACACGCGGGTTGCTGGCGGCAGCCGCGCCAGCTTGGCCAGGGACTCGACCATCTGCGCCGCGGTGCCTTCGAACAGCCGGCCGCAGCCGCAGGCGAACAGCGTGTCGCCGCACAGCAGCACGCCTGCGCCGGGCGCATGCAGCGCGATGTGTCCGAGCGTGTGGCCCGGAATGTCGATCACCGCGTAGCTCTGGCCGAACAGCTCCACCTGGTCGCCCTCGCTCAGCGCCACCTGGCGCCTCGGAATCGACTCGCGCGCCGGCCCCCATACGCGGGGGTGGTGCGTATCGTCCAGCTCGGCCACGCCTCCGACGTGATCGGCGTGGTGGTGAGTGACTACAATGTCGGTGAGCTGCAGGCCGTCCCGACGCAGTACGGCCTGCACCGGCGCAGCGTCGCCGGGGTCCACCACGATGGCATGCGGGCGGCGCACCAGCATCCAGATGTAGTTGTCCTGGAACGCCCGGATGGGGCGAATTTCGATGGCATTGGTCAGGTTAGGATCATTCATCGGTCGTGCGCGCCGCTGTCGCGGTGTGCTCCGGGTCGCATGGTGCAGTCTATCGTGAGCTTTTCCGAGTTCCTGGCCTCGCCCCCCGGACGCTACGTGCTGAAGTGGGAACAGGAGCACCTGGGCCGCGCGGTGGTCGACATCTTCGGCTACCACGCGGTGCAGCTGGGCGTGCCCGAGATCGATACGCTGTCGGAAAACCGGATGCCGCTGCGACTGTGCGTGTCGGACCGCCTGGTCGACCCGAGCGGTGCGTCGGCCAACGGCTCGTGCCCGGCCGACCGGCGCCAGGTGACGGTCATCACGCGCTACGAGGAACTGCCGTTTGCAGCGCAGTCGATCGACCTGGTCGTGATGCCGCACGTTCTCGAATTTGCCCAGGAGCCGCACCAGGTGCTGCGCGAGGTCGACCGGGTGCTGGTGCCCGAGGGCCAGGTCATCATCACCGGCTTCAATCCAGCCAGCCTGTGGGGCCTGCGCCAGGCGCTGGTGAAGACCGGGGCCGGGCCCTACCTGCCGCGCGAGGGCCAGTTCATCTCGTTGCCACGCATCAAGGACTGGTTAAAGCTGCTGTCGTTCGAGGCCAGTCGCGGCCGCTTCGGGTGCTACGCGCCATGGGCAGGAAGCGAGCGGTGGCTCGCGCGCTGGGCTTTCCTGGAAAAGGCCGGCGATCGCTGGTGGCCGGTGTTCGGAAGTGTTTATATGCTGACCGCGATCAAGCGGGTGCGCGGAATGCGCCTGATTGGCCCGACCTGGAAGCGCAAGGAAGAGCGCCGCACATCGCTCGCCCCCGCACCCACCCACCGCACCTCGGACGCCTTCACGGTGCGCATCGTGCCTCCCGGCGAGGCGGCCAACGACACGGCGGGCGACGCCGCGCACGGATGACCGAAAACCGTCCACCGGACGTGCGTCGAAGCCGGGGTCGGCGTTGAGGCACGCGCGCTCGGTCAAGCTCGCCGAGCCGGCCGCTGCGAGCGAACCCGCGACTTTGGACTCGCCGCTTGCCATCGAGATATGGACCGACGGGGCCTGCCGCGGCAATCCGGGGCCCGGCGGCTGGGGCGCGCTGATGCGCAGCGGCGAGCACGTGCGCGAGCTGCACGGCGGCGCGTTGGAGACGACCAACAACCGGATGGAACTGACCGCGGTGATCGAGGCGCTGGCCGCCGTCAAGCGGCCCAGCCCTATCGTGATTCACACCGACTCGCAGTACGTGAAGCTCGGCATCACCGAGTGGATCGCGCAGTGGAAGCTGCGCGGCTGGAAGACGGCCGACCGCAAGCCGGTGAAGAACTTGGATCTGTGGCAACGGCTGGCCGAGCTGGCGGCCCCGCACCAGGTCGAATGGCGCTGGGTGCGTGGGCACGCCGGCAACACCGGCAACGAACGCGCCGACGCGCTCGCCAACCGGGGCGTCGACGAGCTGCTGAACGGGCCGGCAAGCTAGTGCGCCAGATCGTCCTGGACACCGAGACCACGGGACTGGAGCCCAAGGACGGCCACCGCATCATCGAGATCGGCGCGGTCGAGCTGATCGGCCGGCGGCCGACCGAGCGCCGGCTGCACTGGTACGTGAACCCGGGGCGCGAGATCGACGCCGGAGCGCTGGCCGTGCACGGCCTGAGCAGCGAGTTCCTGATGGACAAGCCGCGCTTTGCCGACGTGGCCCAGGAGCTGCTCGAGTACGTGCGCGAGGCCGAGGTGATCATCCACAACGCGCCGTTCGACCTGTCATTCCTGGATACGGAACTGGCGCTGCTGGGGCGGCCGCCGTTCGCCGAGCACTGCGCCAGCGTGACCGACAGCTTGCGGCTGGCGCGCGACCTGCACCCGGGCAAGCGCAATTCGCTGGAC
>Ga0137412_10004155_pt1 | contig 11570 bp, 10 predicted proteins | sample CZODoug2_1_16fun_FD_122160 | JGI IMG/M metagenome (GOLD analysis project Ga0137412, IMG submission 122160) | Vadose zone soil fungal communities from Angelo Coast Range Reserve, California, USA - CZODoug2_1_16fungal (Hybrid Assembly) | ecosystem: Environmental > Terrestrial > Soil > Vadose zone...
TGCATGAAATGCTCTTCTTTTGTAAAACACCCGATTTGGGAAAACCCCTACGCGCCCGAAAACATAAATGCCAGCAATAACAAAACAGCCATGGCCGGCAACTGCTTCCCGCGGATGAACCCACGAAGGATTTTTAGTGCCTTACCCATTTGATTTTCAACTGTTTTGACCGATATCTGGAGCGTTTCCGCTATTTGCTGGTAAGTAAGCTTGTTTACCCGGCTCAGCACAAATACTTCCCGGCATTTGGGGGGTAATAATTGCAGCGCCTCGGCCAGCAGGGTATCGAAATCTGTTTCGGGTTTTTGCGCTTCTTCGCGCAGGCGCAGGGTATCCTCTCCCGCGGCCTCATGGCCGTTGAGCGGGGTGACCACCGATTTCTTGCTTTTTTCGATGTAAGTAAGGCAATTGTTGCGCGTAGCCGTATAAAGATAATAACGCAGTGCTTCCGTGCCAACGAGATCCTGCTTTTTTTCCCATACGCGCAGGAAAATCTCCTGTACGATGTCTTCACAGGCGGCATTTTCTTTGACCAGCGTAAAAGCATACTGGCAAAGCGGCTCGTAATGCTGCTCAAAAGCCTGCTGGAAAGACTGGTATAGCGAATGGTTTTTTTGCATGAAAGACCCGGGAAATAGCATAAAAATAATGAAAGCAAGAATGCGGGGGTTAGAAATAACCGGGAAAGTATACACGGAGCAGGCTGTCGAGCATGGGACGGGTGAGCGGCTTGCACCGGAACCCTGAAATAGCGGGGATGGATTGTGCTTTTATTTCATCTTCGGGGTTGAGCGAGGTGGTAAGCATGACCACCACCACTTCGGCCCGCTGCGCTTTGAGCAAAACGTTGTACTGCGATAAAAATTCCCAGCCGTCCATGGCCGGCATATTGATGTCAAGAAAAATGAGGTTGGGGATGGGGTAAGCAGAACCGGGGGTGCGGACGTGAGGGAGGTGATGGCGCGGACGACGTCTTCGGAGCCTTCGCGGATGGTGTCGACGAGTCCGAGGATGCCTACTGGTACACCGTCGACGACTACGACGATTGCGGTTGATCCGGCGTCTTCCAAGTCTGTGACGCCGGGTGGCGGATCGCCGCCGAGTGAGCGTGGACTCACAACTTCGATGACCTGTCCTGCGACGCGGGCGCGTACTCCGCGCCCGGGCTGGGCATGAAACTCGGTGGCATCCGGTATCGCGATTCCACGTTGGCGAGCTTCGGCAACAACGGCACGTCCGAGTGGATGTTCGCTGAATTGCTCTGCGCCAGCCGCAACCCGCAGCAGCTCGTCGCCGTCCATCTGCTGATCACTCAGCGGCACGACGCTGGTCAGTCGTGGCATTCCTGTCGTCAAGGTGCCGGTCTTGTCGATGGCGACGACTGTCGCGTCTGCGAGATGATCCATGGCGACAGCGGACTTGACGAGAACTCCGTGGCGTCCGGCGTTGGCGATGGCTGATAGTAGAGGCGGCATGGTGGCCAGCACTACGGCGCACGGCGAAGCCACGATCATGAACGTCATGGCACGAAGCAGCGTGCTTTGCAGGTCCCCTCCAAGGGCCAAGGGGATCGTGAATAGGGCGAGCGTCGCGACGACCACGCCGACTGAATAGCGTCGCTCGACCTTCTCGATGAACAGTTGCGTCTTGGACTTGGTGGCTGTTGCTTCTGCGACCAGAGCGACAATCCGGGCGACCACTGTGTCAGAGGGGTCCTGCATGACACGGATGCGTAGCACACCTGCACCGTTTTGTGTGCCGGCAAAGACGTTGTCGTCGATGTTCTTGTTAACGGGTAGCGGTTCTCCGGTGACCGATGATTGATCGACGTCCGATCCGCCACCGACGACGACTCCGTCTGCTGAGACTCGCTCACCCGGTCGGACAATGACGAGTTCACCGACCCGAAGGTCTTGCAGATTCACTGACTGTTCGACTCCGTCGGCGTCGATCCGAGTTGCGCGATCAGGTGCCAAGTCGAGCAGACCTTTCACCGAATCCTCGGTGCGCTTGGTCGCTGCGTCCTCCAACGCGCCGGAGGTGGCGAAGATGACGATCAGCAATGCGCCATCGAATATCTGTCCAATGCTCGCTGCGCCGATGGCGGCCACCACCATGAGCAGATCGACGTCGAGCGTTCGAGAACGCAACGCCTGCATGCCTTCCCAGGCCGGCGACCAGCCGCCGCTGAGGTAGCACGCGAGGTAGAGCGTCCACCAAATGGCAGACGGAGCATCGAGCAGTTGGGCAACAAGTCCGGCCAAGAATAGGCACAAAGCTATGGTGGCCCACCGCACGGATGCGACGGACCACAGCCCGGCGACGCCCAACCGGCTCACCGCTGTCAGCCCGGTGCGGGTCGGCTGCGCCGTGGCGGTGCTCATCGAAGGTTCTCCCGTCTCAACATCAATACGGTCTGCACATGTATACATGTAAAACTCTACATATGTGATATCTGTAGTTTGATGCGTGTTTCAATTGAGGCATGGGACACGGAGTCGAAGGCCGGGTGACACCACCAGCAACTCTCGATCCGGCGTCGGCGGGCAAGGTCGCAGAGACTTTGCAAGCCTTAGCCTCGCCCAACCGCCTCTTGATTCTGACCCGATTGCGGCAGTCGCCCTGCTCGGTAGGGGACCTCTCGACTGCGGTGGGAATGGAGCAGCCGGCGGTCTCTCACCAGTTGCGACTCCTCAGGGCGCTTGGCCTGGTGGCGGGTGACCGAGACGGTCGAAACATCGTCTACCGCCTCTACGACAACCACGTCGCGCAATTGCTCGACGAGGCCGTCTACCACATCGAGCATCTACGGCTCGGCGCAACTGACACGACCGCTTGACGAAGGCGTGGGGATAGCCCTTAACGTCGATCAGCATCGCCTCGCATGGCCAAGGCCCTCTCTCCGCCAGATTTCATCGAAGTCGGCGTCCGCAGTAGTTCCATCGACCAGTCGCGTTTGCCAACGATACAAACGCCTCCACGTGCGGCCTCAAGGCGCAGTCAACGCGGGCAACGCCATCAAACGCCCGAGTCGACTCCTTCGCGTCGAGTAGGTCATCTGTCAGCATGGCGGTCGCACGTATGCATGACGCTGAGCCAGCGAAAGGGTACGAATCACGAAGAGACAGCTGGATGAGCGGTGAACTGAGGCGCGTGCTGAAGACGCTCGAAGGCTTAGTCGTCGCTGTCGTCGACGGTGCGCCCGGGGTTGACCCAGGAGGCCGCCGCGCCGATGACCATCATCACCGCGGCGGCGGTGAACACCACGACTAACCCGTTGTGGAACGGCCCCGAGATCAACTGGGGGAAGAATTGTTTTCCGGTCAGCACGGCCGCGTTGACTCCGGGCTGCTGCAGGACGCCGGAGGAGCCCAGCAGTTCGGCGATCGGGTTGTAACCCAAGAACGCCGCGAACAAACTTTCGACCGGAGGCAGGTTGGCCACGTTGTGGGCCACCGTCGCGGGTACGCCTTGCTGCTGCAGCCCGGCGCTGAGCGTGCCGGGCAGCGAGTGGGCCAGGCCGGCGATCATCAGCGAGAAGAAAATGCCGATCGATAACGACATGCCGGCGTTGGTGAACGTCGCACGGATACCCGAGGCGGCGCCGCGCTCGGCGGCCGGCACGCTGGACATGATCGCCGCGGTGTTGGGTGCGGTGAAGATGCCGCCGCCCAGGCCGTTGAGGAAGATCAGCACGGCGAACACCCGGTAGTCGAAATCCACCGGAATAAGGGTCAGAGCCACGAATGTCATCGCCATCAGCACCAGACCGCCGACCGCGAACGGCCGGGAGCCGAAGCGGTCCGATAGCGTGCCCGACAGCGGGCCCGCCAGCAGGAAGCCGAGGGTCATCGGCAGCATGTAGATGCCCGACCACAGCGGCGTGGATTCGAAGCTGTAGCCGTGCAGTGGTAGCCAGATGCCCTGCAGCCAGATGATCAACATGAACTGCAGACCGCCACGGCCGACGGAGGCCATCAGCCCGGCAATGTTGCCCAGCGCGAAGGGCTTGGACCGGAACAGCCTGATGTCGAGCATGGGAGCGGGTGCGCGCGATTCGACAAAGTACAGCGTGACCAGTGCGACAACGGCCAGCGTGATCGAACCGAGCACCCATGGGTTGGTCCAACCGGTGGGATGACCGCCGTAGGGCTGGATCCCGTAGGTGATTGCTGCCAACAGCACGGTCAGGCCCACGCCGAAAAGCACTGTGCCGGGCCAATCGAGGCGAGCGGGAGTCCTGACGCCGATTTCACGCAGCGAGCGGAAACTCCACACCGTCCCGCCCACGCCCAGCGGTACGCCGACCCAGAAAACTGCGCGCCAATCCCATTCCGACAGCAGTCCGCCGATCAGCAGACCCAGAAATTGGCCGGCGATGGCGGCGACCTGGTTGACCCCCAGCGCCATGCCGCGCTGCCTGCTCGGGAAGACGTCCGTCAGGATGGCCGCCGAACAGGCCATCAGCATGGCCCCGCCGATGCCCTGGATGACGCGCCAGCAAATCAGCCACACCGCGCCGCCGCCGAGGTGAAACGGGTCGAACGACAACGCAATGGCGGCGACCGTGAAAATCGCGAAACCGAGGTTGTAGATGCGCACCCGGCCGAAGATGTCGCCGAGGCGCCCGAGCGGGACGACGAGCACCGCGGTCACCACCAAGTAGCCCATGAGCATCCACAGCAGATAGCTGACGTTTCCTGGCGCCAGCGGGTTCAGGCCGATGCCGCGGAAGATGGCCGGCAGCGAGATCAGCACGATCGAGGCGTTGATGGAGGCCAGCAGCCCGCCCAATGTCGTGTTGGACAAGGCAACCCATTTGTAGTGGGGATGCCGCTGATCAATTCGTCTGCGGCGCAACGCCGTTTCGGCTACCGCAACTTCTTTGGACTCCACAACGGGTAAATTCGAAGCGTCAACATCCCTCGTCATCAGCCATCGCTAATTTCGCTTCGCCCCACAATCAACCCGCGGTCCACAACATTGGGCACACACCAGACCTAGCGCCAACAAGGTTTTGCCTGACAGCTCCATCGTCTCGCCAACTCGCCGGCAGCGCGCTGTTCGCCGTGACCAACACGCAGACCAATTGGTGTCACGCTCGACAACGCGATCGTATCGGTTTCTGATGCACTGCTGCCCGGCGCCGATTGCAACCGCAGCGTACCGACACGAATGCCTGAAACCGTCGGGGCTGGCAGCACGAAACCGCGCACTGTTTACAGCGCGCCGTTTCCGTTACGGCGGGTTCAGGCTCGGGCGTCATCATCGGTTTTAGACCGGAATCTGCGAATCGAGAAACCGGAGGAGCTGGCAGTTGTGGGCGTCGTCCACTCTGTGCTGACTCTGTGGTGAAGGTGCTTGGGCGCTCTCGTCGGGCTCTCAGCCAGAGATGAGCCGCGGTTAAGGCGCCGCGTGTACCTTCCGGAATCGACGTGCCGGTATGGGAGGAGTAACGATGCCACGATCCGACAACGATTCCTGGGACATCACTGAGAGTGTGGGGACGACGGCGCTGGGTGTTGCCGCAGCGCGCGCTGCGGAGACCGACAGCGAAAACCCTCTGATCCGAGACCCCTTCGCAAGGCTGTTTCTCGACGCGGCGGGCCCGGGCATGTGGAGCGTGTTCGGCAGCCCCACGGTGTCCGCCGAGCTCGCCGATGTTGACCCCGACTTGTCTGCGCGCATGAAAAACAGGGTCGACTTCATGGCCGCGCGGACGGCGTTCTTCGACGAGTTCTTCATAAGCGCTGCCGATGCCGGTATTCGGCAGGTAGTGATTCTGGCGTCGGGTCTCGACTCGCGTGCGTGGCGGCTGCCATGGCCCGACGACACCACCGTGTACGAGCTGGACCAGCCCAAAGTGCTGCAGTTCAAGTCCGCGACGTTGCAGAGCCACGGCGCGCGCCCGATGTCCACCCAGGTAGATGTTCCCATCGACTTGCGGCAAGATTGGCCAAAAGTGTTGCAGAGAGCGGGTTTTGACCCATCAGCACCGACCGCATGGTCGGCGGAGGGACTGCTGCGGTTCCTGCCTGCACGGGCTCAGGACCTGCTCTTCGAGCGCATCGACGCATTGAGTGCTCGCCGGAGTCGGCTCGCCACCAACGCGCCGGGCAAGGACTTCCTGAATCCCGAGCGGCTGGCGCGCGAGCGTCAAGAGATGCAGCGAATGCGTGAAGTCGCTGCAAGGGAGTTCGACACCGAAATGCCCGACGTGCAGGATCTTTGGTACGCCGAGGAGCGCACCGATGTCGGGAACTGGCTATCGGGACACGGCTGGGACGCGACGGTGACGACGGCGGCGGAGTTGCTCACGCACTATGGCCGCGGGTCCACCGAGGAAGACGCGGATTCGATACGGTCGAACCAGTTCATCTCCGCTGTCTCGCGTTGACTACGGTTGCCGCGACTTCGCCTGTTCTATGGGTGGTCGGCTTTGAAGAACATTTCGAACTGAATGCCGTCGGGGTCCTTGAACGTCAGTACCGCACCGTATTCGCGCTCGGCGATCGGAGAGTGGCGCACGCCGAGCTGCTCGAACCGTGCCAGCCACTCGTCGAGGCCGGCCCGGGTGTCGACTTTGAACCCCATGTGATCGAACCCGGTGCGCCGCGGATCGAAGGTTTCACCCTGATTCCCGTCATGCTGCTGGAACTCGATCACCGTCCGCGACGGCGGGTGCAGCAAAATAACCCCGCGCCAGCCGTCGCCTGCGACCCGGTCGATTTCGCTGAGGTCGAGAAGCTCTGCCCACCATCGGGCGCTCGCCTCGCTGTCGCGGACGGAAAACGAAATGTGCGACACCTTACTGAAAGTTGCCATTTGAATTCCTCTGAGTTCACATCTGGGCGCGAAGCGGGTGATCAGCTGCGAGTATGTCGTATGCCTGACCCATCATCTGCCCGATGATTTCGGCGGCAGGTGCGGTACTTCGAACAGCGCCCACCCCTTCGCCTGCCGGATAGACCATCGATTCCCAGTCACCGCTCGTTTCGGACGTTGGCGGCAGCGTCGATCTGGGCGGCATGTCATACGGCATGTCTACCGAATGCGGAAACAGTCGCGTCCGGCCGATCGGTCCCCGCTTCCGCGCATCTACACCACGATTGCCTGCCTCCGCGCTGAGCACCGCGGAGGTGGCCAGGAGCCGGTACGGCTGGTCGGGCCACTCGGGTCCGAATGCGGTGCTGCGCAATGTCCCACCAGATGATTCGATGAGTCGACGCTTGTACTCGGGGTGGGCGTTGGCTTCCACGGCGGCGACCAAGGCAGTGCCTACCCAGACTCCGTCAGCACCCGCACGCAATGCAGCGGCCGCGGCCGTCCCGTCGGATATTCCGCCCGCCGCCAGCAGCAGCACGTCGGGCAACTTGTGACGGATCGTCCGTAACAACGCGTGCAACGGGATGCGTCCGCGGGCATGGCCGCCCGCTTCGCTGCCCTGGGCCACTATCCCGTCGACGCCGAGTTCGATTGCAGCCGCGGCGATCTCGGGTGAGGAGGCCTGCATCCACACACGAATGCCCGCGGCGCGCAGTGCGCTGGCCCAGCGCGCCTGCGGTGGGTCGTGGTGAAACACCACCAGGGGTACGCCCACCTGGACGCACGCATCGATGTGCAGGTCTGTGCAGGCCCGCCCGAATCCCGTTTCGGCGCAGATGAGGTCCACCCCGAAGAGCCCAGAAGTCAAGGCGCGCAATCGTTCCACCATTACCGGAAGGCTGCCAGGAGGATCGGGGGACGCTCCCAGCACTCCCAATCCGCCTGCATTGGTGACCGCGGCGGCAAGCCGCTCGTGGGCGATGAATCCCATACCTGCTCCGACGAACGGATGCCGGACGCCATACTCCCTGGTCAACCTCGTCTGAACTGCTGGGACGGCGGGATTAGTGGACGAGTCGGACATGAACGTCTCCTTAAAATATGCTCCGATTCGGAGTATCCACCAATATAGTCCGATCCGGAGTATCGTCAACCGATGCCTCGGAAGCAGCTGAGCCCGACGTCCTTCGCGATACTCGGGCTGCTCTCGATCCAGCCATTCACGACTTACGAACTCGCGCAGCAGATGGACCGCACGTTGAGCTGGTTCTGGCCGCGGGCCGCGAGCGTCGTCTATGACGAGCCGAAGAAGCTGGTGACCGCGGGCTTGGCCACCCGACAGGTCACCTTCACCGGCAAGCGGCGCAGCACGGTTTACGAGATCACCGATGCGGGACGCGCAGCGCTCAGGGAATGGCTGGACACACCCGCCGCCGGGATGCGCATGGAGTTCGAAGCCATGCTCAAGGTGGCGTTCGCCGACGCCGGTGATGTGACTCAGCTACGTGCGGCGGTGCGCGAAATCCGGACCGACGCCGAGGCGCGACTCGCCGAAATCCTCGATAGATCTACCGAATACGCAACCACGGGCGGACCTTTTCCCGACCGGCTGCCAATCGTTGCGATCACCGGCAAGCTGCTCATGGGCCAATACGAGGCTGTCGTCCGGTGGACCCGATGGGCCGAGGACGAGATCGGTGAATGGAGTGGTGTCACGCCGGAGGCCGGCGCCACAGTGCCGCCTCAGGCCTTCACTTCCGGGTGGAAGGGCAAGAAGGATCCCCGACCAGCTCATGGTGGCAATTGACCTCAGCGACATCTCCCTCGGCTGAAACCCGCTGGTCGAATCTGGACCGCGCCGATGACATTGCCCGAGTTGGACGGTCTAGTTGAGTATGGAAAGCGTGGACCTACCCGTACTGCCACCGTTGGAGCCGATGCTGGCCAAGGCCCAGGCCAAGGTTCCACCCGAAGCGGGGGTGTGGTCATACGAGCCGAAGTGGGACGGCTTTCGCGCGCTGGTGTTCCGCGACGGCGACGACGTCGTGCTGCTGTCCCGGAGCGGCAAGGATCTGGGCCGGTACTTTCCGGAGCTGGTCGAGGCGCTGCGCGACGAGCTGGCGCCGCGGTGCGTGCTCGACGGGGAGGTGGTCGTGCCGCGTGAGATCGGCGGGCGCATCCGGCTGGACTGGGAGTCGTTGTCCCAGCGCATTCACCCGGCCGCGAGCCGGATCAAGATGCTGGCCGAGCAGACGCCCGGGCATTTCATCGGCTTCGACGCCCTGGCCACCGGCGACCAGTCGCTTCTGAACGAGCCGTTCCGGGTTCGCAGGCACGTTTTGTCCGAATTGGTGAACGAGAAGCAGTGGTGCCACGTCACGCGCACCACCGAGGATCCCGAGCAGGGCGCGCAGTGGCTCGATACGTTCGAGGGCGCCGGCCTGGACGGGGTGATCGCGAAGAAGCTCGACGGCCCCTATCTGCCCGGCAAGCGGGAGATGGTCAAGGTCAAGCACGCCCGCGACGCCGACTGCGTGGCCATCGGTTACCGAATCCACAAGAGCGGCGAGGGCGTCGGGTCGATCCTTCTCGGGCTGCACCGCGACGACGGCGAACTTCAGATGGTCGGCGGTGCCGCATCGTTCACCGCCAAGGACAGGCTCAAGCTGCTGGCCGATCTCGAGCCGCTGCGCAAGGGCGACGAGGTCCTCGACGGCGAGCCCAGCCGGTGGAACTCGGCAGCCGACAAGCGATGGATCCCGGTGCGGCCTGAGAAAGTGTGCGAGGTGGCCTACGACCAGATGGAGGGCAACACGGTGCACGGCCAACGATTTCGGCACGCGGTAAAGTTCATCCGATGGCGGCCGGACCGAGATCCAAAGAGCTGCACGTTCGACCAGCTCGACGCGCCGCTGAACTACGACCTGTACGACGTACTGGAGTCCTGAAATGGCAACGCCCGCAGAAGAACTCGATGTCGACGGAGTCAAGGTCCGACTGACCAACCCAGACAAGGTCTACTTCCCGAAGCTGGGCTCAGAGGGCACGAAGCGCAAGCTCGTCGAGTACTACCTCGCCGTTGCGTCCGGGCCGATGCTGACCGCCTTGCGGGATCGCCCAACGCACTTGCAGCGCTTTCCCGACGGGATCGACGGTGAGGAGATCTACCAAAAACGCATCCCCCAGAAGCATCCCGACTATCTGGAGACGTGTGTCGTGTCGTTTCCATCCGGCCGCACCGCTGATGCGTTGAAGGTGACGCACCCGTCGGCGGTCGTGTGGGCGGCGCAGATGGGCACCATCACGCTGCATCCGTGGCAGGTGCGCTGCCCGGACACCGAGCATCCCGACGAACTGCGCGTCGACCTGGACCCGCAGCCCGGCACGGGTTTCAGGGAGGCCAGCGCGATCGCGGTCGACGTGCTCAAGCCGATCCTCGACGAACTCGGCCTGGTCGGCTACGCGAAGACCTCCGGTGGCCGCGGGGTGCACGTGTTCCTGCGGATCAAGACGGACTGGGATTTCATCGCGGTTCGCCGGGCCGGCATCGCGCTGGCCCGCGAGGTCGAGCGGCGGGCGCCCGATGCGGTGACGACGTCGTGGTGGAAGGAGGAACGCGGCAAGCGACTGTTCATCGACTACAACCAGAACGCCCGCGACCGCACGTTCGCGTCGGCATACTCGGCGCGCAAGACACCGATCGCGACGGTGTCGACGCCACTCAGGTGGGATGAGTTGCGCGACGCCGACCCCGACGACTACACCATCGCCACCGTGCCGAAACTGGTTGCAGGCCGCGATGATCCATGGGCGGATATCGATTCTACGGCCCAGTCGCTCGAGCCGCTGTTGCAGATGGTCACGGCCGACGACGAACGCGGGCTTGGCGACCTGCCATATCCGCCCAACTATCCGAAGATGCCGGGCGAACCCAAACGGGTGCAACCATCGCGTGATACCGACCTAACCAGTAAGAACAAGCCTAAGTGACGACGCACGAATCAAAGGCCAACGCCGAGAAGGGCATTGAGGCGATCAAGACTCACGCACCCGGCGCGAAGGTCGAAGACCACACCTCTTAGCCGGGATTCGGCTCGGCTTCCGTGGCTCTTGACGGCGGCGCGACACCCGGTGGCCTGTGAGTCGGCGTTCGGGGGGCGCCTTCGGCGCGAACGCTCCATCGGTAGCCGCATATTTGCCGTCAACGAATTGATCGCACGTCTCCTCGGGGACATCCGGATTCAGGCTCAGATAGCAGCACTGTTCGTAATAACTGCCGTCGTCCTGAACCACGTGGTAGTAGCGACCACCGAGATTATTGCAATTTTGTTCCACGTCCTCGGCGTTGGAGATCGGTTCCCGAGCTAAGCCAGCGTGTCCGTCATCCCTACAAAGCGCGGGCAAAAGACCGCGATCGCGGCCTGGACATAGGCGGTCTCGTCGGCGCGAGTCATGGTCGGATTGTTGGCCATCCCGGTCTGCATGGCCTCGGTTGCGGTATGCCGGGCCGCGATAAACGCACAGGTGTCACGGGCGCCCGCAATGGCGACAGAGACATCGGCAATCCGCATCCCGGAGTTGGTCAGGTCGGCAAGGAATTGCTCGTCGAGCGCCGGCTTGGATGCCAGCGATGGCGGGGGCGTCAGGGTTTGGACATCGCCGGGGTCGGCATTGGGATCGGCTAACACCGACGGCGATAGCGCGATGGCCGTCGCGATCACCAGTGCCGCGAGCGTGGCGGACCG
>Ga0137412_10004156_pt1 | contig 11569 bp, 11 predicted proteins | sample CZODoug2_1_16fun_FD_122160 | JGI IMG/M metagenome (GOLD analysis project Ga0137412, IMG submission 122160) | Vadose zone soil fungal communities from Angelo Coast Range Reserve, California, USA - CZODoug2_1_16fungal (Hybrid Assembly) | ecosystem: Environmental > Terrestrial > Soil > Vadose zone...
TATCCGCTCGAGAGGATTGATGATGGCGACTAATCAAGCTTACGGAGACGGACTTGCCAAGCGACTGCGAGCCGAGAACGTGGCTGCGACTATTACGCGGTTGCGCCAAAACGCCATCGTAGCCATCACTGAGGTTCGACGTGATAACCCATTGCCAACGATTGTTTGGTCAACTCAACAGGCGGATGCTTATGACGTGAGATTGCTATTACGCGATAGAAGCGCTCACCAACATTGGGAGGACGGCCGGCGTATCCCGGTGTGCGACTTGCGATGCGGTGAGACCTATCTCTATGACCTGAGGCGAGATTATTGTGGGCTCCTCGACCAGCCGTATCACTGCCTGCTTTTTTATCTGTCGCGTGAAGCGTTGAACGCGATCGCTGACGACGTGAGCGCGAGGCGCATTGGTGACTTGAACCATAGGCCCGGGTTCGGCATCGAGGACGCCACGATTTTCAGGCTCGGGCGCTCACTCCTACCGGCGCTCAGCCGTCCCGACCAAGCTAACCAGTTATTTGTCGACCACGTCACGCTGGCGGTCGGGATACACGTCGCTCAGACCTATGGAGGCATGCGACCGGTATCGCGGATTGCCGCCGGTAGGCTCGCGCCATGGCAGGAGCGACGCGCGAAGGAGATTATCAGTGCCAACCTTGGTGGTGTGCCGCTCGCGGATGTAGCGCGGGAGTGCCGCCTGTCGACAAGTCATTTCCAGCGTGCGTTCCATCGCACTGTTGGAATGGCGCCGCACAAATGGCTATTGTCGCGTCGCATCGAGGTTGCCAAGGAGAAGCTGCGCGATGGCCGATCATCGCTATCGGATGTGGCCTTGGCGTGCGGCTTCAGCGATCAGAGCCACCTCACGCGAGTCTTCAACCGATTGGTTGGCATAAGTCCGGGCGCATGGCGTCGGGCGCTCGACGAATAGCGAGCAGGGACAGTCGTAGATTTCGTCGGTTATGCCAGGACAATCAAAGAACGGCGCTGTTACTGCTACCGGCCTAATTGGCACATTTCGGACGTCACAAGCGGACGCAGCAATGTCTCCTCTTGGCACCTTTGAGATATGCCAACGGACACGAAGAATGTCTGTTGTTTGGGGTAGACCGGAAGTCGTCGGCACAAGTTCAAAACCGACGCGACCCGAACGAAACATTTAACTGAGCGTATGACCGATCAAGGCCTGGTAATACGATTTGACAGTCCCGTAGCATTCGCAGACCGTTTCCTGCATGGCCTCAACATCGATGATCTGAATTCTACCCCTTGAGTATTTGATCAGCCCAGCCTGTTGCAGGGTGCGTGCATGCAGCGTGACGCTGGTGCGCTTGACCCCCAGCATTTCGGCAAGGAACTCTTGGGTAAATTCGAGAGTATCGGCGTCTGCCAAATCTCTCGCCCTGAGCAGCCACCGGCACAGCCGCGCCTCTACATGATGCGCAGCCATGCAGGCGGCCGATTGGCTCGCCTGCATGTAAACGGTCTGTTCATGACGAACCAACGCCGACAGCAAGGTAGGGCTTCGCAACGCCGCGTTTTTGAGCGTGTCAACATTGCATGTCATCGCGGTTCCGGAGAGTTGAACAATCCCGCGATTGCCGGGAATGTTTCCGCCGATAGCTGCGGCAGCGCCGACGACCCCATCCTTTCCGACCATTGCCGCTTCGATTACTTCTCCGGACGAAAGGCCGACTACAAGCGAGATAATTGCGCCTGTGGGGAAGTAGATCGCTGCGACCTTTTCTCCGGCTTCGAACAGAACCTTCTCGTGCTCGAGATGGACGGGCTTCAAATGAGGCTGAAGGTCCGCGGCATCGCTTGCCGAAAGAGAGGCGAGCAGCAAATTGCTGGAATTGGACATGGCGAGCTCCCAAGAACAGGCGGGAGCACTAAAAGTCTCTCAGTCAACGGCGCCCAGAAAGACTGCCGATAATCCGGGGACGGTAGGCTTATGTGCGAACAAAGCGAGCTTTATTTTCAGCTATGTCGGGGACTTAACAGACAGCTTTCGCGAGCCCACGCCGAATGGTGTTCTAGAGTTGGAGGTGGTGCGATGGCTGGATATGACCCTGAGACGCTGCTTGTGCTCCGCAATGCGCTGGACGAGGCATGGGCGCTGCTGCCAGATGATCGTAAATCCGAAAGCCAAAAATCCCTTATGGCTCAGCGCATACTAAAGAACGCAGCGGAAGGCGTCCGAGACCCCGTGAGGCTTCGAGCTTATGCACTTATCGGACCGGTCGATGGGCCGATCACAGCTTCTCTTTAGGGTCGGAGAGGCGTTGCACACGGCGAGGACTTCCCTATCTCGGGCCCGAAAGAAATGAGCTGCGGCAAATTGCCTTGGAATTTGAGTGGGGGTGACACGCAAAGTCGAACTTCAACATGACAACGTCGACAAGTTAGCCGCGAGCGTACGATGACCGATCCACCAATTTTACCCGTAGGTCCGCTTGAGCGCCCTCGCTGCCCCAGATGCCCAATGCGCATGATGTTAGCGAGGAGGGAATATCGCGGAAATGGATCTGAAAAGCGAACTTTCGAATGTCCCAAGTGCGACTTTATCTAAACGAAGATTGCGGGTGACCCGCTAAAATCCTGCGCTTATGGCGTCAGGCCGCCGAGCAAAACGCATGTTTCCGCCCTGAGAGACGACCATGGAAGATATGACGGCGCATTTGGAAAAGCTTCGCATCAATGCGGAGGACTGCGCTCTTATCAGTAAACTCGCCATTGACTTGCAAAAGCGGGAGCTATTCGCACGGCTCGCCGAACACCTAAACGCATTGGCGTCGGAAGTGGAGCGTGCGATGGCAGCGAAAATGGCCCGTGGCGATACATGAAAGGTGGGTTCTGTCCCGTTTGACCCTTCGTGTCCCAGTCTAAAGATTGCATAGCCTTAATCTCGTTAAGTGCACAAGTGAACATACTGCACAGACCTCTTCGCCTATGCCCGGATCATCCCTCTTATGCCCAAGAGATGATCCTATGGAACATAAAGGAGTAGAATACTCCGTTGTGCGATCGACCGATGGCAGTTGGCGATGGGAAATAAAACTCGGCGTCGACAAAAGAAAATCCGGTGTGACGCGGGTAAGCCGAGCATTGGCAATCAAAATCGCTAAAATTGAAATCGACCGTGTCGTAAAGGACAAGAAGTAAGGAAGCCTGTTGGCTGGCCCCTTTCATTCTGGATCAAGCGTGCAATGTCGTTCTTTGGCACCTTTTGGACCTTCCGCGATGTCCGGCTTGAGTCCGAAGCGCGCCTCAAAGCGGCCACCGCCTAAGCCTCCGAATCGATGAGGGTACGCGGCCGGCGTCTAGCACCGCGCCGCCTCGACCAGTGTCAATCTGGTCGAGGGCACGCCGGCCTTCAGAAGTCCGTCGCGGTAATGCCCGATGTCGGCCGATTTCTTCCAGCGGAAATTCCGCAGGTGCTTCTCGACGGTCAGGCCTGGATAGCTGGTGAGCAGGACTTCCGTCGCCTTGGCCGCCTCTTCGTTGCGTCCCGACTGCGCCAGCGCCGCGGCGCGCACCGCGAGCACCTGGAGATGATTGGGATTGATATACAGCGCCTCGCGCGCCCAGGACAGCGCGGCGTCATAATGTCGGAGCAGGTAATGGCTGAAGGCGTTGAGCGCGGCCCATTGATAGCGGGGATCGCTGTTGCCGCGCTGCGCCGCCATCGAAAACAGTTCGATGGCCTGCCTGTGCTCGCCGATCACGAGATGACAGATGCCGAGCACGCCGCGGGCTCCCATGTCGTAAGGGTTCAGCTCGACGGCCTTCTTTCCGGCATCGAGCGCGGCCTCGTGATTGCCGTCCATCGCGTTCATGAAGGCGAGAAACGAAAACGCGAATGAGGAGCGCGGATCGAGCCGGACGCTGCTTTCCGCGAGACTCATCGCCTCGACCCATAATTCGCGCGTGCTGCCGAGCCATCCATACTGCACGCCCTGCACCAGGATGGTGCCGAGATAGGCGCGCGCGATCGAAAGCGCCGGATCGAGCGCGATGGCCTCCCGAAACAGCGCGATGGAGGATTCGAAATCCTGCTCGGTCTGCCGATAATAGTGCGACAGCCCGCGCAGGAAGCGGTCCCATGCGGTCAGGTCGGTGGTCGATGCGCGGGCGGGACGGGAGGCTTCGGCGCGATAGATCTCAGGCGCCAGCGCCGCGGACAGGTCCGTCGTCAGCTCGTCCTGCAGCGCGAACAGATCGCCGATGTCGCGGTCGTAGCGGCCGGTCCATAATTGCTGGCCGCTCTCCGGGCGGATCAGTTCGGCGGTGACGCGAATCTTGCTGTCCGAGCGCCGCACCGTACCCTGGATCAGGTAGGTGGCGTCGATCTCGCGGGCGATCAGGCGCGCGCTCAGATTCCTGTCCTTGAACGCGAAGGTCGAACTGCGGCTCAGCACCCGGTAGAACGATTGCAACGACAGCGCGTGGATCAGGTCCTCGGTCAACCCGTCGGAAAAATATTCGGAAGCTTCGTCGGTGAGGTTGGCGAAGGGCAGCACGCCGACGATCGCGGTTCGATATTGCGGCGGCAGGTTCGAGACGGATTTTGAGGCGTCGTCGGGCGCGCTGCTCGCGGACTCGCCGGGCGCCCAGGTCCAGACCTGGATCGGTTCCTCGATGTTCTTGAAACGGTGACTGCCGCCATCGACAAGGACGGTGCCGAGATGCTTGGCGGCCTCCTGATAGGCCTTTTCAGAGACCGCGATGCCGCCGGGCGTGGCAACGGCCTCGAGGCGGACCGCGATGTTGACGCCATCCCCGAACACTTCGTCCTCGTCGGCGATCACGTCCCCCATATGGACGCCCAGGCGGAACCGCATGGTTCGATCCGCGGGCAGATGGGTGTTGCGTTCCGCCATCAGCGTCTGCGTCGCGATCGCGCATTCGATGGCGCCGACGACGCTTGGAAATTCCAACAGGAAACCATCGCCGGTGTTCTTCACGATTCGCCCGCCGTGATTGAGAATGATCGGATAGATCGCGCTGCGGTGGGCCTTGAACGTGGCGTGCGTGCCTTCTTCGTCGGCGCCCATCATGCGCGCGTAGCCTGCGACGTCGGCGCAAACGATGGCGGCGAGGCGTCTTTCCATCTTCCCCTCTGCTCCAGAACAAGCAGATAATCAGTACGGGGTCGGCTGAACGATTCCAACAGTTAATAAATATGCAGTCACTGGCGGAAGTGAGATGACGACGCTACTACCATCATACGTCCATTCGGAATCGGGGGAACCGGTCCTCGCGGAATTCACGTGTTCCGGATGCAATCGGTCGCGTCGAACCCAACGGGATAGGAAATGCTCGGCATCCACGATTTCTGGATCTTCGTTATTTCGGGGCTGCTGCTCAATATCGCGCCGGGGCCCGACATCGCCTATATCGTCGGGCGCAGCGTGCAGATGGGTTGGCGCGGCGGCGCCGCCGCGGCACTCGGGATCAGCGGCGGATGCCTGGTCCATGTGTTCGGCTGCGCGATCGGCCTGTCGGCGCTGCTGGCGGCCTCGTCGGCGGCATTCACATTGGTGAAATGGGCTGGTGCTGCCTATCTCTGCTATGTCGGCGTGACGATGCTGCTGTCGCGCGCGTCCGCGCGCACCGAAGATGCCGCAGTCGAGCGCGGCGCGGTCTCGCTCTCCAAAGTGTTCTGGCAGGGCGCGCTGACCAACGCGCTGAACCCGAAAGTGGCGCTGTTCTTTCTGGCCTTCCTGCCGCAATTCGTGGCCGCCGAGGCGCCGCACAAGGGTTTCGCCTTCCTGTTGCTCGGCCTGATCTTCATTTTCAACGGTACGCTGTGCTGCCTCGCCATCGCGGCCTTCGCCGCCAGGACCGCGAGCCGCGTGCGGCAATCCAGCCGGGCGATCCTCTGGATCAACCGTGCGATGGGCAGCATGTTCGTCTATCTCGGCACCCGGATGGCGATGCTTCAGGCGCGGTAGATCTCGTAAACTGCCGTGGCACCCAGATAGAGCCCAAGCAGGATCATCGCGATCAGGAACCAGCGGCGAAAACTTTCCGCCGGCATGCGCGTGCGGACGGCCTGGCCGGAGAACACGCCGGCGAAAGAGAACACCATCGCTACTGCACCCGGCAGCGCGGTTGCGCTGCTCAGCAATCCGGCGCTTGAGAGCGTGAAGCCGAGCGCGATGGTCGCGACCGTAAAGAACACGCCGAGCGCCTGCACGAATTCGTCCTTTTCCATGCCGATCGCCTGGATGAACGGCATCGACGGAATCACCTGCACGCCGGTCGAGGCCGAGATCACGCCGGTCACGACGCCAACGATGCCGCCGACCCACTTCTCGTTGCGGGGCGCGACCTGGAAACGGAGCTTGCTCAGGCCCATCGCCGCATAGAGCACGAGCATGATGCCGAGCGCGACGTTGCCGTAACGGGCGTGCGAGCCGGTCAGCGATCCCGCGTTCAGCCAGATGCCCAGCGCGACGCCGGCCAGCAGCGGCCACAGCCGCCTGACGATGTCGCGCAGATAGGAGCCGGCGAAGGTCTGCCAGATATTGGTGACGATGGCGGGCACGATGACGATGGCGAGCGCCCGGCTGGGCGGCATCGCCACCGCGAGCAGGCCGACCGAAACCGTCGGCAGCCCGAGCCCGATCACGCCCTTGATGAAGCCGGCGAGCAGGAAGACGGCCGCGATCACGGCCAGAAAGGGATCGATCGTCATCATGCCGGCAGATTGACCGATCGGTGGCATCGGTACAATCTGGAGGTTACGGAGTTAGCTTTCGGAGATGCCGAAGGCAGACGGAAAAGCGGGAGCCTCCATGCGCTTCGATCTGGTCGACCTGCAGCTCTTCATCGCGGTGGCGGATGCGCGCAGCATCACGCGCGGCGCCGACCGCGCCCATCTGGCGCTGGCCTCCGCCAGCGAGCGGATCAAGGGGCTGGAAGCGGCGCTCGGCGTCGCGCTGTTCAAGCGCGTGCGCCGGGGCGTCGAGTTGACCGTGGCGGGCGAGAGCCTGCTCGATCATGCCCGCGTGATCATGCATAATGTGGAGGCGATGCGCGGCGATCTCGCAAGTTTCGCCTCGGGCGTGCGGGCCAGCGTGCATATGCTCGCCAACACCTCGGTGCTGTCGGAGCATCTGCCGAAGGCGCTGGCCCAGTTCCTGCGCGAGCATCCAGACATCGACGTCGATGTCGAGGAGCGCGAAAGCGTCGACATCGCCTCCGCCATCGTCTCCGGCAGCGCCGAACTCGGCTTCGCCGCCGAACATGCCTTGCCCGACAATGTCGAGCGCTTTGCGTTTAGCGAGGACCGTCTGACCCTGGTGGCGGCGCGGCGCGGCAAGCTGGCTGCCCGCCGCCAGATCGATTTCCAAGATGTGGCCGGCCAGGACTTTGTCGGATTGACCAACGCCACCGCGTTGCAGCTTCATATCTCACGGCACGCCGCGCGGCTGGGCATGCGGTTGCATTTTCGCGCGCGCCTGCGCGATTTTGATGCGATCTGCCGCATGGTCGCCGCCGATGTCGGCGTCGCCGTGATGCCGGAGACTGCTGCCAAACGCTGCGCGCGAACGATGCCGATCGCGATCATCAAGATCCGCGACGCCTGGGCCGACCGCAAGCTCGTGATCTGCGCCCGCAGCTTCAAGTCGCTGCCGCGCCCGGCGAAACTATTGGTCGAGCATCTGCGCCGGGCGGCGGCGTAGGGCGCGCGCCTATTTGCTCGTCTCGACGCCGGCTTGCTTGATCACGTTGGCCCATTTCTTGGTCTCGGAATCGATGAAGCCGCGGAAATGTTCCGGCGTGTCGCCGGCCAGTGTCAGGCCCTGATCGGCCATTTTTTCCTTCACCGAAGGATCGGCCATCGCCTCGTTGGCGATGCGATTCAGCTTGGCGACCACCGCGGGCGGCGTCGCCGCGGGCGCGATCATGCCGTACCAGTTCTCGATCAACAGATCGGGCATGCCGACTTCCGCCGTCGTGGGGATATCGGGCGCGGTCGACGAACGTTCGGGGGCGCCGAGCGCGATTCCGCGCAGCGTGCCGGCCTTGATCTGCGGCAGTATCACCGGGAGATCGAGGAACGTCATCTGCACCTGCTGGCCGAGCAGATCGTTGATGGCCGGCGCGGCGCCCCGGTAGGGCACATGCACGATGTCGATCTTGGCCGTCAGCTTGAACAATTCGCCCGCCAGATGCGGCAGGCCGCCGGTGCCGGCGGAGGCGAAATTCAGCTTGCCGGGCTGCGCCTTGGCCAGCGCCACGAGTTCATCCATGTTTTTGGCCGGAACGTTGGTCGCGACCACCAGCATTTCCGGCACGGTCGCGACCAGCGTGATCGGTGCGAAATCCTTCTGCGGGTCGTAGGCGATTTTCTCCATCGAGGGACTGATCGAGAGCGCGCTCGCGCTGACGATGCCGATCGTGTAGCCGTCCGGATTGGATTTCGCGACCGCGTCGGTGCCGAGCACGCCGGCCTGTCCGCCGCGATTGTCGATGATGATCGGCTGCTTGCAGAGTTCCGACATGCGCTGGCCGACCACGCGGGCGATGATGTCGTTGGGCCCGCCGGGCGGAAACGGCACGATCAGCCGGATCGGCTTGGTGGGAAAGTCCTCGGCGCCCGCCAGCGACGGCAAACACAGCAGCAACAATCCGGCGACGAGCGCACGCACAATTCTCATATCGGGCCTCCCGAACTCCACCGTTGAGCTGCGTGCGAATTTCGCCCGCAACTGGCGGAGCCATTTTGCTTTAGAGCCCGATGCTAGCCGACTTTGAGGTCCCGTCGAGAGCGAAAATGCGGGCTTCCCGGCGCAAGGCACTGCGCTCGCCGTGCGGCCGCCACGCCTTGTTCATGTGAGATTTTAGGATGTCTGCGTGAGATTTTGGGATCGAGCCGGAAGCTAGTCTTTGAGGAGCTTGAGCGCCGCCTCATGCACGCGGCGATCGCCGGCCGCGACGATCCGGCCGCCATTCTGTGCGGGCTCGCCCGCCCAGTTCGTCACCACCCCGCCGGCCCCGGTGATGATCGGGATCAGCGCTGCGATGTCGTAGGGCTTCAGCTCGGTCTCGACCACGAGATCGAGATGGCCCGCGGCGAGCATGCAATAGGAGTAGCAATCGCCGCCATAGCGCGACAGCCGCACCGCGCTTTCGATGCGGCCGAAGATCTCGCGGTCGCCGGCGTTCATCAGCAGCGGGCTGGTGGTGTAAGACGTGGCCTCGCCGAGCGAGGCGCAACGCCGCACCGACAATTTCCGTTCGCCCGACGGGCCCTGGTAGGTGGCCGAGGCGCTGTCGCCCGAGAAGCGTTCGCCGATGAAGGGCTGGTGCATCATGCCATAGACCGGCACGCCCTTGTGCAAGAGCGCGATCAGCGTGCCCCAGATCGGAAAGCCGGCGATGAAGGATTTGGTGCCGTCGATCGGGTCCAGCACCCAGACATAGTCGGCGTCCTCGCGCTCGTTGCCGAACTCCTCGCCGACGATGCCGTGCTGGGGAAAATGGGCCTTGATCTGTCGCCGCATCATCGCCTCTGCCGCGCGGTCGGCTTCGGTGACGGGATCGAACTCCTGGCCCACGCTCTTGTTCTCGACCGAGAGCGAGGTGCGAAAGAACGGCAGGATGGTTTCCCCGGAGGACGTCGCTAGGCGGCCGATGAAGGCGGAAAAGTCGATGACCGTCACGGATTATTCCTCAAGGGCTCGCGGAGGGGAAATCGCGCTCTTGCCTGCAGCGCGCCGGCGTCAGGATGAAGCGCGGTCGCGCATGATGCTATTCGGATAACGATACTTTGCCGGAAAAACGATACATGCCCATCGGGTCTCGCGCCCCCGAGCGCACGCGTTCACGATCATGCTCTAGCTCAATCCGGTCGTTCGCGCACGATGATCCCGGTGATGGCGGCTGGTATTTCGAATACCGAGTCGCAGGCCATACCGAGGCTAATTTTCCGATAGCGCGGCGATCACGAAATCGCGAATTTTACCGGGACCGGCGCCGCGTGAACCCTGTCAGCGTCTGAGTAGCTTGGTTAAGTAATTGAGTTTTATTAGTGATTTTCGCAAATCGCGCATGTGTTGCAAGCTTGCAAGCCCTGCGGATTTTGCATGGGATAAGGCTCAAAAGCTCTTGCACTTTGTGCAGCGCGGTCGCATATTGTTGCGGTGCGGTAGCGCTTTTGCGTTATCGCTGCCCTCCTTGGGCGTTTCCTCCCTAGACTTGGGCCGCTTGTTTACTCAAGCGGCCCTTTTTTCTTGCGCGCTGTTTTTCGCGATGCGCTTTTCGAGTGCAACTTCGGCAGAAGCGATAATGACGGATGCGCCGGCGACAGACTTTATTAATTATTCCGCGGCGGCCTGGAACGGTCCGAGGTCGCCGAGCGGAACGGCCGCCAGCGCATCGGCGAGGATTGCGAAATCGGCGGTCACTTGCGCGAACCTTGGCCCGCGTTCGCGCCGCCGCTCGTCCATGTAGATCGCGCGGTTGAGCTCGAGCTGAATGGTATGCAGTCCGGAGGCCGGGTTGCCGTAATGCTCGGTGATGAAACCGCCGGCATAGGGCTTGTTGCGTCCGACCGAATAGCCAAGCCGGCCCATGGTTTCCTCGACCTTGTCGGAAAGCAGGGCCGCGCAACTGGTGCCGTAGCGGTCGCCGATCACCATGTCCGGCCGCCGCGGTTCGTCCCGCGACACGCCGATCGAGGGCATCGAGTGGCAATCCACCACGACAACGGTTCCGAACGCCTGATGCGCCTTGTTGATCAGCCGCCGCAGCGCGCGGTGATAGGGTTTGTAGAGTGCCTCGATCCGCGCCAGCGCGTCGTCGACGGCAAGCCGTTCGCGATAGATCTCCTGCCCGTCGCCAACCACGCGCGGGATGGTGCCGAGACCGCCGGCCACCCGCATCGACCGCGTATTGGCAAAGCTCGGCAATCGCCCTGAGAACATCCGCGGATCAAGCTCGTAGGGCTCGCGGTTCACATCGACATAGGAGCGGGGAAACTTGACGCGGACCACCGGAAAGCCGTGATCGCTCAAATCCCCGATCAACTCGTCCATGAACGAATCTTCGGAACGGCGCAGCGCGGCAAGATCGATCCGCGACGCATTGAGGAACGCGTGCGGATACACCGAGCCGGAATGCGGAGAATTGAAGATGATCGGCGCCCGCCATTCGGCCGGCTCTACGATCTCGAACGGAGGCGACAGTTCGCCATCAAACTGGGTCATCGTCGGGCGCCGTCCCTGGAATCCGCCATTCTGATACGTCTTTCAGACAAACGGAGCTTTTATGGAAGCGCATTGTCGATAATCACAACCGTTCTGCCAAGTGAAAAAAGTTTGAAACCGACTGGAACGTATCGAGTTAACCGAAAATGCAGCCCTCGATTGCTTTGGGGCGCGTTTCGGTGCACAAATGGCTGTGCGGCCGGCGGACCGCGCTCCGTTCCCTTTCACCCGAAATTTACCCTCTGTTGGGCTTAGTGGACGAACTGATCCTCTTACTGGGATTCGACAACCAACCGCCATGCACAAAATCCTCCTCGCCGAAGACGACAACGATATGCGCCGCTTTC
>Ga0137412_10004157_pt1 | contig 11569 bp, 7 predicted proteins | sample CZODoug2_1_16fun_FD_122160 | JGI IMG/M metagenome (GOLD analysis project Ga0137412, IMG submission 122160) | Vadose zone soil fungal communities from Angelo Coast Range Reserve, California, USA - CZODoug2_1_16fungal (Hybrid Assembly) | ecosystem: Environmental > Terrestrial > Soil > Vadose zone...
CAGATTCCTGACCTGGAGCGGCAGATCGCACAGGAAGAAAATGCCATCAGCATACTCCTCGGCAACTACCCGCAGGCCGTGCCACGCGGACGCCCGCTGGTGGAACAGCCACTTCCTCCTGAAGTACCGCCAGGCCTGCCTTCATCGTTGATCGAGCGCCGGCCTGATATTCGCGAAGCCGAACAATTCCTGGTCGCCGCTAATGCCGAAATTGGAGTCGCCAAGGCGCAGTTCTTTCCGCAAATCTCGCTGACCGGCTCCGGCGGCGGGTCGTTTGGACGAAGTAGCGCTTTCTCCAGCTTGTTTAGTTCGCAAACCGGGATCTGGTCTTACGGCGCCCAAGTGAGCCAGCCCATTTTCACTGGGGGAGCTCTTCGCGGAAATCTGCGTCTGGCCAAGTCGCAACACGAACAGGCTTTGATTTCATACCGACAGGCGATTCAACGCGCGTTTGGCGACGTATCCGATGCGCTAATCGGCTACGAGAAATTCCATCAAGTCCGGATTCGCCAGGAAGATTCCGTCAAGGACCTACAAGAATCTGTTCGCCTGTCTAACCTGCGTTATACGGGCGGCACCACCACGTATCTCGAAGTCCTGGACGGCCAGCGGTCGCTGTTTTCGGCTGAACTCACGCTCGCGGGGGCGCGCGGCACGGAGTACCAGAGTCTCGTTCAACTTTACCGGGCGCTCGGCGGAGGCTGGCAACAATAGCAGTTGTAGAAAGGAACGCATCATGAGCACACAACCGAAAGCCATCGTAACGCTGGCACCACCATTCACCAGGGAAACGGCGATTCTGAAAGTCCGCGCTGCCGAAGACAACTGGAATTCCCGCAACCCTGAGCAAGTTTCACGTGGCTACACTGTGGATAGTCGCTGGCGAAACCGCTCTGAGTTCCTCACCGGTCGCGCGGAGATCATTGCTTTTCTTACCAGGAAGTGGTCCGCCGAGCGCGACTACCGCCTCATCAAGGAGTTGTGGGCCTTCGGTGAGAACAGAATCGCCGTCCGTTTCGCCTACGAATCGCATGACGAGTCCGGACAATGGCACCGCTCCTACGGCAACGAAAACTGGGAGTTCGATGCCGCTGGCCTTATGAAATACCGGCATGCCAGCATCAACGATCTTGCTATCAAGGAACAAGAACGACTGTTTCACTGGCCCCTAGGCCGGCGGCCTGATGAGCACCCAGGTTTAGCTGAGTTAGGCCTCTAGATACCAACGAAAAGTAGGCGATTGAGGCGCCTTCCATCGGTTTTTCGTGGAAGTCCGATTCACTTGAGGCGTCGAAGTGCGACGTCGCCGTCATCGGAGAAGAAGTCAACGGCCGTCCTTTCGACAGTTGATGGCGCAACGCGTCTTGCGCTGCAAACTCGATCGGACCGCGGGGGCCGCGGCGGGGTCTGGAACGAGATTTCTTAAGTCGAAACCAAGGGAGAGGCTATGAGATCTATCTCAACAATCCGGATGGGTGTCGCTCTTTTTGCAGTTCTTTTCACGGCATCGTTTCCGGCCAAGGCGGGAGCTGATGCGGACTGGAAAGCCATCACGTCGCACACGGCGGAAGTGGATGGATTGAAGCTTCACTACCTGACCGCTGGACACGGCCCTGCGGTGATCCTCCTTCATGGCTACACCCAGACTTCACTGATGTGGAAGCCCCTCATTCCACAACTAGCTGAGAAATTTACAGTCATTGCGCCGGACCTGCCGGGAATCGGTGATTCGGAAATTCCAAAGGATGGTCTGGATATGAAGACCGCGGCCATTCGCATCCATGCGCTCGCTAAATCGCTCGGCGTCGCCAAGGCAAGAGTCGTTGGACACGACATCGGGCTGATGGTTGCTTACGCGTATGCCGCGCAGTTCCCAACGGAAGTGGAAAAACTCGTCGTAATGGACGCTTTTCTCCCAGGTGTTGCCGGATGGGAAGACGTCTACGATAATCCGAACTTCTGGCATTTTCGTTTCAACGGTCCGACGCCGGAAGCCTTGGTTCAGGGACGCGAAAAAACGTACTTCGCATACTTCTGGAATGACTTGGCTGCGGACAAAACACATTCGCTCGAGGCCGCTGACCGCGCAGCTTACGTTGCAGCATATGGCCGCCCTGGGCGCATGCACGCTGGCTGGGCCTACTTCGCTGCTTGGCCGCAAACCGCCAAAGACTTCGCGCAACTAGCTCAAACGAAGTTGACGATCCCCGTGCTATCGATAGCCGGCGATAAAGCCAGTGCTGGAGTCCTGGGCCCGCAGATGAAGCTGGTCGCCTCGGATGTGACCATTGTCGTATTGCAGGAGACCGGCCATTGGGTAATGGAAGAGCGCCCCAAGGAGACAATGGAAGCTATTGTGAATTTCCTCTGAGAATCAAGCGACGACGCACGTTCGATTTCCTAATAGGCTTAAAACTCAAAGACATAAAGCAGCCTCACGGGCACTCGGACAAATTCAAGACAGAAAAGATGAGATCAGGTTCTCGATTTAAAGTCGTTCCTCAGGGCCTCGCTCACCTTAAGAACCAACGTATCGCGCGAGAATGGCTTTTGAAGGAAGAAACCCTCCTCCAAGAAGTCATCGTTGCCCCGGTTATATTCGAGGTACCCAGACATATAAACGATCCTCAACCTCGTACGGAGACCCTTTAATCGTTTGGCTAGCTCCGGTCCCCGCATCTTGGGCATCACGACATCGGTAAGCAGCAGGTGGATCGGCTCGTCCGACTGTTCGGCGATGGCGAGAGCTTCTGTACCGTCCTTGGCCGTAAGCACCGCGTAGCCAGCCGACTCCAAAAATTCGGAAGCAAGCTCTCTGACCCCGTCTTCGTCTTCCACAACTAGCACCATCTTGCGCCGCCGAACAGGAGTGACCGCAATTTCCTCACACTCAGAAGACTCCGCAGCCTCGTCGACTCGTGGGAGGTAGACTTCGAATCGCGCCCCTTTCTCCGGCTCAGACTCCACCCAAACGCAGCCGCCGCTCTGCTTAACGATGCCGTAAACGGTCGCGAGCCCCAATCCAGTTCCTTTGCCCTGCTCCTTGGTTGTGAAGAATGGCTCGAAAATGCGCGACTTCGTTTCGGCATCCATTCCATGACCAGTGTCCGCAACCGCGAGCAGAACATACTCGCCGGGTAGAATCGGAGGCCGAGCCAGGGTGTATTGCTGATCCACTGTCACGTTACGCGTTTCGATGGTCAGGGTGCCGCCCGAAGGCATGGCATCACCGGCATTCACCGCAAGATTCATGATGACTTGCTCGATCTGTCCTGGATCTGCCTTCACCCGCCCAAGAGACTCGCTAGCGTGGAAGGTGAACGCAATGTCTTCGCGAATCAGCCGTCTTAGTAATTTGCACATTTCCGAGACCAGCATGTTCAAGTCCAGGATTTTCGGCTGCAATACTTGCATACGACAGAAGGCCAGCAACTGGCGAGTCAGCGAAGCAGCTCGGTCCGCTGCCCCCTCTATTTGTTTGGTACGTCCAAGGAGCTGATCGTCGGATTGCAGGCGCTCAACCAATAAGCTACTGTTCCCCTTGATGACCGTTAGAAGATTGTTGAAATCATGTGCCACGCCGCCTGCCAACCTCCCCATTGCATCCATCTTCTGCGCTTGGCGGAGTTGTCCTTCAAGCTGTTGCCTCTGTACTTCAAGCTGTTGCCGTTGTACTTCATGTTGTTGTCTTTGTTCTTCGTTCCTCTGCAATGTCTTGCGCATGTCCTCGAAAGCCCGGGTGACCTGCGCTACTTCGTCACCACCATGCGATTTCAGTGGATAGACGAAATCACCTTGTTCGAGGGCGCGCACTCCCTCCGCAAGGTACGTCAGCGGACGCGTAGATCTGTCCGAAATCACAAAAACCAATATGCCTCCCCCTAACACGGCGGCTAGACCAAGCCCAACCAGCAGACGGTTCAATCTCTTGAGAGATGCAGTTACCTCGTCATAAGACTTCAGAACCGTAAGGCGTAGGGCTGGCTGGGCCCCGGAGTCCAGCGGGAGGGAACTTGCAAAGAACTTTTCATTGCCAATTTGGATATCTTCCCCTCTAGGGCGGTCCAACAGCCGCCCCTCGAGCCCCATGGCGGGCGAAAACGTGCTAATCACGAAATCGTCGCCGTAGCGGAAAATCAGGTGACTCGATGAAATGCGTCCCAGGTCGCTCACTCCCCTGGAGTCAAGCTCGCGCCCGACAATTACAGTGCCCAAGAGGCGGTTCTTCCTTGGCTCATCCTCGTAATACGGTTGAAGCACCACCTGAAAAAGATGCCCGTCGTCAAACCACCATCCCGGGCCACTACTCTCTTTGAAGGAGCGTCTAAGTAGTTTTTCAGTGGTAGCAATGGAAATCATTGAGGTAGTTGCATGCAGGGCGACAATCTTGCCTTTTCGGTCCGCCAACGCGAATAGGTCGCAATCGCCGAACTGCCATGGGTCTTGGCTGGCATCCTGGATTGTTGTCGGGTCTCCGTTTCTCATGTAGGCTAACGACGCGAGCAGGTCGGCCTTGCGAGTAAGCAGCATCTCTCGCTGATGCTGAACGGCTTGGATCGTCAAAAGGGCATTGCGGGCGTCCTGCTCGATTTGCCTCTGGACTTGGCCTTGAGCAGATTGACGCACTACAAGCAGGGTGACGGAAGTGAGCGCCGCCGTAAACAGCACAAGCCACAACAACAGCTTGGTGCGCAATCCCAGGTCGTTGTGGCCTTCTTGGAGCGCCTTCAAAATACGGCTTACCCTTGTAAAATGAATAGGTTGCCTCCTGTAATGCGGGGCCTCAAGAGGGTTTCCAGTATCCGGCTGGGACGGATGACGAATGACTTAATTCACCTGGAGTTTGCATGTCAGGCTCGTAAGTCTTACAAAGTAACGTTCTTGTCCCAAATCGGGAATGGACACTCCGTACCACGAAAGGAGTACCCCGGAGCCAGAGGGGACTGAGACGTTCGGCATGTCTCCGAAGAGCAGTTCTTCGAAATCAACTCAGGGCCGTTGTGACCATGATAGCCATTCGTCAAGACCAAGCCCTGCAGAATGCGGTGAAACATAGCGCTGTTCGAAAGTTCGATGGGCGATTGTGGGAACGTCAGATGAGATTCATCTCGCGGCCAGTGATTGCGGCGTAGGTTTTAGTCTAGACAGCCCAAGAAAGGCCGGAGGACTTGGTCTCAACCGCATTAAAGAGCGGCTGAAACTCGTGAAGGGAACGGTTTCAATCGAATCGCTTCCCAAGAGGGGTGCCACGATCACGCTCGCGTGCCAGTCAGTTTGAGGACCGATTCCATACTTGCGACAGGGTAGAAGCACCGGAATCGTGGGTCGCTGTCAAATCTTGCTCTGGAGCAACGACTTCGCGCAGTCCGCGGTGCTAGTATTTAAATCAGACTCCTCGACAAGAGTCTCTCGCACTCGTGGCAGTCCGCGAGTGACGCAATGACCTTGCCTGGTTTATTCTTCACAGGCGCAGCGACTTGGAGGTTCGCGCAACTAATTTGCACGCGGCGTCTTCGTATACAGTGCCAGAAATGGAGCAGTGCCTGTTGTCATCAATTCGCATTCTCGTAGTAGACGATTACAAAGTTTGGCGAAACCAAGTCCGATTGTTGCTTCAGGCGCGGCCAGAATGGCAGGTCATCGCGGAGGCTGCGGATGGACCAGAAGCCATTCAGAAGGCCAAAGAATTGAAGCCGGACTTGATTGTGTTGGACATTGGTCTCCCGAAGTTGAATGGAATCGAAGCCGCCCGGCGGATACGGATGCTCTCTCCCAGCTCGAGAATAGTCTTCCTAAGTCTGAACAATGATCTCGACGTCGTGCGGGCATCTCTGAGCACAGGCGCCCGGGGTTACATTCAGAAGACAGATGCCCAAAGCGAACTACTGCCTGCCGTGGATGCGGTCCTTCGAGGTCAGCAGTTTGTCAGCAGCAGCTTAAAGGGCTACGAGTTCGCCGCCACCTCAGGAGAGAAAGCCCCTCACCGCCATGAGGTTCTGTTCTATTCTGATGAAACGGTTCTACTTGATCGCTTTACTCACTTTATTGCTGCTGCCCTCAAGGCCGGTAACGCCGCTATTGTGCTCGCTACGAAGTCACACCGGTATGCCCTTCTTCTAAGACTGAAGGCAGAGGGTGTGGATGCGGATGGCGCCCTTCAACTAGGTACCTACGTTCCATTGGATGCTGCCGACTCGCTCTCAAGAGTCATGGTAGATGGTTTGCCTGACCCGCTTCGATTTTTCGAGGGCATTGGTGGCCTGATTGAGGCAGCAGCCAAAGCCACGAAATCAGGACAGCCTCGGGTTGTGGTGTGCGGTGAAGGCGTGGCTCTCTTGCATGCCGAAGGCAAAGCGGATGCGGCGATTCGCATCGAACGCGGCTGCAACGATCTAGTCAAAACACACGACGTAGATATCCTGTGCGCATATCCATTGGGCAGCTTTCAAGGCGAGCAAGACGAACTCGTTCTCCAGAGCATCTATGCGGAACACTCAGCCGTTTATTCTCAGTGAGAAAGTATGACTCAATCGAAGGTTTAACCTGCCGGAGCGGCGTCGCCTTTCGCAAGCAGAGGCAGTTCGGATTTGGGGACAGTGAATTCCGCAGTTCCACAATCCAGACAGACAACAAGCTCCGGAAACACCCACGCGACGGGCTTGTCGATATTTTTCAGTCCGGGAAAATGGATGGCCATCTCCGCGGTGAACTTGCTCTGGTTGACTGATCCGCACGACTTGCAGGGCATACCACCTCTAATTGGCCCCCCATGGGAACAAGGAGTCCCTCTTGGGACGTATTCGCCTCATAGAATGGTACAACCTCCTGAAAACCAAATCCTGTAATAACACTTGTAATAACATTTGGTAAATCGATTGACTGTTTAGGGGGCGCTAGCTCCCGATTAGTCGTCAATTAGGCACCGTCGAATACTGGTGTACTAGTCTATGCCACGTATGCTCTTGACGCAAAGGCGGCGATATTTTGAAGGGCGTGCCGACTCTTGCCGGCTCTGGCCGCCATCCTAATTCCAGCTAGGCTGCTCTCAAAGAAGTCCGCCATGCTGTCCAGATCCGCATCTGAGCGAATCTCTCTACGACATGACGTTGGTAGTCGTTGGCGTGAAACACGAAGCCGGAATCTGAGTGCGGGGTAGGTCGTGAAGTATAACCAATTGTGCTGTTGAGCATCACATATGGACGGGAGAACGTATGTCAGCAAGAAGCGTCCAATTTACGGTTGCCGCCCACATCATGGCTGCGCTGGCTTACAAGCATGGCAAGGAATTCTCCTCGGGTACTCTGGCCGAGAGCGTGAATGCCGACCCCACGTTCGTTCGAAAGTCGCTCTCCAAGCTCTCGAAAGCGGGCTTGGTCGTGACAAAACGCGGCCAGAGCGGGGCCAGCGTGCTTGCGCGTTCTCCGCGACAGATCACGCTGCTCGACATATACCGTGCAAGTGTGGCACCACCGGCGTTTGCGATTCATTCCTATCCTGTGGAAAAGAGGTGTCCGGTCAGCTGCCACCTCAAGGAGTGCATGTCAGGGCTACTCTCTCAGGCTCAGAACAGCTTCGAAAGATCACTCGCCAAAATGACCCTGGCTCATCTGGTTGGCCAGATCCGGGAAAAGACGCGTTGACTTTTTTCGATTTGAATTGTGCGGAGTAACAGAACAATAAATCTGGAGGACTAAGAGAATGCTGACGGAAACGGAACTGACGTCCGACGAACGAGCGGAGCCCAAGGGGCGGCGAATCAGTGGACGAACGTCGGCGAAGCTGTGGGTTGCCGCCATCCTAGCAGGGGTAGTGTTTCTCGGTGCATGGCTCAAGTATTCGCCCAGGGCGAGCGGAAGTTCCGCAGGTGCTCCGCCCGCTGCGCTTCCACAAGTCGTGGTGAGCAAGCCGTTGGCGCAAGACATCGATACGCGGTTGGGCTTCCTTGGCCAATTCGCGGCGGTTTCGCAAGTCGAACTGCGCGCGCAAGTAGGCGGTACGCTTACGGGAATATTTTTCAAGGACGGGGACACTGTTCGGAAGGGCGACCTCCTTTTCACAATTGATGCTCGACCCTACGAAATCACACTTGCCCAAGTGAACGCCCAGCTTGAGGTTGCGGCGGCTCGACTGGAACTGGCTGACCGCCAACTTGACCGTGCCAAAGATCTGGAGCAAAGCAACGCTGGATCGGTCGAAAACGTTGACCAGCGCATATCCGATCAGCGGTCGGCGCGCGCTGCGGTCGAAGAGGCCAAAGCCCGAATCCGCGATGCACAGTTCGACCTCGACCATTGCCGGATTACGGCGCCGTTCACAGGGCGCATGGGCACACACCTCGTTTCGATCGGCAATTTGATCGCTGGCAGCCGCACAGCGACGAGTCCGACGACGCTGCTCGCGACGCTCGTGTCGCTTGATCCGATCTACCTTGACTTTGATATGAGCGAGTCCGATTTCCTCGCGTACTCCAAGTATCGCGCGCACCTCAAGGGAGGACATGTTCAGAAGGTTGAGGTTGCGCTTGGCGACGACAATCAGTACGCGCGCAGCGGCGTATTCGATTTCCTCGACAATGTCCTTGACCGTTCGAGCGGCACAATCCACGCGAGGGCTACAGTTGCGAATTCCAATCTGGTTTTGACTCCCGGCCTGTTCGCTCGTGTTCGACTGGTGGTCGCGCCTCCTTCACCGACCCTCCTCGTGCCGGACAGCGCAGTGGTGCCTGACCAATCGCAACACATGGTGATGACGGTTTTGGCGGACGGCACGGTCGTGCCAAAGCGAGTGGAAGTAGGGGAGATTCGCGACGGTTTGCGAGTGATTCGGTCTGGGCTCGCACCAAGCGACCGAATCATCGTGGGCGGACTGCTGCGCGCCGCGCCTGGAACCAAAGTTGCCACTCAGGACGGAACGATCCGTTCTGCCGGCGGTCAGGACTAAGGAGAGCCCAAAACATGCGCCTGACACATTTCTTTATCGAACGCCCTCGCTTCGCAACCGTACTGAGCGCTTTTGTGACTCTGCTCGGCCTCGGTGCGCTCGCCATTCTGCCGGTCGCACAATACCCGGAAATCGTCCCGCCCACGGTGCAGATCACCACGGTGTATCCGGGCGCATCTGCGGATACGGTGTCGCGCACCGTGGCGACGCCGCTTGAGCAGCAGATCAATGGCGTCGAAAACATGCTCTACATGGGCAGTCAGTCGACCGGCGACGGCAGGCTCACCATCACCGTAACTTTCCGAATCGGCACCGACTTGAACGTCGCACAGATGCTGACGCAGAATCGCGTTCAGGACGCATTGCCGCGGTTGCCGGAAGATGTGCAGCGGCTCGGTGTGCAAGTCAGGAAGGCGACGCCGACCATACTCCTGGCCATTCACGTCTACTCGCCGGATAGTTCGCGTGACAACCTGTATCTCTCAAACTACACAACCTTGCACGTCAAGGACATTCTCGCGCGCCTCGAAGGTGTTGGAGATGTGCAGTTCCAGGGCGGCCGCGAGTACGCCATGCGCATCTGGCTCGAACCCGACAAGGTTGCGGCGAACAATCTCAACGGCAGTGAGGTGCTCGTGGCACTGCGCGCCCAGAACCTGCAGGTCTCGGCTGGGATTCTGAATCAGCCGCCCGCCCCGGGGCACGAGGCTTATCAGATCAACGTGGAGACACTCGGCAGGCTTTCCACACCCGAGCAATTCGGCGACATCGTCGTCAAATCGGATAAGCAAGGAAGGGTGACCCGGGTGCGCGACATCGGCCGCGTCGAGGTGGGTGCCGCTGATTATGGATCAACTGCATACATGGATCGCAGCGACGCGACGGCGCTCCTGATTTACGCCCAGCCGGGTGCAAACTCGCTCGCGGTTGAACGTGAAGTCTTGTCGGCGATGAAAGATCTAAAAAGGGAATTCCCCCAAGGCGTCGATTACAAAATCATTTACGATCCGACGACCTTCATCGCCAAATCGGTCCGCGAGGTGGTCCTCACAATCTTCATCGCAATCCTTCTCGTGCTCGGCGTCGTGTTCCTGTTTCTGCAAAATTGGAGAGCCTCGATCATCCCGGTGATCGCAATTCCGATCTCTCTTGTCGGGACGTTTGCGGTTCTGTATGCGCTTGGGATATCGCTGAACAATCTTTCGCTATTTGGCTTGGTTCTCGCGGTCGGCATCGTCGTCGACGACGCGATCGTTGTTGTCGAAAACGTCGAGCGCAACATGCGCTCCGGCATGTCGGCGTCGGATGCCGCTCACAAGACGATGGACGAAGTCGGTGGAGCACTGATTTCGATCGCGCTCACGTTGTGCGCCGTTTTCGTTCCGTCCGCTTTCCTCTCGGGAATCTCCGGACTGTTCTTTCGCCAGTTTGCCGTGACGATCGCCGCATCGACGGTCATCTCGTGCTTTGTCTCGCTGACCTTGAGCCCGGCTCTGTGCGCGGTGCTCTTCAAAGACCACGATCCACAAGGTGCTTCGTCGCATGGCCTGGTGAGTCGTTTTCTCCATTCCGGTTTTGGCTGGTTTAATCGCAGCTTTGAGAGGTTGTCGAACGGGTATGGGAATCTGAGCCGCCGGCTGGTGCGAGGAGTGGCCATAGTGCTCGTGATCTACGTTGCGCTGGTTGGAGTTGCCGGGCTGGAGTTCTGGCGAGCGCAGACCGGTTTCATTCCGGAGCAGGACCAGGGATACCTGATCACCATCGTTCAGCTTCCTCCCGGAGCGACGCTCGCGCGGACAGAGGAAGTGGTGAAGCAGGCGACCGATATCATCCTCAATACGCGCGGCGTAGAACACGTTGCTCCCTTCGCGGGCCTCGATGCGACGACATCGACGGTAGCGTCGAATTCCGGGACGATTTTTTCCAGCCTGCCCTCGCTCTACAACCATGAAGTTCGCGGCGTAAACGCGAACACAGTATTGGCCGACCTGCGTCAGCGTCTTTCCGTGATCAAGGATGCGCGTGTGCTGACCATTCCGCCTCCTCCGGTACAGGGCCTCGGCAGTGCCGGTGGTTTCAAGATGATGCTGGAGGACCGTGCCGGGCTTGGTTCGGACGCCGTTGTACAGGCGGCGAATGATCTCGTCGCTGCCGCGAACAAGGATCCGCACTTCGCCGGAGCGTTTACGTTGTTCAACACCGGATCACCTTCCGTGTACGCGGATATCGATCGCGTGAAAGCGGAAAAGGTTGGAGTCACCCCGACCGACGTGTTTTCGACGCTGCAAGTCTATCTGGGCTCCCAATACGTGAACGACTTCAACTTACTGGGCAGGACGTACGAAGTGGTCGTGCAAGCCGACGGTCAATATAGACGCAACCAGCCGGACATCACGCGGCTGAAAGTTCGCAACACGTCCGGTGAAATGGTGCCGATTGGGACGGTGGCACAATTGAAGGACAACACGATCCCGTACCGTGTGCCGCGCTACGATCTTTTTCCGGCCGCCGAGGTCCAAGGCGTCGCTGCTCCGGGTGTCGCCTCTGGTACCGCGCTGCTCCGCATGGAGGAGCTTGCCCACCAGGTTCTTCCGCAAGGAATCGGGTTCGAATGGACGGATCTCTCCTT
>Ga0137412_10004158_pt1 | contig 11569 bp, 10 predicted proteins | sample CZODoug2_1_16fun_FD_122160 | JGI IMG/M metagenome (GOLD analysis project Ga0137412, IMG submission 122160) | Vadose zone soil fungal communities from Angelo Coast Range Reserve, California, USA - CZODoug2_1_16fungal (Hybrid Assembly) | ecosystem: Environmental > Terrestrial > Soil > Vadose zone...
CGTGACGCATGGGCTTTGAACCCGAACCTCCAACTGTCCGTCGCTCGGCACGAGCTTCAGCGTGACGCTCGGCAGCGGCAAGCCGATACCGCTCGCGTGAGCGACATCGGCGTCGAAGCACGCCGTGATCACTCCGCCCTCGGTAGCGCGCTTCTCACTGGATGCCGGAGCTCGGCGCCAGAAGTTCGTGAACGATCGACGGCCGCGGCGGCTTTTCCGACGGTGCCGGACCATATCAGAGCGACCCAGAAGGCGAATCCGCCGAGCGCCCCGAGCGAGCCGAAATAGATCAGAGGCTTGACGTAGCTGACCCATCCAGCGGCTGTGATGACCCCGTTGATGATCGTCGGCACCCCATCGACCGACGCGCTCGTATGAGGCTCGGGATGATGCATCGGCCAGGTCAGGACGCCGGCCGGGGTGGCACCGACGGCAAACCCGAAGACGACGCACGACATGACGTTGATCCACCCCTTTGACCGAAAGACCATGAAGAGCGGCAGGCCGAGAAGAACCGCGAGACTGAGCGCGATGGCGAATGTAAAGGTGAATGCAGTGCGTGCGATCTTCGCCGTGTACCAAAGCGCCGCCATCACTAAAGCCGGAGCGAGGCCAGCGAATAGAAAAGCCGTTGCGGCGCCTGCGATTTGCTGTATCCGCAACTCATCCCACCATGCGGTGGGTCGCGGTGCCATGGCCGACCTGCCTGCGGGCACGCCGACCTTGCCCATATTCAGCGGAATGGAGCGTCCGTTAAGGTGCGGATTAGACTGGCCCATAAAAGCCCAGTCACGTTCGCTGCCAATGTTCAAAGGCCATTGGCCTGCTTCCATGATGCTTGGCATATCGTCGCTGCCGCCGGCCTCCAGCAGGAGGACGCTGACCTCCGCGTTCTCGGCCAATCGGCGCGCCACCACCGAACCAGATGAGCCAGATCCGCAGACTATGAAGTCATAGTGCGGCTTTAGTTCAGCCGTCAGTTTTTGTTGGTTGGCACGTACCCGTTCGGCAAATTCTGCCGTGTGAGTGTCCTGCTCGGGATCAGATTCAAACCTGGCACTGCTCATTTATCTGGCCTCTGCCATTGCTCTTGCGAGATGGTCTTTGCTGGGCTCGGGCTATTGCACCGGGAACCGTCTCGATAGGATTCCAGTGTCAAGTCGGCGTCTTTTCTGCAGGGCATGGAAATCCGCGACTCCAGTTGACGGTGCTTCGTGCGCGGCGGCGGCGCGACGGTGGATGGCGCGCGCTACGACATCATTTCATTGTTGGGAAACCGCGTTACGCTCGTAACATCCCGCTTCGTAGACACCTTGGCGCAGGTATGGGCCTTCGCGTCCGCTCCTGGCCTACATTGTCGAGCAGCAGAAGCAACTTGACATGTCCCGCTCGGCCAAGGCACCGGGCCGGGCGCGGCCAGAAGACCCACATGTTCAAGGTCGGATAGATCCGAATGAACACCCGTGCGGCGCGTTGCGCAATGCGAAAGGCTTCGCGCGCCGCACTCTTCACGCGGAAAACTCAACCCCTAACCCACAGAAAGGCGGCTATCCTGCTCCCCCATTTGAGGCAGCAGCATGAACGGGTGGATCGGTCGGCCGATCCGTGGGCAATATGAGAACCGAAGGCCAGCGGTGAACTATGTTTGCGGATATGGATGGAGAGTCGGGATCGTCCTGCCAACCCGGCGTCCCGAACGCAGTGAACGTCTTATAAGTTATTGATCTTTCTTGCCGTGACAAGCGTTTCCGTCCTGTTTTGTTCACGGTCGTTTCACCCAATTCGCTGCGATTTCGTTGCGGCGTTCTCAGAGAACAGCGCTCGCTGCGGCGAAGGTTTCCTTTAGAAGCTCACGTCTTTGGATGGGTGGTGAGCGGTGATGGTCACAGGTCCTTTTCGGCAAGTTGCGAAAACCCGTCGGGAACTGAACGAGAGATACCCAGCGCTACCGAGCCGTATCCGATAGCATCCCGATTTCAATGAGCTCCTAGTAGATATCGTGCGCGAGTTGCTATTGCGGGGTGAGGCCAGGGGGCCGGCGCCCCTAAAGGCAAGAAGAGACTAGACTAGAGCAACTACCGGCAACATCGATGCGTGGGGGATCGCCAGGGTTCCGCAGGCTGGCATCAGACGCGCTCGATGATTATGGCTGGCGCCACGCCGCCGGCCGCGAGTTGCATCAACAGGCCGCGCCGCCATTCCAATTCGCCCAGCATGATGCGGGTCAGGATCGGCCCGCCGGGCGGTACTTTTTCGCGATCATGCTTTTGCTTTCCGCGCGGCGATCTGCTGGAGCGCCCAGCGCGAGTTCTTCCGCACTTCGGGATCGCTGTCGTTTGCGACCAGCGCCAGATACGGCTCAGCAGCGGGATCGGCGATCTCCCCGAGCGCCGCGGCGGCCTCTTTGCGCAAATTCGCATGGTCGTGGGTGATGCAGTTCCCGATCGGGCGCACCGCACGATCGACCTTCATCTTGCCGAGGCTTCGGATCGCCTTCAGCCGCACCTGCCAGAACTCATCCGACAGGGCTGCGATCAACTGATCGGCCGCGACCGAGCCGTTGGCGTTCAAGCCAAGCGTCTCCGCGGCCATTTCGCGCACCATCCAGTCGTCGTCTCCGAGCGCCCGGGTGATCGACTCGGCCGCCGGCTTCATCTGGGAAAAGGCCAGCGCACTGACCGCAGCGCGCCGGACATGCGCGTCGCTATCGCTCGTCGATGCCGTCAGCGCCGGGATCGATTCCTCCAGCTTCAGGAATCCGATCACGCCGATCGCCTGCACCCGAACCGCGGCGTCGCCGTCCTGCAGCGCTTCAAGCGCCGGCTTGAGCGTATCCTTGCGCCGCAACTCCTTCAGCGCGCGCAACGCGCCCATGCGGACGAACGCATGCCCGTGCCTGACCAGCGGCAGGATCGCATCGACACATGCGGGGTCCTTCAGTTCCGCCATGCTGTCGGCCGCGGCCGAGGCAACCGCCCGTTCGGGATCGACAAGCAGCTTTACCAGGGCGCTTGCAGATTCCGGGCCGTCGAATTCCCCGAGCGCCATCGCGACCTGCTGACGGACGCCGGCATCGGGATCGACGACTATCCCGGCAAGATGCGTCACCGCTGCCGGATCGCCGGAATGGCCGAGCGCGATGATCGCAACCCGGCGCTCGGCGGGATCGGCGGCCTGCAGCCGCTGGGCGGCGTCTTCGAGATCGTCATAGGATTCGAACGGACCGGACATGACTACCTCAGCAAATACGGGATATTCACGGTGACGGCCCCGGTCGGGCAATCGGCCTCACACGGCATGCAGTACCAGCATTCGTCATAGGCCATGTAGGCCTTGCCGGTCATCTCGCTGATGCGGAGCACGTCGAGCGGGCAGACATCGACGCATACGGTGCAGCCCTTGTCCGCGATGCATTTGGCATCGTCGACCACGACCGGCACGGAAGTCTGATAAGTCGCGAGAGGCATGTTCTGATCTCCTGTTGCTTGGGTCGCACATCCGTCAGGCGCTGGCGCGGATGCGCTGCTTGTCGTAGAGGTCCTTCTCGTCGTCGGCGATCGGCACCACATAGGGCTGCACCTCGCGCTTCTCGCTGGTCATCCTGCCCTCCTTCTTGCTCAAGAGCGTGTGGCAGAACCAGTTCTCGTTGTCCTTGTCCGGAAAATCGGTACGCAGGTGATAAAGCCCCCAGCGGCTTTCCTCGCGATAGAGCGAGGCATGGGCGGCCATATCGGCGCAATCCAGGATCGACTGGGTCTCGAGCGCGCGCAATAGCTCATGCGAGTTGCGTGCGATCATGCGATGGGTCATGTCATCGCGCACTTCGGACAATCGGCGCTGGCCGAGCTCGAACTTGCGGGTCACCTTCGGCGGTTGCAGGTAATCGTTGACCAGGCGGCGCGCCTTGTACTCGATCTGGTTCGGCGGGATCCCGTCCTCGCGCTTGGTCGGCGCCATCACGCGCTCGCGCTCTTTGGCGATGTCGGCAGAATCGAAATCCGCAAAATCGTGATTGTCGGCGAATTCCGTGGCGTCGGTGCCGGCGACGGAGCCGTTGGTGAAGGCGCCGAGCATGTAGTTGTGCGGCACGCTCGCCATGTCGCCGGCGGCATAAAGCCCCGGCACCGTGGTGCGCGCGAAATCGTCCACGAATACGCCGGACGCGCTATGACCCGAACAGAACCCGATTTCAGAGATGTGCATCTCGATCGATTCTGTCCGATAGTCGGTTCCTCGCCCCTTCTGGAACAATCCGCGGGTCGGCCGCTCGACCTTGTGCAGCGTGGATTCGATCTCCTTGATCGTCTCGTCATGAAGATGTTTCAGCTGAAGGAACACCGGTCCCTTGCCGGAGAGCAGCTCGTTGTAGAACTCGAGCATCATCTGGCCCGACCAGTAATCGCATTCGATGAACCGCGATCCCTCGTTATTGGCGGTGAAGGCGCCGAAGGGACCCGCAACATAGGCGCAGGCCGGGCCGTTATAGTCCTTGATCAGCGGATTGATCTGGAAGCATTCGAGGTTCGCGAGCGCAGCACCGGCGTGATAGGCCATAGCGTAACCGTCGCCGGAATTGGCGGCGTTTTCGTAAGTCCCGAACATATAGCCCGAGGTCGGCAGGCCGAGGCGCCCGGCCGCACCCATGCACAGGATCACCGCCTTGGCCTTGATGACCAGGAATTCGGCGGTGCGGGTGTTGACGCTGATTGCACCGGCCACGCGCCCGTCGTTTCCGATCAACAGCCGCGTCGCCATGTAGCGGTTGGAGATCAGGATCCGGGCCCGCCTGAGCTGGCGGTAGATCGCCTTCTTCACGGTCTCGCCATTCGGCATCGGAAGCACGTAGGTGCCGATGTGATGCACCTTCTTGACCGCGTAGTCGCCGTTTTCATTCTTGAGGAAGCGGATGCCGAAGCTATCGAGCTCCTCGATGATCTTGTAACAGTTCTGCGCGTATTTATAGACCGCCTTCTGGTCGACGATGCCGTCGTTCGCGATCGTGATTTCCTTGGTGTATTGCTCGGGCGTTGCGTAGCCGGGAATGACGGCGTTGTTCAGCCCGTCCATGCCCATCGAGATCGCGCCCGAGCGCTTGACGTTGGCCTTTTCCAGGAGAACGACGTTCGCCTTCGGATTCTTCAGCTTCGCTTTCAGTGCCGCCATCGGTCCGGCGGTGCCGCCGCCAATCACGAGCACATCGCAGGAGACCTCCGAAAGGCCGTCGACTATCTCATCCATCGCCATGGTTCGCTCCTGGTTCGCCGGCGCACCCGCGGCCGCCCTAGATTTATTCAGGTGAGCGCGTTGCGATAGCAATTAGTTGTCGCCAAAGAACAATTGCAAAAAAATGCCAATGTTTGATCGGTTTGCCGAAATCGACGCCTGCGGCTGAACAACAAAGAGGCAAAATGCACCTCAGCGCTCGGCGAAGGCTTTCTCGACCACGAAGTGGCCGGGTTCGCTGTGGCTGCCTTCCGCAAAACCGCGCTCGGCAAGCATCGCGCGCAACTCCTCCAGCATGCCGGGGCTGCCGCACATCATGATGCGGTCGGTCTCTTGATTCAGCGCGGGAAGTCCTATGTCGGCAAAGAGCTGACCTGTTTCGATCAGATCGGTGATGCGGCCGCGGTTACGGAACGGCTCGCGCGTTACCGTCGGATAATAAATCAACTTGTCGTCGATCAGCGGTCCGAACAGCTCGTTGGCCGGCAAGTTCTGGACCAGGCGCTCGCCATAGGCCAACTCGGAGACCTGACGACAACCATGCGCGAGGATGATGGTCTCATAGGCCTCGTAGATATCGGGGTCCTTGATCAGGCTCGCGAACGGGGCCAGACCGGTGCCGGTCGAAAGCAGCAGCAACCGCTTTCCCGGAATCAGATTGCCCGCAATCAGCGTGCCGGTGGCCTTGCGCCCGACCAGGATGATGTCACCCTCCCTGATCTTCTGCAGGCGCGACGTCAGCGGCCCGTCCGCGACCTTGATTGAGAAGAATTCGAGCGCGTCCTCGTGATTGGCGCTGGCCATGCTGTAAGCCCGCATCAGCGGCCGGCCCACCACTTCCAGGCCGATCATCGCGAACTGGCCGTTCTGGAAACGAAAGCCGGGATCGCGGGTCGCGGTAAAGCTGAACAGGGAATCGGTCCAGTGTTTCACCGACAGCACCGTTTCCTCGTGAAAAGCGCTCATCGTCCTCATGTTCCTTCGGCTTGCTCGATCGTCAAAAAAGCGCTGCGTGTGCGCGATGGCCGAACGTTTCGGTGAGAAGCCGCAATCGCGCAACACCGAACCTCGCTGCTTGGTCGATTAGTTTCCAATTTTGCGAGGATGCCTGCATCAGACCGGGCGATGCGTGACGTAAATCAAGGACAGCCCGATCAGGATCGCGGAAAGCGTGAGAAGAAGAATAATCGGCTTTATGCCAAAGGCGCGAATGCTCTTCCACGGCAGAGTGAGCCCGATCGCCGCCATCGCCGTGACGAGACAGAAGCGCGATAACGGCGCGGTGATCTGGGCGAGCTGCGGCGGGATCAGGCCGGAGGCGTTAAGACAGACAGCGACGACGAAGCCGATCAGAAAGACCGGCGGCAAAGGCAGCGAGACCCGCGGCGAGGCGCGCGGGCCCGCCATCATGAACGAAACCGCGATGCAGGCAGGCGCAAGCAACGCCACCCGCAAGAGTTTCGCCATCGTCGCCATGTCGCCGGTCTCGGAATTGACGCTGTAGCCGGCGGCGACCGCATGCGCCACTTCGTGAATACTGCCGCCGAGAAAAATTCCTCCGGCTGCCGGACCCAGGCCCGCGCCGTGGACGAGGAACGGATAGACCAGCATCGCCAGCGAAGAGATGATGCTGACGGCGCCGATCGTGCATGCGACATCCCGGTTCGCCGAATCCTCGCGCATGACGATGCATGCGAACGCGGCCGCTGCCGACGCGCCACAGATCGCGACCGACGCCGCCGCCACCAGCGACAGCTCCCTTCTGATGCCGAGTGACGGCCCCAGAAACCAGCCAGCGATCAGGACGATCGCCACGTCGATGGTGAGCGCCGCGACGTCGGCGAGGTCGAGAACCTGCAAGGTCGCAAGCGATATCTGAAATCCGAGCAGCGCCACCCCGATCCGCATCACCTGCTTTGCGGCAAAGGAAATGCCCGGCTGAAATATCGCAGGCGGCGACCGTATGGCCGCTAGCGACAGGCCGAACGCCAGGCCCCAGACCACCGCCGATCCCGCAAGCATCGCAGCAACCGTCGCTCCCCAAGCGATCGAAGCGCAAAGCGCCAGTCCGGGAAGATCCTTTCGCAAGCCATTCGATTCGCCGATTTCCCCGGATCGCAGCAACATTTTCCTCCCGCCCGCTCGCCGTCGTGAAATGGTGTTCGCGATATCGCGCGCGGGCCAAGCAAGTAATTTCCAAAACGAGGCTCCGATTGATGTCGCCGGCAATTAGTTGCTATCAACGCCATCGACGGCGCCCTAGCCTTGCGAGCCGGGGGAGATTTTCGTCGTGGCGATGATGACAAACGTCGGACCTACGGTGATCGATTGCGAAGTGAGCCCCGATCTGGCGTCGCTTTCGATGACCACGCCGGAAGGACGACGTATTGCGCTCACTGCGGAGCAGCTTCGTATCGCCTGCAAATGCGCCCATTGCACCCGCGCGCGCTTCGATGGCCGCTTTCCGCAAGAGTTTCCAGGCATCGCCATCGTCGGCGTCGGCGATCTCGGCTATGGCTTGAATATCGCCTTCTCCGACGGACACGACCGCGGCATTTACCCTCGAAGCTACCTGTCGGGCTTGGCCGATAGTTGATTTAATTGAACTTTTCGGCGCCGGCGCAAAAGCTGTCTGGCACAAAGATTGCTGCTTTTTGGATCAGTGCCAATGATCCGGAGACCGGCGATGTTGCAGGCAGCTAACGTGGTGCGTGGAACGGCGCCCTCGACGGCAGCCTCGGCCAGGACGGGTCCTGCCTCATCGCTGCTTCTCGCCGAAAGCCATCAATCGATCGGCGGCCCACCGCCATTGATGGGAAAGCTGACGGCAGTGGAGCGGGAAATCGTCCTCAAGCAAGGACGCCGCAAGGTGCTCAATCGCGGCCAGACGCTGTTCAGCCAGGGCGCCAGGCACGACGGCATATTCCTGATCGAGAGCGGCCGCATCCGGGTGTTCTATAGCTCGCCGCTCGGGCGCGAGATCACGCTGGCCTATTGGCACGCCGGCAACTTCGTCGGCGGGCCCGAGGTTTTCGACGCCGGCAGCCACCAGTGGTCGGGGGTCGCCGCCACCAACTGCAGCGTGGTGCAACTTCCCGGCAAGGAGCTGCGAACGCTCGCGACCGAAATCCCCAATCTCGCAATCGGTCTGATCGAGGGCCTGACCTTCAAGGGCAAATGCTATTCGGCGCTGGCGCAGATGCTCGGAACCCGCTCGATCACGCAGCGGCTGGCACACCTGCTGCTGCATCTGATGGATCTTTACGGCGTCGAGGACCCCGACGGCGTGGTGATTGCCGCGGCGTTCACCCATGCCGACCTGGCCCACATGGTTGGCGCGACCCGGCAATGGGTCACGATCAGCCTGAAGCGGATGCAGGAAAAGCAGATCGTCCTTACCAAACGCTCGCAAATCGTCGTCTGCCGCCCGGACGTGCTGGAGGAAATGCGCGGTCAAGCTTCGGATTAATATCGATGCACACGCAATTGGCTTTGTGCAACAAAACTGCCCAACGACTATGCAACCGGCTTTTTCCGGGCAACTAATCCACCATGACGGCAAGTCCGCGTTTGCCCGGCGCGCCCAGTCAACCAATCATGGCGGCTTACGCACATCCAACCGAACGAGGATGAGAATGGCCCGCCACCTTCCCGCACTCTCGACAGCGATGTTTGCAGCCTTGCTTCTCGCGCAGCCGGCGGCAGCGGAAACGATCACGATCGGCATCGGCACCCAGGACACCACCACCAACACTGTGACGGCCGGCACGATCGTCCGGCAGTTGCATTTGCTGGAAAAGTATCTGCCGACCGATGGCAAATACGCCGGCATCAAGTTCGAACTGGAATGGCAGAATTTTACATCAGGCCCTCCCGTCACCAATGCGATGATGGCGAACAAGCTGCAGTTCGGCATGATGGGGGATTATCCGCTGATCGTGAACGGCTTCACGTTCGAGAGCAATCCGGAGAGCAAGAGCCGGCTGATCGCGGTTGCGGCCTACAGCCTGTCCGGTTCGGGCAACGGCATCGTCGTTCACAAGGATTCGCCCTATTACGATCTCGCCGATCTCAAGGGCAAGCTTGTCAGCGTCCCCTTCGGTTCCGCCGCGCACGGCATGGTGCTGAAGGCGATGCAGGATCGCGGCTATCCCGCGGACTTCTTCCAGCTGGTCAGCCAGAGCCCGGAAGTCGGCTCGACCAACTTGCAGGAAAAGAAGATCGACGCCCACGCCGATTTCGTGCCGTTCGCTGAATTGTTGCCGTTCCGCGGTTTCGCGCGGAAGATCTTTGACGGCGTGGAGACGAACTTGCCGACCTGGCACGGCGTCGTGGTCCGCACCGACTTTGCCGAAAAATATCCCGAAGTCGTGGTCGCCTACATGAGGGCGATCATCGCCGCCAATCAATGGCTGCGAGCCGATCCGAAGCTTGCCTCGGAAAAAATCCAGGAATGGACCGGGATCAGCAAGGAAGTGGTCTACATCTTTCTAGGGCCGAGCGGCAACATGACCACCGATCCCACGATCAAGCCGCCCTTGATCGATGCGGCCGCAACCGACGTCAAGGTGCTGCAGAATCTCGGGCGGATGAAGGAGTTCGAGCTCAGGAAATGGGTCGATGACAGCTACATCCGCAAAGCCTATGCCGAGATGAAGCTCGACTATGACACCCAGCTTGCGAGCACGCAGAACTACGAAATCTCCGGCGAGGACACCTTCTGCAAGAAGCCGATCACCGATCCCCGCAAGTCGGGCGAAGTCTGGGTCGACGAAGCAGGTATTTTGCCGTTCTCGAGCGCGATGTGCACGCTCAGCGCTTACGCGGACTTGAAGGCCAAAGGCAAGAAGATCAACGTCACCTACGTCTTCGATACCGCGCGCGGGATCAAGCTGTTTGCCGACCAAGCGTTCTTCGCGGTCGGCGGCGGCGAGATCGCGCCGTTCTTGTTGAAAAAGGATGCGGAAGCCCATGCCGCGAAGAACAGCGGCAAGGTGATGGGATTCGAGGACGCCGTGAAATCGGCGGTCAGCGGAGGCAAGACGTGAGCATGCCTGCGCTTGTGCAACAAGAGGCCGAACCGGTAACGCCCGAGCTTATCGCTAAACCGACGCCGGCCGCAGCGCCGGCGCCGGAACGCGCCGCGATCAACATCATCGCGGCGCGCTGGCTCAGGCTCAACAAGGAGCGCATCCGCGCGACCGTGATCGGATTGATCTCGCTGGTCGCGTTCCTGATCGTCTGGCACTTCTTGACCAAATACCGCGTGGTGTTCTTCGTGCGCTTCACCAACGTGCCCTCACCGCTCGCGGTCTATGACAGCTTCACCAAGGCGATCCACGATCCCAAATTCCTGATGCATGTGCTGTTGAGCTGCCGCCGCATCGTGCTGGGCTTCTCGCTGGCGGCGCTGGTTGCGATGCCGATCGGCCTCGTGATGGGCCGCTTCAAGCTGGTCCACGAGGTGATCTTCCCGGTCTCCGAGGTGATGCGTCCGATTCCGGCGATCGCGTGGGTGCCGATGGCGATCATGCTGTGGCCGACCAACGAGCAGAGCATCGTCTTCATCACCTTCCTCGGCTCGTTCTTTCCGATCCTGGTGAACACGCTGCACGGCATGTCGCTGGTCGATCCGGTTCTGGTTCGCGCCGCGCGATGCCTTGGCGCCAAGGAAGCCTCGATCTTCCGCGAGGTCTATTTTCCGGCCTCGCTGCCGCACATTTTCACCGGACTGACCGTCGGGATGGGCGTTGCCTGGGTTTCGCTGATCGCGGCCGAGATGATCTCCGGCCAATACGGCATCGGCTATTTCACCTGGGAGGCCTATTCGCTGGTCCAGTATCCCGACATCGCGCTCGGCATGATCGCGATCGGCGTGCTCGGTCTCGGATCGAGCCTGCTGATTCGGGGCGCCGGGCAATTGGTGATGCCGTGGAGGCTGAAATGAACGAGATCCTCACCAAGGCACCGCAGGGCCTTATCGAGGTCAGGAACTTCTCGCTGAGCTATGAGAGCATCGAGGGACCGGTCGCAGCCGTCACCGATACGCAGATCCATGTAAAGCCCGGCGAGTTCGTCTCGATCGTCGGGCCCTCCGGCTGCGGAAAGTCGACGCTGCTCAATGCGGTCGCGGGCTTCCTCAAGCCGACCACCGGTATCGTCACCGTCGACGGAGAAAGGGTCAATGGCCCCAGCGCCGAGCGCGGCATGGTGTTCCAGCAATATTCGCTGTTTCCCTGGAAGACAGTGCGGGAGAATGTCGAGTTCGGCCTGAAGATGCGCGGCATGGCGCGTTCCCAACGCGAACGCGCCGCACGCACGCTGCTGGGGCTTGCGGGGCTGGAGG
>Ga0137412_10004159_pt1 | contig 11568 bp, 13 predicted proteins | sample CZODoug2_1_16fun_FD_122160 | JGI IMG/M metagenome (GOLD analysis project Ga0137412, IMG submission 122160) | Vadose zone soil fungal communities from Angelo Coast Range Reserve, California, USA - CZODoug2_1_16fungal (Hybrid Assembly) | ecosystem: Environmental > Terrestrial > Soil > Vadose zone...
GCCGCGCCCCTGCCCCGCATCCGGCCACACCTCCGGTGCCCCGCGCCGCTCCCGACGGCCACAGCGGCAATTCAGGCGGTGCAAGCGGCGGCGATACCCCGGCGGCGGCGAATCCGGCGAGGCGGCGACGGCGGCGCAATCGCGGCGGCGGCGGCCCAGCGGGGGGAACTGTTTAGCGCTGACGCGCGAAACTACGGGGTGCGGACACCCCGTTCGATAGCGCTCGCTTCGCGAGCGTCAAGACAACAGATCGGCGATCCGGTCGACCGCGGCGTAGTGCCCGGTGTTTTGCGCCGGTTGCCCTGAGTCGGGGCGCCGGACGGCCCGCAACCAGCCGATGCCAAAGCGGTGCGCGGCATCGAGAACCGAAAGGCTGTCATCCACGAATAGGGTTCGCTCTGCGATGAAAGGCTCGAGCGCCTGAAAACGCGGCCAAAAGGCCGGGTGTTCCTTGGGAACGTCGAAGCGATGGGTGGAATAGCAGGCATCGAAATGAGCTGTGATTCCCACCTGCTCGTTCTTGATCGCCAATGTCGTTGGATGGGAATTGGTGACCAGCATGCGCCGCTTCCCGCTCTCCTTGAGCTTCAGCAGGAAGTCCAGAGCCCCCGGCAAATACCCCACTTGTCGGCGGGCCGTGCGTTCGCGCTTGATGAGAGCGATGTCCAGACCCAATTCGCGGGTCCAGTGCTCGATGCAATACCACTGCATGGTGCCCCGTATGGCGTGGAACTTCGGCTTGAGCAGTTCCCACGCCTCGGACGGACTCAAGTCGTTCGCGGCGGCGTAACGGCTGGGTATGAGTTCCTGCCAGAACCAATTATCGAAGCGCAGATCGAGCAAGGTACCGTCCATGTCCAAGAGCACGGTATCGATCTTTGACCAATCGACCTCAGGATTATGCATGTGCGTATGATACCAACCGATGAAAAACACGACGCGAGACCTTCCCAAACTTGCAGAAACCTTGATGCCCACCATCGAGCGCGCGGGCGCTGCGATCATGCGTGTCTACGACGGCGCCTTCGCGGTGCAACACAAGGATGACAACTCACCGCTGACTCTGGCCGATCTGGAGTCGCAGCGCATCATCGCCGAGGGTCTCGCCCGGCTCACCCCCGACATTCCGATTCTGTCCGAGGAATCGGCGCAGGCGCCGTGGGCCGAACGCCAGCACTGGAACGAGCTGTGGGTGGTCGATCCGCTCGACGGTACCCGCGAGTTCGTCAAGCGCAATGGCGAGTTCACCATCAACATCGCCTTGGTCGTGGATCACGAACCGCTGCTGGGAATCGTGGCGGCGCCTGCCCTTGGATTCTTATACTGGGGCGCCGCGGGGGTGGGTGCATTCAGCCGACATCGCGACGCGGCGCAATCCGGCGACGCAGCACAATCCAGTATCCATATATCGCCGCCCCAGACGCCTGTTCGCGTCGTCGGCAGCCGTTCGCATGCCAGCGCCGAGACGGCGAACTACCTCGCCCGGCTGGGGCCCCATGTCATGACGGGAATCGGCAGTTCGCTGAAATTCTGTCTGGTGGCGGAGGGTAAGGCCGATCTCTACCCGCGCTTCGGACCTACGTCAGAGTGGGATACGGCTGCCGGCCAGGCATTGCTCGAAGCGGCCGGCGGTCACGTGACGCGCCCGGATGGTCACCGCCTGCGCTATAACTGCCGCGAAAGCGTGATCAATGGCGATTTCCTGGCGTTCAGCCACTCCAGCGTCCTCGAGCCCTGACCGGCGCAGGCGGCTAGGCGTGACCCACCGCTTCGCACAGTTCCAAGGTTGCGTCGAGCAGGGTCGGTATATCGAACACGACCTCGTCCTCAGCCAGCTTCAGGCGCGCGACTCCGGCGGCTGCTATCAGGGCGGCCGGCACATGGAGCTGGTCCCGCTTCTGCGGCGTGGTCCAGGTGCTGACCCGTGCATCGCCGAAGGCCCGGTTGAGGGCACTCCAGCGTATTTGCGCGGCGCGGGCGAGCGTCGTGTCGCCCCACTGCGCCTGCGCCAGCGCCGCCGACGTATCGGGCGCTGACTTGGTGCGCGGTGCCATCATCAGGTCATGAACGAACTGCACCATGTCATTGGGGTCCACCCGTACTGTCAAATACGGCTGTAAATCACTCTGCCGAGGGCTTGCTTTGTCCATGATTTCAGTATGGGGTGCGTTCGACGGAAATCCAGGGCACGTAGCGCAATGATAAGCTTTGCGCCATGAATGACGACCTTCTGTTCCTGGTGTCGGCCACCGCCGTGTTGGCCGTAGCCTACAAGGTATGGCAGGTCTCGCTCGATGCCCGCGAGGCGGCAAACCGCATTGCGCGGGACACCTGTTCGAGGGCTGTGGTGCAGTTTTTGGATGACACCGTGGCATTTGCCGGCTTTCGATTGGCTCGTACGCCGCGCGGAGGAAGACCTCGGATACTGCGCACCTACACCTTCGATTACACCAACGACGGCTTCGAACGTGCGCAGGGCTTTATCGTGCTCAGGGGACGGCGGCTGGAAGCGGTGGGGCTCGCGGGCAGCCCGACGTGACGCAAAACCTGGCTATCGACCTTCATACCCACTCGAACCGCTCCGACGGCTCCCTCACCCCGACCGAACTGGTGCAGCGTGCTTGCGCCGCGGGCTTGAGCGTGCTGGCGTTGACCGATCACGACACCGTCGCGGGCTTGGATGAGGCGCAGCGCCAAGCCCATCAAACCGGAATACGGCTGGTGCCCGGCGTCGAGATTTCAGCATCGTGGCACGCTCAGGCCATTCATGTGTTGGGGCTTTGGATCGATCCCGCCTCCCGGCAGCTGCAACAGCGGCTCGACTCGCAGGAGGAACGGCGGCGGATTCGAATGCGCAATATCTGCGCGCGTCTGGGTAAATTGGGTTTGCCCGGCGACGAGTTGCTGGCCGCGGTCGAGGCATCGCCCGGCGTGCCGACGCGGGCCCATCTCGCCGCAGCGCTGCTCGCGGGCGGGCACGTGAGCCGCGCCGACGATGCCTTCCGCAAATACTTGGGGAAAGGCAAGGCGGCGCATTTAGCCGCCGACTGGCCCGCCCTCGACGAGGTCGTCGCCTGGATTCGCGCATCCGGCGGCGTGGCAACGCTTGCGCATCCGGCGCGATACTCCTTGTCGGCAACCGCAAGGCGCAAGCTGCTGACCGATTTCGCGGCGGCCGGCGGTTCCGCTCTCGAAGTCGTCACCGGAGGCAATGGGGCGCATCATGTCGAGGCCTCCGCAATGCTTGCCGTGAAGTTCGGACTCACCGGATCGATCGGCTCCGATTTTCACAACCCGCAACAGATTTGGAGTCCCTTGGGCCGGTTGGCTAAGCTACCGGATTGCGTCATCCCGGTGTGGCGTGCGTACGAGCATCTAATTACGTGACCGACGAAGAAAGCAACGTCAATACCGATTTGTTCAAGAACATCGAGCGCCTGCGCCAGCTGCGCATAGAGCATCGCGACCTTGACGACGTCATTTCCAGGCTCAGCATGGACTTCAAGGTCGACGAGCTGCAGATGAAGCGTCTGAAAAAGCGCAAGCTCATGCTCAAGGATCAAATCGCGAGGCTCGAGAGCCAGTTGATCCCGGATCTCAACGCATGATGGAGGTTTGGCTCCATATCGAAGCTTTCTTCGATATTTTGTTCACCCGCAATGTGATCTTTGAGATAGCGGCGGTGACGCTGTGTCTCTGGGCGGGCTGGTTCGTCGGCGCCACTCTGCGCGATCGCTATCAGCGCCGCGGGTTCACGACGCCGACGGCATTGACTTTCCGCTACCTTGCCTCGCAAGGCTTCGTTGTCGTCACGCCGGTGGTGGTGGCGCTGTTGTTGGTGATACTGGCGCGCAGCCTGGTGCTGGCGTCGCACTTCGACGTCACCATCATGGATGCCGCGATACGCCTCATCGGCGCCTACGTCGTCGTCCGCGTCGGGGTATTCCTGTTCGCCGCGAGTCTCGGCAACAAGTCGTGGATGCAGCACTGGGAAAACCGGGTCACCCTGCTGATCTGGCTGGCAATAGCCGCCGAGTATCTCGGCTGGCTCGAACCGATCGTTGCCACCCTGGACAGCGTCGGCGTCGCTGCCGGCAAGAGCCGCATTACGGTGTGGTCGATCTTGAAGTTGTTGTTCACGCTGACCTTGTTCGTGCTGGTCGCCGCCTGGGTCAGCCGCTGGGTCGACCGCCGCCTGAAGAAACTCAGCAACCTCGCGCCCTCGACTCGCATCGGCATCGCCAAGTTCGCGAATGCGTTCTTGATCGGGCTCAGCATTCTCATGGGCCTGAACGCCGCCGGCGTCGATCTCACCGCGCTCACCGTGCTTACCGGCGCCATCGGCCTCGGCCTCGGCTTCGGCCTGCAATCCATTGCCGCGAATTTCGTCAGCGGCTTCGTGCTCTTGATGGACCGATCGATCAAGCCCGGCGACGTCATCAGCTTGTCGGGTCAATCGGGCACCAGCACCGAGAACTTCGGATGGGTTCAAGAATTGCGCGGCCGCTATGTGGTGGTGCGCGATCGCGACGGGGTCGAAATGCTGGTGCCCAATCAACAGCTGATCTCGAATGCCGTCATCAATTGGAGCTACACCGATCCGCGGATCCGCCTCAAACTGCCGATCCGCGTGAGCTATCGCGACGACCCGGAACTCGCGCTGCAGATCCTGTTGAATGCCTGCGAGGGCCAGCGACGCGTTCTGCGCGACCCCCTGCCGGTGTCGCGTCTCATGCACTTCGGCGACAGCGGCATCGAACTCGAGCTGCGCTTCTGGATATCCGACCCGCAGGACGGCGTGAACAACGTCCGCTCCGACGTCAACCGCGCCATATGGCGGCTCTTCAAGGAACAAAACATCACCATACCCGTCGCGCAGCACGAGGTCCGGTTGCACAACGCGCTGCCGGATCTCGACTGAGGGCTGCCCGCCGCTCGCGCACAGCCATGCCGCTCATCATCACGCCGGACGTCGCCATTCCCGACGAAGAATTCGAGTGGAAATTCATCCGCTCCTCGGGGCCCGGCGGCCAGAACGTCAACAAGGTAGCGAGCGCCGTGCAGTTGCGGTTTTTGCTGCCTCTCAATACCAGCTTGCCTGTGGCGGCCAGGAACCGACTGCGCCGGATGGCCGGGCAGAAGCTCATCGATGACGGCAGCATTCTCATCAGTGCGCGCAGCGAACGCAGTCAGGAACAGAACCGCCGCGACGCGCTGGAGCGTCTGGCGGAACTCGTCCGAGCGGCCATGATCGAGCCCAAGATCCGCAAGAAGACCCGGCCCACGCGCGCTTCCAAGGAGCGCCGCATCGAGTCGAAGAAACGGCGCGGCACCACCAAGCAAGGCCGCGGCAGTCGCGGCTGGGATTGAGGGGCCTCGCAGGGGGACGCTACTGTCCCAAGGTTACCTGCAAAATGCTGTGTCTGATTTGCTCGGACAACACCACTTGCGCATCGGTAGCCACCCCCACCAGCTGTTCGGCAAAGGTCAGGTTCCCGTCCGCCGAGATCTGCGCCACGTTCCTGCGCCGCAGCAAATCAATGAAATTGCGAAACAGGCTTTTGTCGAAGAACTCCGGTGAATTCAGGCCGTACAGTACGGACATGCGCTGCGCCATCAGATGGCAGCGCTGTTCGAGCGCCTCCTGGCTGATCGCGTCCGAGCCCGCCCGCAGCAGCACGGCGACCACCAGATAGTAGCGTTCCAGTGTTTGAATGGTTGCCTCGGCGAGCAGCGACAGCTTGATGGCCTCGAGCGAGGTCGGCGCCGGGCGCTGCCATTCGGTGCGGTCGTCGTTGACGTTCAGCAGCTTCTGATGAACGAACGCGTTCAGCAGCGAATCGACCACCGCGCTGATCTCCCCCTCCTCCCAGCGCAGAAACAATTCCGCGGCGATGTACGGGTACACCCGCCGCACCAGGCGCTGCAGATCCACCGTGCGCATGCGGGCATTGCTGATAAAGCCGCACGCGATCAATGACGGCATCGCGAACAAATGCAGAATGTTGTTGCGGTAGTACGTCGCGAGCACCGCGTTCTCTTCATTCATGCGCATGATGTCGCCGAGCGGATGCTTCTGCCTTTCGAGCATCCCCATGCTCTCTGCGTAGTAGGTCATTGCTGCGCCGCTCTCGACTCCGACAGTGACCAGCGGCGAGTACGGAGCGGCGCGCAGCAGCTGTTGATACAATTCGAGCTGACCCACCAGCGCGCCTACCGGCAATGACTGGCGCGGCGTCGCCAGCATCGCCATGGCGACGAGATTGACCGGAGTCACCGCGGCGGCGGCGTTGATGCCGACGACGATGGAATGCGCGAGATCAAGGGTTGCATCGCGCATCCAACCGAGCGACTCCTCGTTGTCGATTGCGGCCGTGCGCCATTGCGGGTTGTGTTTTTGCAGGAGCTCATCGAGAGGGATGGGCTCGCCCAGATTGACGTGGACCTTGCCGAACTTGCTGCGCAGCACCGACACGGACGCTTTGAGCAGTCCCAAGACGCTTTCTTTTTCCTTGGGCCGGCCCGACAGTTCGCCGATATACGTCCTGCCCTCGACGATGCGCTCGTAGCCGAAATACACCGGCATGAACACCACGGGGCGTTTCGGATCGCGCACAAAACTTCGCACGGTCATCGACAGCATGCCGGTGCGCGGCGACATGAGCCGCCCGGTGCGGCTGCGGCCGCCTTCGATGAAGTATTCGAGCGGATGGCCGCGCGCCATCATGATTCCCAGATATTTCGTGAATACCGCAGGATACAGCGCATCGCCCTTGAAGCTGCGCCGCAGGAAAAACGCGCCCCCCTTGCGCAGGAAACGCCCAATCAACGGCATGTTGAGATTCACGCCCGCGGCAACGTGCGGGACCGCGAACCCCTTGCGGTAGATCACGTACGAGAGGAGCAGGTAATCCATATGGCTGCGGTGGCAGGGCACGTAAATGATCTCCGCGCCGTCGCCGACGTCGCTCAACTTCTCGACGTGCTCGAACTCCACTCCGTCGTACAGCCAATTCCACAAGCGGCCCAGCAGCAGCGCCATGAAGGTAACGAAGGCCTGCGAATAATTCGCCGCGATCTCCAGTGCATACTTGCGGGCCAGAGCCAAGGCGGCGCGGCGCTTCAAGGGGCGCCCCGCTGCGGCGCGCGCCGTCATTTCCTGGCGCACGGCTTGCCTTACGGTCTGCGTCTTCAAGATCTGCGCGACCAACGTCCGCCGGTGGGAGAGATCGGGACCGATGGTCGAGGCGCGTTGCGCACGCAGGCCGGCGCGTAAGGAGCGCAGCGTCCGCCGCACGCTGCGCGGCGCACTCAAGCCCTCCTCCATGGCGTCGCGCAGCCGTATGGGTTCGCCGAAATACACCAGGGTATTGCGCCCGTTGAACACGACGTTGAGCATTTTCTTGAAGGGTCCTACGAAAACCCAGTCTTCGGCGAACAGCAAGCGCCACAGGCTGACTTCCTTGTGCGGCGCGCGGCCCCAGAAAATGGCCACCGGCACGAGGTCCGCGTCGAAGTCCGGATGTGCGGCGGCGGCGGCCACCAGCCGTTCCAAGTACCGAGGCGCCCGCGCTATGCCGCGCCTTCCCCACAATTGCGCGCGCCGGCTGAGCTCGAAGTAGGCTCTCTCCGCGCGCCGCGCGCCGAAAGACAACCGCCGCTCCGGCGATGGCAAGCGTAGTTGGCGGCACACGTTGTTGAGCACCGCGAGGTCCGTTTGGCTCTCGCGCTCGAGCACATAGCACACCGGCCGCGGCCGCGCCGCGATGGCCGCAGCGGCGTCTTCGGGCTTGACGATCACGCGGACCCACCGCTTCAAGGTCTTGCGGACGCTCCAATGCCAGGCTTGGCGCAAGCCATCTAAGGGAGTCATGTGAATGTGGGAAGGGTCCTACGCCTACGGAGTATTGTCGCCGCGTTCTTGGCTGTCGACCGCCTTGCGCGTGTTGTCGCTGTTCTGATCGACGGTTTTCTGCACGTCGCGCGCTTTATCGAGTTGCTGCGTGAGCGGATCGAACACGGTTTTCACGTGCGGCGGCGGCGGCGCAGCGGCACCCGGCGTAGCGACGCCCGGCGGATCTGCGCTTTGTGACGAGCATCCCAGAATGAACGAAACCGCCAGCGGTATGGTCGAAGCCTTTAGCATTCCCATTGCAACCTCGTGACTCAGCCAGCCTAAGTGATGAGTGTACAATCCTCAGGGACAAACAGTCACTCGGAGTTCGCGCATGATTCGTTTGGTGTTGCTGATGTTGTTGATGACGGCCAATGTCTACGCTGCGGAATCGACCGTCGATATCGACACGGCAGCGAAGATATACCAAGCCGCCTCAATACGTGAACAAGTGCGCGCCTCGCTGGGAACGATGCCGCAGCACATCCGTCAACTATTCGAAGCCGATACCTCTACGAAGCTGACGGACCCGCAGCTCGCGGCCATATCGGCCGCTGCAGTGCGCGGATTTCGCATCGACGTGTTCGAGGCGCCTGCGCTGCAAGCATTCGCGAATCATCTCGACGCGGCTACCGTGAACAAGACCCAAACATTCCTGACCAGCGACTTGGGCAAGCGCATGGTAACGGCCGACGTCGCTCTGGCGACGCTCGGCGAAACGACCATCGACAAAGTGATGAACGGTCAGATCACGGCTCCGTCGACGCCGAAGCGCGACGCCATCGTCGACAAGCTGGAGCGCGCCACGCATTCCACGGAATCCACCGTGCAAATTTTTTTGAGTATGGGTCAAGCCGTCGCGATCGGTACCGCGGTAGGTACTGGGATGGATCCTGTCCCGGTCGAGGATCGGGCGCATAAATCGGGCGAGGCAAGCCGCGCCGGATTGGAAGAGAACATGCGCTTGCCGATGCGCCGATTCATGGCCTATGGCTATCGCGACTTGAGCGATTCCGACTTGAAGCACGTGCTCGCTTTCATGCAGTCCCCACCCGGTAAGCGCTACGTCGCCGCCTACAATGCGTCGCTGGGCGCGGGATTCGATGCCATGGGCAGACGCACCGGCGAACAACTCGGCGAAAGCCTGCGCGAACTCGCACAGGCGCAAATGCCGCCGTCGCCGGAGGTCGTGCCGCCCGCGGGGATTGCCGCGCCGCCGCCGGTGTTGCCGCATTAGTTAGGGTGACCCAGTTCGTCGAGGAATTCGCGTAACAGGGCGCAAACTGTCTCGATTTTATCTTCCAGACGGTGATCCGAGTCGAGGATGTGCAGCGCCGCACGGTGCTGCCGCGCCCAACGGACGCTGTTGTCGACCGGAACGATGTCATCGCGCCAGCCGTGGACGATGGCTGTGGGACATGCAACGTCTTGCGGCGTATGGGCCTCGAAGCCCGGCATATAGAACGCGGGCGCCAGCAGAAATATGCCCCGCGGCTTGAGCAGGGCGGCAGCTGCGGCGGCGACATGACCGCCCATGCTGGAGCCGACCAGAACCAGCGAACCTTCGAAACGCTTGCCCACGTCAATGAGCCTGTCGACTCGGGCGGCGGGATCGTCCAGGCCGCGGTAGTCCACCGACTCCACGGCAATTCCGAGATCGCGTACCACAGCGGCCATGGCCGTGATTTTCGAGCCCCATGGGCCGCTTTCCTTACCGTGGGAAAACACCACCGCAGTCAGCGATCGACTCCTCACTTTTTTCTCCTCCGTTGCACCCTCGCGTAGTCAAGTAAATCATACCTGCGGCCGCTATCAGTTAATGGCACTGGAGGAAGAACAGTCGAGCGTGGTGCAGGAGATGCGTCCGGCCATCGACTGGCTGCGCAATTGCGCCGATTTGGTGGGCGTGGATGCCCACACTTTGGATGATCTGGCAGCCGGGGCCATACATTTCTCGCTGCCTGCCGGAAGCCAACTGTTCGAAATGGGCTCCCTGTCCGATGGCGTATATCTCCTCGTCAGTGGCCGGCTGGGCGTCAGAACCTCCGCAAACGGGCCGTGGGAGGCCGAAATCGGGGCGGGCGAGCTCGTTGGCGAGGGCGGCTGGCTGCTGAAGGAGGCTCGAAGCGCTTCCGTGGTGGCGCTGCGCGACAGCGAACTTCTCTTGATGCCGAGCGGCATCATGGACAGCGCCACCCGCAGCTCCTGCGCCTTCTCCATGGCCATAGCTCAGCTCTGCGCCCGCAGGTTGCATCGCAGCAATCGGCAGTCCAATGCCCTCAAGCGAGCTCGGGTGTTCGTCATCGTTCCCAATAACGAAGAGATCGACGTCGCGGACTTGGCGGCCCGATTGGTGGCCGAGCTGGCGCGCGGAGGCTCCGCGGAACTGGTATGGGACGTTCGCGCCAGCACCCATACCTCGGCGTGGTTCCATCGCATCGAGGAACTCAACGACTTCGTGGTGTATGTGGCGGACCCCTCGGATTCGGGATGGACGCGTCAATGCTGCCGGCAGGCCGATGTGATCCTGCTAGCCGCCCGCGCCCGAGCGGGTTCGATGCCATGGCCGGCGAGCATCTCGGACGCGGCCATCAAACGCGGCGCTCGAATCGAGCTCGCATTGCTGCACGACGGGTCGTTCGCAGCGGGCGCCGCAACCCGTTGGCTCCAGTCGTTACCGGTGGCGTCGCATCATCACATCATCGACTCCACGGATTTCGGCAGAGTCGCGCGTCTCCTGACGCGCCGCGGCGTGGGTCTGGTGCTGTCCGGCGGCGGCGCGCGCGGCTTCGCGCACCTAGGCATCATCCGGGCGCTGCGGGAAGCGCGCATCCCCATCGATTTCGTCGGCGGCGCCAGCATCGGCGCCATCATCGCGGCCGGGGTGGCCATGGGCTGGAGCGATGATGAGATGCGGCAGAGGTATCGCAGAAGTTTTGTCGATACCAACCCGGTGAACGACTACACGTTTCCGCTGATCGCACTCACCCGAGGACGCAAGGTCACGCGCCTATTGCAGAAAGAGTACGGCGACACCCACATCGAAGATCTGCGACAGCCGTTCTTCTGCATCAGCGCCAATTTGACCACCGGCAGCGCGTTCGAGCATCGCGCAGGACCGCTGGCGCAGGCATTGCGCGCATCGGTCGCCATTCCGGGAGTCATGCCGCCCGTGTTCCGCGGCGACCATATATTGGTGGACGGAGCAACCATCAATAATTTGCCGGTGGACGTCATGCAACGCCACGCGCCCGGACTCGTGATCGGCAGCGACGTGGGCGCCGACCATGCTCACAACGGAAAGCGCCGCCTCACTATTTTCAGGATTCTCATGTACTCGGGATTGGTCAACAGCGCGGCAAGCGCAGCCGCGCAGCGCAAGCTCGCCGACGTGCTCTTGAGGCCGCCCCTCGCGAATGTGGATTTGCTCAACTGGCAGGCGTTCGACCGCGCCATCGAGGCAGGCTACGCCTACGCCTGCCGGACTCTCGAGGGGTTGCCGCATCTGCCGCGCTGCGCGACAACCCGCAGCACCCTACATGGTGTGAGTTCTCTCGAGGCCGAACTCGACCGACGGGTCGCCGCTACCGCCGCAGCGGACTAATTCGGCCGCTACGGCCGCAGCTGATTAGCCAGACTGTCCACCCAGTCCAATTCCTCTGGACTGTACTCCG
>Ga0137412_10004162_pt1 | contig 11567 bp, 11 predicted proteins | sample CZODoug2_1_16fun_FD_122160 | JGI IMG/M metagenome (GOLD analysis project Ga0137412, IMG submission 122160) | Vadose zone soil fungal communities from Angelo Coast Range Reserve, California, USA - CZODoug2_1_16fungal (Hybrid Assembly) | ecosystem: Environmental > Terrestrial > Soil > Vadose zone...
GTTCCGCTGAAACGCCCGTTGTCCGATGGACGGACGCTCGACGCCGAACGTCTACGCTGATTGCGACAGGTCCTCACGAGTCGCCGTGCTGAACCAGGCAAGTTTCGACCGTAGCGCGACGACTTCTCCCACCACGAGGAGCGCGGGCGATTCGAGTGCCGCAACGGATACCGCATCCAACAGCGTCCCGAGCGTTGCCACGATGACCTCCTGGTCCGGCAGCGTCCCCTGGGCGACGATGGCGGCGGGCCGGGTCGGAGCGGCGCCGTGCTCCAGGAGTTCGTGGATGATGTGGTCGAGGCGCGCCAGGCCCATGTAGAACACGGCGGTGGCTCCGGGCAGTGCCAGAGCCCGCCAATCGGGTTCCTTGCCCGACTTGTCCGCGTGGCCGGTCACGAAGGTTACGCTGTGGGCATACTCGCGGTGCGTCAGCGGAATGCCGGCATAGGCGGCGCAACCCGACGCCGCGGTGATTCCCGGGACTACCGAAAAGTCGATCTGCGCCCGCGCCAGTGCCTCCAGTTCTTCGCCGCCGCGCCCGAAAATGAAGGGGTCGCCGCCTTTCAGCCGCACCACGCGCTTGCCGTCGGTCGCGTATCGGATCAGCAGCTCATTGATCTCCTCTTGGGAGGTACTGACGCAGCCCGGGGTTTTACCAACGCATACCTTGGTCGCGTCGCGACGCGCGAGGTCGAGAATGGCGCCGGGCACGAGGCGATCATGCAGAATGACGTCCGCGTCTTGCAGCGCGCGCAGTGCCTTCAAGGTCAACAATTCCGGGTCCCCGGGACCGGCCCCGACCAGCGTCACTGCTCCGGTCGCGCGCGGCGCGGTGGAGGTCTTCGCCAGCAGCCGTTGCGCAATCCGTAGCGCGCCTTGGCTGTCGCCGTCGATGAAGCGTCGTCCCGCCGGGCCGTCGACTATGGCCTCAAAAAAGCGCCGGCGCGCGTCGGTATCCCGCAGCCGGTCCGCGCTGGCCTTGCGCAGTCCGCGCAGCCAGTGCGCAAAATCACCCAGGCGCTGCGGAACGAATGCCTCGAGCCGCTCACGCAGCCGGCGTGCCAAGACCGGCGATGTGCCGCCGGTGGAGACGGCCACCAGCACTGGATCCCGGTCGATAATCGCAGGAACGATGAAGCGCGACGCGTCGCGGTCGTCGACGACGTTGACGGGGATGGCGCGCGCCTCGCTCAAGTTGGCAATCCAGCGGTTGACCGCGCGCCGTGACGTGGCGACGATTACCAGCCGGGCTCCGTCCAAGTCGTCTGGAATGAACTCCCGGGTCTCGAGAGTCAGCTTACCGGCCGCGGCGCGCCCCAGGAGTTCGGGGACGGCCTTGGGTGCTACCAAGGTGATGACGGCGCCGCTGCGCTCCAACAGCGAGACTTTGCGCAACGCCACATCGCCGCCGCCGACGACGAGCACCTTTTGACCGTTGAGGTCAAAAAAGACGGGAAAGTATTTCACGCGCCAATCCTCGCACGGCCGCGACCGGCGTGCAGCAGCGACGTATCGGTCAGTTGGAGCCGCCGCCGGCGGCCACGGCGGTCGCTGCAATCTTGCGGCGGGGATGCAGGCCGCATTCGCGCGAATCAGGTCGTTCCCACCACCAGCGCCCCGAGCGCTCGTCCTCACCGGGCTGCACCGCTCGAGTGCATGGTGCGCAGCCTATGCTGGGAAAGCCGCTGTCATGCAAAATATTGTAGGGCAGCCGCTTCTTGCGAATGTAGTCCCAAATTTCCTTTTCGGACCAGTCGAGGAGGGGGCTGACTTTGTGCAGACCGTACTCCTTGTCCCACTCGATGGGGGCGGCGAGAGCGCGGCTGGCGGACTGGCCCCGTCTGATGCCGGTGACCCAGGCAGCATGGCCGGCCACGGCGCGGCGGAATGGCCCCACTTTGCGAATGGCGCAGCAGCCGCGGCGCTGCTCGAGCCCGTCCCGAAACCCGTTGATGCCGTTTTCGCCCACCCACTGTTCCGTTTCGGCGGCCTCGGGGTAGTAGATGCGCAGCGCGCGGCCATAGCGCTGCTGCACGCGCTCGATCAAATCATAGGTTTCCGGATAGAGCCGGCCGGTGTCGATGCTGAAAATCTCGATTTCCGGAACGGCCTCCCAGATGAGGTCGGTGAGCACCATGGATTCGGAGCCCAAGCTATTGGCGTAGCACACATTTTTGTACTCGGCGACCGCTGCGCGGAGTTGCGAAACGCTATGCTCGGTGCGCTCACGCAGCGCCTTGGGGAGTTCCGACAGGTTAAAGCTCATCAGGCTCGGGATTATAGGAAGGTGACGAGCCGGGAGAAACGAACTAGTTCTTATGACCTCATGCGTTTTAGTGCTAGGGCCGCAGCCTGCGCAAGCGGCGCTAACCTTATATCCTATGTGGATGTATACCCCAGGTCGATGCCACCGCGACACACTCGAATTCCCTGAGCCGGCCGCGCGATGAAATTTCAACAGTTGCGCTATCTCGTGGCGGTCCACGAGAACGGCCTGAACATTACCGCTGCGGCTCGGCAGCTGCATACGTCGCAACCGGGGGTCAGCCGCCAGCTCAAGTTGCTGGAGGAAGAACTCGGCTTCCAATTGTTCGAGCGCGAGGGACGCGCGTTGACCCGCACCACGGCGGCGGGCGAGGAAATCATTTCGCGCGCCAGCAGCATCTTGCGCGAAATGCAGAACATACGGCGCACCTCGGCTGAATTGCGCAAGGCCGACGGCGGCACGCTGTCGATTGCGACCACGCATACCCAAGCTCGCTACGTGCTGCCCCAGGTGATTCGCGCATTTCGGGCGAAATATCCGAAGGTCCGGCTGCATTTGCATCAGGGCACGTCGGAACAGATTGCCGAGATGGTGGCCCGCGACCGCGTCGATTTCGCCATCGCCACAGGGTCCGAGGAGCTGTTTCCGCACCTGGTGCGGCTGCCCGTTTATCGCTGGCATCGGGCGGTGGTGGTGCCGCGCGGGCATCCGCTGGCTGCAGCGGGCAAATTGACGCTCAAGAAACTGGCCGACTATCCGATCGTGACCTACGTCTTCAGTTTCTCCGGCAGGTCCTCGCTGCCGGCGCTGTTCGAAACCGCCGGCCTGTCGCTCGACGTGGCGCTGACCGCGCGCGACTCGGACGTGATAAAGACCTACGTGCGCATCGGCTTGGGGGTGGGCATCTTGGCCCGACTGGCCATGGATCCGGTGGTCGATGCGGACTTGGTGGTGCTCGATGCCGCGCACCTGTTCGAAGGCCATACGACCTGGATCGGCTTTCGCCGCAGCGCGCTGCTCCGGGCCTATATGTACGAGTTCATCGAACTGCTGGCGCCCCACCTGCCGCGCAAGCTGGTGCGTGAAACTGAAAAAATGGAAACCCAGGACGACGTCGACCGCATTTTTGCCGACCTCAAGATTCCCCTTCGAGACAATCCCTGAACGGACATACCCCATGCAAGCACGCCTCCCTCATTTGATTGCGGCAGCCGGCCTCTTGGCGCTCGGCTTTTCACTCGCTCCGCTGGCGCGAGCCGCCAGCGTGAGTCTGTTGAACGTGTCATACGACCCGACGCGCGAGCTGTACGACGATTACAACAAGGCGTTCGCGGCATACTGGAGGACAAAAACCGGCGATATCCTGACCGTCAATCAGAGTCACGGCGGTTCCGGCAAACAGGCGCGGTCCGTCATCGATGGCCTCGGCGCCGATGTGGTGACATTGGCACTGGCATACGATATCGACGCGTTGGCGGTGGAGGGCAAGTTGATCCCGGCCAACTGGCAGACCCGCCTGCCGCAAAACAGTACGCCCTACACGTCGACGATCGTATTTCTGGTCCGCAAGGGCAATCCGAAGAACATCCATGATTGGAGCGATCTCGTGCGCACGGGCGTAGCCGTCATCACTCCCAGCCCCAAGACCTCGGGCGGAGCCCGCTGGAACTATCTGGCCGCGTGGGCGTGGGCCTTGAAGCAGCCCGGCGGCAGCGACGCCACGGCCGAGGCTTTCGTGAAGAAGCTGTACAAAAATGTGCCGGTTCTCGATTCCGGCGCGCGCGGAGCTACGGTGACGTTCGTGGAACGGGGTATCGGCGATGTGCTGCTGGCTTGGGAGAACGAGGCCTATCTGGCCGTGAAGGAGCTGGGGCCGGACAAGTTCGACGTGGTAGTACCCTCGCTGAGCATCCTGGCGGAGCCGCCCGTGAGCATCGTCGATAAGGTTGTGGACAAGCATGGTACGCGCAAGGTCGCCGAGGAGTATTTGCGTTACCTGTACTCCAAGGAAGGCCAAGAAATTGCCGCCAAACATTTTTATCGCCCCCGCGATCCCGATGTCGCGGCGAAGTATGCAAAGCAGTTTCCCACCATCACGCTGGTGACCGTCGACGGCGCATTCGGTGGTTGGGCGAAGGCTCAGGCCACTCACTTCGCCGACAACGGGACTTTCGATCGCATCTATGGTCAATAGTCGCGCGCCATCCCTGACGCCCCAGCAAGCGTCGACGCCCACAGCCGGTGCGCGGCGGCGACGCCCAGCGTCCACACGCGGTGTGATACCGGGCTTTGGGCTGACCTTGGGGTACACCATGGTGTATCTCTCTCTGCTCGTGCTGATCCCATTGTCGGCGACGTTCATTCGCAGCTTGGGTTCGGGTTGGGGGCACTTCTGGGTCGTGGTGACTGCTCCCAGGGTCTTGGCCTCGCTGCGCTTGAGTTTCGGTGCCGCGCTGGCGGCGGCGGGCGTCAATGCCGCATTCGGACTCGTCATCGCCTGGGTGCTGGTGCGTTATACTTTTCCGTGCAAGCGGCTCATCGATGCCATGGTCGACCTGCCGTTCGCGCTGCCGACCGCGGTTGCGGGTATTGCGCTGACGGCCTTGTATGCGCCCAATGGCTGGCTTGGCCGCTCACTGCAGCCGCTGGGGATTCACGTGGCGTTCACGCCGCTGGGGGTCGTCGTGGCGCTCATCTTCATCAGCCTGCCATTCGTCGTGCGGACCTTGCAGCCCGTTCTGGAGGAGCTCGACAACGACGTCGAGCAGGCCGCAGCGACCTTGGGTGCCTCGGAGTGGCAAACCTTCGTGCGCGTCATTCTGCCCGCTCTTTGGCCGGCGTTGCTGACCGGCTTCGCGCTGGCATTCGCGCGCGCCGTGGGTGAATACGGTTCGGTCATCTTCATTGCCGGCAATATGCCGATGAAATCCGAAATCGCGCCGCTGCTCATCATCACCAAATTGGAGCAATACGACTACGCCGGTGCCACCGCCATCGCGGTGGTCATGCTGGTTCTGTCTTTCGCCTTGATGCTGGGCGTCAATGCGCTGCAAAGCTGGGCGCTCACTCGAAACGGCGGTGCTTGATGGAAGCACCCGCACTAATCGGGGACTACGACGTGCCCACGGCGCGAAGCCTGCGCGAGCGCGGCCCGCGGCAGGAAATACGCTGGGGCCGTTTCCTCTTGATTGCCGTGGCGCTGGCCTTCGTAGCCGCATTTTTGCTGCTGCCTCTGCTGGTCGTGTTCACGCAGGCGTTCGCCAAGGGTGCCGGCGCGTATCTCGCCGCGGTTTCCGATCCGACGGCCTGGGCCGCGATCAAGCTCACGCTCATGGTGGCGGCGATCGCGGTTCCGATGAACCTCGTGTTTGGCGTGGTGGCAGCCTGGACGATCACGAAGTTCCAGTTTCGCGGCAAGAGCGCGCTCATCACGCTCATCGATTTGCCGTTCGCGGTTTCGCCCGTCATCGCCGGACTCACTTTCATTCTGCTGTTCGGCGCGCGTGGCTGGTTCGGCGTCTATCTGCAGGCGCATGACGTGCGAGTCGTTTTTGCCGTGCCCGGTATCGTGCTTGCGACCCTCTTCGTCACGTTTCCCTTCGTAGCCCGCGAGCTCATTCCCGTGATGCAGGCTCAAGGCAAGGACGACGAGGAGACGGCGCTCTCCCTGGGCGCGAACGGTTGGCAAGTTTTCTGGCACGTGACCTTGCCCAACATTCGCTGGGGCCTGCTGTATGGCGTGTTGCTTTGCAATGCGCGCGCCATGGGCGAGTTCGGCGCGGTTTCGGTGGTCTCCGGGCATATTCGCGGCCTGACCAACACCATGCCGCTGCACGTGGAAATCCTTTATAACGAATACAACTACGCGGCGGCGTTCGCGGTGGCTTCATTGCTCGCCTTGCTCGCTTTGCTTACCCTGGCGGGCAAGAGCCTCATGGAGTGGCGGCAGCCGGAACTCAAGCATGGAACGCGCCGCAAGGGCGCCCGTACGGGGAAATAGCGCATGCCGAGAGACAGCACATGAGCATCACGCTTCGCGGCGTCAGCAAGCAATTCGGCGCCTTCGCCGCCGTCGATGACATCGATCTGGACATTCCGAGCGGTGCGCTCCTGGCGCTGCTCGGCCCATCCGGCTGCGGCAAGACGACGTTGCTGCGCATCATCGCCGGGCTCGAGACGCCGGAGCGCGGACAGGTATTCATCGATGGTCGCGACGCCACCCTGTGGCCCATTCGGGATCGCAAGGTGGGCTTCGTTTTTCAAAATTATGCGCTGTTCCGCCATATGTCGGTATTTGAAAATGTCGCGTTCGGACTGAAGGTCAAAGCGCGGCGCGAACGGCCGGCCGCCGCGGACATACGCAAGAAGGTGCAGTCGCTTTTGGATCTGGTGCAGTTGGAGTGGGCCGGCGATCGCTACCCGTCACAGCTCTCCGGCGGCCAAAAGCAGCGTGTGGCGCTCGCGCGAGCCCTCGCCGTCGACCCGGAAGTGCTGCTGCTCGATGAACCCTTCGGGGCGCTGGATGCTCAGGTGCGTCACGAATTGCGGCGCTGGTTGCGCCGCCTGCATACCGAATTGAAGTTCACGAGCATTTTCGTCACGCACGACCAGCAGGAGGCCATCGAAGTGGCCGATACCATCGTCGTGCTCAACCGCGGCCGGATCGAGCAGACCGGAGTTCCCGGCGAAGTCTATGATTTGCCGCAGTCGGCTTACGTGCACCGCTTCCTGGGTCAGGTCAACGAGCTGCGAGTGCAATGGCGCGATGGCCGCGCGCACCTGGGCCCGATCGATATCACGGGCGATCCCGCCCTCAACTCATACGGCAGCGAGCGCATCGCGCTCATCCGACCGCACGAGATCGATATCGGCGGTGAGGCGGCTGGATGGCCGGCGGTCGTGCGCGATGTGCGCGTGATCGGGCCCATCGTCCGCTTGGAGCTGTGCGCCGACGGCCGGCCCGCGAACGAGCCGCTGGAGGCGGAAGTCAGCCGCGAGCGCTTCGACGCGGAGCGATTCCACATCGGTCAGAAGGTGGGAGTGCGCTTTCGCCGCTGGCAGGTGTATCCCGCCGATCCGGCCGAGCATGCATTTGGCGCGACCCGCGTCGCGGAACCCGTGGCCGTGGCGAACGGGCTGGTGGCGCCGCGAACGGCGAGCGGCACCTCCGGCGGCTAGCGCTAGCGGCACTTCGCGGATTCGAGGCGGCTAGCTAGCGGCACTTCGAGTGAGGTAGCAGCATCGCGATCGCGGTGGCCGGCGGCATCTCGAGTGGCCTAGCGGCATCGCGGGTCGCCGGCACCTACGAACGGCTACCGGCGTTGCAGCTTGAGGGCGAGCCCTGCATCGTTGGAGGGCTGATACTCCGCCGAAAATGTCGAGAACGCGCTGCCGGCAGAGTCGATCTCGCTGTCGGGCAGTTCGAAGCTATTGAAGCCGCAGCGTGCCAGAAAGAACAGCTGATCGCGGCGCACGTAGCCGACCGCGCGCAGCTCTCCGTTCCACCCGTAACGCTCACGCAGCAGACGGCCTTGAGTGTAGCCGCGCCCTTCACTGGGCCCGGAAAACTCGGCGCCGATCAACTGCAAGTGCGCGAGATCGGGCGCCAGCTGTTCCACCTTGTGAGCCGGCGACAGCACCACGCCGAGGCGCCCGGCGGTTCCCAGCCACTTGGCTTTGTCGGCCAGCCATTGATCGAACGTCAGGATCAAACCCGTTGCGACTGGATCGCGCACGGCAGCTGAACCGGCGTCCTCCGTCTCCGCCAGGTACGCCCAGTCGTCGATGACGACCCGGCCGTCACGCAGCAGCCGGCGCGGCATAGACTCTTTCCTTGAAGGGTTTCACGCCGATGCGGCGCACGGTGTCGAGGAATCGTTCGTCGGGCTGCCGGTGGTCGACATACACCGCCAGCAATCGCGCAATCGTCTCCGGCACGTCCGCTTTGGCCACCGACGGACCGATCACCGTACCCAACGAGGCATCCGCGCCGGCCGCTCCGCCGATGGTGATCTGGTACCACTCCTGGCCGCCTTTATCCACGCCGAGAATGCCGATGTGGCCCACATGATGGTGCCCGCAGGCATTCATGCACCCCGACATCTTTACCTCGAGTTCACCCAAATCGTAGAGATAATCGTAATCGTCGAAACGATCGTTGATGAGTTTGGCGACATCGATGGAACCGGCATTGGCAAGACTGCAGAAGTCCAGTCCCGGGCAACAAATCATGTCGGTCAAAGTTCCGATGTTCGGCGTCGCGAGTCCGGCGCCGGCGAGTGCCTGCCACAGCTCGTAGGCCTTGCTCTGTTCGACATCGGCCAGCAATAAATTCTGCGTATGGGTGACGCGAACCTCGCCGAAACTATGGCGATCGGCAAGATCGGCGATCAATTCCATTTGCGCGTCGGTGGCATCCCCGGGCGGCATGTCGGGTTTCTTCAACGATATGAACACCGCCCGGTAGCCGGGCACCTTGTGGGCCGCCGTGTTGTAGCGGTACCAGGCGCGAAAGGCAGTCTCTTTCCCGAGATCCGGTTCGCAGTTCGGCAGTTTCAAGTAGGCGGGCGGATTGAAGAATCCGCGCATGCGGGCGATTTGCGCTTCGTCGACGCGCGGGCCTTGGTCGCGCAGCAATTCCCATTCGGCTTCCACGCGCCTGGTGAATTCCTCTATCCCCAACGAGCGCACCAATATCTTGATGCGCGCCTTGGTCAGATTGTCGCGGCGTCCCTCCAGGTTGTAGACGCGCAATATCGCTTCGAGATACGTGAGCAAATGCTCCCGCGGCAGGAATTCACGCACCACCTGACCGATGATGGGCGTGCGCCCCAGGCCCCCGCCCGCCAGGATCTCGAAGCCGGGCTCGCCATTCGGTCCGCGCACGATATGCACGCCGACGTCATGAACCAGGGACGCGGCGCGGTCTTGCGGCGCGCCGGTGACCGCTATTTTGAATTTTCGGGGCAGGTAGGTGAACTCGGGATGGAAACTCGACCATTGACGGATGATCTCGCACCAGGGCCGCGGGTCTTCGAGCTCATGGAGCGTGACGCCGGCCAGGTGATCCGAGGTGATGTTGCGGATGCAATTGCCGCTGGTCTGGATGGCATGCATCTCGACCTCGGCAAGGTCCGCCAAAATATCCGGCACCGTTTCGAGCTTGGGCCAGTTGTACTGGATGTTTTGCCGCGTGGTGAAATGTCCGTAGCCGCGGTCGTAGCGGCGCGCAATGCCTGCCAGCATGCGCAGCTGCGTGGATGACAGCAATCCGTAAGGAATGGCGACGCGCAGCATCGGCGCGTGTCGTTGGATGTACAGACCGTTGCGTAACCGCAGGTGGCGAAATTCTTCCTCGCTCAGGCTTCCCGCGAGGAACCGGCGGGTTTGGTCGCGAAATTGCGCAACCCGCTCCCGCACGAGAGTACGGTCGGTTAGGTCGTAGCGATACATGGTGGATCACCATACTGCGCGGACCCTCGACTCGGCCAATTACTGCGGGATATGAGCTTATGACTGCCGATCCTTGTCAGTCACTGCCGATCCTTGTCAATCCGCGCAACAGTTCCTTTTGCAACAGGTAAAAACCGTGATTTGCTTGGCAGAGCGAATCTTGGGTTCGGCGCAGCATCGCGGGGGTAACACAGGGCCCCCCATTTGGCTAAAGATCTCACGGAAGTAACGGTCGCACCGGACACCTATCATGTTTCGCCCGAGCCCATGCTCATGATCGCCGATCTGCATGGGGCCCTGGCACTTTGCGTGCACGATGAAGGGCGGGGTGTCGGCGGCTTGCTGCACTTGAAATTCATGGGCGGCACCGGGCGCCCGAGCGACGTGACCGACAATACGTTGAGTTCCGTTTTGGTGGTGCTCGACAAATTCAAGCGCGCGGTACTCGGCAATACGACGCGCCGCGACGAGGTTCAGGCGCGCATTCTGGCGCATGCCTTGCCGCCCACCGATGCCGGCGAACCGAGCGCTTCCCTGGTTGACTTGATCCAAGCCGATCTCGCCGACGGCAAAATTGCCTGTGGATCGCAAACCATGCGCCGCACCGAAGGCGTGCGCGTTTGCTTTCAACCCTTCGAGGGCCGCGTCTGGATATGCGGGCCGAACGATCTACGCGCGGCAAAGCGCCTGTCCACAGTCTCCTGATAAGATTCCCCGATGGTCGAAGGGGGTTTTTCCATGCGCAGTGCCGTCCTCGCGGCAATCATTGTCGCAGTCTTGAGTGCTTGCGCCAGCGACGGCTTACGCTCGGCGCCGCCATCCGGCGTGGATTACACCGGCCGTTGGAAATTGAACGAGGCCGACAGCGACGACCCCCTGCATCTGGTGCAAACCGCCAACAGCCAGTCTGCCGCCCGGGCAGGAGATAGCGGCAATTCAGGCGGGCGCGGAGGGCGAGGCGGGCGCGGGGGCTCGGCGGGCGTGGGCTATCCCACCGCGTTCGCTCCGGCCACGCCGCCCATGGGTACGCTGACCGAGGCTGTGCGCTTCCCGGGCAAGCAACTGGAAATCAAGCAGGTAGGCGGTGTCGTTGCATTCACCTCGGACGGCAAGAACCGCATCTGCCAGCCCGGCGACGCGAAAAAAGCCGGGCGCCATCGCAGCAACTCATCGGACCGCGACGCTCCTCTGCCGGCGCGCCGCGATACACCGCCGCCGAGCTGCGGTTGGTCCGACAAGACGCTGATCGTGCATGCCAATGATCCGGACGAAGACCGCGCTTCGTTCGAGGAGCACTACAGCATTTCGGAAGATGGTCAGCGGCTCGTCGAGGAAGTGAGCTTCAGAGGCGGCCGTTCCAACGGATTCACCCTGTCACGGGTGTGGGATCGATTGCCGCCATAAAAAAGCCGGGCCTAAAGCCCGGCTTTCAAGTCCCCATGCCTCTCGCAGCGCTTTATTTCGGGAGCGCTCGACGATGATCGGTCTTTTTATTTTCCCTGTCAGTCCAATTGCGTCCAAGCAACACTCTAGCCTCGCTCCGTCACCGAAGCTAGCCCTATTGCAAAGAAGTGTGAAATTTAATGTAGCTCAAAAACAACAACAATTGCCGCCGGTTCCAGCGGCACGGCTGGCTTCTAGTATCCTTAGCGGCCGGTAAATCCACCTTGAGCAGGAGAATTAACAGCAGTGGCCAAGCCCAAATCAACGGCGCAGGTTTTGGCGGTGCGCACTCGACGCGCTTACTTTGACTGTAGATTCGGACAGCTGCACGTGCGGACGGCGTTTCCGACGACCGGCGGATTCGATGAGCAGGCGACGCTGTTCTGCCTGCATCCCGATCAGAATT
>Ga0137412_10004163_pt1 | contig 11566 bp, 10 predicted proteins | sample CZODoug2_1_16fun_FD_122160 | JGI IMG/M metagenome (GOLD analysis project Ga0137412, IMG submission 122160) | Vadose zone soil fungal communities from Angelo Coast Range Reserve, California, USA - CZODoug2_1_16fungal (Hybrid Assembly) | ecosystem: Environmental > Terrestrial > Soil > Vadose zone...
AGCGGTTGAAACGCGCTCTCCGCCTGCGCCAGGTAAATTAAATCCTGCGGAATGCCCTCTTCGCGCAACACGCGCGCAATCATCTCCTGGTAACGGCCGCTCCGCCGTAGCCCGGTTTCCACAATCGCTTTTCCGCGCGGCGTCTGGAAAAAATTCAGGAACGATAGAACTTCATCGTTCACGGTCAGCGGTAAATCGTGCGAAATATTTTTGGCCGCTTCTTCCGCTCGCGCTTTCAGGTTCGGGTCCACCGGAAACGTCATGTCCGCCACTTCATCGATTGCAGCCGGCACCGCCGGCGCCTCGCGGAAGCCATCTCCCGCCCGAAACGCCTGCAATTCATAGCCGTACACCGTATCCACCACGCGATGGAACAGTTCGCCAAGCTTCGGGTCGGAGTTCGGGTCGTAACCGCTTTCCAGAATCCAGTCCACGGCCTCGTCAAAGTCGCGCCGCGCGGTTTCCAGGTGCCCTGCCTTGTACTCTTGTTCCCCTGCCGCAAACTTTTCTTCCACGCGCGCAATCAGCCAGGTCTTGCCATCCGGCACCGGCGGCAGCAACGACCGTAAAGGCTTCCGATTGGGGCTCCAGAGCGGCAACGGCCCGATGGAATTCGAGTCGACGGGATGCTGGTTTACCTTCGCCGCGGAAGTCGCGGCCTGAGTGGCAGCAGGTGTGGCAGCAGGTTGCAGCGCCGGAACCCGCGCTTGCGCCGGTTTGCGGGCGGCATCGTCGCACCCCGCCAATCCCGCCGAAAGAACCGCCGTAGCCGCCAAAAATGAGGTCAAATACCGCATCTCTTCATGGTAAGGAGCCGTCCGTGGCCGGTCAACGCCTTCCGCCAGCCGCTCCTCCTTTATGATAACCACCCCAAAAAAGCAAAACGGGCGGCCCGCTTTCGCGAACCGCCCGAATCTTGTCCTGAACCGTGGTTTACAGCGGGTTGACGTTGGAAGCCTGCAGGCCCTTCGGGCCACGCACGACTTCAAACTCAACGGCTTGGCCGTCGTTCAATGACTTGTAGCCTTCCGCCTGGATCGCGGAAAAATGTACGAATACATCTTCCCCCGTCTGGCGCTGGATAAAGCCAAAGCCTTTGCTGGCGTTAAACCACTTCACGGTTCCTTGTTCTTTGCTCACTTCGTGTTTCTCTTTTCTTCTTTGAAGCTATCTGGTGCCTTGCTGCGAATCCCCTCGCGGAGACTGCCCTCTTCGGCTGCGTTCTGTGGATCCGCTCAGCGGGCACAAAAAAAGGCCGCAAGTTTGACCTCGCGACCGCTTCACAAAACCAAAGGCGATACAAGAGCAACAAACGCAACTTCACTCTACCAAAAAACTCCCCCTTTTGCAAGGGGGTCTTTGACCTATATTTCTCGGGAAGGCACCTACTAAAACGATATGCCCCCAAATCGCTATTCCGATATCAGCTCTTCCTTGTGAATTTGAAAACGTCCGCCTGCGCCTTGCCCTTGTCGCGGTAGGTCCACTGCTGCGTAAAATGGTCGTTATCCGGCATCTTCAACGTCAATCCCGTCATGTGGGCGTCGTCCGGCGACTTCAGCCCGGTAATTTGGTACGCCTGGAAGGTCAACGCGCCGTTCAATTCCGTGATGGTCGCCGTCTTCATCTGCGGCTGGTTTCCCGCGCTGCAGTAATGGGTCATCATCAGGTGATCCCCGTCCAGCGAGTAGAGCGTAATCATCTCCGGTTCATTCGCGGACTGCAGGCGCTCCATCAGCGCCGTTCCGCCCGACACCAGCGTGTACGTGGCCTTCACCGCGCCCGCCGAGTTAGTTCCTTCCCATTCCCCCACCAGCGAAATCAGTTTTTCAAACGCCGCGGCGCTTTTCGCCTTTTCCCCTGCGTTGCTTCGCGGACTACAGGCAACTGCAATCGCGAACGCGATCACCACCGCACCGAATACCCGAACCGGGGGACGTTGACTGCTCATGGCTACTCCTTGCCTGTCTGCGTGACAGGAGTGTTCCTAAAACCCTCGCGCTAAAGCCGCGCCGTGTCAAGGCTCTTTCGGTAGCGTAGCCACTCCTGTTTATCCTGTAAGGAGCTGCGCTCCTACGACCGCTGATTATTTCAACGCGCCAGACCGGCCTCGACGCTCGTCTAACAGTTCATAAGCAGTCGTAGGGCCGGCTTTTTTATCCCGAGCGCGGCCGAGGGACTGCAGCCGGCCTTCTTCGCTCGCTCACCCCAGAGCCAGCTTGAGGTCGGCGATCAAATCCTCCGCGTCTTCCAGACCGACCGACACACGCACCGTCCCCGGCGTGACGTTCACCTTCGCCAGCTCCTCGGCGCTCATGTTGTAATGCGAGCTGTAAATCGGCAGCACCACCAGCGACTCCACTCCGCCGAGGCTCGCCGCCAGCAGGAAGAGCTGCACGCGGTCGCAAAATTTCCGCGCCGCCGGCAACCCTCCCTTCAAGTCAAACGCCAGCATCGATCCAAAACCCTTCATCTGGCGTTTCGCCAGCGCGTGGTCGGGATGCGACTTCAAGCCGGGATAGTGGACCTTCGCAACCTTGGGATGTTTCGCCAGAAACTCCGCAACGGCCTGCGCGTTTTCGCACTGCCGCCACACGCGCAATCCCAGTGTCTTGATTCCGCGGATCAGCAGGAACGCGGCCTCCGGGTCCATCGACCCGCCAAGGTCGATAATCATGTGCCGCACGCGGTCCATCCACTTTTTGCTGCCCGCCGCCGCGCCTGCAATCACGTCCGAATGGCCGGAAAGATATTTCGTCGCGCTGTGCACCACCATGTCGAATCCGAGATCGATCGGTCGCTGCAGCACCGGCGTCGCGAATGTACTGTCGATAATCGAAACCAGCTTGTGCTTTTTGGCAAACGCAATCGCCTTATTCAAATCCACCAGCCGAAGCGTGGGATTCGTCGGCGTTTCGACGTACAGGACTTTTGTCTTGCCGGTGACGAGCGATTCAATTCCTTCGAGCGAGGTTTCCGCCCGCCGCACAACAATGCCCCAGTCCGGAAACTCATCGCGCATCAGCCGGTACGTGCCGCCATAAGTTTGCGCCGTCGAAATCACCTCATCGCCCTGCTTCAACGCGCCGAGCAACGCGCTCGAAATCGCCGCCATGCCCGACGCCGTCACCACTGCCGCTTCCGCCCCTTCCAGCGCCGCAATCTTTCCTTCCGCAATCGACAGCGTCGGATTCCCATATCGCGTATAGATGTACGCGCTGCTCTTGCCCTCCGCCCACCGCTTCATCTCCTCCGTCGACGAAAACGTAAAAGTCGAAGTCCGGCTGATGCTCGGCCCGACGCCAACACCGACGCCATGCCTATTCGGCTCGCCCGCATGAATCGCCTGCGTCTGCGGTCCGAATTCTCGCTTCAATTTCTTTGCGCTGTTGCTACGGGAGGGCTGCTTCATAATCCATTCATTCTGGAACCCGCTTTTGCCCCAACAAGCACCAATTTGGAGTCTGCCGCTTGGATGTTGCACGGCCCAACTTCCGAGGCGGGCCTCTTTTTCCTGTGGGACTACCGCCATTCCACTACAATGAACGCCGGAGAAGTGCCCAGTGCAAATCCCCTCAACAGCGGACGCATTTCAAATTTCGTCGAAAATCTGGTTTGTCTGGTGCATCGTCTGGCTGCTCATGGCGGCCTGGAGCAAGCCCTCGAAGCGCCGCGAATTCCCCTGGCAGCGACTCGAACATGTGATTCCGTTGGTGATTGGATTTCTGCTTATTTATAACCACCGGTTCGCGTGGAATTTTCTTGCCGGCCGCATCATTCCGCAAAATGACGCAGTCACAATCATCGGGCTGCTCTTGACTTTGGGCGGGCTCATCTTTGCTGTGTGGGCGCGCATCGCACTCGGTGCGAACTGGAGCGGCACAGTCACGATCAAGTCGGGCCACAATTTAATTCGCCGCGGACCGTACCGCTGGATACGTCATCCGATTTATACAGGCATCCTGATTTCGTTCGTCGGGACCATTTTGTTGCAGGGCGAAGTTCGCGCGTTTCTCGGATTTGTGTTCGTGCTGCTAGCGCTTTATCGCAAAGCGATACGCGAAGAAAGATTCCTTTCCGAAGAATTTGGCGAAGGCTTCGCCGAACACGCCAAACAAACCGGCATGTTTTTGCCGCGCTTCGGCTGAACTCTCGTGACTTCCCGCATATTGCGTCAGTTCCGGAAAGAATGACCGAAACGGCGAGCGATTATTTGCGAGTGGTCGCACAAGGTGTTCGCTCTGAGCTTATCTCCACCCGAAAGAACATCGTCCGCAACTAATTGAATAACCAGGAGTTTAGCTGTATATGAGCATTATAGACTTGCATTTACACGGCGCAATTGACTTGTGTAAACACGCCATAATATACTTGTCTTAACACAGCGCGATTGACTTGCAACAACACGGCATTATATACTTGTATTTGTGCAGCACAATACACTCGTAACCACCTCGAGGAGTATGGGAGCCTTTCATGCCCTCGCCAAACGAAAAACTCGCTGAATCCCTCGACGTCCTTAAGGAACTCCAGCAAGGCAACCGTCGTGTGTTCCGTTCCGACGACCTAAGCAGAGTTCACCGCGAGCGCCTGGTGGAGAACGGCTTCCTGCAAGAAGTCATGAAGGGTTGGCTGATCTCTTCAAGCCCCGACGCACAGCCCGGCGAGAGCACCCCTTGGCATGCGTCGTTCTGGGAATTCTGCGCACGCTACTGCGACGAACGCTTCGGTGAACAATGGCACCTCTCGCCGGAGCAGTCCATTTTTTTGCACGGCGAGAGAACGGTAATCCCGGATCAACTGGTTGTGCACAGTCCGAAAGCGACAAATAACGATATCAACCTTCTATTCGGCACAACGCTTTACGATCTGAAAGTTGCGGAGATGCCCGCCGCCGAAGCTCTCCAGGCGAGGGACGGATTGCGTCTGTTTTCGCCGCCGGCCGCGCTGGTACGAGTGCCGGAATCGTTTTTTCAGTTGTATCCACTCGAGGCGCAAGTGGTGATGGCGAGCCTCGCCGACGCCTCGGACCTGCTGCGGCTTCTCCTCAACGGCGGTCATTCCGCGAAAGCGGGTTATCTTGCCAAAGCCTTCCGCCAAACCGGGCGCGGCGAACTTGCGGACGAGATTCTCCGTGCGATGAAGGGCGCGGGATACGATGTGCGAGAGAGCAGCCCATTTGAAGCCGGGCAGATACTCCGCAAGCCGAGCCGTCCCTCCGCGCCGATGATGAGCCGCGTGGAGATGCTTTGGGGATCGATGCGTGGCCAGGTCCTCGCGACGTTCCCAAAAGCGCCGGGGCTTCCCATAGACAAGGAAGCGTACCTTCGCTTCGTCGACGAAATCTATCGGACCGATGCCTACCACTCGTTGTCCATTGAAGGCTACTCCGTCAATCCTGCCCTCGTTGAGAAAGTGCGGCAGGGCGACTGGGACCCCCAGCATGACGCCGGTGATCGCAGAAATCGCGACGCCCTCGCGGCGCGGGGATACTGGCAAGCGTTCCAGCTGGTGAAAAAAGAAGTAGAGAAAGTGATCGCCGGAGAGAACCCCGCCGCGCTTGCGCGGGCCGCTCACAACGACTGGTATCGCGAATTGTTTCAACCCTGCGTGACGGCCGGATTGCTTGAACCGGGGTCCTTGGCCGGATACAGGAACATACCCGTGTATCTGCGCGGGTCGCGCTACGTTCCGCCGAGGTGGGAGGCGGTGCGCGACGCCATGCCGGCGTTGTTCGATCTTCTGGAGAATGAACCCGAAGCTTCGGTGCGCGCGGTGTTGGGACACTGGCTTTTCGGTTATATCCACCCATACCCGGATGGCAACGGCCGCATGGCGCGCTTCCTCATGAACCTTATGCTGGCTTCGGGCGGTTATCCCTGGACGGTGATTCGCATCGTGGATCGCAAATCTTATCTGACCGCGCTGGACCGCGCGAGCATCGAGATGGACATCCATCCGTTCACAAATTTTATCGTCCACCGCGTGCAATGGCGCCTTGAGCAGCACGACGTGACATTTCCCGCGCCCAACGAGAGTCTTGTTTTCGGGCGCGACCTGCTTCTTTTCTACGGGCAAGATGGCGAAGCGGTCGTGCGGTGCCTCATCACTGGGGAAGCCCTGGAAGAGCACTTCCAGGGACACGGTAAGGACAAACTCGAAGTTTTTAGAGCCAATCGCCAGCCCATCGAACAGGAGATCCGGCGGAAATATCTTGCTGGCGACACCGAACTCGATGGGTCCATTCTCATTCGCTCGGGGGATCTACCTGAGTGACGACTTGCGCGTCCGGCACGGGAGTTGTCCCCACCATTAACTCCGTTCTTCTTTCGCTCAGAAGAATTTGCCGAAGGCTTCGCCGAACACGCCAAACACACAGGAATGTTTCTGCCGCGTTTCGGCTGAGTTCCCGGAAGTTCTGAGGCAAGGAGTGTTGTACGCTGCGAATGCCGGGAGTATAGTACCGGTCGACGGGAAAGTTAAAACGCAAGTCCCGGCTTACGGGCTTGGTTAATTACGTTCAAGAAGACGTACGCCTGCCACGCGGAACCCCCAGCGCACCGGCTGGCCTGCCCTACGTGCTCTACGCCAACTGATTGTGGGGACCACTGCCATGAGAGTCTCAGCTGAATATTGGACGCGTGCGCTGCCGCTTGCCGTGTTTTTTCTGATGGCGGGAACTTTGTTTGTCGGCGGCCAATCCCCTCCACGTACGAAGGTTGTAGATTTGATTCCAGCAAGCCTCAGTGGAGAGACCAATCAAGACAGCGAACCTTTCTTGGCTGTTCAGGCGGTCAATCCACAGGTCATGGTCGCCTCGGCGTTCACTCCCAACCCGATTTCGAATGCTGGAAATGCCCCTGTATATGTCTCCGAGGATGGGGGCAACACCTGGGTCCTTAGCGCCATCACTCCTGTTCAGCGGATGACTTGCGACATCACCCATGCCATGTCCACTGGCGAGAAGCATCCGCGGGGAGACCTCCACGCGGGCACGCTCGCTTGCGCCGCATCCATCACGCTGGACGAATCGGAATCGGAGGATGTCTCTTCGAGCGACGTTATGAAGGTGCAATCAACCCGCGGCAACGTGGACCAACCCTTTGTGCGCGCGCTGCCCTTCTCCAATATCGACCACATTTATGTGGGCCTGAACGATCTCGGCCAGTCGAGCGGCCACACTGCGACCGTGGACGTATCTCTCGACGGCGGCGCGACCTACAAGTCATATTCGATCGAATCCCGCAAGACCATGGGGCAGGATGGTCCATCCATCCGCCCAGCCGTGGCCCCCGACAATACAGTCTACGTGGCTTTTTTCGGCTGGCGCAAGTTCAACGGCTCCGTCGCCACCAGCGATGTAGTCGTTGTCCGGGATGATGGCGGAGCAGTTGGCCCCCAACCTTTTCAGGCTCTGAAAGATCCATCGGACAAATTGCCCGGGCGGCTGGTCGTCAAGCAGGTCTCTATCCCGTGGTCGAATGCCCCCACGTTGGGGCAGGAACGAATCGGTTCGACGCTTTCCATCGCAGTCGATCCGAATGACAGTTCCACGGTGTACGTGGGTTGGGCGGATCGTGGAAGCAAAGGCGACATCTACACTCTCCATGTGCGCCGCTCGACCGACCGCGGTGTGACCTGGTCCAAGTCTGACTTGCCGCATACGACGATCCGCAATGCCACGAATATTGCGCTGGCAGTAGCGAACAATGGCGTCGCCGGTTTTCTCTACCAGCAACTTTCTGGCGGCCGTTGGGTTACACATGTGGTGCAATCGCGCGACGGTTTCGCGACGATTCAGGACACCATTCTCGCAAGCGTCCCGGCGGATACTCCAGTCGCGCAGTTCTTGCCCTATCTGGGAGACTACGACTACTTGCTTGCGGTCGGGAATGAGTTTCGCGGAGTTTTTAGCGCGAACAATACGCCGGACAAGGCTAATTTTCCGCAGGGAGTTACGTACCAGCGAACGGCGGACTTCAACACCAGGACTCTCACGGACGGCTCCGGCAATTCCGTGGCGATTTCGATTGATCCCTTTTATTTCAGCGTTCCGGTAATGCCGTGAAGCGCGTTCACACCATGACGAGGGAGAAAGAAGGCTGTATGAATACCTCGAGATTTTTCCTTGCAGGCATCCTGTGCATGAGCCTGCTCTCGCCCGGGGCGTTGCCGCAAGCAACGGACAACCAGGCTGCTCTGGTCAAACAATCGAGCATCATTTTTGCGGGCACGGTCAGCCAGGTCGCGGCCACGTCCTTTGCCGGCGTGCCAAAGTCGGCGCGGACCATTGTCGTTCGTGTTGACTCGGTTTTGAAGAAGCCCGCGACCGTGTCGTTAAAGAGTGGCGATAGCGTCACGGTGGAAGTGAAAGACGCGTCGGCGTTTCAAGAAGGCGCACAGGCGACGTTTTATACCGATGGATGGATTTTTGGTTCCGGCGTGGCAGTGAAGGAGCTGGGGCACTCGCTCGGTGCAGCTGGCGAGGCGGTTCCGGCAGCAGGAAACAATGCACCAGGACAAATGCAAGGCCAGCTTAGCGACCAACAATTAAAGGACCGCATGAACGAATCGGATTTTGTCGTCGTCGGTCGCGTCACCGACGTTCATAAATGGAATGTTCCCAAGACGAAGTCGGGCGTGCCGCTGCATGTAACAGAGCACGACCCCGATTGGCATGAAGCGGTAGTGACAGTCGAGTCCGTCTTGAAGGGGGGACAAGTCAAAGGAAACAAAGTGATCGTGCGGTTTCCCCAGCGTAATGATGTAGCGTGGGTGAACTCGCCAAAGTTCGCGAAAGATCAGAAAGGCATTTTCTGTTTGAACCGGGATAAGACCAGCGGCGCGCCCACCGCGAAGATGGGCGGTAAGCAAGTGAACGTCTACACTTGCCTGGGGCACGGGGACGCGCTCCCGTTGTCAGAAGAAGCCCGCGTGCGCTCCCTCCTGAAAAAATAGACGGCGAATGAATAGGTAACGCCGCCCGTTTTCAGTCTTTATATTGTGCGAAGGATTCGCCGAACACGCTAAGCACACCGGCATGTTGCCGCCGCGCCTTTCTTAGCCCGTGTTTCCATGCGGGTTTGTGGCGCTAAGATGGCCTAAAGATTCTTAGAGTCGTGCGCATTCGTGCCAGGAGTGCCTTCCAGCGCACAAAGTCCCCCGCATTCTCCGTAACCAGTGTGGCCCTGGCCCGCACTGCTTCCTGTGCTATCAGTACGTCTCGAAAATGGTGTGCAAAATCCATCCTGCCAAATCTGTCCCGTCCCAGGCGCAGCGCGATGCCGCCGTCTATCCATGTCGTCGCTGCCGGAGCGGAAAAATGTCCCAGTGCGTGATGTGCGAGGCAAAGTTTGTCTAGGGTGCGCTTTTCCTGCCGGGACCGAGTACCGGCATAGAGTTCCGATGCCACTACAGCTGTGAGAACGGTCCGCCGAAAGACTTGGATATCTTCGCCCAGCCAGCCGTAGTTTTCGCGCCGAAAAAACCGGATATAGATTCCCGTGTCAAAAAGCAGCAAACCGGATGGAAGCGCAATCATGCTTTCCTGGTCGGCGCGCGACCAAAAACATCCTCCGGCCCGCCGACATTCCGTAGCGCACGCAATGCCTGTAGGCCGGCCTCCGCGGCAAGACGCTCGTCAATCGCCAGCCTTACCGCTTCCGAATTGCTTCGTGAGCGTAGCGTTTTGCGGAGCCTGCGAACCTTTTCGGTCTCGAGCAGGAGATTTGTCCTCGTGAGGGCCATTTCTACCCCCATTTCCAGGAAGTGTGTAGTCCCACAGAGAATTATACACACCCCATCGGGAAAGTCGAATGCTTGGCCTACTTGTGATCTCCCACAAAACGAAGAGTTCTGATTACCCCATTTGAGTAAGCCATCAGATCTTTTGCTTCTAACTCTGCGATTTCGCAGTTTGCTCTGTCTTTACCGACATCAATTCGTCCGCAATTACTTGGGGCTCGCGAATTATCAGAAACATGAATCGCAAAGCAGCGCCCGTTGAAGAACCGATAATAATAGCGATCCTCTCCGCTGGGTATCCAGCTTCGATGAAAGCTATCAAACTCTTGGCCCCCTATCTGCTTCTTCCCTTCATAGAAAAACCTTCGAGCCTCATCTGCGGAGGACCCTTCCTCCGAGTAGGTGCAATTCTTGGAGGATGTCACTGTTTTTTCGAATCCGATGGTCATCTCCTCGAGCTGGCTCTTGAGGCTGATTCTACCGTCATCCGTCGTCTCCAAATGCCAGGCACTGGGATATTGGAACTCGAATGCAGTGTCGTTGAATGTTCTTAATTTGAATTTGGCGAATTCCGATAATCTCTTTTCAATATTCCTTTCTTGAATGTCTTTCAGTAGGAGACCGTAACGCTGCCGAATCATGGTGTCGACGCAGCTTACGAGGTCTTCCGTTTTCTTTGCGGTGACGCTGCAATGCTCCCGTTCAGCAATCCATTTTTTTTGGGATTGGACCAGCTCGGGTTTGGCACTTGGCTCAACCATCTTGAGGAGGTTCTCATAATACACACCCAATTCCTGGTCGAACTCACCCAGCTGTCCACCTTCACAAATCAATTTTTCCACTTTCGTTTTCGCTCTTGTGCACCACTCCTGTCCCGCCACAGAGTGCCACATGACGAGCATCAGAATTGGGAGTAGGCTATGTACTCTTCGCATAACGAATGAACCTTGCATTCCAAGGTACACTGCTGGGTTCTATTTGAATCAAAGACTTGGCTCGCATGGCTCCACCAGATGCGCGGCAGTACGTATACACGCTGTGTGCAGAAATACACTGCTCCAGTCCTCATGGTTGGCGTAACATCGCGATTGCACTCATTGACCAGGGTTTGGATCTCGGTCAATTCCCAGGTGGCCGCCAAGCCGGAAGTTATGCAAGATCCGCTTTGCAATCCTACCCGGCGTGGGCTTTACGCTTCCTCTTCCACCAAGTGTTCGGCGTGCGGCTTGTGCGCAGCGATCACTTTATCGGCCAGCTCGCTCGGAACGTAGTCGTAGTGCGAGTATTCCATCGAGTACGTCGCGCGGGCTTGCGTTTTGGAAGTAAGGTCCGTCGCGTAGCTGAGCATTTCCGCGAGCGGCACCAGCGCTTTGATGATGACGTTGTGGCCGCGCACTTCGCTGCCGGAGATCCGGCCCCGGCGCGAACTTAGATCGCCCATCAGATCGCCGGAATATTGATCCGGCGCGTAAACCTCCACGTGCATGATGGGTTCGAGCAGAGCGGGCCGCGCCTGCTTCATCGCCTCTTTGAAAGAAAGCGAGCCGGCGATCTGGAACGCCATGTCCGAAGAATCCACGTCGTGGTATTTGCCGTCGTAAAGCGAGGCGCGGAAATCGGTCATGGGAAATCCGGCGAGATAGCCGCGAATGGCGGTATCGCGAATCCCCTTTTCGACGGAAGGAATCCAGTTTCTCGGAATAGCGCCGCCGAAGACGTCATCCACGAATTCGATGCCTTTGCCGCGCTCGAGCGGTTCATATTTCACGCGGCAAACTCCGAATTGACCGTGCCCGCCGGACTGTTTCTTGTGTTTGCCTTC
>Ga0137412_10004165_pt1 | contig 11565 bp, 14 predicted proteins | sample CZODoug2_1_16fun_FD_122160 | JGI IMG/M metagenome (GOLD analysis project Ga0137412, IMG submission 122160) | Vadose zone soil fungal communities from Angelo Coast Range Reserve, California, USA - CZODoug2_1_16fungal (Hybrid Assembly) | ecosystem: Environmental > Terrestrial > Soil > Vadose zone...
TTTTCGCCGCTGGTCGCTGGGGAGCGGACCGAGCGGATGCGAAGCCGGGCCCGGTATTCGTCTCGGGGGACGAACCGGGCCCGGTTTATGTCTACTCAGCGGGTCACCAGCGCGCAGTGATCGTCCAAGTGCGCCATCATCGCCCCGTCCAGGGCGGCCGCCCAGCTCTCAAGCTTGTACTCGATGGTCTGGCGGACCGCGACGACGCCCTGCCCGCACACTGGGCAGCGGACACAGCCCTCACCGTTCGAGCGGCTCACGAACCCTCGGCTGGATGCGTGCTGGGCGACCCGGAGCCGGTCGGCCTTCGCGTAGGTACACAGGTGCATGGTCGTACTCATGCGGCGAGGGCCGTGCCCGCGTCGTGGCCCGCGAGGACCGGGTACGCGCAGGTGATGCCGCCCGGGCGGCAGTCCGGCCCGACCTGCTGGAGAACGGCCCGCACACAGGGCCAGGAAGCACAGGAGGCGCCAACGCCGCCGACGCCCTCGCCCCGCCAAGACCAGCCGAATACCGCCGGCCAGGGGAGTTCGGCGCAGTACGAGCACGGAGCGAACTCGTGACCGTGCTCCACCAGGTAGGGCACTGCCTCGATGAGTTCCTCGCGGGCAAGACGGCGGGCGGCGATTGCGGCAGTCGCGTGGCCGCGACGGCCAGCAACGGGGAACGTGACGATCATCTTGGTGCCTCAGGGTGGTCCGGCCATTGATGGCGAGCTTCGATCCCGACGAACTCTCTGTGACCTCGAGCCTCGCTCAGGATCGCCCCGCTGTCGTCACCGGCAGCCCGAACCCGCACCTGCGGCAAACCGGAGTCTTGACCTACCCGCTAGCTGCAATTCCGCTGACCAGCGCTGAGAGGGGTCGGTTCCGTGGTTGCACGGTGCGAGCTCGGACAGGGAGGGTGATTTGGTACAGCGATCAACGCCCAGGAGGAACCTCATGCGTACTCGCCGTGTTGGCGATGCTCAGGTCAGCAGTATCGGACTCGGCGGGATGCCGATGTCCATCGAAGGGCGCCCGGACGAACAGCGCTCGGTGCGCACCATTCACGCGGCGCTGGATGCCGGGGTGACCCTGATCGACACCGCGGACGCGTACCACCTGCACGCCAACGACGTCGGCCACAACGAGTCGCTCATCGCTCGCGCGGTGGCGAGCTACGGCGGTGACACCTCCGATGTGCTGATCGCCACCAAGGGCGGGCACCTGCGCCCCGGTGACGGGTCGTGGACCCTGAACGGCGCGCCCGACTACCTCAAGCGGGCGGCCGAGGCGTCGCTCAAGCGGCTCGGTGTCGACACCATCGGGCTGTACCAGTTCCACCGACCTGACCCGAATGTGCCGTACCCGGACTCCGTCGGCGCGATCCGCGATCTCCTTGACCAGGGCAAGATTCGCTACGCCGGCATCTCGAACGCCACCCCGGAGCAGATCCGGCTGGCCAACAAGATCCTCGACGGCCGGCTGGTCAGTGTGCAGAACCAGTTCTCGCCCGCGTTCCGATCCAGCGAGCCGGAGCTTGAGCTGTGCGCCGAACTGGGCATCGCTTTCCTGCCGTGGAGCCCGCTCGGCGGCATAACCCAGGCCGGCGAGCTGGGCACGCGATTCAGCGCATTCGGCGAGGTGGCAAAGGCACATGGGGTCAGCCCGCAGCAGGTGACGTTGGCCTGGATGTTGGCGAAGGCACCGGTGGTCATCCCGATCCCCGGGGCGTCGCGTCCGGAGTCGATCAAGGACTCGGCGCGCGCCGCCGAACTCCAGCTGTCCGACGAGGAACTGGCCCGTCTCGACGCCTGAGCCCAGCCGACGACGTGCTGAGCCGGTGACGTGCTGAGCCGGTGACGTGCTGAGCCGGTGGCATCCGCACAGGAGAAACCGATCAAAAGGCAGCCCGCTCCTTACCTCCTCGATGCCACCGGCCACCGCACCCTTCCGTCCTCCTCTAACCACCCGCCCTCCCGGGCGCCTTGTCCCGTCCAGTCCGGGCCATGAACTACATGTCCGATCAGGTGGCCAAGCGCATCGGACACCGACTCCCCCATCGCCGTGCTGAGGAGCTTTGCTATCCAAAAAGCCGCCGTCGCATCAGGCACCTTCGATATGACCTGGGAGGTCCGCCTCGCGTGCAATGTTTGATCAACGTCAAGACCATCCGTCGGACGAGACTCGCATGCGAAAATTAGAACGAAATAAGTGCCTGAGAATATCGAAGAGCGTCTCAGTAATGATGAATGTCGGCGTTGTGGCTGTCGTCGAGGTGGCTGTCGTTGTGGGAGTTGTAGTCGTTGTGGCTGTCGGTGTGTGAGGTGTCGTCGTAGTTGCTGCGGGTGCTGTCGTCCGCGTGGTGTTGGTCGGCGAATTGGTTTGCGGAGCCGTGGTCACCGGCGGCGTTGACCGCGGTGTCACCTGAGCCGGAGTTGTGCACGCTCGTGGTGGTGTCGCTGTGGGTGTTGTGTCCGTCGGCGTCGCCACCGATGGACAGGGCGCTTCCGTCCCCGAAGTTGGCGTGCCCGAGGTGGGCGTTGGTGGCGTCGCCCGAGCCGAACGCGGTGGTGTTGTCGCTTCCGGTGACCGCTTGATTGTGATTGCCGACCACGTTGCGATCACCGGTAGTCACGGTGCTGTCCCGGATGTCCCCGCCGGCCGCGACCGCGCCATGACCTGAGGCGACGACTGGGTCGTTGTGGATTTCCTGGCTGAAGTCGCCGCCGCCGGTGTTGACGCGCTCGTGCACCGAGTTGTCGATGTTGGTGTTGTGCTCGTCGACCGTGGTGTAGTTGTTGGTCACGTAGTTGCGCAGGTAGTCCGAGCCGTTCTCGCCGTGGTGATGCGCAGGTGGCGGCGGAAAGTGTACGTGGTTGCCCGAGTCGTGGTCGTGGCTCGCGGAGCGGTTGTCCGCGGCCAGGCACAGCGCGTCATGCACGTCGGCGCTGGACAGGTTGGGGAAGCCCTGGCTGGCGGCCACACCCTGCGGGTCAGCCTGGAACGCGGCCTGGGCGGCGGGGTCACGGAATAGGCTTTCAATCCACGCAAGCAACGAGAACGAGCTGGTCATGGCTGTCTCCTGATAGAGTGTCGGCGTGGCTGCACGGGGTAAAACGAGCCTAGTCCGAATTAGGATCTGGCATGCCACCGTAATCACCCCATCAGAGCATTCTTGCTACGATTCTTACTGATTCTCAGGGAAAAATTGCGCACTGATTGCTGAGCGTTGGCAATCAGTTAACCAACGCTATTGGCGCGTCAAATTCGCCATCTCCCGTAGTTCTCTCAAATTTTATGACGATCTAACACGCCGCGGCTATTCTCAGTTAATTGCCCGTACGGGCAGGCAGGACGGCGAGCACTGTTGCCCCCTAGCTCACGAGGGAGGGCCGGCCGATGACAGTCCCGGCGCGTGGACATACCGTCGCCGTCGCGGCGCTTCTGGCGATATCGCTGCTCAGCGGCTGCGGCGCGAAGTCCACCGCGGCAGGCGCGCGCCCGAACCGCAGCCCGGTGGCCAGTGTGCCTGGCGCCCTGCCACGGCCCGACCACATCGTGCTGGTGATCTTTGAGAACAAGGCCTACCAACAGGTCATCGGGGCCAAGTCCGCACCCTTCCTGACTTCGCTCGCGCACGCGGGTGCCAATTTCACCAATGCGCATGGCGAGCAGCATCCCAGCCAACCGAACTACATCGCCCAGCTCGCGGGTTCCACCCTCGGGGTTAAGGACGACTCCTGCCCGCAAGATCTCGGCAATCAGCCGAACCTGGCACGCCAACTCCTCGACCACGGCGACACATTCGCTGGCTACTCCGAGAACCAGCCCGGTATCGGTTTCACCGGATGCAACTCGCCGGACGGCAGCTACGCGCGCAAGCACAACCCCTGGGCTGACTTCGCCAATATCCCCACCGCACTGAATCTGCCGCTGTCGGCGCTACCAGCCGATCTCACGGCTCTGCCGACCGTGGCTGTGCTCGTCCCAAACCTGTGTAACGACATGCACGACTGCCCGGTTGCCTCGGGCGATGCGTGGGCACAGCACCACCTGCCGAGCTACCTCGACTGGGCACGAACGCACAACAGCCTGCTCATCGTGACCTTCGACGAGGACAACGGCACCAACGCCAACCACATCCCGACCCTGTTCGTCGGCCCCATGGTGCACCCCGGCGACGTGGCGGGGCGCATCGACCACTACGCGATCCTGCGCACCATGGAGGACATGTACGGTCTCGCGCCACTCGCCGAGGCCGCTACCACCCCGCCCATCACGGGAATCTGGGCACCGGGAAGGTAACCGAGCTTCGCCAGGACGGCGGACGGCGGTTGCTGGTCAGAAGTACCAGAACTCGGCTGGGTTGCCGCGATCGTGGAAGTCGCCGTAGGTACCGCTGAAAAAGCACAGCGGCAGGCCATCGCGATGACGGATGTGGACGATGTTGCCGAGCACGATGAGGTGATCGCCGGCGTCGATCTCGCGCCCCACCGTGCAGACGAGCTGTGCGATTGCGTTGCTGATCAGGGGCACCCCGAGCGGCCCTTGGTCGAGGGGCACCTCGGCAAAATGGTCTTCGCCGCGGCGGGCGAAGTGGTTGGAGATGGCCTCCTGCCGCGCGGAGAGCACGTTGACCCCGAAGCGAGCGGCCCGGGATACCGCGTTGGCGGTACGGCTGCCCCGGGTGAACGACACCAGCAGCATCGGCGGGTCGAGCGACACAGAGGTGAGCGAGTTGACCGTCATGCCGTGCCGCTGCCCGTGATGCTCGGTGGTGATCACGGCGACGCCGGTGGCGAAGCGGCCCATCGTCCGACGCAGCGCGCTTCTGTCCAGGGGCGCGGCCTCGTAGGTGGTCATCACGGTGACCTCGGGTCCCGGTAGCGGACCTCGAACGTGGTGCATCCGTCCGGCGAGCGCCACGGACCGTGGGGCATGCCGGGCGGGCGGCAGGCATAGTCGCCCTCGGCGAAGGTCTGCCCCAGGCGCAGGTCGGTCATCGACCCGGTGAGGATGTAGACCTCTTCCCAGAAGTCGTGTACCTGCACGCCGTTCGGGGTGGTGTCGGTGCCGGCCGCGAAGCGCAGAATCCGGGTCGCGATGGACCCGTCGCTGGCCAGGACCCGCTCGTCAAGGCCTGGGCAGGCGCTGTCCGGCACCGGTGTCCACCCGACGTCGGTGACGGAGGAGAACTCGCGTTCGGGTTTCGCCATGACCTACCGCGCTCCCTCGGTCGCTGAGGCAAGGTTGTAGCTGTCGAGGAACGCGTCTACGGCGCGCGCGGCATCTTCGTATCCGTAGTTGCGGTAGGCGTAGCCCTTCGCCACGAACGGCGCGCCCGCGTAGAACATCTCGTACTGATGGTGCCGGCCGGCGAACTCAGAGCCGACGACGTCCCAGGCGAGCTTGAACAACTTGACCCGCTGTTCAACGGGGTAGCCGGGCGACTGCACGTAGCGCGCCATGTCGTGTCGCGTCCGGTCGTCGATCAACTCCTTGTACGAGGCCGGAAGCTGGATCACACCGCCGCCGGCGAGCTCGCGGATGATGTGCAGGATCCGTGGGTAGGTCTCCGCCTGCTGGGCCATCGGACCGTAGACGAACCGAGGGTGTGGTCGGCAGACACCGAGCTCGTCGACCGAGCAGGCGTACTCCGCCGCCAGCATCATGCCCTCCACGGTGGCGGCGAGAGCGGCCAGTTCGCCGAGTTTTTCCAGCACGCTCGGGATCTTGTCGATCTGGTTGACCTCGCAGATCTTGCGCGCGACGCCGGCGAGGAACTGGACTTTCGTGGCGAACCGGATCTGTGCCTGGCTGTTGCCCAACACGTGGGCGCTGGTTTCGAAGAACTGGGCGCGCAGCCCGTCGACGTCGCGGCACACGAACACGTCCGACCAGGGCACCAGCACGTCGTCGAACACCACCAGTGCGTCGGACTCGTCGAAGCGGCTGGACATCGGATAGTCGTAGGCACTGGGCTGGCCGACCGCGTACGGCCGCCGGCAGTACGTCTTCAGCCCCGGTGCGGCAACGGGGACCACGGCTGTGACGGCGTGGTCGACATCTTCAGGGGTGAGCGGCTTGATGCAGGAGACCAGCAGGTAGTCGCTCACCGCCGTGCCCGTACCGAGCATCTGTGCGCCGCGCAGCACGATGCCGTCCCGGTTCTCCTCGACGACGCCGACCTGCACGAAGTCACCGTCCCAGCCGTGCGCTGTGGTTGCCCGGCTCACCTGGGGCGGGATGATCACGTAGCTGAAGAACAGGGAGTCATCCAACAGTCGGCGGTACCACCTGGTGACGTTGGTGCCGAGCTGGCGACCGTTGCGGTCGAACGCCTCGGGATGGCTAGCGAACCCGGCGAGGAACGAGGCGACGTGGTCGGGACCGCGGCCCACGAAGCCGTGCGAGAGCTGGGCCCATCTGGTGATCGCCTCACGGCGCTCGCGCAGCCCCTCGGGGGTTCGCGGAATCATGAACGGCTTGAGCGCGGCGCGCCCTGTCTCCGGCGCGATGGCGGCCATCCCATTCGCCGGGTCAGCGGCGAAGTCGTACATCTGTGCCACCGATTTGGTGATACCGGCGAACGCCGGGTGTGCGGTGACGTCCTGGACGTGCTCACCGTCCACGATCACCGTGCGGCGATCACGCAATGACTCGAGGTATTCCTTGCCCGTGCGCATGATCAGGCCCTCCTTGTGACCTCGTAGCCGCGGACCCAGCCGCTCAGCGTCCGCTTGTGATGCCGCGCAGCGACGTGAATGCAGGCGCCGATCGCAGCACCGACAGTGTCTTGTCCAGGTGCCCGTGCAGCGCCAGGAGCGCGTCGTTCTGGCTCAGGTTGCGTAGTCCCTCGACGATCGCTCTGTGCTCGGTAACCACCTGCTCGGCACGGTCGGCGTCGGTCACCATGGCCTGTAGACCCATGCGCAGCTGCCGATCGCGCAGGCTCTCGTAGAAATCGCTGAGCACGGGGTTGCCCGCCGCGGTCACGATGGTCCGGTGGAACTCCCGATCCAGATCGATGAATGTCGCTGGGTCGTCGCGACAAAGGCATTGCTCCTGGACGAGCGCGTCCAGCCGGTCCACGATCTGGTCACCTCGATCGACAACCTCGCGGACTCCCCACTCCTCGACGAGCAGCCGTGCCTGCATCACCGCGTCGACCTCAGCGTCCGAGATCGGGGAGACCAAGGCACCCTTTCTCGGCAGGATGCGCAGCCAACCCTCGGCCTCGAGCCGCAGTAGTGCCTCACGCACGGGAGTCCGCGACACTCCGGCTTCAGTGGCCAGGGCGACCTCGCTGAGGAACGTGGCCTCGTGCCGGGGCAACGTGACGATGCGCTGCCGCAACCAGTTGTACGTCGAGTCCTGGGCTGACATGCCAGCCTCGTTCCTCTGCCACGCTGTGATAAACGTGTGATGAGCTTAATGTATGCAAGCCGTGGGGAGCAACGGATTCCGAGTCCCAAGCCGCGGTGGACAGGGAGCCGCACAGACCGGGACCATCGCGCGCCACCTGGCTCAGATCGGGTCCGCCACGTCCCAGATCTGCCCGGTGGCCTCGCCGGCCAGCCTCGCCACCATCGACCGCGCCGAGACCTCCGGGGTGAGCAGCCGGCCCCGCGCATGCATCTGCGCGAAGTATTCGTGCGGGGCGGCGCCGATCTGTTCTGGATCGCGCCGCCGGATCCAGGCCTGCATCGACGTGTCCACCGTCCCCGGCCGGTACACGTTCACCGTGACCCCAGTGCCCGCGAGCTCGGCGGCGAGGTTGACGGTGTGGGCCTCCAGCGCCGCCTTCGCGGTGGTGTACGCGTTGCCGCCGACCAGGAAGCCAGGGCTGGCCGCCACGCCACTGGACACGTTGACCACCCGGCCCCACTTCTGCTCCAGCATGGCGGGCAGCAGCGCGAAGGTAAGGGTGGCCGCGGCGGTGAGGTTGAGCCCGATGGCCGCCGCCCATTCCGCCGGATCCACGGTGGCACTCGGCCCTAGCGGCTCGACCACGCCGGCGTTGTTGACCAGGATGTCCACCTCGCCGCACGCCTCACGGGCATGCCGGACAGCCTCGACCCGTTGGTCGGCGTCGGCCAGGTCGGCCGGCACGACCACAGCACGCCCGCCGTCGGCAACGACCTGGCGCGCGGTCTCGGCGAGCTCGTCGCTCGACCTGGCCACCAGGGCCACCACCGCGCCCTGGGCGGCGAGCTGACGGGCCATCGCGCGTCCGATGCCCCGCCCGGCACCGGTCACCAATGCGATCCTGCCGCCGAACTGATCACTCATGTTTGTCGAACCCCCTCGCCGACCATTCTGCCGGCGCGTCGAACCCGAGGCGCTCTCAGCCAATTCGGGATGGACGAACGAGCTCGCGCCTATCCTGGTTCTTAGGGATGGTCACGGCCGTCGGATCTAGTACTGACCTCGTGGCGTACCCAGCTGGAGGGCACCATGGATCGACGTACTTGGCAGCGGCTGACTGTTCTCGCGCTCGTGCCGGTGGCGGCACTGACCTTCGCCGCGGGTACCGCGTCCGCCGCTCCGATCAGCGCCCCACAGGCCAACGTGCTCGCCACAGCCGCGGACGACGGCACTAACCCGTATGGCGGCGCCAACTCGTACGGTGGGGCCAACTCGTACGGGGCCAACTCCTACGGCGGCGCTAATTCGGAAGCCTGCGCTGCCGCTGAGGGCGGGGGCGTCAACTCCTACGGCGGCGTCAACTCGTACGGCTGCCACACCCACGCCTATGGCACGCCGAGGCACCCGCGGTCAGCCGCGCCGCGATCGCCCAGTGGCCACTACTACCGGGTGAGGTAGCTGACGCCGACGAAGGCCGTTCCTGAGAACTCCTTGAACGGCCGGGTCGTCGATCGCGGCGCCGCGTTGATCCCCCGTGTCAGACTCCGTCCGAGCAGATCCGCCGTCCGGGGATCAATGGTCAGAGCAGCGTGAGGGGCAGCCGATGGTCACCAAGGCACGGCTTCGGTCGATGCGTCGCATGACGCCGGGGCCGGTCGCGCTAGCCGTCGCGGCCGTGCTGGCCACCGCCGTCGCGGGAAGCCTGGCGCCTGGCCCGGCGGTCACCGAACTGGCGGTCACCGAACTGGCGGCCACCGCGCCGGCCGCGCACTCGAGCACCCCCTGCTCGGCGAGCGCGAAGGCGTGCATGGACCTGTCCAAGCAGCAGGCATGGCTGACCGACGGAGCCGGGCACATCACCTACGGACCGGTGCCCGCGCACGGCGGATCGAAGAAAGCCAAGACGCCGAAGGGCACATTCTCGGTGCTGTCCAAGGACGCGCACTACTACAGCACCGAGTTCAACGCCCCCATGCCCTACTCGGTGTTCTTCTACCCCGGCGACGCCTTCCACGCCGACAACCCGGCCACCGCCTCCAACGGTTGCGTGCACCTGAGCATGGCCGCCGCGCAGCGCTTCTTCGCCACCCTCAAACCCGGCGATAAGGTCCAGATCAAGTAACCCTCCATATGGCGACACCGCCTACTTCGGATCGGCTCCCGGACGAGCGCGGAACGCGTCCAACAGGGCAGCGCGCGCGGACTCGGGGAGTCGGCCGGGTGGCAGCTCGCCGAGGGTGCGCGCGGTGGGTGATCACGATCCGCTGTCGATCGGACAGCGCGGCTGGTGGCGAGAGTGTTCATGGTTCCTCCAAATACGGGGCACTTGGAGGAACAGAGTCAGCAAACGCGGACGTTACAGTCGATGCGGGAATCGCCAGATCCCGGCGGGGTGACGAATCAGCTTTGGGACTGGACTCAGCCGCCCCATCCGGGCCACACTCACCGCCCAACCCACGCGGGTTGCCAGCGACTCTCAACACCGGCCGACGTCTGGAGACACCATGACTGCCGAGACTGACGAGACATTGGACGATCTGTTGGGGCAGCTGGTCGGCCAGCTGCGCGCCGAGGTGGGCGCGGTCGTGCACAACCTGTCGGCGCTACTGCCGTTGACCGATGTCCTTGGCACCCTCGAGCAACGGACCGAGACCTACTCGGTGATGTGGGCGACCGAGTTGCTCGGCGGCAACGAACAGGTCGCCCACCACGTGATGAAGCTGCTGTGGCCGGACCGGCAGCCCGACGTGGCGTGGTGGCAGACCCCGATTGGGCAAGCGGTCGCCCGTGGCACCGGGAGCCGGGCGGTGTCAGGGTGACCTAGACCTCGGTTTTGAGGATGCAGATGGCCAGGTGTGCAGCTTGCACGGCGTCCAGGGCCTCTGCGCCAAGACCGGGGTCGGCTTCGGCGGCGGCCTTCGCGCTGTCCCCTGCTTGCTCGAGCTCGATGACCGAATCGCGGGCCGCGCCGTCGCCGTCGGAGTTCCTGCCGGCCTTGTCGGCCTTGGAGTCGAACTCCTTGACCACGGCAACAGTGACCACCGAGGCGCCCCCGTCGGTCTCGGCCGCGCGCAGCGCCGCCGAGGTCTTGACCTTCACGTCGCTCAGCCGGGTCATGATGTCCGTCGTCGCCAACATGGCTGCTCCGCATGGATGTGGTGGTGTGCCCGAGAGTCCGGGAGAACCGCTCATTGGACTCCCCGGGAGGCGGCCCGTCTATGCGGAGAAGTGCGTATTGCGTGTGTCAGGGCATGACCCGGCGGTAGGTCGGCGCTAGCTCGGCGAGCCTCAGTGCTGCTTGGCCTCAGGCCTATCAGCTTGTGCGCAGGATCTATGGCGACTTAAGTGGCATACGGACAAACTCGCAGCATATGGCCGCCGCCCGCACCATTGTGCCGGTCGGAGAGGGTCTGGTCAGACGTCGCGCAGCCGATGCCGCCGGCGGATCGAGATGGCTCGGCGCTGCCCATCGCGACGTCGGGAAGCGCACGCTCGCAAGTCCTGATCGGAGTCCTCGTGACATATTCCGTTCTGTCCAAGGGCCGCCGCGCACGGTGGTCCTCGGCGCTGCTCGCGGTGATCGCCGTGGCAATCACCGCCTGCGGCAGCGGACCCCCGCCCGTCGGCCCGGCGTCGTCGGGACCCTCGGCTGACGTCGGGAGGTTCGATGCGTTCGACGCGGTTGCCACCGACAAGGCCGCCGCCGCGAAGGTCCCGGCCCGCGTCACTCAGGCCGGCAAGATCGTCGCGGTGATGAACGTGTCCAGCGCTCCGGTCGAGTTCTACGCCACCGACAACAAGACGATCATCGGCCTGAACGCCGATCTGGCCAGGGCGATCGGCAAGGCGCTCGGCGTCCCGGTGGAGATCCAGGACGTGCAGTTCGACGGGATCATCCCCGGCCTGAGCTCGAAGCGTTTCGACATGGCCATCGCCAGCATGTCCGCGACCACCGAGCGGCTCAAGACTCTCGACATGGTCCGGTACGGCGAGTGGGGCAACTCGTTGGCGGTGGCGGCCGGCAACCCGCTGAAGCTCGGCCCGGACACCCTCTGCGGACACAAGATCGCCGTCGAGCAGGGCTCCATCCAGGAGGCCAAGCGGCTGCCGGAGCTGTCGGCGAAGGCATGCGACGGCACCGGCCGACCGAAGATCGACCCGGTGGTGCTGCCCAGCCAGACCGACGCCGTGCTGCAGCTGGGCAGCGGCCGCG
>Ga0137412_10004166_pt1 | contig 11565 bp, 11 predicted proteins | sample CZODoug2_1_16fun_FD_122160 | JGI IMG/M metagenome (GOLD analysis project Ga0137412, IMG submission 122160) | Vadose zone soil fungal communities from Angelo Coast Range Reserve, California, USA - CZODoug2_1_16fungal (Hybrid Assembly) | ecosystem: Environmental > Terrestrial > Soil > Vadose zone...
CCATGTTGGTGGCCACCTGGCGGCAAATCAACTTGTAAAGTTGAATCTGGTCGGCAGCGGAGACCACTTCGCCGTAGCTATAGTTGATTTCGAATTGCGAAGGCGCGACTTCCGGGTGATCTTTCTCGTTCTGGAAGCCCACGGCGCGCTGGACTTCAGCGGTCGTATCAATAAATGTGCGCAGCGGATCGCCGGGCAGCGAGTGATAGTAACCGCCGGTGTTCACGTACTCAAATCCGCCGTTTGTGTGATAGTGGCGTTCTGCATCCGCACCTTTGAAGAGGAAACCTTCAATTTCGTTCGCGGCGTTGAGCGTGTAGCCCTTCTTCTCGTGGAGATTGTCGGCGTAACCCTTCAGGACTCCGCGAATGTCGGCGGCGTAAGGAGAGCCGTCCTTGTCGATCACGTGGCCGAAGATAAGGACCTTGCCGGATCCAAATACATCGGCGGGCGCCCAATAAAAAGCGCCCCAATCCATGGCCAAGCGCAAGTCGCTTTCGCGCTGCGCGGTGAAGCCGCGGATGGAGGAACCGTCAAAGGTGAGGTTGTCCCAGCTACTGATGAGAAACTTCTTGTCGTAATCGAGCATGTGCAGGCGGCCTTCGAGGTCGGTGAACAGCACCGTGACCGCCTTGATGCGCTTTTCGTCGGTCAGATACTTGAGGCGGTCTTCTTGAATCTTGTGCGGCGCTACGCGGTTCTTGCGCTGCTCCTTGGCCTTCAGGTTCAGTTGCTCCAACTCTTCATAAGAAAGAGCGAGGAAATTGCGCAGATCGTTCGACATGGAACTCCTTCAAAAGAAATTTAACAAGATACTAGAGAAAACTCGAGCTCCCTGGCCGTGATTCGCTGGGGTCAGGTTATCGCCGCCGGCGAAAAAGCGCCAGACTGAAAAATAGCGGCAACAAATGAGAAAAATGAATGATTCGCGGAAGGCAATGCTAGAACGGTTGCGTGGATGATCCGAATTGAAGTCCGGGCAAAACAAAGAAAAGGGAGCTGGAATTGTCAGTCCTGGCAAGTTAGGGCGCTTGAATCGTCAGGCCGGCAAATTAGGGAACAGTATGCGGAATACCATCGAGGAAAGACGCTGCTCTGGAGATTGGGTTTCCCCGGGGGTGAGAAATGCGGGCTAAGCTTCGACGGGTTCGAGGGCTGGCGTGCGGAAAGCGATTTTGAGGAGCAAGGGAGTGACGAGGGTGGTGGCTACGGCCATGAACACTACGACGCTGTAGACTTCCGAGCTGATCACGGCCAGGCTCAAGCCGATTTGGGCCACGACCATCCCCACTTCACCGCGCGGCACCATGCCCAGGCCGATCTTCAAAACGTTTTGCCAGCCGAGAGAAAGTGCTCCGAGGCCGCAGCCAATGAGTTTGGTTACGATGGCGGCGGTTAGAATCAGCAAACCGAGAATCAGAGTTGAGCGCGAACGGAAGGCCGCAAGATTCAAATGCAGGCCAATGCCAACTAGGAAAAAAGGAACAAGAAGTTCGCTGACTCCACGGGTGAGCGTGCGTACGCGAGCATCCGCAGTATCGGAGAGCGCCAACCCTGCGAGAAACGCACCTACGATGGCGGCAACACCGGTGTATTGGGCGAGCAGCCCCATGCCAAAAAGAAAAACCAGGGCGATGTGAAACTTGGCATCGTCGGCTTTTAACCGCGAGTCGAAATGGGGCATCAGGTGATTTGCGGCTTTGGTGCCCCACAATCCCATGACAACGGTGAACGCGATGGCGAGTCCGGCGGTGAGCGCGATCTCCCAGAAATTTACGTGGCCGCGTGCGACGCTGCTGACCGCCGCAAGAACGATCAAGCCAAGCACGTCGTCAATGACCGCGGCGGCCAAAATAATCCGACTGGCGACTTCATGGAGAAGGCCCTTGGCGGAAAGCACGGACGCGGTGATGCCGACACTGGTGGCCACCATGGAAGCGCCGACGAAAATGGCTTCCAATTGCGGGGCGCCCCAGGCAAAGAGAATTCCCCAACCAGCGAAAAACGGAATGATGACACCGATGGTGGCGACCAAGGTGGCCTTGCCGCCGACTTTGAGAAGCTCGGAGGCTTTTACTTCCATCCCGACGCCGAACAAAAGAAACAAGACTCCAAGGTCGGAGAGAGCCTTGAGGGTGTCATTGGGGGTGATCCATCCGAGGACGCTGGGGCCGACCAATGCGCCTGCTAAAATCTCGCCGACAATGCCGGGCTGGCCGATGCGTTCAAATAACTCGGCCAACAATTTGGCCGAGCCAAAAATGATCAACATCGCAAGAGGAAGCGGCAGAGGGTCATGCATCGGAGTCAGGCTAGCGGCTTTGCGGCGCGGTGCGCGAGAGTTTGCGCCAAGTGATAAGCGCAGCCAGGCCGCAGCCGGCAAGCACGGGGAAAACAGGAATACCTCGGGAAATGAGGAAATAGGCCGCGAGGAACGCGGCCCCGGCAAAGAACTTCCACTTGACCATCATCGGATCACCGTGAAGAGAACCGTCACGATAGCCAGGATAAGGCCAAAACAGATCACCGGGATAGTAAGAGATTTTGCCCAATTGGGCTTGATGGTGCCTACGCGGGTCATGCGGCGAATTTCGGAAAGCTGATGGCGGGCCTGCGCAAGCTCCGCGGCGTTGGAAGCTAAATCCAACGCCTGGAGCGTTTCTGTTTCCGCGACATGCAGAGCGCGCAAACGGTACTGCAATTCCGCGAACTTGAATTGAGCGAAGAAATTTCGGGGTTCGAGGGCGCGAGCTTCTTCCAGAACGTCCAATGAACTGTACACATCGTAGTTCATGGCGTGCGCGATGCCGAGGCAGACGCGGAGGTCCGCGTTGGCCGGGTTCAAAGCGCAGGCTTCCTTAAGAGAGGCGATGACTTCGGCGAGTTTCTGCGGTGAGACCGAATGCGGGTCGCGCCAAGGAACGGCGGGAAGGCGGCTTGCGCCGGTGGCAGGAGTGAGAGACCCCGTCACCGGCGCAATCGCAGACGAAATTAAGGAGTGGCTGGACATAAATAGCCTCCTTCTGTTCTGGTTAGGACGGCGTCTTCAGCTCGAACTCCGGATAGCCTAGGGCACCCATTTCGGGTAAGTCCAGGCCCTGAAGCTCGGATTTCGCCGAAACGCGCTGGCCGACAAACCAGTCAATCAGAAGATTGAAGACAAAACTGAGCGAGAAGACAAAGCCAAGGAGTGTCACAACGCCGATGAGCTGAGCCACGAGCTGGCCGCCGTTGTCACCGTAGAATAGGCCGGTGACGGAACCCGTGACACCGTTCCACGAGCCGCCGTAGTTGCTCTTGCCGTCGGCAAAGAGTCCGACGGAGATGACGCCCCAGAGGCCGTTCGTCCCGTGAACGGAAATGGCACCGACCGGATCGTCCACCTTCAGCACTCGGTCCACAAACTCGACAGAGATGCAGACGAGAACACCGGCAATCACACCGATGATCACGGAGCCCACGGGATTGACGAAACCGGAGGGTGCAGTGATGGCGACGAGGCCTGCGAGAAGGCCGTTCCCACTCATGGAGGCATCGGGCTTGCCGTAACGGAGCCACATGTAGAGCATGGCGCCGAAGGAACCCGCCATGCCAGCGAGCATGGTGTTGACGGCGATCGAACCGATACGAAAACCGCCGTTGCCGGAAGCGCCAAGGGTTGAGCCTGGGTTAAATCCGAACCAGCCGAAGGCGAGAATGAAGCACCCGGTCAGCACAATAACGATGTCGTGGGCCAAGATTGCATTTGATTTGCCTTCGCGCGTGTACTTGCCGATGCGCGGCCCGAGCATCATCGAAAGTGCCAGTGCGGTGACGCCCCCAACCGCGTGTACGACGCCAGAACCGGCGAAGTCGGAGTAGCCTTTGCCAAGACCAAAGTTTACGCCGAGGTTGGCAAGCCAGCCGCCGCCCCAAGCCCAGTTGGCGAAGAGGGGATAGGTGAATGCGCCCATTAGGAAGGAGGAGACGACGAACGCGGCGTATTTCCAACGTTCCGCCGCGGCACCGGTCACGATGGTGAGAGCGGTGTCCATGAAGACCATCTGGAAGAGGAACAAGACCATGACGCCAACGTCGTAGGTGCCCTTGTGCACGAGAAACAGGCCATTCTGCCCCCAAAGTCCGAACGACTTGCCGAAAAGGGTGATGGCATATTCGGCCGAAAGAGGGGGAGTGCCGCCGAGATTGGCCACTGCGCCAACGCCGCCCATCTGAATCGCAAACCCGATGAGCCAATAAGCCAGCATCCCGACACCGTACACCATGAAGTTCATCATCATGGTGTGATTGGCGTTTTTGGCGCGGCAGAGACCGGTCTCAACGATGGCGAACCCGGCCTGCATGAACATGACTAGGAAGCCGGTGACGAGGGTCCAGACAAAGTTGATAGCGATCTTGTTCTGGCCCACCTGATTGGCAAGGTCGCCGATCGTAATACCTTTCTTGGCGTCAGTCACAGTGACGTCTCCGGCCGTCCCCGTAAGCGAGCCGTCTGGATCGCCCTTGGCGCGAGCATCCGCCGCAGGCACGGGAGCGTTAGCGAGGTCCGCGTCAGTGATGGGTTTCGGAGTGGGCGCGGGAGCCACCGCAGGCGGTGCGGCCGCTGGCGCGGCAGGAGTCTGGGGGAATCCAAGCGGCGCGATACAAAGTACGACGGTCAATACCAGGAGTAGTCTCTTGGTTGTTGTCATCCTCGCTTCATCCCTTCTTCCAAATGGCGTTCTTCAAGTAGTGCTTGTTGAGGAGACCCATAATTCCGAAAAGACTGACCGCGATTCCCAGCAGCACAAGTACGAGGCGGCCGCCCACGGAACTGGCTAAAGTTAGGCTGAGCACACTGATCACGAACCCAAGCAAAGTCACGAGAAGTCCGATAAGGATGATCATGTCGGGTGTCCTCAATTCTCCGCGTTTTCCAACGGCTTCGCTTTGCGGAACGCAGCCACCGAAGCCGCCAACAAAGCTATCGTCACGATGTAGAGCAGGATGCTCCCCGCATAGAGAGCACCGGACAGTGCGGTGAACCCTAGCAAGAAGGCCGTGATTCCCACGGCCTGACTGGGATTAGCTCCCATTGCGTCGTCCCTCCCTTTTTAGAATCAAGTTTGTACACACAGCCCGAGTGAACTCCCCGCAGCGATGACTGCTACTGTTTGGGCCCGACACCACGCGAGGACACCGAACAATAAGATGTCCCCACGATTACCCCTACATCTCCATTAACAGCACTTTCAGGAAGCAGCCGACTCCGCTTGTGCCGCTGCTGCTTTCGCCTTTCGTGCAACAGGAGCTGGCTCGCGCTCCACTGCGGCCATTCCGGCTGGTGCACCGAGCGGCGAAATTACGTATTCCGGATAGGCGGAGATGCCGTGCTCGTGAAGATCCAAGCCGTAAAGCTCGCCCTCTGCTGATACGCGGAGAGTTCCCGTGGCGTTAACCGCATACATGACCACCATGGCGATCGAGAATGTAGCCAGCGTGACGACCGCGCTGCCAATCGCCTGGGCGAGGAGGAGTTGCGTTCCGCCGCCGTAGAATAGGCCCTTCAGCGGCGCCGAGTTGTCTGCTGTGATGGGACCGGTCGCTCCATACCTGCCACAAGCGAACAGGCCGAGCGAAAGCGTGCCCCAGATTCCGCAGAAGCCGTGAACGGGAACGGCGCCGATGGGATCGTCGATGCGGAACCATTCGAGCGCTTCGACGCCGAGCACCACCAGCACGCCGGCGATGCCACCAAGGAGAATGGCTCCCGTCGGACTAACCCAGTAGCACGGGCAAGTGATGGCCACGAGGCCGGCCAAGAATCCGTTTGTGGTGAAGCCTGCGTCCCACTTCTTGGAGGATTTGAAGGCCCAGAACATGGCGGTCAAGCCAGCGGCGCACGCGGCAAGCGTGGTGTTGGTGGCAACGCGGCCGATGCCCTCAAAGTCCATCGCGGAGAGCGTGCTGCCGGGATTGAACCCGTACCAGCCAAACCAGAGGATGAGACCGCCAGTAACGGCGATCGTCAAATCGTGCGGCAACATCGGAGCGCCGCCGTCACGCTTGAATTTGCGGCCCAGGCGCGGACCCAAAACGATGGAGCCGGCCAGTGCAATGAATCCGCCAATCGTGTGAACGACCGTGGAACCCGCAAAGTCATGAAAGCCCGTGCCGAGTGATGGCCAGACGTGGCCATCACTACCCATCAAGGCCAACCAGCCATCCGGCCCCCAGGCCCAGTGGCCAATGATCGGATAGATGAAACCGGAAACGGCAACACTGTAGAGGAGATCGCCGACAAATCCGGTCCGGCCGATCATCGCTCCGGAAGTGATTGTGGAGCAGGTATCCGCAAAAGCAAACTGGAAGATCCAGACGGCGAGGAACGCGACGCCTGTGGTTTCGTAGGTCGCCGGCGCATCTTGCAGGAAGAACCAATGATATCCAATGAATCCGTTGCCATGGCTGAACATGAACGCAAACCCGATAGCATAGAAGAGGATGCCACAAAGACAGGTATCCACAACGCATTCCATGAGCACGTTCACGGTTTCGCGAGAACGACAGAATCCGGCCTCCAGCATGGTGAAGCCGACTTGCATGCCGAAAACCAGGAAGGCAGCAATCAGCGTCCAGGCCGTGTTGACGGGATTGACGACGTCAGCAGCTTTGACCTCCGCATCGGCGGCATAGACGCGGCCGAAGACGAGGTAGGACATCGCGGCCATGACGACAAGAGTCAACCCGACGCCCATTAGTTTACCGGCCAACAGCAGCTTTCCGTAACGGCGCCATTCCGGAGCCCGCAGTCGCACGGCCAGCCGCGAAAGCTTCTCCGAGAGTGACAGCTTCTTCCCATACTGCGGGCTTCCACTCATTCCATTCCTCCCCAATTAAATTTCCTGTAGAATTTGCACAACACTCTCATGCTGCTGCATGAGTTACCGCTTGGGCCCAAAGAATGCCACCACTCCCAACGACAATGTGTCTTGGTTCTTGTAGTTTCCTAAGCCGGTGGTGCCGTTCACCGAAGAACCGCGAAAGAAAAATGGCTGGTTCGACCAATCGCGCCGGTACTCCAGCCGCGCGAGCAGACCCTCGATCATTTTGTATTCCCCCGTGAGCGTGACCTCTTTAAGGTCTTGCGCCAGTCCGGTTTCGAATCCGTCGCGATCCTTGAACCATTCGACGCGCGGTGTGAAGGCCCATTTGCTGGTGGGCTGGAAGTGCACAGCGCCGGCGATGCCGTACCACTTGGCGGTGAATTCCGAGGTGCCCGATCCGGACTTGTTCTGACCGTAATCAAAGTTGATGTAGGCGTTGAACTTGCTGTTAGGAGTCAAGAGGAGCGTGGTGTCGTAGAGGTTGCGCCAGCCCGTGTTCGTGCTGGGGTTTTCCGGACCGGTGTAATAGTTGTTGCTCCACGCGAATTTCTTGGTTGTAAAAGCGCTGGTGAACCCCACGGTCTTGCCGCTATTGTTGTCCTCGACGTTGTTCCACCCGTTGATGAGTTGTACGCCGCCGGTGAAGTATTTACCGACCGGGAACGATGTGCGCACGCCGAAGTGGTAATACGGAATGGCCCAGGCGAACAGAAGCGAGCGGGAATAGTTCCAATTGCTGTTGGTTTCGATGACTTCAGCACCCGCGCTGGTGACGAATTGTCCGAAGTCCACCTCGAAGCCCTTAGCCTTCGCCGGCTTTAAGCTCACATAAGCCTGTTCGATGTTCCGAAGGAAGCTCGGCGCCGTGCTTGGCTCGCTCGCATGGATGATATCGAAAGCGCGGCCGAACCCCAGATCCACTTGGAACCCGACCGGATCGGGCGAGTGTGCCACGGTCAGCTTGGCCATGTTCAGGCTGAACTGATTGGCCTTCACATCGAAGTTATACAACTGGTTGAACTGCGAAGAGGGATGATTGAAATTGAAGCTGTAATAACCGTCCACCAAACCGCTGAAATCGATTGGCCCCACCGACCAGGTCGGAGGCGTCGGGGCAGGCGCCGGCGTTGCCGCGGGAGCCTGTGCTGGTGCCGCTGTCGGGGCAGGATCCTGAGCAGCTGGAGCACTGGTGGCCCCCGTTTGGCCCGGGGGGGCCGGTGGGGAAGCGTTGTGCCCCTCAAGGTCGGCGAGACGCTTTTCCAATTGTTCGATACGACCAAGCAGGATGCGTTCGCGCAGATCATCCATCGTCCTGACGACTTGCGTACCCCCAGTGCTTTCCTGGTTGCTACTTGTCTGCTGTCCGAAAGCAGGTACTGCCAGCATGGTACCAATCAAGATGCTGGAATAACACTTCGAGGAGATGCGCACTCTATTTCCTCCTTGAGTCTTCCCTGGATTCCCTTTGGCCCTGCGACTTTGGTCTAATAAGATTATTGAGGACAATACTCGTCGCTTGGCGGGTGACTGTAGCGTTGACTTATTGGAAACGCCAACAGAAAATTTATATTGAATAGATGCAAAATTCTTGTTGGCTTGCCGGGACCTCCCGTGCATTACTGTTGCACGCGCGTTTCGCCCGCACTTAGGGTGCTCTTGCGCATTCCCGGGGAAATCCAGTTTCCATTGAAGGGGGAAGTGCATGAAGAAACTCGAGGCAATCATCCAGCCCTCCAAGCTCGAATCCGTGAAAGATGCGCTGCTGGAGATGGGCGTGGGAGGTTTGACTGTGACGGAAGTACGCGGACACGGGCGGCAGAAGGGCCATACGGCGGTCTACCGAGGACGGGAGTACACCGTGGATCTTCTGCCAAAGGTCAAGCTGGAGACGGTGCTGCCGATCGCCGACATCGTGATCACCACCACCGGCAACAAGGACGTGGTGATGGCCCACCACATGTCCGGCATGAAGCACCTGGCCATCCTGGGCAACATCGGCCACTTCGACAACGAGCTGGACATGGCCGGCCTGGCCAAGCTGCCGGGCATCCGCAGGATCAACATCAAGCCGCAGGTCGACGAGTGGGTCTTCCCCAACGGCAAGTCGATCATCGTGCTGTCCGAGGGCCGCCTGCTCAACCTGGGCAACGCCACCGGCCACCCCAGCTTCGTGATGTCGAACTCCTTCTCCAACCAGACGATCGCCCAGGTCGAGCTGTTCACGAAGTACAAGGAGTACGACAAGGAGGTCTACGTCCTGCCCAAGAACCTCGACGAGAAGGTGGCCAAGATCCACCTGGAGGCCCTGGGCGGCGAGCTGACCAAGCTCACCAAGGAGCAGGCCGAGTACATCGGCGTCGACGTCGACGGCCCGTACAAGCCGGACCACTACCGCTACTGAGTCATCACTTCAATCAGCACGGCGCGACTAGGCTCGCGCCGTGCTGATTGCTATTGAGGGGGTCGACGGCGCCGGCAAGCGGACGCTCACCAAAGGCCTGCGCGCGGCGTTGGAGGCTGCCGGGAAATCGGTGGCCACACTGGCGTTCCCGCGGTACGGGCAGTCGGTGACCGCCGACGTGGCCGCCGAGGCACTGCACGGCCAGCACGGCGACCTGGCCACTTCGGTGTACGCGATGGCGATGCTGTTCGCGCTGGATCGTGCCGGGGGGGCCGACCAGATCCGCGACCTGTGTCGTGACCACGACGCGGTGATTCTGGATCGCTATGTGGCCTCGAACGCCGCTTACAGCGCCGCGCGCCTGCACCAGCAGGCCGACGGCGAGGTGGTCGGCTGGGTGCACGACATCGAATACGGCCGATTGCATCTTCCGGTGCCGGACTGGCAAGTGCTGTTGGGCGTCTCGTCAGAGCTGGCCGATCAGCGCGCCCGCCACCGGGCCAGGCTCGATGTCAGCCGGGAGCGTGACGCCTACGAACGCGACGCCGGTCTTCAGCAGCGCACCGGCGCGGTGTACGCCGGGCTGGCAGCGGCGGGCTGGGCCGGACGCTGGTTGGTGGTCGACGACGAGGTCGATCCGGGCCGGCTGGCGGCCCAGTTAACGGCATAACGTCCGCCCGGCGTGGAACGGCTGTGGTAATAGGTGCAAGAAACACGCGTGTGGTAGACCCGTTTTGTGGCGATCTGGTGACACCATGGACACCATGAGGCAAAGGATTCTCGTGGTCGACGACGACGCGTCGCTGGCCGAGATGCTGACCATTGTGCTGCGGGGGGAAGGGTTCGACACCGCCGTCATTGGTGATGGCACCCAGGCGCTGACCGCTGTGCGCGAACTGCGGCCCGACCTGGTGTTGCTGGACTTGATGCTGCCGGGCATGAACGGCATCGACGTGTGCCGGGTGCTGCGGGCCGACTCCGGCGTCCCGATCGTGATGCTCACGGCCAAGACCGACACCGTCGACGTGGTGCTCGGCCTGGAGTCCGGCGCCGACGACTACATCATGAAGCCGTTCAAGCCCAAGGAGCTGATCGCCCGGGTGCGGGCGCGGCTGCGGCGCAACGAGGACGAGCCGGCCGAGATGCTCTCGATCGCCGACGTGGATATCGACGTGCCCGCCCACAAGGTCACCCGCAACGGCGAACAGATCTCGCTGACGCCGCTGGAGTTCGACCTGCTGGTGGCGTTGGCGCGCAAACCGCGGCAGGTGTTTACTCGTGATGTGCTGCTCGAACAGGTTTGGGGATACCGGCACCCGGCGGATACCCGCCTGGTGAACGTGCACGTCCAGCGTCTGCGGGCCAAGGTCGAAAAAGACCCCGAGAATCCGACCGTTGTGCTGACCGTTCGAGGAGTGGGTTACAAGGCCGGACCGCCGTGATCGCCGAGCGTCGCGATGTTTGAGGAGCGGCGCCGGTGATCTTTGGCTCGAAGCCACGTTTTCGCGGTCGTTCGGGTCGTTCGGGCCCGGTGATGCGGGGCCTGGGTACGTTAAGCCGTGCCCTCGGCGTGGCCTGGCGCCGCTCGTTGCAACTTCGGGTGCTCGCTCTGACGCTCGGCATGTCCCTGGCGGTGATCTTGGCGCTGGGCTTCACGCTGACCAGCCAGGTCACCAACCGCGTGCTTGACGTCAAGGTCCGCGCCGCCACCGAGCAGATCGACCGGGCCCGCGCCACGGTCAGCGGGATTGTCAGCGGGGAAGAGGCGCGCTCACTGGACAGCAGCCTGCAGCTGGCCCGCAACACCTTGACGTCGAAGACCGATCCGACCTCCGGAGCCGGCCTGGCCGGCGCGTTCGACGCCGTTCTGGTGGTACCCGGCGACGGCCCGCGGCCCGCCGCCTCGGCCGGGCCGGTCGACCAGTTGCCTGAAGCGCTGCGCGATTTCGTGAAGGCCGGGCAGGTGGCCTACCAGTACGCGACGGTGCACACCGAGGGTTTCTCCGGTCCGGCGTTGGTGATCGGCACTCCGACGATGTCACGGGTGAACAACCTCGAGCTGTACCTGGTCTTCCCGCTGGGCAACGAGCAGAGCACGATCGCACTGGTCCGCGGCACGATGGCCACCGGCGGCCTGGTGTTGATGGTGCTGCTGGCCGGTATCGCATGGATGGTCACCCGGCAGGTGGTGGTACCGGTACGGGCGGCGGCGCGGACCGCCGAGCGATTCGCCGACGGGCACCTGTCCGAGCGGATGCCGATCAACGGCGAAGACGACATGGCCCGGCTGGCGGTGTC
>Ga0137412_10004167_pt1 | contig 11563 bp, 13 predicted proteins | sample CZODoug2_1_16fun_FD_122160 | JGI IMG/M metagenome (GOLD analysis project Ga0137412, IMG submission 122160) | Vadose zone soil fungal communities from Angelo Coast Range Reserve, California, USA - CZODoug2_1_16fungal (Hybrid Assembly) | ecosystem: Environmental > Terrestrial > Soil > Vadose zone...
GCTGCTGGCCAGCATCAGCGAGGAGCGGGAGGCCACCGAGCGGTTGACCCGCGCATTCGACCAGGCCCTGTTCACCGGCCAGTCGCGGGTGCGTTCGGTGTCGGACTACATCGACACCCGCCGCGGGACCATCGGCCCCGAGGCCCGCACTCGCCTTGCCGAGGCGGTTCGCCAGCTCGAGGCGGCACAGGCCAAGCGGGCCACCAACCTTTCGGAGGCCATCGCGCACGCCAACGGCGCGTCGATGCTGGCATCCCAGGCGCAGACCATGGCCAATGCGGACGTCGCCAACGCCCAGCGCTCGTTCACCGGTGGTGGCTACGGCGGAGGTGGCGGCGGCAACATGGGCGCGGTACTCGGCGGCATCATCATCGGCAACATCCTGTCCGGGGCATTGCGCGGCGGCATCGGTGGCAGCGTGGGCGGCGGTGGCTGGAGTTCGACGACGTTCGGCGGCTCGGGCGGTGGCGGCGGGCTGAGTGGCGGCGGGGGCCGGTTCTAAGAGTTCCCCTCCCCGGCGAGCGCGCGTGTTTGCGGGCGACACGCCGAGCGCAGACGCAACTCTGCGCGCGCTCACGCCGCGTTCGAGCGGTCCAACTCAGTCCTGATCATCCGGACCGTCTCGTCGGGACGTCGCCTGACGTCGTCGGACACGATGGACATGACCTCCCACCGGACGGCGCGCAGCGCAGCGCGCTTCAACCGGTCCTGCCGGAAGGCGACAGGATCGCTGTGCCAGTCGAATCCGTCGTACTCGACAGCGACCTTCTGGTCCGGCCACGCGAAGTCCAGGCGCCACAGCCGGCCTTCGGCGTCGGCCACCTCGTGCTGCAGTAGGGGGTCCGGCAAGCCGCCGTCGAACATCATCAGGCGTGCTTCGCTCTCCATGGGCGATTCGGCGAGCGGGTCAGCGAGCGGGATCAACTCACGGACGTGCACGATGCCGCGGCGTCCGAACTGCTCGACGGCGGCCATGTGCAGCCCTTGACGGTCGCACCTTTCACTGCGTAGCGCGGCGTCCAAGGTGGCCAGCGCACGCGGCCGCCGAAGGCTCCGCGCGACCTCGACGGCAGTCCACGCGGGCGCGGTGGCCCGCCTCCCGTCGACCATCACGAGCGGCGCTCCGTTGCGGCGGTGAACCTTCAGCCCATCGGAGTCACGCAACAGATGTCGGGGCGGCGTGAGGACGTGAAGGTCGTCGCCGCCCTCGGTATCGAAGCCGTAGGCCGCCGCCGCGGTACCGAGGCAAATGGCGACCGGCGTGCCTGCGCGCAGGTCGAGGCCACGCAATCGGGTCAGCACATCGGGCTCGCCATCGGTGTAGACGCCGGTCCACACCTTGACCAGTTCGCCGCGCTCGATGCGGCCATCGAGTTGACCTCTGCCCAACACCCGCAGCAGTTGTCCCGAGGTCGCTACCCCACCGTGTGCATCGAGCACTTCTCGCACAGCATCATTCACGCGTCAGACGTTCGACCAGCCGAAGCGTCCGCGACAGAGTCCTATAGAAATCTGTGGACAGAGCAGCGTCTGTGGACAACTCGACCCACCGCGAGCGCGCGCAGAGTCGAGTCGCCAGACGGCGTGTCGCCCGCAAACACGCGCGCTCGCCGAAGAGGAGTTAAGCGCCCTTCAGTCGGACCGCCAAGTAGTCACTGACTGCATCGATGGCCACTCGCTCCTGAGTCATCGCGTCGCGCTCGCGGATGGTGACCGCGTGATCGTCGAGCGATTCGAAGTCCAGCGTGACGCAGAACGGCGTGCCGATCTCGTCCTGCCTGCGGTAGCGGCGGCCGATCGCGCCTGCGTCGTCGAACTCGACGTTCCACGACTTGCGCAGTTCGGCAGCGAGGTCGCGGGCCTTGGGTGACAGATCGGCGTGCCGGGACAACGGCAGCACCGCGGCCTTCACCGGGGCCAGCCGCGGGTCGAGCCGCAGCACCGTGCGCTTGTCGACGCCGCCCTTGGCGTTGGGGGCCTCGTCCTCGGTGTAGGCGTCGACCAGGAATGCCATCAGCGATCGGGTCAGCCCGGCAGCCGGTTCGATCACGTACGGCACGTAGCGGGTGTCGGTCGGCTGGTCGTAGAACGACAGGTCGACACCGGAATGCTTTGAATGCGTTGACAAGTCGAAGTCGGTGCGGTTGGCGACGCCCTCCAGCTCACCCCACGGGTTGCCCTGGAAGCCGAACTTGTACTCGATGTCGACCGTGCGGGTGCTGTAGTGCGACAGCTTCTCCTTGGGATGCTCGAAGAGCCGCAGGTTCTCCGGGTCGATGCCAAGGTCGACGTACCACTGCAGGCGGGTGTCGATCCAGTACTGGTGCCACTCGGCAGCCGTCGCCGGTTCGACGAAGAACTCCATCTCCATCTGCTCGAACTCGCGGGTGCGGAAGATGAAGTTGCCTGGGGTGATCTCGTTGCGGAAGCTCTTGCCGATCTGCCCGATGCCGAACGGCGGCTTGCGGCGCGACGTCGTCACCACGTTGGCGAAGTTGACGAAGATGCCCTGTGCGGTCTCCGGCCGCAGGTAGTGCATCCCCTCCTCGGTCTCGATCGGACCGAGGTGGGTCTTGAGCATCATGTTGAAGTCGCGCGGTTCGGTCCACTGGCCGGGGTCACCGGTCTCGGGGTCGCGGATGTCGGCCATGCCGTTTGGCGGCGGGTGGCCGTGCTTGGCCTCGTAAGCCTCGATGAGATGGTCGGCGCGGTAACGCTTGTGGGTGATCAGCGACTCGACCAGCGGGTCGTTGAACACCTCGACGTGGCCGGAGGCCACCCAGACCTCACGCGGCAGGATGATCGCGCTGTCCAGACCGACGACGTCGTCGCGGCCGGTGATCACCGACCGCCACCACTGTCGCTTGATGTTCTCCTTGAGCTCGACGCCGAGCGGGCCGTAGTCCCACGCCGACCTCGTACCCCCGTAGATCTCGCCGGACTGATAGACCAAACCACGGCGTTTCGCCAGGTTCGCGACCGTATCGATGATGGACGCCACGGGGCAACAGCGTAGCCAGGTTGCCGATCCGGGTTTACCACCGCGTTGACATGCACGACCATGCATGTAATCTGAACACCATAATGAAAACGATTTCCAGTACGGCTGGCGCCGCCGGGGTCGAGGACCACCTGCACCACTGCCCGCCCGCCCAACTTCCCCCGCGCGAGGTGCTCGACACCGCAGGTGACCTGCTGCGGGCCCTGGCCGCGCCGGTCCGCATCGCCATCGTGCTCCAACTGCACGAGGCGTCGTGTTGCGTCCACGAACTCGTCGACGCGCTCGCCGTGCCGCAGCCCCTGGTGAGCCAGCATCTGCGCATTCTGAAGGCGGCAGGCGTGGTGGCCGGGGAACGCGCGGGCCGAGAGGTGTACTACCGCCTCGTCGACCACCACCTCTGCGAGATCGTGCTGGCCGCAGTGGCCCACGCCGGCGAGTACACCAAGGATGGCCCCCGGTGAGCGGTACCGCTCCTGCCGTTCGATCGACCCGGCAGCGGGCGGCCATCTCCGCGCTGCTGGAGAAGCGCGACGAGTTCCGGTCGGCCCAGGAACTGCACGACGAACTGCGCCGCCGCGGCGATGGCATAGGCCTAACGACGGTGTATCGCACGCTGCAGTCGATGGCCGCCGCAGGACTGCTCGACACACTGCGCACCGACACCGGCGAGTCGCTATACCGGCGCTGCTCTGACCACCATCACCACCACCTGGTGTGCCGTACGTGCGGAACGACGGTCGAGGTGCAGGGCGGTCAGGTCGAGAAGTGGACCGCCGAGATCGCCACCTCGCACGGCTTCTCCGACGTCAGCCACACCATCGAGATCTTCGGTCTGTGCGCGGAATGCACCAAGGCGGAGACGTCAGGCGATTAGCGCCGCGCGGACGTCGGCGCCGGTGGACAACACCATGAGGATCAACGTGCGCAACGCGTCGTCGGTCAGCCCTGCCGCTGGAAAGTTGTAGCGCAGCAGCACATCGGCCACCTTCTTGGCGGTGGACCGGCGTGCCGTGGACTTGGCGGACGAGCCGTTGGCGGAGGTATCGACCAGCTTCGGGACGAGTGTCACCGTGCCAAGCATCGTCTTGGTGGCGTGATCGCTGACCAGTTCACGTGTCTTGTTCGTCAGCGGCAGATCCCACGCCAGCGGCTGGGTGAGCGACACCATCTCAAGGCCCTCGGCGATCGTCACGACCCGCAGCGAGGCCACGATGCCGTCCACGGTCACCGTCAGCGCGCCGTCGGATTCCTCGACGACGGTCATCACCTCGTCGAGTGCCGACGTCAACTGCTGCAGGAGGGTCGGCATTACTCGGCCCTGCCGAAGCGTCGATTGCGGTTCACGTACTCCATGCACGCCTCCCAGAGGTCGCGGCGATCATAGTCGGGCCACAGCTTTTCCTGGAAGACGAACTCGGCGTACGCGGCCTGCCACAGAAGGAAGTTGCTCGCCCGCCGCTCCCCCGACGTCCGGATGAACAGGTCGACGTCCGGGATGTCGGCCCGGTGCAGGTGCTTGGCGAAGGCGGCCTCCGAGATCCGGCCAGGGCTGACCCTTCCGTCCACGGCTTCCTGCGCGAGTTCCCTTGCCGCCTCGACGATCTCGGTGCGGCCGCCGTAGTTCACGCAGTAGTTGATCGTGATGACGTCGTTGCCCACCGTCATCTGTTCGGCGATGTCGAACTCCTTGATCACGCTGCGCCACATCCGCGGTCGGGAGCCGACCCAGCGCATCCGCACACCCATCGCGTTGAGGTTCTCCCTGCGGCGTCGCACCACCTCGCGGTTGAACCCCATCAGGAAGCGCACCTCCTCGGCGCTGCGCTTCCAGTTCTCCGTCGAGAAGGCGTACACGGTGAGGTGCTTGATGCCGATTTCGATGGCGCCGCAGGTGATGTCGATGAGCACGGCCTCGCCCATCTTGTGCCCCTCGGTGCGGCCGAGCCCGCGCTGAGTGGCCCACCGACCGTTGCCGTCCATCACGACCGCGACGTGGTTGGGTACCTGGCCCGCGGGGATCAGCGGTGCCGATTCCTTCGACGTGTGCTGCGGAGGGCGCGAGAAGGGACCGTTGGTCTTGGGCGGGAGCTCGGGGAAGATCACCGGCCAGGTGGACTTGTCCGGGAACGTCGGATAGTCGTCAGGCGCCGGGGGCAGCTGTGGGTAGGTAGCTGCCGTTTTCCTGCCCCGGATCGTAGCCATGGGCAATATCCTGCCCGAACAGGGCCGCCCGTCGGTCAGCGACCGTGGTATCGATCCGATAGACCCGTTCGACCAGCGGCAACGTCCGCATCTGCCGTTCGAGGTGCCACTGCAGGTGCGCAGCCACCAGCCCGCTGGCCTGGCTGCGGTGGGATGGCGAGGACGCCTCGGCCGCCTCCCAGTCGCCGTCGTGCAGCGCGGCCATCAGGTCCATCACGCCCTGCGGCGGCGTGACCGACCCCGACGGGCGGCAGTGCACGCACACGCTGCCGCCTGCGGCGACGTGGAACGCGCGGTGCGGGCCTGGCGCCGCGCAGCGGGCGCATTCGATGAGCGCCGGCGCCCATCCGGCGATGCCCATGGCTCGCAGCAGGTAGGCGTCCAGCACCAACTCCCGTGGCCGATTGCCGTCGGCCACCGCTCGCAGCGCAGCGACGGTCAGCCGGTGCAAATCGGGCACCGGGGCGTGCTCCTCGCCTGCCAGCCGCTCGGCGGTCTCCAGCACGGCGCATCCGCAGGTGTAGCGGCCGTAGTCACTGACGATGTCGCTGGCGAACGCGTCGATGGCCTGCACCTGGGTCACGATGTCGAGGTTCCGACCGGGGTGCAGCTGCACGTCGATGTGCGCGAACGGCTCCAGCCGGGCACCGAACTTGCTGCGGGTGCGGCGAACTCCCTTGGCCACGGCACGGACCAGACCGTGCTCGCGGGTGAGCAGGGTCACGATCCGGTCGGCCTCGCCGAGCTTGTGCTGGCGCAGCACCACCGCCCGATCCCGGTACAACCGCATTGCCACAGTCTCCCATTGCGGGGCGACAACGTCGGTGAGGCTTACCGGTGTCCCGGACCGATATCCTCGGTGCCAACATGGCTGAGTTTTCCCCCACCACCCCGCCCAAGCCCCGCTCCGACCGGTTCCCCACCCTGACCCAACAGCTGTACCAACTCGCCAGCAGCAGAGTCACATCCGAAGAACTGGTCCAACGGTCGCTGCGCAGCATCACCGCCAGCCAATCCACGCTGAACGCGTTCCGGGTGGTCATGACCGACCAGGCCCTTGCCGACGCCCGGGAAGCGGATCGCAAGCGGGCTGCAGGGCAATACCTTCCGTTGCTCGGCATCCCGATCGCCGTGAAGGACGACGTGGACGTCGCGGGGACGCCGACCAGATTCGGCACGTCGGGCCCCGTGCCGGACGCCACCGCCGACGCCGAGGTGGTGCGCCGGTTGCGTGCCGCGGGGGCGATCATCGTGGGCAAGACGAACACCTGCGAACTCGGCCAATGGCCGTTCACCAGCGGGCCTGCCTTCGGGCACACGCGCAACCCGTGGTCGCGCGACCACACGCCGGGCGGGTCGTCGGGCGGCAGCGCCGCAGCGGTGGCTGCGGGTCTGGTCACCGCGGCGATCGGCTCCGACGGCGCGGGCAGCGTCCGCATCCCGGCGGCCTGGACGCACCTCGTCGGCATCAAACCGCAGCGCGGCCGCATCTCGACGTGGCCGCTGCCGGAGGCGTTCAACGGCATCACCGTCAACGGCGTGCTGGCCCGTACCGTCGCCGACGCGGCGCTGGTGCTCGACGCCGCGTCGGGCAACGTCGACGGGGATCTGCACAAACCACCACCGGTGCGGGTGGCGGAGTACCTGGGCAAGGCCCCGGGTCCGCTCACCGTGGCGATGTCGACGAAGTTCCCGTTCAACGGCTTCAAGGCCAAGCTGCATCCCGAGATCCGGGCGGCCATGGAGGTGATCGCGGGCCAACTCGTGGACCTCGGCCACACCGTCCGGCCCGCCGACCCCGACTACGGAGTGCAGATGTCGTGGAACTTCCTGTCCCGGTCCACCTCGGGGCTGCTGGACTGGGCGGATCGCCTCGGTCCCACCGTCGCGCTGGAAGAGCGCACCAAGAGCAACATGTTCGTCGGCCGGCTGCTCTCGGAGCAGGCGCTGCGCAAGGCCAGAGCCCAGGAGGCGGCCACCCAACGCCGCATCGGATGGATCTTCAACCTGGCCGACGTCGTGCTGGCCCCGACCACGGCACTTCCGCCGCCCGGCATCCACGACTTCGACCGGCGGGGTGGCATGTCCACCGATCGCGCGATGATTCGCGCGTGCCCGGTGACCTGGCCATGGAATCTGCTGGGCTGGCCCTCGATCAACGTCCCGGCGGGGTTCACCTCCGACGGGCTGCCGATCGGCGTGCAACTGATGGGGCCCGCCGACAGCGAGCCGTTGCTCGTCTCGCTGGCCGCCGAACTCGAGGCGTTGGGCAACTGGTCGAATGCGCAGCCCGACGCGTGGTGGGACCAGCCCGGCCCCGAGTAGCCGCTGTTTGCATGTCGCGCCGCGGCGCACTCGCGTAATGTCCACCACCGTGAAGATCAGCGATGCCGCACGGTCATGCGCGCGGGCACTGCCCGTACTCGCGGTGGTCGGCGGCGCCGTCATCGCGATGCCGTCAGCCCATGCCGACAACAAGCGGCTCAACGACGGCGTAGTCGCCAACGTCTACACCATTCAGCATCAGCATGGCTGCACCAACAACGTGGTGATCAACCCGCAGTTGCGGTTGGCCGCGGAGTGGCAGGCCAACGACGTGCTCAACAACCGCGCGCTCGACGGTGACATCGGCTCCGACGGCACGAGTGTCCAGGACCGCGCCAACAACGCGGGATACAAGGGCATCGCCTCCGAGACGGTGGCGATCAACCCGGCGCTGGCGATCAACGGCGTCGAGATCATGAACCAGTGGTACTACCGGCCCGACTACATGGCGATCATGTCCAACTGCGCCAACATCCAGATGGGCGTGTGGTCGGTCAACAGCCTGGACCGCTCGGTCGTCGTCGCGGTGTACGGCCAGCCCAGCTGACTCAGAAGCCCAGCCGGCCAAGCTGTTTGGGGTCGCGCTGCCAGTTCTTCGCGATCTTGACGCGCAGCTCGAGGTACACCTTGGTGCCGAGCAGCTTCTCGATCTGAGTGCGCGCGGCAGTGCCGACCTCTCGTAGCCGGGCGCCGCCCTTGCCGATCACGATGCCCTTCTGACTGTCCCGTTCGACGTACAGGATCGCGCGGACGTCGATGAGTTCACCTTGTTCTTCCGTGCGGCCCTCGCGCTCGCTGATCTCATCGATGACGACGGCAAGTGAGTGCGGAAGCTCGTCGTGCACGCCTTCGAGCGCAGCCTCCCGGATCAGCTCGGCCATCAGCACTTCTTCGGGCTCGTCGGTGAGCTCACCGTCGGGGTAGAACGCCGGTCCCGGTTCCAGTTGTGCGACCAGCACGTCGATGAGCACGTCGACCTGCTCGCCCGTGGTGGCCGAGACAGGCACGATTTCGACCGTGCCACCGGTGAGTTCGCTGACGGCGAGCAGTTGGGCGGCGACCTTCTCCTTGGACACCTTGTCGGTCTTGGTCACGATCACGATCAACGTGGTTCTCGGCGCGACGGCGCGGATCTGGTCATAGATCCACCGGTCTCCCGGTCCGATCGTCTCGTCGGCGGGGATGCACAGGCCGATGACGTCGACCTCGGAGTAGGTGCCCTTCACCAGCTCGTTCAGCCGCTGACCCAGAAGCGTGCGCGGCCGGTGCAGACCTGGGGTGTCGACGAGAACGATCTGGAAGTCCTCGCGGTGCACGATGCCGCGGATGGTGTGGCGGGTGGTCTGCGGGCGGTTGGACGTGATCGCCACCTTGGTGCCCACCAGCGCGTTGGTCAGGGTCGACTTGCCGGTGTTGGGTCGCCCGACGAAACACACGAAGCCGGAACGGAACTCGCTCATGTGGGGCTCCCCGCACGATCCGTGACGATGACGACGGCGTCGGCCGACAACTCGTGTACAGCAGCAACGCCTGCGTCGTCGGCCGAGCCGCCGACAAGTACCGCTGCCTCCAGCCCGGACGCCCCGCTCGACACCGCGGCGGCGACGGCGGCCTGAAGTGCGGTCAGCGACAACGCGTTCAGCGTGACGGGCGCGCCGGCGTAGGTCCGGCCGTCGGCGTCGCGCACCGCTGCCCCGTTACCCGCCTCCACGCGCGCCATCGCACCACGCGCGAGCACCACCAGCTTGGCGTCCTCGGCATCAAGGTCGTTCGGGCTCATGCCCTTTCCTCCTCCGGCTCGGTCGGTTGGACGAGCACGGTGCCGATGCGCACCCGGCCCCGGTGGTCCTGGCCGCCCTCGGCACGCAGCCGCAGCGAGTCCCAGGTCACCTCGGCGCCCGGCAACGGCACCCGGCCCAGCTCGTGGGCGAGCAGCCCGCCGACGGTGTCCACGTCGAGGTCCTCGTCGACCTCGAGGTCATACAGTTCGGCGAGGTCCTCCAGCGGCAGCCGGGCAGACACGCGGTAGTTGCGGTCACCCAGTTCCTCGACGGGGGCGACCTCGTCGGTGTCGTACTCGTCGGCGATCTCGCCGACGATCTCCTCCAACACGTCCTCGATGGTGACCAGGCCGGCGATCGCGCCGTATTCGTCGACCAGCAGCGCCATGTGGTTTCGGTCGCGTTGCATCTCGCGCAGCAGCGCGTCGAGCGGCTTGGAGTCGGGCACGAACACCGCGGGGCGCATCACCTCGGTGGCCTTGGTGTCACGGCCACCGTTGGTCGAGTAGTACGTCTGCTGAACGAGATCCTTGAGATAGACGACGCCGACGACGTCGTCGACGTTCTCGCCGATCACCGGTATGCGGGAGTGCCCGCTGCGCACGGCCAGCGACGTGGCCTGGCCCGCGGTCTTGTCGGACTCGATCCACACCATCTCGGTGCGGGGCACCATGACCTCGCGTGCTGGGGTGTCGCCGAGCTCGAAGACCGACTGGATCATCCGTCGCTCGTCGTCGGCCACCACGCCACGTTGCTGCGCGAGGTCGACCACCTCGCGCAGTTCGATTTCGGAGGCGAACGGGCCGTTGCGGAAGCCGCGGCCCGGCGTGAGCGCGTTGCCCATCAACACCAGCAGGCGGCTCAGGGGTGTGAGTAGTAGCGAGATCGCTTGCAGCGGAAGGGCGGCGATCAGCGCGATGGAGTAGGCGTGCTGGCGGCCGAGGGTGCGCGGGCCGACCCCGATGGCCACGAAGCTGACCACCACCATGATGCCAGCGGCGGCCAACAAGCCCCACGTCATCCCGAGGCCTTCGTACAGGTAGGCCACCAGCATCACGGTTGCCGCCGTCTCGCACGTGATGCGCAGCAGGACAACGAGATTGATGTAGCGCGGCCGGTCGGCGATGATGCGGGCCAGCCGAGCCGCGCCTGGGCGATCGTCGCGCACCAACTCGTCGACCCTGGCGATGGAGACGGTGCTGACGGCGGCGTCGATTGCGGCGAACAGACCACCGAGCCCGATGAGCGCGAGAGCGCCTATGAGTGAAGCGATTCCGGTCACGGGTGGTCGAAGAATCGGGATTCGTCGAGCAGACGCCGGTCCCGTTCGGTCTGGCGCTCCTGGTGGTATGCCGCAACCTGATCGGCCACCCACTGTTCGAGCAGCTGGCCTTGCAGGGCGAACATCTCCTTCTCCTCGTCCGGCTCGGCGTGGTCGTAGCCGAGCAGGTGCAGCACGCCGTGCACGGTCAGCAACGCAAGCTCGTGACCGAGCGAATGTCCTGCCTTCTCAGCCTGTTTGGCCGCGAACTCCGGACACAGCACGATGTCGCCGAGCATCGCCGGACCCGGATCGGGCGCGTCGGGACGGCCACCCGGTTCGAGCTCGTCCATCGGGAAGCTCATCACGTCGGTGGGTCCAGGGAGATCCATCCATCGCATGTGCAGGTCGGCCATGGCCGAGGTGTCGAGCAGCACCATCGACAGTTCGGCGGCCGGGTTCACGTCCATCTTCTCGATGACGAACTTCGCGACGCTGATGAGTTCGGTCTCTGAGACGTCGACGCCCGACTCGTTGGATACCTCGATGCTCATGCGACGGTCACCGCGCACGTGAGGAGCAAGATATTCACCGTCGGGGCCGGCCGGGGCCGGCCCGGCGCTGGGAGCGGTTCAGCGACACAGGCTCCTCGGCTCTGGCGTAGGCGTCGACGATCTCGGACACCAGGCGGTGGCGTACGACGTCGGAGCTGGTGAGCTCGGAGACGTAGATGTCGTCGATGCCGTCGAGGACCTCGACTGCCGCCTTCAGGCCCGACCTGGCGCCCCCGTGCAGGTCGACCTGCGTGACGTCACCGGTGACGACGATCTTCGACCCAAATCCCAAGCGGGTCAGGAACATCTTCATCTGCTCGGCGGTGGTGTTCTGTGCCTCGTCGAGGATGATGAAGGCATCATTCAAACTTCTACCCCGCATGTACCCCAGCGGCGCGACCTCGATGACCCCGGCGCTCATCAGCTTCGGGATCAGCTC
>Ga0137412_10004168_pt1 | contig 11563 bp, 10 predicted proteins | sample CZODoug2_1_16fun_FD_122160 | JGI IMG/M metagenome (GOLD analysis project Ga0137412, IMG submission 122160) | Vadose zone soil fungal communities from Angelo Coast Range Reserve, California, USA - CZODoug2_1_16fungal (Hybrid Assembly) | ecosystem: Environmental > Terrestrial > Soil > Vadose zone...
CTCGGTGCGCACGGACGGCGACGACCTGCGGGTCGAGGTCCGCACCGGGGCGGCCGAGGCACCGTCTGCACCGGGCGCCGTGCCCGGCGAGGACGCCGAGCACTCTGCCCGCATCTCCCTGCGGCTGCCCGAGGCGTTGAAGACGCACATCGAGCAGGCCGCCCGCGCCGAGTCGATCTCGGTGAACACCTGGTTCCTACGCGCCGCGGGACGCGCCCTGGCCGGCCCCGAGAGCTACGTCCGGAACGTCACCGGCGGGCGCATCACCGGCTGGGTCAACGGCTAAAGCGCTCACCATCAATCCTGTTCAAGGAGTCCCTATGGCACTGCCCCGTACCAGCTTCCCGCTGACCGGTCCGATCGACGCCGTGGTGCGTCTGGGTCGCGGCAGCCTCACCGTGCACACCCGCGAGGACCTCACCGAGGCGATCGTGCAACTCGACCCACGCGGGGGCGACGGCGATGTCCTGGACCACTTCACCGTCGAGCTGCAGGGCCACACGCTCTGCGTGCTCGGCCCGCGCCAGGGCGGCGTGCCGGACCTGTTCGGAGGCCGGCGCAAGGGCAGCGTCGACGTGGTGGTCGAGGTGCCCAGTGGCACCGCGCTGAAGCTGTCCACCATGGACGCCGATGTCACCGTCACCGGACGGTGCGGCCGCGCCGATGTGGCCACCGGTAGCGCCGGCATCACCCTGGACACCGTCGACGGTGATCTGCGATTGCGCTACGGCAGCGGGGAGAGCAGCGTCGAGGCGGTGCACGGCTCGGTACAGGTCAAGGCCGGCTCCGGCAGCGCCCGGTTCGGCGAGGTCACCGGCGGTCTGCACTGCGGGTTCGGCAGCGGGTCACTGGATGCCACCGTGGTGCGCGGTGACCTGCGGTCTCGGTCCGGCTCGGGACACGTCTCGGTCGGCGCGGTGCACGGCGACGTGGACGTGGCCACCGGATCCGGCGGCTTCACCCTTGGCGTGCCGACCGGCGTGGCTGCGCGATTGGACGTGACCACCGGCTCGGGGCAGTTGCACTCCGACCTGCCGGTCGAACAGAACGCCTCGCCGGGCGCCCGGCCGATCACCATTCGCGCGCGCACCGGCAGCGGTGACGTGCGGCTGACCCGCGCGGCCTGACTCGCCGTCAGTTCTCAGCGGCGGCGGAGAACCGGGCCGCCTCGGCGGCATCCGCGCGCAGCGCCCGGCGAGCCCGGTCGCGGATCATGCTCATCCCGGTGACGGTAACCGCGACCGGCACCCCGGCGGACAACAACGCCTGCACGCCCACCGACGCGTGGTGCTGATGAGCCAACGCGAGGGCCAGGAACGGCCCGGCGTCGTACAGGCCGTGCAGCAGGATGGCGGGTAGCAGACCCTCGATCAGCCCAGCGCCCTTACCGTCGAACCGCTTGCGCACCAGCGCATAACCACTGAGCCCGGCCCAGATCGCGTGGTTGGGCACGGCCAGCACGGCGCGGGTCAGGAACGTCATCACGTACGCGCCGGAGGTCGGGGCCGCGGCCAGGTACAGCACGTTCTCCACCACCGCGAAACCCAGTCCGATCCAGCCCGCGTAGACGATGCCGTCGAACCGTTCGTCGAACTCCGGGTTCCACCGGAACGAGCGCAGCGCCAGCGCCTTGCCGGTCTCCTCCACGGCCCCGGCCACGACGAACGCCGCGAACACCGCACCGGCCACACTCAACGTCGAGGGCGCGGCCACTGACAGCACGCCCTCCACCACCACGATCGGCGCGGTGGCCAGCACGCCGGCCAACGCCGCCCGGCCGAGCACGCCCGGCGACTCCGGGCGCACCCGATCCTTGCGCCGCAGATAGGCCATCCAGGCGAAGGCCGGCAGCACCCCGAGCAACGCGGCCGGGCGGGAGGCCAGGGTGGCCACCAAGACAACTGCCACGACGGCCAGCACCAACACTGCCACGGTGCGGCGCACCCCCGGCCCGGCCAACGCCGCGGGCAGGTGCTCCCGGCCCGGATAGCGGCCGTAGTGCTCAACCGCCCGATCCGACCCGCGGGTGCGTTCGCCGCGTCGGGCGTAGGCCCGCCAGGGCGAGTCGACCGGCGCCGCACAGTCGATCAGCCGGAACGGCTCCCCGGCCAGGTCGACCCCCGCGCGGTCATCCAGGAAGCGATCGAACTTCTCGTGCAACTCGGACGCGTGGCCGAACCAGTGCTGCTGGAACTCCGCCTCGTCGGCCCCGGTGAGCACCACGGCGACCCGGGGCAGCGCCTCGTCCTCGTCGGCCGGGTACAGGCCGGAGTAGGTCGCCGGCTGATCGGCGTCACGGGTCCATCGACGGAGCAGCACCAGATCCGCGCCGACCACCACCCGCGCCTCGCGGCGCAGCCCGCTGTAGACATGCACCGCCACCGGACGTCGACCCCCAGCCCTCCTCGCGCCTGCGCCCATTCTGGACCCGACTCCCCCGGGGCCGCCGGCGAGCACACCCGGTCGAGAGTGGGAGAGTTCGCTCGTGAGCACCACATCCGAGCGGGCGTTGCAGGTGCTGCTGATCGAGGACGATCCCGGCGATGCCCTGTTGGTCCGCGAGATGCTCGAGGAAGCGGGCTCGGGCATCGAGCTCATTTGGGTGCAGACGATCGCCGAGGCCAAGCCGCAGTTGACCCCGGACATCCGGTGCGTGTTGCTGGACCTGCAGTTGCCCGACGCCGCGGAGTTCTCCGGGCTGGACGCAGTGCTGGCCGCCGCACCCCGGACCGCCGTGATCGTATTGACCGGGTTCACCGATCAGGCCCGCGGCGTGGACGCGGTCGCGCACGGCGCGCAGGATTATCTGACGAAGGCTCAGCTGGAGCCGGACCTGTTGGCCCGCACCATCCGCTATGCCCTGCAACGGCGCACCACCGAGGACACCGCGCGGGAGCTGGCCGACTCCCGCGCCAGGGCCAGGGAGAACGCTCGGCTGGAGCGCGGCCTGCTACCGGTGGCCATCACCCACGACGACTCGGTGCAGCTGGTGCTGCGTTACCGACCGGGCCGGGATCGGGCGCTGCTCGGCGGGGACTTCTATGACGTGGTGCAGTGCCCGGACGGCACTGTCTACGCGATGATCGGCGATGTCAGCGGGCACGGGCCGGACGAGGCGGCGCTGGGGGTGTGCCTGCGGGTGGCCTGGCGCACGCTGGTGTTGGCCGGCACCGAGGAGAAATCGATCCTGCCGCTGGTCGCCCAGGTGCTCGAGTACGAGCGGGCCGAGGACTACATCTTCGCCAGCGTGTGCATGGTGCGGGTGGCCGCCGATCACCGCAGCGCCCGGGTGTACCTGGCCGGTCACCCGCCGCCCCTGGTCCTGGACGGGGCGCCGATCCGGCAGCGCGCCGGGGTGCCGCTGGGCGTGCTCGACGACTACGTGTGGGACGCCGAGGAGATCCCGTTGGCCCCGGATTGGCACCTGGTGCTGATGACCGACGGCATCTTCGAGGGCACCGCCGCGCCCACCACCGCCGAGCGGCTGGGCATGGAAGGGCTGATCGAACTGCTGCACGCCCAGCGCGCCGCGACCCCGGATGCGGCCGAGTGGACCGACGCCCTGATCGCGCAGGTCGTCGAGCTCAACGGTGGCCCGCTGGCCGACGACCTGGCGTTGCTGGTGCTCTGCGGCGGGCGGACGGAGCAGGCCGGGTGAGGAACCGGTTCGGCACGCTGCGGGGCCGGCTGCGGTTAGTGCTTTCCGTGGCCGCGATATTGGTGCTCATCGGCGGGATCGCCACCTTGAGCGCCCTACACGCCCTGGACCAGGACACCCGCACCCTCACCGATCGCTTCTCGCCTGCCCGGGCCGTGGCCGGAGACCTGACCAGCGCCTGGCTGGACCAGGAAACCGGGGTTCGCGGTTACGTGCTGACCCGGGATCAGACGCTGCTCAGGCCCTACACCGACGGCGAGCAGGCGGTCCTCACCGCGGACGCGGAACTGCGCCGTCTGCTGCCCACGCCGGCCATCGCCAGCACGTTGGACGCGGTGGCCGCAGCCGGGAGGGCCTGGCACACCGACTTCGCCGACCCGGCCGTCACCACGGTGCGCTCGCTGCCGAAGAACCAGCCGCTGACGCTCGACCAGAAGGTCGCCAAGGCGCGCTTCGACGCGGTGCGCACGGCGCTGACCGGGCTGACCGACGAGATCGCCGCGGAGCGGGTCGTCGCCCGGCACAACGTGAAGACCGGGCTGACCCGCACTCGGGAGCTGACCCTGAGCGCCTTCGGGCTGATCATCGTGGCCGGGGTGGCGGTGTGGTTCGCCCTGCGCCGGTTCGTGCTGCGCCCCGTCGATCAGCTGGCCGTGGAGACCCGCACGGTCGCCGACGGCGAGTTCGATCACCGGGTCGAGGTGGCCGGGGCCAGCGAGCTGCAGGCGCTCGCCACGGACGTGGAGACCATGCGGGTGCGCATCGTGACCGCGCTGGCCGCCTCCCGGGTGGCCGAGCAGGAGGTGCGGGAGCAGGCGCTCGAGCTGGAGCAGCAGGCCGAGGATCTGCGTCGTTCCAACGACGAGCTCGAGCAGTTCGCTTACGTCGCCTCGCACGACCTGCAGGAACCGCTGCGCAAGGTGGCCAGCTTCTGTCAGATGTTGCAGCGCCGTTACAGCGGGCAGCTCGACGAGAAAGCCGACCAGTACATCGAGTTCGCGGTGGACGGCGCCAAGCGCATGCAGCAGTTGATCAACGACCTGCTGTTGTTCTCCCGGGTGGGCCGGACCTCGGAAGGCATGACCACCGTGGACACCGCGGCAGCGGCCGGCCACGCGGTCAGCGCCCTGGCCGCCGCCCGCAAACAGGCCCGGGCGCAAGTAGACATCGGGGACCTGCCGGAGCTCACCGGCGACAAGACGCTGCTCACCCAGCTGTTCCAGAACCTGATCGGCAACGCCATCAAGTTCCGTGCGCCGGGTCGGGCACCGCGGGTGGAGCTACGCGCGGTGCGCGAGGACGAGTTCTGGCACTTCACCTGCGCGGACAACGGGATCGGCATCGACCCGGAGTACGCCGAACGGGTCTTCGTGATCTTCCAGCGGTTGCACCCGAAGGATCAGTTCACCGGAACCGGCATCGGCCTCTCGCTGTGCAAGAAGATCGTGGAGTACCACGGCGGCCGGATCTGGTTGGCGACCGACCGGCCGGCGGACGCGGTGGGCACCGTGATGCACTGGACCCTGCCGGTCTGAGCAACAGCCGGCAGCGATAACGGAGGCCCAGCGGCATGATTGCGCGACTGATCGAGGTGCTGCTGGTCGAGGACGATCCCGGCGACGTGCTGATGACTCAGGAGGCCTTCGCCGAGCACAAGGTGAAGAACAACCTCTCGGTGGTCACCGACGGCGTGGAGGCCTTGGCTTATCTGCGGCGTGAGGGCAAGTATGCCGACGCGCACATCCCAGACCTGATCCTGCTCGACCTCAATCTGCCCCGTAAGGACGGCCGTGAGGTGCTCGCCGAGATCAAGGGTGACCCCGAACTGTCGCTGATCCCGGTGGTGGTGCTGACCACCTCCGGCGCGCGCGACGACGTGATCGCCAGCTACCGGCTGCACGCCAACGCCTACGTCACCAAGCCGGTGGACTTCGACCAATTCATCCACGTGGTGCGCCAGATCGACGACTTCTTCATCGGCGTGGTGAAGCTCCCCCGCACCTGATTCGGCTATGTGGGTGAGGTTTCCGACACAGGGTCCGTTCCCGTCGTAGCGTGTCGGCATGCGGACCGCGACGGTGGGGGCCGCGGTGTTGGCCGCGGCTTTGGGATTGGCAACCGCAGGGGTGGCGGTAGCCGCACCGGACGTGCGCGGCGAGGCGCCGCCGCCGTCGACGGCGCAGGCCCACCCCACGCTGTACCCGATGCCGGCGCCGCCGGTGCAACCGCAGCCCTGTCCCCCGCCGCCGATCAAGCACCACCACCACGGCGGGCACCCGGCGCCGCGACCCAAGCCCGCAGTGCGGGCGGGCGACCTGCCGCACGTGCTGCCGGTGGGGCCGCGCCACGTCTCCCTGGACGTCATCAAGGGCAAGGGCATGTGGTGGACCACCTGGCAACAGTCGAAGGTGGACGTCAACGACGTGGTCGCCCGGGCCAAACAAGCCGGGCTGACCCAGATCTGGGTGCGCACCGGTGGGGCCCGACAGGGCTGGTACGGCGAGGACCTGCTGCGTCGACTGCTGCCCGTCGCGCACGCCGCGCACCTGGCCGTGGTGGCCTGGGACTTCCCCTTCTTCTCCGACCCGATGGCCGATGTGGCCCGCGCCCGCGCGGCGATCGAGGGCCGGTTCGGTGGGGAGAAGATCGACGCGTTCAGCCCGGACATCGAGACCATCAACGAGGGCACGTTCAACACCCAACACCGGGTGAAGGTGTACCTGTCCCGGGTGCGGGCCATCGCCGGCGACCTGCCGGTGGTGGCCACCGTCATGCGGCCCAGCCCGGGTCAGCTGTCGACCTACACGTACCGGGTGCAGACCAAGTACGTCGATGCCTTCGCGCCGATGGTCTATTGGTCCTGCCACGAGCCGGGCCAACTCGCCGCCGATTCGATCAAGGTGCTGGAGAAGTTGCGCCCGGTGCACGTGATCGGCCAGGCCTATGACATGGGTCCGGAAGGCGGTCGGCGCGGGCTGCCCAGCGGCAAGGAGATCTGGCGGTTCCTGGACGCGAGCAAGCGCGCCGGGGCGCTCGGCGCGAGCCTGTACGACGCCGAATCCGCGAACGACACGCACTGGAAGACGCTCGGCGCCTACCCCTGGTGACCCTGTGTCAGACAGAGCCGGACGTCAGCCGTCCAGCAGGGCCAGCGCGTCGACTCGGTTCAGCCCGGTGGCCCGCAGCAGGTCGTAGGCCACCGCGCGCAGTTCGGCGATCACCACCACCGCGGTCTCCGGCGTCTGCGGACCCATCAAGCCGCGCGCCGTGGCGAAGGCGTCGACCAGCAGGCGCCGAGCGATCAGCGGGTCGGTGCCGCTGCCGAGTTCCTCACCCAGGCAACGGGTGGCCTCGGCCAGCCCGGCGATCGCCTCGGCCAACCCGTCCGGGCTGAGGTGCCGGCGACGCAGCAGCACACCGGCCCGGCGGGCCAGCACCCGCGAGTTGCGCACCGCGTAGTCCAGTTGCGGGGCCGCTGCGGCGTAGCTACCGAACCGGTCGCGGGCTCGCCACCGGACCGGCGCCACCCGGGCGATCTCCTCGCTGGTGGCCACCGCGTTGGTCATCGCGGCCACCTTGGCGTTCAGGCCCGCAGCGCGGTGAGCGCGGCCATCGGCGTCGTAGTCCGCAGCCCGCAGGGCGGCCGCCACCGCGTCCAGCCCGTCGGCCATCCCTGTGGTGACCGGCAGCGTGGTCCGCCGGGCCAGGGTCAACGGGTTCAACGGCAGCAGCAACAGGCCGACGGCAATGCCCACCACTCCGCCGATCAGCGCGTTCACGCAGCGGTCCAGGCCGGCCACGCCCTGATTGGTCGGCACCAGCACCGCGACCAGCACGCTGGACGTGGCGGCCTGCAGCACCATCAACTGCCCGCCATCCAGCACCACGGCCGCCGCCATGGCCAGCACCACGACCAGCATCAGCTGGCCGGTGCCGTTCCCGATGCCCCGGATCAGCAGGTCACCCGCGCCGACCCCCACCGATACCCCGATGACCAGTTCCACCGTGCGCCGCAGCCGCTGCCCGAGGGCCGAGCCGATGGACACCACGGCGGCGACCGGGGCGAAGAACGGCGGGCCGGTGCCCGCGCCGATGCGATTGGCCAGCCACCAGGCCAGGCCCGCGGCGATCGCGGCCTGGCCGATCACCGGGGCAGCCGCACGCAGTCGCATCAGCCGCGTCCGCAGGTCCGCGCGGGAGCGCGCGGCGACCTCATCGAGCAGGGCCTCGCCCCGCCGACGGATCTCCGCGGCGTCCCGGGGTACCCGGGGCAGCGGCCCGGTGACATCCCGGCGCTCCACCACGTGCCCGCCCTCCGTAGCCTGTGCGCGGCCATGATTCCGTGCCGTGGCACCGGGGAGGAAATCGGCATGCAGCAGGTTTTCGAGTTCGCCTTCGACGCCCGCTTCCGCGCCCCGCTGGCGTTGGTCGGCGTGCTGCCCCAAACGGCCCGGGTAACCGTGACCGCCGACGAGTTCGACGCCAGGTTCGGACCCTGGCGGCTGCGCACCCCGCGCTGGAACATCCTCGACGCCGAGGTGAGCGGCCCCTACCGGTGGTACCGCGCCGTGGGCACCCGACTGTCCTTCGCCGACCACGGCGCCACCTTCGGCAGTACCGCCCGGGCGGGACTGTGCGTGAGCTTCGTCGAACCGGTCTCCGCGCTGTTGCCCGGCGGTCTGCTCCGCCACCCCGGCCTGACCGTCACGGTCGCCGACCCCGCAGGATTGCGCGACGCCCTGTTCCCCCGCGGTTAGGCGTGCGCACCGCAGCCAGGTGGTCCGGCGACCGGTATGGTCGCGACACCACCGCTGCCGGACGGGGTGACCCTGCTTGAACCTGGATCTGTTGCCCGAGGCGTTGGTCGCCGGGGTCGCGCTCGCCGGCCTGTACGGCCTGCTGCCGATCGCGATCGTGCTCAGCTATCGGATCAGTCGGACCATCGCGTTCGTGCACGCGGGCATTGCCGCAATCGCTGCGCTCGGGTATTGGATGCTGGCCCTGCGCAGTTCCCTGATTCCCCCTCAGATCATTTACTGGTCCGATGGCTCGGGACTGGGCCACCGACCCGAGTTGAACCCGCGCGCGGCACTGTTGATCACCTGCGCCGCGGGCCTGGTTGCGGGCGGGCTCTACGGGTGGGTGGTGATGTCGCGGCGGGTGTCCGCGGCCTCCACGTTGACCCTGACCATCGTCTCGCTCGGCGTGATGATGGTCCTGCTGGGCACCTCGACGGTGCTCAACGTGCAGCCGGAGGTGGCCCCGCCGAGTCCGTTCGGTGACCACCGATTCCGCATCGGGAGCGTGAACCTGAGCGCCAACAAGGTGGCCACGCTGATCATCGTCATCGTGGTCTCGGCAGCCCTGGCCGTGTGGCTGTCCCGCACGCACACCGGGTTGTGCATCCGCGCGCTGGCCGACGACATCGAGGCCGGCGTGTGGTGCGGCATCAAGCTGCGCCTGGTCGGCACCGGGGTGTACGCGCTGTCCGGCACGCTCGCCGCACTGGCCGGTGTGCTGATCGCGGTCGACGCCGGCCCGAACCCCGACGACATGGTCGTCCTGTTCCTGCGCGGCCTGGTCCTGGCTGTGGTCGGCGGCATGCGCAGCCTGCCGCTGGCCTTCGGCGCCGCGCTCCTGCTGGGTGTGGTGCAGACCGCGTTGATCGTCGGCGTATTCGGCGAGGTCTCCGGGGCGTGGCAGGAGTTGGTGATCTCCGGTCTGTTGCTGGCCGCGGTGTTCGGGATGGCCCGGCTACGGCGGGAGAAGTTCTTCCTGCTCGAGCGGCAGGCCCTGTGAGGATCAGTTGGCCCTCGTTGCACCGCACCGAGCCGATCGCCACCGGCACCGCGCCGGTCCGCCGGGCCGCTCAGCACCCGGGCGTGATAGCGGTGACAGCCATCGCGTTGCTATGGGGCGCCTACGGGCAGGACTACCTGATCTACACGGTGAACGCGGGCATCGCGACCGCCCTGGCTGCCCTGGGTTTGACCGTGCTGGTGGGCTGGGGGCGGGAGGTGTCGCTGGCCACCGCCGGGGTGTTCGGCTCCGCGGTGTACATCTACGGCTATTTTTCTCGGCCGATCACCGGTAAGGGCTGGCCCTGGGTTCTGGTCGCCCTCTTGGTCATGCTGCTCGCGGCGGCGCTGATGGCGAGTATCGCCCTGATCAGCCGTCGCCTGCCCGGCATCTACTTGGTGATGCTCACCCTCGGCGCCCAGGTGCTCATCGAGCGCACCATCTTCACCTTCGGCAACTACAGCGGCGGCATCGGCGGCGCCGACGACCTGGGCCGGTCGATGGAGAACAAACGCCCGCAGTTCTTCGGCATCGGCATCAGTGACGACTTTCATGTGCTGGGTCACCGGATCAGTGCCGACGGCGCGTTCTACTACTTCTCTCTCGGCCTGCTTGCCGTCGCGCTGGTGCTGGTCACCCGCCTACGGCGCAGCCCCTACGGGCTCGCCTTCCTCTTGGTCGGCACCGACCGCCAGGCCGCGGCGGCCATCGGCATCCCCGCGATGCGCCTGCGCGCGGTGATCTTCGCCACCTGTGGGGCGCTGGTCGCCACCGGCGGCATCCTGGCCTGCTGGTTGTTCATCAACCCCCCGATCTTCCTGAACTACACGGCGCCGTATTCCCTGGTGTTGTTGGCCATTCCGGTGCTGGCCGGGTTGGATTCCATTACCTGGGTGATCCTCACCGCCGTGCTGTTCCAGGTGACCCCGGTGGCCCTGGAGCATTACCGGGTGGGCTCGTACATGATCGCGGGCATCGGTCTGCTGGCCGGCGCCGCGTTCGGTTCCCGCGGCATGGGTGGCCGCGCCCGCGACCTGACCCGCTTCCTGCTCTACGGTCCCCGCCGGGAGCGCACCAACCGCGGCCGGTTGCAGACCGGCACGCTGCGGCACAACGACGGTCTGTCCGTCGACGGCGCCACGCAGATCAGCGCGACCGATCGGGAGCGTGCCCTGGCGGTGCTCACTGCGTGGCTGCCGCAACGTCCACCCGGCGAGCTCGCGCTGAGCGCGCACGACGTGAAGGTGCACATCGGCGCGGTCCGCGCCCTGGACGGAGCGAGCATCGAGGTGCCCACCGGCCACATGGTCGGACTCATCGGGCCCAACGGCGCCGGCAAGACGACGCTGTTCGACGTGATCAGCGGATTGCGGATGCCCAACTCGGGTCGGATCACCCTGTTCGGCAGCGATGTGACAGGTCGTCAGCCCTGGGATCGCGCTGCGCTGGGCATGTCCCGCACATTCCAGTTCGCTCGGGTGGTGCCCGACCTGACGGTGGCGGACAACCTGGTGGCCGGTGCCTATCAGCGCATCCGACGCAACCCGCTGGGCTGGCTGGCCGGGTGGCCGTCCACCTGGGCGCGGTTGCGGGCCGCCGAGGAGGCCGCCTACGCGGCCGCGCAACTGCTCGACATCGACCGGTACTGGAACGAGCGCTGCAGCACGCTGGAGTTCTCCGCCCGACGTCGGGTCGAGATCGGACGCTGCCTGCTCTCCGGGCCGCGCCTGCTGCTCATGGACGAACCAGCGGCCGGGCTGGATCCGGCCTCGACCGTCGCCCTGTTCGGCCTCGTACGTAAGTTGCACGCCGAGCTGGGCCTCACCGTATTGCTGGTGGAGCACTACGTGAAGGCTGTGCTGTCCAACTGCGACTACGTGTACGTGCTGGCCGAGGGCCAGATCCTCGCAGCCGGTACCCCGGAGGAGATCGCCGCGAATCCCGCGGTGCAGTCCCGCTACCTGGGCACCCGCATGTTGGCCCGCGGTACCCCCGCGGCGGCTCCGGCCGCCATGCCCTGAGGAGACCCCGTACGAGCACCTGGTACCGGTCCCCGGCAAGTAGCGGCTGAGCTGCAGAACTACCCCGAGCGTGTAGTTGGGCAGG
>Ga0137412_10004169_pt1 | contig 11561 bp, 11 predicted proteins | sample CZODoug2_1_16fun_FD_122160 | JGI IMG/M metagenome (GOLD analysis project Ga0137412, IMG submission 122160) | Vadose zone soil fungal communities from Angelo Coast Range Reserve, California, USA - CZODoug2_1_16fungal (Hybrid Assembly) | ecosystem: Environmental > Terrestrial > Soil > Vadose zone...
ACCCGGCCATTGCTCTCGACCGGCGTCTCTGCCACCGCCTTGGCGCCGTCGAGCGCGCCGGTGACGCGCAGCGGCACGCGCTGCGAGGAGGTTTCCACAGTGCCGGCCGGCGTGACGTTGTTTTGCTTGGCAAGCGAATCGAACAGCGCCTGCGGCGTGATGCCAAGCGTCGCGAGTTTGGCGTGCGAGAACTCGACAAAAATGCGCTCGTCCTGGGTGCCGTAGAGATCGACTTTCGTCACGCCCGGCACTTTCAGCAGCCGCTGACGCATGCCTTCGGCGGCCTTCTTCAGCTGCACGTAGTCGGCGCCGTCGCCGGTCATCATGTAGAGAATGGAATCGACGTCGGAGAACTCGTCATTGACGACGGGGCCGAGCAGGCCCTGCGGCAACTGGCCCTGCACGTCGACCAGTTTCTTGCGCAAGAGATAGAACAGATACGGCACGTCCTTTGGCGGAGTCGAATCCTTGAAGGTGACCTGCATCGCCGTGAAGGCCGGCTTTGAGTAGGTCTGAACCTTCTCGAAGAACGGCAGCTCCTGCAGCTTCTTCTCGATGGGGTCGGCGACTTGCGTTTGCATTTCGGCGGCGGTGGCGCCGGGCCAGATCGCCGAAACGTTCACCACTTTCACGGTGAAGAACGGATCTTCGGCGCGGCCGAGCTTTTGATAGGAGAAGAAGCCGGCGACGCCGAGCGCGATCATCAAGAACAGCACCAGCGCCGGATGGCTCACCGCCCAGCCCGAGAGATTGAAGCGCTTCATCTCATGCTCCTTTGATCGACGCCTGGTATCTCTAAGTTGACGGTGAAATTCAGAACGACAGCGACGAGACGACACGCACCTTTTGGGCCGGATCGAGTTTTTGCACGCCGAGCGTAACCACCCTGGCGCCTTCGTCGACGCCGCCGGAAATAACTACGCAGTTGGTCTCGTAGGATTTCACCGCGACCGGCTTCAGCACGACGTCGCCGGAAGCATCGACCACATAGAGCGAGGGATCGCCGCCCTGGCTGTACAGCGCCGACAGCGGCAGTTTTGCGACCCGCTCGGTGACGCGATCGGCCAGCGTCAGCGTCGCGGTCATGCCCAGCGATACGCTGTCGCCGGCCTCTGGCAGCGAGAATTTGGCGAGATAGGTGCGCGTGGCGGGATCGGCCGACGGTGCGACCTCGCGCAGTTTTGCGGCGTATTTCTTGTCGGGCTCCGACCACAGCGTGACGGTGGCGACGCCGTCCTTGGCGCGGCCGACCAGCGTCTCCGGGATCGCGACCACCGCTTCCTTTTCGGCAAAGCGCGCGACGCGAATCGCGGTTTGCCCGGAGGCGACGACCTGGCCGGGCTCGACCAGCGTTGCGGTGACGACGCCTCGGGTATCGGCCACCAGGTTCGCGTAAGAGAGCGAATTTTTGGTCAGCTCGACCGAACGCTCGGCGCGATTGAGGCGAGCCCTCGCCTCATCGGCGGCGGCGCGCGCTGTGTCCATCTGCGCGTCCGTGGTCCAGCCTTTTGCGCGCAAATCCTTGGCGCGCTGTTCGGAGGCGGCGGCCTGCCCCAAAACGCCCGTGGCGGCGCGGAATTCGGCCTCGGCCTGCTCGGCCTGCAATTTCAGATCGACTTCGTCCAGGGTGGCGAGCGGCTGCCCGACTGCGACGGTCTGGCCGACTTCAACCAGCCGCTTTGCGATCTTGCCCGGGACCCGAAAACCCATGTCGGTTTCGATCCGGGGCTTGATGGTGCCGACAAAGCTGCGCTCCGGCGAGGAGGCCTCGTAATGCACGGTCGCAACCAGAACCGGGCGCCCGGGGGTCGCCTTCTCGGCCGCGATTTCGTTGCAGCCGGTCAGCGCGATCACCGCCAGCGCCAGCATCGCTCCAGTCAAGAGCCTGTAATAACTCGACAAAACGGAACGGACGAACATCGGACACTCCCTCGGCTGAACCTGGTGAGGCGTATCAAGTGTTCACTGACGATTGTCAATATTCGTCAGTGAACACTAGTTTGTGAACCTTTCGTGAGTTGGGGCTCCTCGCGGTGTCCATCACGGTCGTCCCTGCGAACAGGGGGCCGATACGCCGCGGCCCGCGGAAGGGGCAGGTAAGGAGACGGCTTCCGTAACAAAGGACTATCGGTGATTATGGGCCCCGGCGTTCGTGTTTGCAGGGGGCGACGGGACTTTTCACCGACCCGGCGGATCTTAAGAGCCGTCGCCGAGGAACGCCCTGACTTGCCGCAGAAACACCGGCCACGCCGGCTCGCTTTCCAGCAATACGTGATTGCGGCTCTCGAGCGGAACGAACTTCGCGCCCTTGATGCCGGAGGCCAGCTCCTGACCTTCGGTAAAGTTGATGCGCGCGTCGCCTCGCCCGTGCAGGACCAGCGTCGGGATGTTGACCTCCTTGAGGAGATGCCGAACGTCGATCTGGCCGAATATGTTTGAGAGCCGATACGCATTCCGGGGCGAGGTGGTGATCTTCTGGAGATCATTGAACCACTGGGTCTGCTCGGACGACGCGTCGGGAATGAACAGCGAAGTGAAGATCTGCCGGAACGCCGGGTTTTCCTGTCCCCACCCTTCGAGGATCAGCGTGGACATCGCCTTTCGCCGCGCCGTTTCCCCAGGATCATCGCGATGCGCCCAGCCTTTGGCGTAACCGCCGTAAAGCACGAGATGACTGACGCGCTCGGGATGCCTGACGGCGTAGGCAACCGAGATGGCGCAGCCCTGCGAGAGGCCGAGCAACGGAAAGCGCTGCAGGCCGGCGGCATCGACCACGGTTTCGAGGTCGCGCACAAAGGCATCGAACGAAATATCGAACACGTCCCAGTCGGACAAGCCGGTGCCGCGTTCGTCATAGCGGAGAAAGCGGTGGTCGCGGCTGAAGGCCTCGATCCAGTGCCGCCACACCGGACTGGCGAAATCAAACTCGAGATGATTGAGCCAATTCGCGGCCTTCACCAGCGGCGGACCTGCCCCGACATGCGCGTAGGCGATGCGGACGCCATCCTGCGCCATGCAGGTCTGAACCGTTTGGGTAAGTTGCCGAAGCGAAGCCGCGGATTTTGGCGGCGTGAGCTGTTCGTCTTCGACGGCCCGGCGCCGCGTTCGATGACGGAGCAATTCCTGATAGAGCGCCCTGGTTTCCTGGTCCGGCTCGACGTTTAGCTCGGTGCGCAAGACATCTTCACAGCGCTTGTACTGCCGCAAGGCGAGCGCGGTCTGATTTTGCTCGGCGTAGAGACGCATGAGCGTCCGGTTGACATCCTCCTGCAGCGGATCGATCGCAAGCAGGCGCAGCGCCAGTGCGATCGCTTCCTCCCAGGCGGAAATGTTCTGCAACTCGCCAAGCAGGGCACGAAAGGAAGAGGTTGCAGCGGCGCGAAAGCGTGTGCGTTCTCCAAGCAGCCACTCGTCGAACAGATCCGACCTGGCATTGAGCCCTTCCAGCAACGCTCCGCGATACAGCGCCGCCGCGCGTTTCAGATTCGCGATCGAAGGCTTCGCGAGATTCTCGTTGAACTCTTCCGTATCAGTGGTGATTTCCGCTGTGTTCAGGCCGAGCAGATCGTGATCGGATGCGAGCGGCAAATCCGCGACCTCGCGCCGCAGGGTGCTGACACATTGCCGCAGGCTTTGCCTGGCGGCCTCATCGCTTGAGTCCGGCCAAAGCAGGCTGGAAAGCCGCTCGCGGGACTGAAGGCGAGGATTCAAAGCCAGAAACGCCAGCAGAGCCTGCGCTTTTTTATTGTGCAGCACGACAGGCCCGTCCCGTGAGAGCGCAAACGGCCCCAGTAGCTCCAGGCGCAGCATTCCGTTTTCTCTTCTGTGAAGTGGTTCACACCGTAGCAGGCCTAAACGTGTTTTTTGGCTCATACCGTAGCAGGCCCAGGTGAGGTTTTTGACGTTTTTTTCACGGCGGCGCTGACGGCCGGATCACTGCCGGCCGGTAGAACTTTCCACAAGGCGCGGTCAGCGCCGATTTCTGAGAGGTTATTTCTGAGGAAGACTCTAATGACCATGCTTTCCACGATCTCATCGCCGATTACCAAATCAGGTCTGCGCAGAAATGCGCTTGTACTGCTGGCGCGCGTGCGGCGCTTTCTGAACGACTGGGTCGCCGTCGACATCGCCCGGCGTGAACGTCACGCCGCGTTGTTCGCGCTGCGCGAGCTCGACGACGGCGAGCTCAAAGACATCGGCATCTCCCGCTGCCAGACAGACTCGACGCGTGAAGCCGCCGACCGGCAGCGGATGCGGCGGCAGCTCTCCAAGTAACATCCCTTGCCCACCAAAGGAGATTGAACATGTCCATCACATTGCAAAACGGTCCGGCCGGGTCGGCCTTGCCGCAACACTCACTCGCGATGCGCATTCTCGTGCTCGGTTACGGTGCGGTCGCCTACCTCATATTCCTCGGCACCTTCCTCTATGCGATCGGCTTCGTCACACAATTCATCGTGCCGAAGACCATCGACAGCGGCACGGCCCCGCCGCCGGTCGAGGCGCTGATCGTCAACCTGCTGCTGATGTCGCTGTTTGCGATCCAGCACAGCGGCATGGCGCGGCAGGGCTTCAAGAAGCTGTTCACGCGCTTCGCCTCGCCGGCGATCGAGCGCAGCACCTATGTGCTGCTCGCGAGCCTGTCGCTGGTGCTGCTGTTCTGGCAGTGGCAGCCGATCCCGAACGTGGTCTGGCACATCGAGACATCGGCACCGGCGAACGCCGTTCTCGCGCTGGGCTTCTTCGGCTGGCTGATCGTGCTCTACAGCACTTTTCTCATCAGCCATTTCGAATTGTTCGGGTTGACGCAGGTGGTGACACACTTTGCCGGACGCCTCATCGCACCGGTCAAGTTCAAGACGCCGGGTCTCTATCGCCTGGTCCGGCATCCGATCTATCTCGGCTTCATCATTGCGTTCTGGTCGGCGCCGACCATGACCGCGGGGCATCTCTTGTTCGCGGCGGTGACGACGGCCTACATCTTTGTCGGAATCTGGCTCGAAGAACGCGACCTTGTCTCGCTGTTCGGCGATGAATACCGGCGGTACCGCGCGAAGGTTGCGATGCTGTTGCCCGGTCTGTTCTGATGCGGCGAAGGGGACATCGCCGTGAAGAAGGAATCAGAGCTGATCGATCGCGCAAAGGCCTTTGTCGCGGCGGTTGCGGCGGGATGCCCGCGCGAAACGGTCGAGGCTTTCTACGCTGAAGACATCGTGCAGGAGGAGTTTCCAAACCTCCTCCTGCCGAAAGGCGCAGTCCGCGACTTCATCAATCTGCGGGCGGCTCACGACAGGTCGCGTCACTCGATTTCCAGCCAATCTCATGAAGTCGTCAATGCGATCGCATCCGGTAATACCGTCGTGCTGGAAACGAGATGGACGGCCACGCTCGCCGTGGGCACTGGCAGCCACGGCGAGGGCGACAGGACACAGGCGCGGGTCGCCCAATTCTTCGAATTCCGGAATGGCCTGATCTTCCGGATCCGGAGCTACGATTGTTTCGATCCCTGGTAAAGACGGAGGCCGAAGACCTTTACCTTCGGCCCGCTTTGCTGGCGCGTCTCTTCGCTGCGGTCTTCGTCGTGGTCTTCCTCGCCGTCTTCCTGGCGGCCTTCCGGGTCCTTCTGCCCGCGGACTTTTTCGCAGCTTTCTTCGCGACCTTCTTCGCCGCCGTCTTCTTGCCTGCCTTCTTGGCCGCCCGTTTTTGCGCCGCGCGCTTCTTCCTTCGCGGCCGGGTAGCGCCAACCGGCGGCACCATCAGCGGATCGGAAACAATGCCGTCGCCGGCGAGCGGCATATAGGCCGCCGCGCGCTCATCGGCCTTCAGGCCAGGCTCGTCAGCCCGAAGCGCCTGGCTCGCCGCCTCGGACGCTGTCTTGGCGACGTCCTTCACGGTGTCGGTGATCTTTTCCAGAACGGATTTGTCTTTGTCTTTGTCCATCATGCCTCCCCAGCATTCCTGTTCCGGAATAAACCGGCCAGGAGGCATCCGGTTCCAATTTTGAAACTCACTCCGCCAGTTGAAACCGCTCGAACCGGTCCAGCTCTTCCTCGATTTGGCGCTTGAGGTCCTTTCGGGCGCCGCCCGCGGCCTTGCCGACCCAACTCCACTTTTGCATCAGGAGTTTGCGGCTCTGCCGGTCGGTCTTGAGGTCAATGGCGGCGACGATCTCGTCGCCGACCAGCACCGGCAGCGCAAAGTAGCCGAACAGCCGCTTTTCCTTGGGTACATAGGCCTCAAAACGATGGCCGTAGCCGAAGAACAATTCGGTGCGCTTGCGCTGGATCATCAAAGGATCGAACGGCGACAGGATATGCACCAGGCCGGGAGTGCCCTCGCCCGCGCTCTCCAGCGCTTCGGGGGACGCCCAATGCTCTTGCTTGCCGGCGCCCTCAATCGCGATTGGCACCAGCTCCTTGCGGCGCACCCTCGCCTCGATCAATCGCCGTACCGCCGGCTTGCTCGGAGCGTCCAAATGGCAGATCGAATCCAGGCTGACGACGCCCTGCGCGCGCAAGCCGCGGTCGAGCAGATAGGCGGTGGCTTCGCTCGCGGAGGCCGGCTTCGGCGGCCGGTCCCAGCCAAAGTGCCGCTCCATCAGTTCGTAGGTTTTCAGCATGCCGTTGCGCTCGGAAATCGTGACCGCGCCGGTATAGAAGGCAAGCTGCAGCGCGCGCTTGGAGGGCTTTCGGCTCTGCCACAGATGCTCCTTTTCGGTGAGCACGTCGTCCTCGATGTCGCGGATGGTCAGCGCGCCGTCGCGCCGTAACAGCCGCATCACCTTGCGCAGGTCGGCCGGCTTCACCGAGGCGTACCAGCGATGGCCCTCGCGCCTGTGCTCCCTCATCGCCGGCAGGAAGAAGCGAAAGTCCTTGGCCGGCACGTAGGAGAGCGCGTGCGTCCAGTATTCGAACACGCTCTTGTCGACGCTTTGCGCCTGCCGCAGATCGGCGCGGCGATAGGCGGGGATTCGGCTATAGAGAATGTGGTGATGGCAGCGCTCGATCACGTTGATGGTGTCGATCTGCACATAGCCGAGATGCGCGACCGCCTCCGTGGTCGCGACCGGCCCCTCGCCGAACGGCGCCGGCGTATCCAGCCGCTGGGCGTGCAGCCAGATTCGCCGGGCCTCAGTCCTGGTCAGGAGATGCGGTTCGGTCTTGCGGGGCATTTGGCCGGCAATTTAGCCGAATTCGCTTTGGCGACACAGATATGCGTGCCGCATATGTGGTCAGCCGTGATGGCGAAGGGCGTGCTGTCCTTCCCCGGCGAGATACGGCGCGAGATCGCGCCTTAAGCCGAGCCGCACCAACAGCTTGGCCACCACGAACATGGGCCCGATCAGGGCTTGCGATCATCTGCGAACGCGGGCCGTCGGCGCTCGAACACGGCATGGCCGAGGAATTGAAATGACCAGCCGACCACGAACAGAACGGTCACGCTCGTCCAGAGCAATAGCGAACTTCCGGTTCTGACAACCAATTCGGAAATGGCAAGCAATGGACACAGCAGAAACGCCAGAGTCACGCCGACGCCGAGGTCCAGCACGATCCATCCGATGATCGCGGGCAGCGTAAGAAGCATTCCAAGCGGCAGCACATATCCGTCGACTGCGATGCGAGCGGCTTGCAGCGGCAGAATCGCCGCCACGAACAGCATAGGCATGCCGAGATAGTGCGTCACGCAATTGCGGGGGTCACGATGGTATTGCGCGTAAAAGGCAAGCTGCCGGCAGAAAAAACGGTACATCGCAACCCCGATCACATGAAGCTCGACGACAGGCGTTTCATGATCGCCTCGCGCATCTCTTCGCGGATGATCTTGCCCATGTCATTGCGCGGAATACGGTCCAGTTCGAAAATCCGGTCCGGGGCCATCCCGGCGAGCTTTAGCTTGCAGAACGCCAGGATGGCTTCGTGTTTGATGGGCTGGCGTCCGACCACCGCGGCCCAGATCTGATCGGTGTTCGGGACGGCGAACACGGCCGCATCCGTTATCTCGGGCATCAACCGCAGCGTGCTCTCGATCACCTCCGGCGCGAGCTTGTCGCCCCCGCGGTTGATCACCTCGTTAACCCGGCCGGTAATGACGACCAGCCCGTCGGAAGTCAGCTTACCGATGTCTCCGGGATAGAACCAGCCGTCCTTGAAAATCTCGGCATCCTCGGCCGTCGGCACGAAATAGGCGCTGATGTCCCCGGACCTGATGCGAACAATGCCTTCCTGATCGGGCGGAAGCACGGCGCCATCCCGGTCGACGATCTCGACCACGTCGCCCGGAATCACAAATCCGGTGGCGCCGTCGACGCCGCGCATGGCGGACGCAGGCCCATAGGCCACGGGCCCAAGTTCGGTCGAGCCGTAAACGCAGATCACATTCGGACAAAGCTGGGCGCGGACCTCGGACAACAGAGACGTTTCGAGACGGCTGCCCGCCAGCATCACATGGCGCAGCGACGGCAAATTCAATCCGTTCCTTGTCTGCGCCTGCAGCAGCGCGCGCACCTGAAACGGCGCAGCGATGAGATGGGTGACATGATAAAGCGCGACCACCTGAAGAACGTCTTCGGGCGCGCCGGCGAAGCACACCGCGCCGCCCAGCACCAGGGCGCTCATCAGCGTCTGATAGCCGCCAAGGGTCGAGAAACCCATCATCGAAAGGAACCGTCCGCGCTCGATCAGGATGGAAGAGCGCGCGAAGCGATACTGCAGATTCCGCTCGGTCACGCTGACCACCTTGGGTGCACCGGTCGTACCTGACGACAGCACGAGGCGACACACATCATCGGGCGAATCGAAGCCGGTGACCGCCAGCCGCGAAGCATTACCCGGAGGCAGTGAAAGCCATTCGTTGCCGACCAGAATGTGTTTCGATTGAAGACCGCCCTCCTGATAGCGGTCGCTCAACAGCTTATCGATGTTCAGCCTGGCCTGTTCGATGAGATATGATGTCTGCAGCGTCAGCGATGCGATGCCGCAGCGATGCAGCGCGAGAATGAGCGCGAGGTGGAGCAGCGGATGGCGGATTTCGAGCGCGACGACCTGGCCTTTCTTCAGGCCCATCAGCAAAACGTGCTGCGAGGCTGCCTCGACGCATTCCACCAGCACGCCGTAGGTCGCCATGCCGCCCGGAAATATCACGGCCGGCTCATCCGGACTGAGTTTTGCCTGGAAGGCGATCTGTTCGAACCAGTTCATGCCCTCGTTACGCGACTGTGGGAGAATCAGAACCGGTAGTTCACCCCGACGCGGGCGATATTGAGATCGTTACGGTAGCGCAGGAAGTTGGTCCCGGGCGGATTGGGGCCGAAGTTCGCTTGCAGGCTGGAGATATCGAGGTTCGATCCGGCCAGATGCACGTAGAGATACTCGCCTTTGACAGACCAATTCTGATCGAGCGCGTATTCCGCACCGCCGCCGACCGTCCACCCGGTTCGGTTTTCCGCCAACCCAAAAGCCTGAGTATTGGCCGGCGAACCGGTTCCGTAAAGGTAGTTATGACCGACCCGACCATAGGCGAAGCCGCCGGTCGCGTAGAACAGCGCCGAGCCGGCCGTCACGCCTACACGTCCGCGCGCGGTGCCGAGCCAGTCATAGCGCGATGAAAGCTGGTCCGGACCCTTGGCGGGATCGATACCGGAAAAGCTGGCCACACCTTCTGCCGCCAGCTTGTTGATGTCGGCTTCGACGCCGACGACGAAGTTGCCGACCTGCCAGTTGTAGCCCCCCTGCAAACCGAATTCGGCGCCGTCGGCCTTCGGCGCGGGAAAGGCCGTCCCGCAGGGACCACCGAAGCCGAGACAGTCGATCCGCGGGTCCGCCGACCGAGCAAAACCGGCATTGGCGCCGACATAAAATCCGGACCACAGCAGCTTCTCCGATTCCCGGTATTTTACGGGCGCAAGATCGGCGGCAAACGCCGGCGGAACGGCCAACAAGCCGACCGGCGTCGTGGACCCGAGAGTCGCGACTTTCGCATCGGTCGAAAGAGGCAGAGCGGCCGGTTTCGATCAAGACCTATCGGTGGGGCACCGGTGTTTTTCCGGCCGCTGTGGCAAACGGAGCACTTTATACCCGCCAAGAGAGCAGCCGGCAGCCCCGGTTGCCATCAGACCTCAGCGCTTGCTCCGCCCCATGATACTTCCGGTCGCCGCGTCCGGCTCGCACATTGCCTTGCCGCGTTCCGGGGCCTGGCATTTGTAGACGCTGCCGGTCAGGCGATCGACCAGCCACGAGCTTTCCTCGCTCGGGCTTTCAAACCCGACATAGCGCGAGCCCAGCGTCGTGATGAGCGTCGACAGCAGGATCGCGGCGGCGATCATCGCTGCACCGATCAGGACCGGCATTGATGTGGTGGAACTCGTCTGTTCGGGCGCACCGGTGCGATACCCCTGATACTCACTCTTGCCTCGTACTGGATGAAACACGGCCCCTGCTTTGTCTGTTGCGTCTGTTTCGTGTTTTTTGTTTGTGAATGCCATCAGTAAATTCGCATCTGGCCGATTTCATGTTCGCAATTCAAGATTGTCTCATTGCCGCAAACTAAAAAGGCGACCCTCAGGTCGCCTTTTGTTTAAATTAAATGCACCTGCTTCGAGAGCCGGTTCCTTAGCGGCGGAACAATCCGCCCATCATGCCACCGAACAAGCCTCCGGGGCCGCCACCGCCACGACGATAGTGACGGCCGCCACCTCCGCCGCCGCCACGATGGCGGGAAACGCGCGGCTCGTCGTCGGCATCGTCGGAGGAAACCGAGGCGACGCGGCTGGCGAGGATTTCAGACTGCAGCGCCTTGTGCTGCATGGCGTTGAGATAGCCGCTCTTCGGATAGCCGCGCGCCGCCTGCCAGCGGGTGATCACGGCACGGGTGGTCTCGTCGAACTTGCCGGTGTCCTTGATGTCGAAGCCGAGGCCGGTGAGGCGGCGCTGCACGTCGCGGCGCTGGCTCTTGTTGAGGCCGAGCTGGTCTTCGGTCACCTGCGTGGCCTCTTCGGTGAAGGTCGCCGGATCGATGCCAGAACCGGAGGTGAGGTTGCGGGTCGCGGTCGACGGACCGTCCTGCGAGGCGAGACGGGCCAGCGCGATCGCCTTGAAAGTGCCGTTCGGATAGCTGGTCAGGTACGCATTGAGCTCTTCGCTCTTGTTGGAGTCCTTGATCGAGCGCCAGAACTCGAGCTCGACCTCGGAGGCGGGACCGGCGGCGACCGGCGTGTTCTGCGCTTCGGTCGTGCCGTCCTTGGCGGGGTTGAGATAGACCGAGCCGGTCAGATTGGTGTGGCCCCAGGGCAGCTGGTTCTTGGCGGTCTCATCGTTAACCTGGGCGCGGACCTTGGTCATCGCCTGCTGGATCTCGACGCCGGGCTGCGCGATGTTGGCGAGCAGCGCGCGGGTGAACGGGCTGTTCGCGCCGACCTCGCCGTCGAGCGCGGTCTGTCCCGGGCCGGTGGCAAACGCAAGCAGCGTGCCCTGGCCGGACTTCATTTCGGCAAGGCCGGTCTGCACGCTGACGCTGCGGGTCGCCTTGGCGGAACGGATTTTGGCCGCGAACGGATTGTCGCGGCA
>Ga0137412_10004170_pt1 | contig 11559 bp, 10 predicted proteins | sample CZODoug2_1_16fun_FD_122160 | JGI IMG/M metagenome (GOLD analysis project Ga0137412, IMG submission 122160) | Vadose zone soil fungal communities from Angelo Coast Range Reserve, California, USA - CZODoug2_1_16fungal (Hybrid Assembly) | ecosystem: Environmental > Terrestrial > Soil > Vadose zone...
CGCAGCTCCGGCCGGGCGGCCAGCACGTCCACCACCTCGCCGAGCAGCATCTCCGCACGCAACTCGGAGATGGTCGCAACCGTCGCCGCGCTACCCGGAGCCCTGGCCAGTGCGTCCAGCACCCGGTCGGCCTCGGCGCGGGCGCCCGGCAGCGCGGCCAACCCGGATACCGGCGAGCCGATGCCGGCCCGCCAGGCCAGCCCGGTGCGCTCCCGCGCCACGTCCACGGCGTCCCGTACCCAGACCGGCAGCGCCGGCTCGATCCGACCCTCGGGCACCCCGGACAACACCGCGTAAACCCGGTCCTCGAGCGCCCCGACCAGCGCGGACCGGTGGTAGGCGGTGGCGTACACGGACACCACGGCGCGCACCTGGTCCCGGTGCAGGGCGCGGGCCGGAGCGTCCGACTCGACCGGCCCGGCGAACCCGACCACCAGCGCGCCGGCCGCCGGATCGAGCCCGAGTCGGCCGGCCACCAGGTCGGTGTTGGCTCGGCCGGTGAGCAGCTCGACCAGCTGCACCCCGCCGGACACCGGCCCCACCCCGGTCCGGCGGCGCAGGATCTCGGCAGCGGCCAGCCGGGCCGCGCCGACCAGCGCCTCCTCGGCCCGCTCGGCGAACGGCACGACCGCCGGAGAGAACCGCTGCTGAACCCAGATGGTGCCCAGGTAGCGCGAGCCGGCCCGGATCCCGACCGCCAACCGAGCCCGGATACCCAGCTCGGGCCGGGCGTCCACGCGCACCACGTGCTCCCCGTCGCGCAACCTGTCCAGCACGCCCCACTCGCGCAGCATCCGCATGTACGTCTCCGGGCCCTGCCAGCCCAGGATGGACAGCCGGCGCAGCTCGTCCACCGCGTCGTCGGAGCGGGAGTATGCCAGCACCCGGTTGCCGGTGTCCTCGATGTCCACGATGCCGCCGGTGACCAGCGCGGTCGCCTCGGCCAGCGCGAACAGCTCCTCGCCCGGAGAGTCGGAGACGCGCGCGCCGACCAACCCCGGGGGCAGCTCATGGTGTACCTCGGCGTGCAGCTCGGCCGCCTCCAGCCGCTCCCGAAGCAAGGCGCCCAGCTGGTCCCAGCGGGCCCCAGGGCGCACCGCCAGTAACGCCACTCCTGCCTCTGTCGCGGCCTCGACCAGCTCGGCCACCGCGCCGGAGGGCCCCGGCTTCACCGCCACGGCGACCGCCCCGCTGCGCGCCGCCGCCCGCAGGAACGGCAGCGACTCGCGCCCGCGCACCCCGATCACCAGCACCAACTCGCCGTGGTGGTCGCCGAACTCGTCGTCCGGGTCCAGGATCGCCACCCCGAGCACCGGGCGCCGCCCGCCGGCCGGGACCTGAGGCAGCTCGGCCAGCGCGCCCTCGATGCCCTCGAGCAGCTGATCGAGCGGGATACCCCGGGCCCCGGTACCTGCGGTCACGCCGAACCTCGGTTTGTCCGATCAGCCAACGTTGTGACCTCGACTATAGCCAGTTCGCCAACTACAGGGACCCGCCCCCGGCACTACCGTTTCGCCATCCCCGACACGCGGACACCCCGCGGGAGGTGCACCAACAGTGGACGCCATCGCGACGACCCCATCACCCCGGAACGAACCGGTGCGCGACTACGCCCCGGGCTCGCCGGAACGTGCCAGCCTGACCGCTCGACTGGCCGAGCTGGCCGGGCAGCGCCACGAGCTCACCCAGACCATCGACGGCGAGCAGCGCCTGGGCGGCGGCGCGGCCGTGGACGTGGTCGCCCCGCACCGGCACGCGCACGTGCTGGGCAGCTTCGGCACCGCCACCGCCGACGACGCGAAGGGCGCCGTGGAGGCCTCCCTGCGCGCCGCCCAGGCGTGGCGGGAGCTGCCGTTCGAGGCCAGGGCATCGGTGCTGCTGCGCGCCGCCGACCTGCTTTCCGGGCCGTGGCGGGACACCCTGAACGCGGCCACCATGCTCGGCCAGTCCAAGACGGTGATCCAGGCCGAGGTGGACTCCGCGTGCGAGCTGGCCGACTTCTGGCGGTACAACGTGCATTTCGCCCGGCGCATCCTGGCCGAGCAGCCGGAGTCCTCCCCCGGCGTGTGGAACCGGATGGACCACCGCCCGCTGGAGGGCTTCGTCTACGCGATCACCCCGTTCAACTTCACCGCGATCGCCGGGAACCTGCCCACCGCGCCGGCGCTGATGGGCAACACGGTGATCTGGAAGCCGTCGCCCACCCAGACGCTCTCCGCGTGGTACACCATGCGCCTGCTGGAGGCGGCCGGCATGCCCCCCGGCGTGATCAACATGGTGACCGGGGACGGCCGCGCGCTGTCCGAGGTGCTGCTGGCCGACGAGCACCTGGCCGGCATCCACTTCACCGGCTCCACCGCCACCTTCCAGTACCTGTGGGGCCAGGTCGGCGCGAACATCGGGCAGTACCGCGGCTACCCCAGGCTGGTCGGCGAGACCGGCGGCAAGGACTTCGTGCTGGCCCACCCGTCGGCCGAGCCGGACGTGCTGCGCACCGCGCTGGTGCGGGGCGCCTACGAGTACTCCGGACAGAAGTGCTCGGCCGCCTCCCGGGCGTTCCTGCCCCGCTCGGTGTGGGACCAGGTGCGTGACGACCTGGTCGACGAGGTGCGCTCGCTGAAGGTGGGCGATGTGGCCGACCTGTCCAACTTCACCGGCGCGGTGATCGACCGGCGGGCATTCGACCGACTGGACGGTGTGCTGCAGCGGGCCGCGAACGACCCGAGCCTCGAGGTACTGGCCGGCGGCGGGGTGGACGACTCGGAGGGTTACTTCGTCGAGCCGACCCTGGTGGTGGGCAGCGACCCGGGGCACGACGTGTTCCGCACCGAGTTCTTCGGCCCGCTGCTCGCCGTGCACGTGTACGAGGACCGGGACTTCGACCGCATGCTGGACGTGGTGGACCGGGGCGCGGCGTACGGCTTGACCGGCGCGGTGCTCGGCACCGACCGGGCGGCGATCACCAAGGCCAGCGAGGCACTGCGGTTCACCGCCGGCAACTTCTACATCAACGACCGGCCCACCGGCGCGGTGGTCGGCCAGCAGCCGTTCGGCGGGGGTCGGGCGTCCGGCACCAACGACAAGGCGGGCTCGATCTTCAACCTGCTGCGCTGGACCAGTCCCCGCTCGATCAAGGAGAACCTCAACCCGCCGACCTCGTCGGTCTACCCGCACCAGGGGTGAGTGACATGCTGCGCTCCGCACTGCTCTCCGCCGCCCGGTCGCCGAAGCTGCGCTCGGCCGCCGAGCACTCCGCGCTGGCCCGCCCGGTGGTGGACCGGTTCGTCGCCGGCACCGACCTGGACCGCGCCCTGAACGTGGCCCGCGAGCTGGCCGCCGACCGGCTGGTCTCGGTGGACTACCTCGGGGAGAACACCGAGGACCGGGCGCAGGCCGACGCGTCGACGGAGGTCTACCTGGCGCTGCTCGACCGGCTCGGCGCCGAGGGGCTGGCCGACCGGGTAGAGGTGTCGATCAAGCTGTCCGCCCTGGGCCAGGCGCTGCCGATCGAGGGCCCCGCGCTGGCCACCGACAACGCCGCGCGGATCTGCGCCAGGGCCGAGGCGGTGGGCACCACGGTGACCGTGGACATGGAGGACCACACCACCACGGACACCACCCTGGACACCGTCCGCGCGCTGCGCGGGGACTGGCCGGGCACCGGCGCGGTACTGCAGGCCTACCTGCGCCGCACCGAGGCGGACTGCGCGGCGCTGGCCGGGCCGGGATCCCGGGTACGGCTATGCAAGGGCGCCTACGACGAGCCGGCGTCGGTGGCCTTCCGGGAGCGCACCGATGTGGACGAGTCCTACCGGCGCTGCCTGCGGGTGCTGATGGGCGGCCAGGGCTACCCGATGGTGGCCACCCACGACCCGGCACTGATCGAGCACGCCGGCGCCCTGGCGGCCCAGACCGGGCGGCTGCCCGACCGGTTCGAGTTCCAGATGCTCTACGGCGTGCGCCCGGACGCCCAGCGCGAGCTTGCCGCCGCGGGCCACCGGGTCCGGGTCTACCTGCCCTACGGCTCGGCCTGGTTCCCGTACTTCATGCGCCGACTCGGCGAGCGCCCGGCCAATGTGATGTTCTTCCTCCGCTCGGTCACCAGCCGGCACTGACCGCTCGCGGCAAGATTCTTCGGCTCCGCCGCCACCCAGCGCCGCATCGGTCGCGGCACCGCCGTCGTCGCCACCTCGGCGGTCAACGCCTTGCTCTGGGGCGCCGCCGCCGCTCTGGGCGTCGACTTCCGGCTCGCCGATTCCGCTGGCTCGGGCGTCATCACACTGCCCGTCGCGGTTATCTTCACCGCCTTGTTCGGGCTGCTCGGCTGGGGCACCCTGGCGCTGCTGGAGCGCTTCACCCGGCAAGCACGGGCGATCTGGACCGCGCTGGCTATCGCGGTGGCGCTGCTGTCCGTCGTGCCGATCTTCCTGGAGCAGGCCACCTCGGGCACCAGGGTCGCGCTGACCGTGCTGCACCTCGCGGTGGCCGCGTTGCTGGTCCCGGCCTTCCGGCGGACCACCCGCTGAACTGGCGGCCTACTCAGTCGGTCGCCTGGGCTGTACCGGGGAGTCGCGCTCGGGCGCGGGCCGTTGTTCCGGCACCCTGAACTCGGTGGGTGGCAAGCTGGGTGGGGTCCCCGCTGCTGGTCTCGGATCCGCCGCCGGACGTGCCGGCTTTGGGGCTCTCCAGAGGGTAACCAGCTCGGCCCGATGGGAGCCGATCACCTCAAGCAATGTCTTCTCGGCGAACCCGGGCAGCGCGCGCAGCCGAAGCAACAACTGGGTCACCGCGGAATGGGTGAACGGGACGGTCCGCACCTCGCCGGTGCTGGACACCAGCACGAAGCAGGCGTGCTCCTGCCAAGAACCATCGGGGAACGTGCGAACGGCCACCTGGACCAGGTCGGCGCAGGCCTCGTCGAGGTCGATCGCCGGTTCCGGTGCCGGGCCGGCCCGCTGAGGCCCGGCGGCGTTCTGGCCACGGCCGGCCGCCGTCCGCAGGGCGGAGCGGAGGACTTGCCGCAACGAACGGCCGGACATTGTCGGTTCCTCCCTGGCGCCGCTCTCGATATGGCCCGTCGGCGGCGCCTCGGCGGCCTTCCTGTACACGAGCAGCCTGGCGCCGATGACGGCCGCGATCGAGGGAGGACGCCCCCGAATCCCGAGGAGTAGGCCCCCATTTGCAGGTAGGGTTGTCCCCTCGGTCGTTCTATCGATCCTGCCCTCACAAAGGTCAGCGCGCCACGGCGCGAGTATCAGACACCGCGATGGCCTGCCAGGATCAGGCGACCAACAGGCCGTCATGTTGCGCACGGGTGAATTGCGGTACACCACCCGGCTCAGGACTTACAGTGGCCACATGAGCGAGCATGTAATCCAGGTCACAGACGAAGAGCTCGCCATGTTGACCTCGGCTCTTCGTTCCTTCCTGTCCGCTTTCGGTCACGACGAGGCAGATGTCGTGCGCGCCATCAAGGCACTGTTGGCCAAGCTGCCCCAGGTTCAACCGACTGGGTGAGTGAGCTCAGGTCACTCCACCAGCGGTCCGCCGCGCTGTTCGATGAGCAACTCCAGCCCGTCCAACAGTCGGCGGAGCCCGAACTGCCGGCCGTTGTCCGCCGACGCCCCAGAGGAGCCCTCGGCCGCGCCGGCGGAGTCAGCAGCCGCGATATGGAAGGCCTCGCTGAGCGCCGGGTACCCGGCGGCGTGCTCAGCTAGCAGCCGCCGCATGGTCGGGGTGAGCCGCTTGTCCGCCGTCCAGGGTTGGGTGCCCGCGGTGGACAGCGACTGGGTGTTCCGGATGTGGCCGAACAGCACGAAGACCGCGTCCAGCCGCTCCGTCCCGTCCAGCGGGGTGCCGTGCAGCGCGCTGACCGCGCTCTCCACCCAGCCCAGTTCACGCGGGCCCATGACCCGGTCGCCGACGGTGACCCAGGGCAGCCACGGATGCTCGCGCCACGCCTCGCCGAGCACGCGGGCGAACTCCTCCAGCCGAGCCCGCCAGCCACCTGACAGCCCGGCGAGGTGGGGCGGCTCGCCGACCGCCGCCTCGATCATCACCGAGGTCAGTTCCGCCTTGCCGCCCACGTAGCGGTAGAGCGCCATCTTGGTGACCCGCAGCGCTGCCGCCACCCGCTGCATGGACAGTGCTCCGAGCCCGTCGGTATCGGCGATGTGCACCGCCGCGCCGGCGATGCCCGCGAGGGTCAACCCGGGGCGGGGACCCCGAGTGGGCGGCTCACGCGGGCCCCACAGCAGATCGGCCGCGCTCTGGTCCACTTCGAACCCGTTGGCGTTCGCCCGAACCATCAATCCCGTCCGATCCCGGTGCTGCCGATATCCGTGTTGCCACCGCCAAAGAACTGTGTCTAGCATACACAGTATCTGGCGGACACAGTTTCTTCGCCCGCCGTGACACCACTCCTGGAGGGCAGCCATGAATGCGAGCCTGACCACCGCCACCCGCTCGGCCGCCGCGCAACGCCGCCTCCGCCGGGCCACCGCCATCGTCGGCGCCACCGCGCTGAACGGCCTGCTCTGGGGCGTGTCCAGCGCGCTCGGAGCGGACTTCGTGCTGACCGACTCGATGGGCACCGCGGCCATCACATTGCCCGTCGCGCTCATCTTCACCGCGCTGTTCGGACTGCTCGGGTGGGGCACCCTGGCGCTGCTCGAGCGCTTCGCCCGGCGGCGGGCGCGGGCCATCTGGACTGCACTGGCCATCGCGGTGACCCTGCTGTCCATCGTGCCGATCTTCCTGGAGGGCGCCACCTCGGCCACCAGGGCCGCACTCACCGTGCTGCACCTCGCGGTGGCCGCCGTACTGGTTCCGCTGTTCCGGCGGACCAGCCGCTGAGCGCTGGTGTCTAGGAGCGCTCCTGTGCCTCCAACAGCTCGTCCCCATGCTGGATCGTCCAGCGGCCTAGCTCGCGGAGCGGCCCGTCAACGAGGCTCGCACCCAGAGCACTGAGCCGGTACTCGACCCGGGGCGGGGCGGCGGGATAGCGCCGGCGTTCGATCAGACCGTTGGCAATCAACCGGCGCAGTGTCTCGGTCAGCACCTTGTCACTGATGCCGCCGACCGCGTCGAGTAGGTCGCCGCGTCGACGGGGCCCGGCTTTCAGGCCGGCGAGCACAATCGGATCCCAGGTGTGCGCGAACAGCTCGGTGGCCGCGCGCAACCGGCAGTCCGCGAGCAGCTCGGTCCCCGGGCCCTGCCGGTCACAGTCGTCGTCCATCGGCGCCATGTTCGCGCGTCCGTTTCCTACCGATCGGTGCGTGTCGGTCCTCCTACCGTAGCCGTCACCAGGCTGTGGAGAGGGGCGAGCATGCGGATCGGGATCTTGGGCACCGGCAATCTGGCCGTCGGGTTAGGCGCAGCGTGGACACGCGCCGGGCACGAGGTGCTGGTTGGCGGGCGCTCGGCGGACAAGGCGGCAGCGGCCGCCCTACAGATTGGCGGGGACGCCACGGCGGTGTCCCCCATCGATACGGTCACCGGGCGGGACGCGGTGCTGCTCGCCGTGTCCTGGCAGGGACTGCCAGGCATGCTGCGCGCGGCCGGGGCGGGTGACGGATCACTGGCTGGCACGCCGTTGCTCGACCCCACGAACGCGGTCGAGCACGGCGTCGGCGAGCTGCTGACCATGGACGGTCGGGCGGTGGCCGAGCACATCGCCGACTGGGCACCCGGCGCACAGGTGGTGAAGGCGTTCCACCTGTTCCCGGCCGACCAGTGGCGCGAGGGTCGGGATCCGGTGACGGTGGCCATAGCCGGTGATCACGAGGGCGCGCTGCGCATCACCGCCCAGCTGGTGCGCGACGCGGGCGGGCGGCCCGCCGTACTCGGGCCGCTGCGCCGGGCACGACAACTCGAGGAGGTCGCCGGGTTCGTGATCGGCCTCGCGTTCTCCGGAGTCGACCCGAGCTCCGCGATCCCCCGGGTACCCGCGCCGGACAACGAGCGGCTGATCTCACCGGGGTCCGGCTGACGAGACGATAACCACCTCGGCCAGTCAGACAGTGGCGTCGACGACGAAGTCGCGATCGAGCTTCAGTAGCACCTTCGACATGCTCAGCAGTCACACTGATGGGGACGAAGCCCTGCTCGACGAGCAGCGACGACAACCCTGGGGGAACTGACAACTTCCCGAGCATGGATGGTCAACATCGACGAACGCGCTGTCGTCGTAGCTGATCTTGCCTTTCAAACCGCCGAAGACCACGCGAGCCGCCTGGTGCGGCACCAAGTCGGCGATCGGCTTGCCAGCCTTGGAAATGACCACGCGCTCACCGGCCGCCACCCGCTCCAGCAAGCGCGACAGGTGCGTCTTCGCCTCATGGATGTTGACATTGACCGTCATGAATACATGATTAGCGAACCAGACTGAGTTTAGTCCACCCCGAGCTCGGCCAGGCGCTGCCGGTAGCGGACCACGTTGGCCTCCTTGACGCCCTCGTAGCCGCGCACCAGCTCGGCGGACTCGGCGGCGGCCACCGCGGTGTCGTAGTTCGCCTCGGTCAGCGAGGCGGTCAGCCTGGCGGTCATCGCCGTGTAGGAGTCCCGCAGCTCGCGCTCCATCCGGCGGACCTCGGTGCGACCGAACGGGTCCAGCGGGGTGCCACGCAGCCGCTTGCCCTGGGCCAACCCGCGCAGCACCGGACGCAACCAGGGGCCGAACGCGATCTTGTGGTCCCGACCGGCGGCACGCAGCAGCGGCGGGTGCAGCCGGTAGCGCAGCTTCTTCCCGCCCGGCACCTCGACGGCCAGCCGCCGCTCGAACTCGCGATCGGTGAGCAGCCGGGCCACCTCGTACTCGTCCTTGTACGCGGTGAGCTTGTGCAGCCCCTTGGCCACCGCCTCGCTGTAAGCCGTCGAGTCGGTGACCGAGCGCTCCGCCAGCCAGGCCGCGCGCACCGCGTTCAGGTAGCGCCGCGCGGTGCCCAGGTTCTGGAAGTCGACCAGCCGCGCCGCGCGGATCTCGGCCAGCCGCCGGGTCTCCCCGGCCAGCTCACCCAGGTCCAGCCCGGCCGGCAGCTCCCGCTGGGCCGACGCCGGCTGGGCGCCGGCCGAGCCGGGGCCGGTGGCCTCGGCGAACGCCTCCGGGTCGGCCACCGCCACCCGCCCCCAGCGGAATGCGGCGGTGTTGGCCGCCACGGCGACCCCGTTCAGCTCGATCGCCCACTCGATGGCGGCCGCCGAGAACGGCAGCGCGCCGGCCTGGTAAGCGGCCCCGACCAGCAGGAAGTTGGCCGGCATGGTGTCGCCGAAGAGCGCCTGCGCGGCCCTCGAGGCGTCCAGGGTGACCAGCTCGCGGACCGCGCCGGAGATCCGGGACAGCAGCGTGTCCGCCGCCGGCGCGCTCACCGACGAGTCCCGCACCATGGAGCCGGTCGGCACCGTGCCATTGGCCACCACCGCGACGGTGGACTCCGGACTGGTGTACTCGAGGTTCTTGGTGTCCGCGCCGACCAGCGTGTCGAAGGCCAGGTAGCAGTCCGCCTGCGCCTGGCCGACCCGGTTCGCCGGGGCCAGCTGGGCGGCGTCGGCCGCGACCCGAAGGTGCGAGGTCACCGGGCCGGCCTTCTGGGACATCCCGGTCTGGTCCACGCCGTGCACGGCCAGCCCGTCCCGCACGGCGGCGCTGCCCAGCACCTGGTTGACCGTCACGATGCCGGTGCCGCCGATGCCGGCCAGGAACACGTTCGCGGTGCCGACCGGCCGGCGCCACGGCACATCGGGCACGGCCGGTGGCTCCGGCCGTCGCCCGGTGCCGCGCCGACCGGTCGAGGTACCGGCCGGTAGCTCGACCGTGACGAAGGACGGGCAGTCCCCGTTCAGGCAGGTGTAGTCGGTGTTGCAGGAGGTCTGGTCGATCCGGGTCTTGCGGCCGAACTCGGTCTCCACCGGCTGCACGGACAGACAGTTGCTCTTCGCCCCGCAGTCCCCGCAGCCCTCGCAGACCGCCTCGTTGATCACCACGCGCATCGGTCGGACCGGGATGATCCCGCGCTTGCGCAGTCGCCGTGACTCGGCCGCGCAGCGCTGGTCATAGATCAGCACGGTGACCCCTGGGACCGCCGCGAGCACCCGCTGGGCCTCGTCCAGCCGATCCCGGTGCCACAGCTGCGCACCGGTTGCCAGCGCCTCCATGGACTTGTACCGCTCCGGCTCGTCGGCGCAGACGATGATCTTGACGACGCCCTCGGCGGCCAGCTTGCGGGTCAACGCGGGCACCTCCAGCCCGCCCTCGGCGTCCTGGCCGCCGGTCATCGCCACCGCGCGGTTGTAAAGGATCTTGTAGGTGATCGACACCCCGGCGGCGATGCAGGCCTGCACGGCCAACTGCCCGGAGTGCGCGAACGTGCCGTCGCCGATGTTCTGGAACATGTGCGCCGGGCCGTCCAGCAGCGCCGACTGGCCGATCCACTGGGCGCCCTCGCCGCCCATCTGGGTCATCGAGCTGACCTTGGTGCCCGGCCGGTCGGTGGTGGCCACCATCGCGTGGCAGCCGATCCCGCCGCCGGCCACCGAACCCTCGGGCAGCAGGGTGGAGCGGTTGTGCGGGCAACCCGAGCAGAAGTACGGGGTGCGGGCCACCGGAAGCAGCTCGAGCACCGGCCGGGTGGCCAGTTGCGGCGGGGCCAGCCGCTCGGCCACCTCGGGGCGCAGCCGCAGCACCCGGCGCAGCGGGCCGGCCAGCGTCCCGGCGGTGATCTCGCCGGCCACCGGCACCAGCGGCGCGCCGGTGGCGTCCGCCGACCCGATCACCTCCGGCGCGCCCGGTAGCCGGTAGAGCGCGTCCCGGATCGCCGACTCGATGAACGGGGTCTTCTCCTCGACCACCAGCACGGTGTCCAGGCCCTCGGCGAACTCGCGCACCAGGTCCCGCTGGATGGGGTGGATCATGCCGAGGCGCAGCAGCCGGATACCGGAGCGGCCCAGCGCCTCGTCGTCCAGCCCGAGGTCGCGCAGCGCCTGGCGGACGTCGTGGAACGCCTTGCCGCCGGCCACGATGCCCAACCACGCGTCCTGGGTGTTCAGCTCGATGCTGTTCACCGGGTTGGCCGCGAGGAACTCGTGCAGCATTGCCCAGCGGGGTCCGTAGAGCTGCTCCTCGGCCCGCAGCGAGGCCGGCGGGATCAACATGGGCACCTGCTCGTAGCGCCACGGCTGACCTTCCCAGGTCAGCTCGGGCACGGTGATGTCGACCTCACCGACCGCACTGTCGACGGTCCACACACCGTCGGCCACGTCGGCCACGATCTTCATGCCGACCCACAGCCCGGACGCCCGGGACAGCGCGATGCCGTAGCGGCCCAGCCGGACGATTTCCTCGGCGGTGCCCGGGTAGAGCACCGGCAAGCCGAAGCCGGACAGGGTCCGCTCGCTCATGCACGGGATGGTGGAGGACTTGCAGGCCGGGTCGTCGCCGGCGAGCACCAGCACCCCGCCGCGCGGGTCGGCGCCGCAGATGTTGCCATGCCGCATCGGGTCGCCGGCCCGGTCCACCCCCGGTGCCTTGCCGTACCACACCCCCACGGCACCGTCGACCGTCCG
>Ga0137412_10004171_pt1 | contig 11558 bp, 8 predicted proteins | sample CZODoug2_1_16fun_FD_122160 | JGI IMG/M metagenome (GOLD analysis project Ga0137412, IMG submission 122160) | Vadose zone soil fungal communities from Angelo Coast Range Reserve, California, USA - CZODoug2_1_16fungal (Hybrid Assembly) | ecosystem: Environmental > Terrestrial > Soil > Vadose zone...
TGCAGAGGCGGCAACCAGTCCTGCGAAACGGACCGGAGGAAACAAGGAAGCTGACCCTTCACGCGAGCTGCAGGACGGCGATCGGGGCGCTTCATGCGCCCCGAATTCGTTTACGGCGTCCCTTATATCCCAGCAGGCAGTACAAAAATAGCGGTCACGCGCTCAGTGCGGCTGAATGGTCTAGCACAGCCGCGTTAAAATAAAAAGTTATGCCTACGTGTGTTTCTTTTAGTCATATTGGTATTAAGTTGACAGAACCTCACCGACAGGCCGCCCTGCCCAAGAACAAGAAAACGCTTGGCCTTGCGCGCCAGGGGTTGGGTGCAATGTTGTTGGCGGTCAGCTTGCCGGCTAGTTGGGATGCGGTTGCTGCCGACTCCGGCCTGGATTCTGGCGCGTCCGTGAGTGTAAATGGCTCGGCACGTGCCGGCTGGTGGAGCAAGTCGCGCTCGTTGGACCGGGAATCGGATATTGGTACAGGTGCGCTATGGGCAAAGGCCCAGCTCGATTTGGGAGCTGCGGGCGGGGCAAATATCGACGGTTGGGTCGGTGACCAGTCGCGCGGGAACTCCATTAGCAATCGGCGGAATCGGCACGAACGAATACGTGAGCTGTATTGGCAGAAAAGCGCGGGCGATGTCGATCTGAGGTTGGGACCGCAGATAATTGTTTGGGGCCGCGCGGATGCGATCAAACCGACCGACAACCTGACCCCACGGGATTTTACGCTACTGACGCCGGAGGACAGTGACCAGCGCTTTGGCACCTTTGCCACCAGCGCTACTTACCATTTCGGTGAGTACTCCGTTCAGGCCGTGTGGTTGCCGACGTTCCAAACCAGCGTGATTCCGCTTCGCCCCATTTCCATGGTGAGCTATCGCTATGACTCCCCGCCGCGACGCAACCAGCTGGCGTTCAAGTTCGACTACGCCGGGCATGAGCTCGATTGGTCGCTCTCTTATTTCGATGGGTATGACACCATTCCCGACTTGGCGTTGGTCGGCGTCGGCCCGAGCGGTCTCACGATCGGAGTGAGCAATCATCACTTGCAGGTATGGGGCGCCGATGCCAGCTGGAGCGCGGGCCGCTATGTGCTACGCGGCGAGGTCGCATCGATGCGTCCAGATGCCGAGGAGGCCGGCGCATTCGCGAATAAGCATCCGCAGACGTGGCTGGTAATCGGGGGCGAGCGGGGTTTCGGCGAGCATCTCAACGTCAACTTGCAGTATTTCGCGCAGAATGTGATGGGTTTCAGCAGCCCGGACAATCTTGCGGACCCGATCGCGCGCCAGGTAGCCTGGCAGCAGGCAGCAACCGCCAACCAGGTTGCGGGTTTCCAACAGGGGTTTACACTTCGTCTAGCCTGGAATTGGGCCAGCGACAGCTGGCATGCGGAGACTTCGACCATCTTCAGCATCAACAACAGCGCCCGTCTTTGGCGTGGGAGGCTGGTCCATGCACCCGATGACCACTGGCGTATCAACTTTGGTTTTGATCGTTACAGCGGTCCGGACCACAGCCTTTTCGGCGCACTGAAAGACAACTCGACGCTCTTCAGCGAATTGCGCTATGTATTCTGAAATCAGCATCTCGGTATGCAAGCAGAAGAGCCAAGCCACGAACAGTCAGGCCTAGTCAGTAAATTCCGACATGGAAACGTTTGTCCGAACAATCTTGGCATGGCGGGTCGTGACGATCTTGTTGATTTTGATGGCGTCGGCTTTCCTGCTGGCGCAGGTCAAGAGCCTGAAAATCATCATGGATAGCAACGATTTTCTGCCGCAGTCCCACCCTTACGTTGTAACCACGAATAAGGTCGAGCAATTGTTTGGATCGAGGTACGTCTCGATCATCGCGATCACGCCTACTTCGGGCGACATTTTTCAACCGGCCATCATTGAAAAAGTACGACATATTACCGAGGGGGTGGTGAAAACACCGCGCGTGATAAAGACCCATGTCCTTTCTCTGACGGCGCGTAAGGCAAAAGATATTCAGGGAGCCGGGATGGAGGTGGAGGCCCGCCCCTTCATTGGTTCTAACCCCCCGAGCCAGATACAACTAGATGCGCTGAGAGAAGCGCTACTGCGTAATCCGGTTTACCAAAACACCATTGTGGCGAGGGACTTCAAGACAACCGCCGTGTTGGTCGAATACAGGAACGGTGCCGGCGGAATGCGCGCCATCATGGACTCGCTGGAACCAATCGTTGCCCGCGAGCGCGACGCCTCCGTCAATATCGCGATTGGGGGCCTGCCGGTGCTTCTAGCTCAGCTGGAGAGACTGTCGCAGCGGATGGCGATCCTGTTTCCGCTCGCCGTGCTATTGGTGGGCCTAATTCACTTCGAGGCATTCCGCACGCTGCAGGGCCTGTTCTTGCCTCTGGTGACGGCCTTGCTTGCCACATTTTGGGCGGTCGGGGTGATGGGTCTCGCTCACGTCCCGATGGACGCGTTCAACGCGACGACCCCGATCCTGATTCTCGCCATCGCCGCTGGCCACGCAGTTCAGCTTCTAAAGCGATACTACGAGGACTATGAGCGGCTCAGCCTGCGCGGATCCTTGACGCCCAGGCAGTTAAGCAATGAAGCCATTGTGGTTTCGCTTGTGCGCGTCGGCCCGGTGATGCTGACTGCAGGGCTGGCCGCTGCAGCCGGATTTTTCTCGCTGGTGATTTTTGACGTTAGCTCCGTACGCACCTTCGGCATATTCACCGGAATCGGAATCCTGAGTTCTCTGGTGGTGGAGTTGACCTTTATTCCGGCCGTCCGCTCTCTTTTGCCTCCGCCCAAAGGCGAGCGTATTGGGCAGGGGAAAGCAATTTGGACGCGTATCACCAACACGATTGCAAGCTGGGTTACCGGGCCGAAGGGCGGGTTGGTGTTTGGCGCATCCGCGCTGATCGTAGCGGTCGCTGTGGTAGGTGGAGCGAGAGTCATCGTCGACACGAGCACGAAGGGCTTTTTCTCGCAAGAGCTCAGTTTCATGCGCGACGATGATTTACTGAACCAACGTCTTGGCGGCACCAACACCATTTATGTGCTGGTCGAGGGCGACCGCGAAGATCGGATCGAGGACCCTGTGGTGATGAAGGGTATCGCCTCCCTGCAGGAGTGGTTGCAGTCGCAACCCAACATCGGCAAGACGACGTCGATCGCGGACTTCGTCAAACGCATGAACCAGGCGATGCACGGCGAAGATCCCCAATTCCATTCGATACCGGACAGCAGGGAGTTGAATTCGCAATACCTTCTGTTGTACTCCATGTCCGGCGATCCGAGTGACTTTGAAAATTACATCAACGGAAGGCACAGCGCCGCCAATATCTATGTCTTTTCCAAGGTGGACAGCAGCGCGACAATCGAGGACCTGATTGAGCGCATGAACTTGGAAATAGCGAAAATAATGCCCTCGGACGTACACGTTTCAGTGGGTGGCGGCGTTCCCGCGAGTGCGGCGCTGAACCAAATCATGGTACACAGCAAAATACTCAACATCGTGCAGATCGCCGGTGCGGTGTTCGTCATCTCGGCACTGGTGTTTCGCTCGGCGGTCGCCGGCGCGTTGGTACTGCTGCCTCTGGCGTTGACCGTGGTTGTGAACTTCGGCGTCATGGGGTGGCTGGGGATGCGGCTCAATATTCCCAATGCGATCTCGTTGGCAATGGGAATCGGAATCGGGGCCGACTACGCCATCTACCTGATCTATCGGTTACGCGAGGAGATCTCTGCCGGCAAAGAATTGACGGAGGCAATCCGCACGACGCTCAACACTGCCGGTCAGGCATGCTTGTTTGTCGCCTCAGCGGTGGCGCTGGGGTACGGCGTGCTCTGGTTTTCGCCGGGTTTTTACATCCATACGTGGCTTGCCACGCTCGTTTTCTGCTCCATGATGACGAGCGTGCTCGCGGCGCTGACTCTGATCCCTCTGGTCGTCTTCAAGTTCAGGCCGGCGTTCATTTTTCATAGGGCCCGATCGAACCTGGGAATCCCGGCGTCGCGAGTCGGCATGTGGTTTGTGGTCATCATGGTTGCGGCTGCGTTGATGGCGGGCAGGGCCCATGCCCAGGTACTGACAGCGGACGAAATAATGAAACGCAATTTCGTCGCTAGCCGCGTTCAGGATTCGACCTCGTCGGCCACCTGGACGCTCGTCGACAGAAACGGGCAGGAGCGGGTGCGCAAGACCACCGGCCCCACCAAACTGAAGCCGAACGGGATCGACAATATGCGCCTGATCCGCTTCAATTCGCCCGCGGACGTAAAAGGCACGGTAACCGTGCTGATCGAAAACAGCTCGGGCGACGACAACATCATGGTGTATCTGCCGGCGCTCAAACAGGTGCGCCGGTTGAGCGCCAATAGCCGGCGCGACAGTTTTGTCGGCTCCGACTACTCGTACGGTGACTTGCTGGGTCACCGTCCGCAGGAATGGACGAACCGCCTGGTAGGAGAGAGCGCCGTCGATGGGATACGGGTCTGGATTGTGGAGAGCATGGCGAAGAGCGACGCGGTCCGCAGTCAAAGCGGCTACGCGAAGCGCGTGAATTGGATCGCAAAGGATAGTTTCATCTCCATCAAAGGAGAGGTCTACGACGAACAGAGTGAGCTCTTGAAGCTCTATCACGCGCAGGACATACGGCTGGTGGATGCCGCGCACCAGAAATACGTGCCGATGAAACTCGATGCGCAGAACGTGCAGACCGGCCATCGGACCGTCATCCAGATCAGCGACTACAAAGCCAATCAGAACGTCAGCGACGCGTTGTTTACCGCTCGCTACATGGAACGCGAGCAGTAAATGGATCGCTGGTCACACTCCCCGTCTACTCGACCTTGACGTTGTTGGCCTTGACCACCTTGGCCCAGCGCTCGGATTCGCCGCGGATCTGCTCGCCCAACCGCTCCGGTGCACCGCCGACGAGGCGCAGCCCGGCTTCTTCGAGGCGAGTCTTGATGCGCGGGTTGCGGATGGCTGCGTTGAACGCCGCATTCAGGCGCTCGATCGCCGCGCGCGGACTGCCCTGCGGCACCATGAAACCGTACCAGGGTTCGACGACGAAGCCTTTGTAGCCCAGCTCTTCCATGGTTGCCACGTCCGGAAGGTAGGCCGAGCGACGCGGTCCGGTCACCGCCAGGGGTCGCGCCTTGCCCGACTTGATCTGCGGCAGGATGGAGGGTTCGTTGTCCACGAACATCATCACCTGGCCGCCCAGAAGCGCGGTGATCGCGTCCCCCGCGCCCTTGAACGGCACATACAGCATGTCCAGCCCGGCGATGGAGGCGAACCACACCGGGGTCAGATGATTCGAGCTGCCGACGGCTCCGATCGCAACCGGCAGCTTGCCGGGATTCGCCTTCACATAGGCGACCAGCTCCGCGATGGACTTGACCGACATCGAGGGATGCACGGTAAAAATATTCATCACTCCGCCGACCAGAAACACCGGGGCGAAATCCTTCTGGAGATCGTAGCCGGTCTGGGCGTAGATGCTCGGGTTGATCGCGCAGGTGCCGATCGTGCACTCGACCAGCGTGTAGCCGTCGGGCGCGGCTTTCACGACGCGCGCGGTGCCGATGTTGCCGCCCGCACCCGGCAGGTTCTCGATCAGCATCGGCTGGCCGAGCGCCTCGCCTGCGCCCTCGGCCACGATGCGCGCGACCACGTCGGAAGAACCGCCGGGACCGAAAGGGACGACCAGTTTGAGCGGCTTGCTCGGAAACGTTTGCGCGTGCGCTATTGCGGCGAAGGCGAGACCAAAGGCGAGCGCGAGGCGCGACAGGGAGAGGCGGCTCATCTGCATCCCTTCAAGAAGAGGATGCGGGAATCTACACCATTCCGCGCCCGCACTCCGGGACGCCTATACTGTCGGCAAGTTCCCGCAAGCGGAGCCGGCCGTGCGCATCCTGGTAATCGAGGACGAGAAAAAAGTCGCGCGAGCGCTGCGGGAAGGGCTCGAAGCCGAGCACTACGAAGTGCGCACCGCTGCCGACGGCGAAGAGGGCTTCTCGCTCGCCAGCCGCGATTCGTTCGACCTGGTGCTGCTCGACCTCATGCTGCCGCGGCGCGACGGCATCGAGGTCCTCACCGCGCTGCGCAAGCGCAGGGTCCCGACGCCCGTGTTCATCCTGACCGCGAAGGACGCAGTCGAGGACCGCGTGCTCGGCCTCGATAGAGGCGCCGACGACTATCTCGTCAAGCCGTTCACGTTCCCCGAGCTGCTCGCGCGGATCCGCGCGCTCCTCCGCCGCGGGCGCATGGACCCGGTCCTGAAACTCCAGCACGAGGACCTCCAGATGGACCTCGCCACGCGCAAGGTGGCAAGGAGGGAACAGTCCCTGGAATTGACCGGGAAGGAGTTCGAGATCCTCGAGTGCCTCTTGCGCCACCGGGGGCGCATCGTTTCGCGGGAAATGCTCGCCCGCGACGTATGGCACGTCAGCGCGCGCGCCACGCCGCTCGACAACGTCATCGACGTCACCATGGCGCGGCTGCGCCGCAAGATCGACGATCCGTTCGAGAAGAAGCTGTTGCACACGGTCCGCGGCGTGGGATTCGTTCTGGGAGCGAGGCACAAGTGAGGGGCCGTCCCTTGAGCGTGCGCGCCCGCCTGACGCTCTGGCATGCGGGCGTGCTGACGCTTATCGTCTGCGCCTTCGCGACTGGAATCCTGCTTTTCGTCAAGGCGAGCCTTTTCGAAGGGCTCGACCGGGACCTGCGCCGCGCGCTGATGACCGTCGATTGGGTCTATCACCAGGAGCCCGAGGAGCTGAAGGACCTGGCATCCGAATCGGGCATTGCGCTGTTCCAGGTCACCGTGGGCGGCAAGCTGCGTTATCAGACCGAGGGATGGCAGCGGGAAGGCCTCGCGGGGGCGCTGCGCGAGGGCGGCGCGATACCGCCTGAATCCTGGAGGGCCCAGGACGGCCGCGCTTATCGCGTGCAGGCGATTGCCGAACCGTCCTACACCATCGCCGCTGCGATCGAGGAAAGCTCCCGCCGCGATACGCTGTGGACGCTCGCCGCGATCCTGGCGATGGGCGCCCCCTTCGCCGTGGGCCTGGCGATCGCGGGGGGCTATTTCCTCGCCGGGCGCGTCCTCTCGCCGGTGGGCGCCATGGCGGACAAGGCGCGGGAGATCACCGCGGATTCCCTCGGTGAACGCCTCCCGGTCGGCAATCCGCAGGACGAATTCGGGCGCCTCGCAACGGTTTTCAACGACACGCTGTCGCGACTCCACGATTCGTTCGATCGCCTTCGCCGGTTCACCGCGGACGCATCGCACGAGCTGCGCACGCCGTTGACGGCGATGCGAAGCGTGGGCGAAATCGCGCTTCAGGTCCCGCTCGATGCAGGCAGGTACCGCGACGTCATCGGCAGCATGCTCGAGGAAGTCGATCGGCTCACGCGGCTGGTGGAGAGCCTCCTCATGCTCACGCGCGCGGATTCAGGGGCGGCCCGGCCGATGCGCGAAGTCGTGGAATTGGCGGTGCTCGCGGGCAGCGTCGCGGAGCATCTGCGCGTCCTCGCGGAAGAAAAGCAGCAGAGCTTGAGCGTTCAGTCCGCGGCACGCGTCGAGGCCGTATGCGATCCGGCCATTCTCCGGCTCGGCCTGATGAACCTTCTCCACAATGCGATCAAGTACACCCCCAACGGCGGCGCGATCCAGGTCCGAGCCACGGCGACCGCGTCCGGGCAGCCCTCGATCGAGGTACAGGACTCGGGCCCCGGAATTCCGGTCGCGCACCGGGAGCGGATCTTCGAGCGTTTTTATCGAGTGGACCCGCTTCGAGCCAGAGAATCGGGCGGCGTCGGGCTCGGTCTCGCCATCGCGCGCTGGGCGGTCGCGGCGAACGGCGGCCGCATAGAACTGGAGAGCGAGGAAGCGAAGGGCAGCCTTTTCCGGATCGTTCTGCCGAGCGTCGCCTGAGGGCGGGAACGGCCCGCTCGAGCGGGCCGTCCAGTGCCTTACTCCAGCGGTTCCACCTTCACGATGGCAGCGTGGTGGTTGTTGCCCACCCAGAACGCCGGCGGCGTGACCGAGTTGTCCACGAACACGCGCCGGATGTTGGTCTGGCTCGGCAACGGGTATTCGGTGAACTCGCCCGTCTCCAGGTCCATGCGCAGCACGCGGTCGGTGTTCATGCCCGCGGTCCACACCTTGCCCTTCTTGTCGAGAACGACGTCGTAAGGCGCGGTATAGGGCGTGGGCACGTTCCACTCCCTGAATTTTTCCGTCCGGGTGTCGAACATCCCGATTTTCTCGGCTCGCCACTGGGCGAACCACACGCGGTCCTGCTCGTCCATCCTGCCGCGGCGCGGTCTGGATCGGGGCGTCGGGGTCGGGAAGAGCGTCAGCTTCCCGGTCGCGGCCTCGATCTTGCCGACGTTCTCTCCTCCGAAATCCATGAAGAAGATGTTGTTCTTCGAATCGGCGTAGATGCCGTAGACGGAGTGCGGCCCCTTCATGTTCTCGTAGGGTTTCCAGGTTTCGAACTTGCCGGTCGCCATGTCCAGGCGGTGCAGGCCCGGGATGCCGGCGTCGTTCAGCCACACCTTGCGGTCAACGGTCCAGCGCTGCGGGCCGACCATCGACTGCTGGGAATTCTCGTTCACGACTCCTGAGGGCAGTGGGAACGCCTGGAACTTTTCGGTCTTCTTGTCGAATTTCACGATGCCCGACTGGAACATGTGCGAGAGCCAGAGGTTGCCTTCGGGATCGACCTCGAGGTCGAGAGTCCCCTTCGGGTAGTCGGGCCGCTGCACGGGAATCGCGAACTCGGCGTGCTTCAGCGTCTTCGGATCGAATCTGCCGAGGAATTGCTGGTCGAACTGCGAGTACCAGACGATGCCGTCCTGATCGACGATCACGTCGTGCGGCATCAGGGGCCGGCGCGGCAGATCGTATTCCGTGATGACGACGCGCGTGCCCTTGCCTTTCACGCGCGGCAGCGTCTTCAGCTCATACGACCAGGCGCCGGTGCTCTGGTTGAGCGTGGCGAGATAGGCCGCCTGCTTGTCGGAATCGGGGCCGAAGTCGCGCATGGGGTCGCGGGCGACCAGGCGCACCTGGGGACGCTCGACGTGGCTGTTGTTGGCGTAGCCCGCCATGCGCTTCATGACCGCCTGAAATCCCGCCGCGTCGTGCTTCGATTTCGCGACGCGCTCCAGGGTGTGGCAGCCCACGCAGCCGTAGAGAAACTTCTTCTGCTCGGCCGAGCCGGGAAAGCTCGCGATCCATTCGGCGTTCGTCAACTGGGGCGTGATGTCCCGGACCTTGCGCAGCTTCAGGTCGACCGCGACGGGCAGGGCGAGGGTGATCTCCACGGAGCTAGGGGCCTCGAGCTCGTACCCCGTTGCCCGGATCTTGAGCGAATACGAGCCGGACCCGAGCTTCGACGAAGGAAAGGCGAAACGCCCCCGATCGTCGCTGACGACGCTGACCGTGACCGTCGAACCGGCCTTCTTCGCGCTGACGACCACGCCCCCCATCGCGCCTTCTTCCGCCGAGCTCACCAGCCCCTCCAGCGCAGCGGAGCTTTGGGCGGAGGCCGGTGCGGGGTGGCCTCCGGCAAAGGCCAAGGCGATAGCGGCGCTTGCAAACAGCTGTCTTGTCATGGACGATTTCCTTGTGGATCGCTTCCGACTCGCCCCATATTTTAGTCCTATTCGCCGGGCGCGACTCCTCCCCGCCGATTCGGTTTAGAGTTACGCTTTCGACATACCACGGGAGCCGGAAAATCATGATCGATCTCTATGCCGCCGGGACCTCGAACGGCATGCGCGCACGCATCGGGCTGGAGGAATGCGGCCTCGCCTACAACTTCCATCCCATCGACCTCGCGAAGGGCGAGCAGAAATCGCCCTCGTTCCTCGCGATGAACCCGAACGGGCAGATCCCGGTGATCGTCGACCGCGACGGCCCGGGCGGGAAGCCGGTGACGGTTTCGCAGTCGGTCGCGGTGCTGCTGTACTGCGCCGAGAAATCGGGGAAGTTCCTGCCGAAGGACCCCGCGGCGCGGCCGGCGTTCTGGCAGGCGCTCGCGAGCGCCGCGAGCGACATGAGCGGCATGGTCACCGCGATCTTCACGCTGTCCCGCGCCAAGGATCAGCACGGACCTGCGATCGAAACGTTCAAATCGATGTGGAGCAACTACATGAAGGTCTGGGACGCCAAGCTCGCAAAACAGCGCTACTGCGCCGGCGGCGAGGTGACCGTCGCCGACTTCGCGCTCTACGGCGTGGCCGCGCGCATGAAAGCCGCGCAACCCGCTCTGCTCGAGGGCTTCGCGAACGTCGCGCGCTGGGCGGATGAAATGGCCGCGCGGCCCGCGGTCCAGCGCGCGATGAAGTTCTGACGGGGGAAATCATGAAGCGGATCAAGATCTGGGCGGCCGCGTGCGCGGGCGCCGGCACGCTCGCGTTTTCCATTCTGCTGTTCGCGCAAACGGGGTTTCCGCCGCCGCCGCCGCGGGTGAGCCCCGCCGCCGGCACGATAGACATCCACGTGCACAGCGATCCGGACGCGTTCAACCGCAGCCTCGATGACTTCGAGATCGCGCGCATCGCGGCGCGCAAGGGCATGCGCGGGTTCGTGCTCAAGAACCACGTCGCGCCCACGGCGGCCCGCGCGGCGCTGGTGATGCGCACCGTGCCCGGAATCGAGGTGTGGGGCGGCATCGCGCTCAACCGCTCCGTTGGCGGCGTGAACCCGATGGCGGTCGAATGGTTCCACCGCATGTCGGGCGGCCGCGGCAAGGTGGTGTGGCTGCCGACCTTCGACGCCGACAACCAGCACAAGATCCTCAAGGAGCCCGGCGAGGGCCTGAAGGTTGCGGCGAACGGCAAGGTGTTCCCCGAGACCGAGGAGGTTCTGAAGATCATCGCGCGCGAGAATCTTTCGCTCGCGACGGGACACATCGCGCCCGAAGAGTCGCTCGCGGTGATCAAGCGGGCAAAAGAGCTGGGCGTGAAGAACATCGTGGTCACCCACGCGATGGCGGAGGTCCCGGGGATGACACTCGAGCAGGCGAAGCAGGCGGTCGCGATGGGCGCGTTCATCGAGTATTGCTTCCTGAACGACATCCACGGCCCGCAGTCCTACTGGCCGTTCCTGCGCAGCTGGCGCCGCGTCTCCTTCGCCGACATCGCCAAGGTCATCAAGGAAGTCGGGCCGCAGCACTTCATCCTGTCGAGCGATCTCGGCCAGAACGGCACGCCCACGCACGCCGACGGCATGGAGATGATGGCGAACGGGATGAAGCGCGAAGGCCTGTCTCAGGCCGACGTCGACCTGATGATGAAGAAGAACCCGGCGAAGTTCCTCGGCCTGGAGAGCTAGGGAGCGACTGCGATCAGCCGACGACCAGGGCCGCGTGCTCGCTTTGCCCTTCGGTCATCCCCCGCGCCTTCATCCAGTCGTAGGCGCGGTTGAAAAGCGCCGGATCGTAGTAGTCGACGTGCTTGTAGTGGACGAATGCCCGCAGCAGCTCGCGCGGCTCTAGGGCGCCTTTCGCCGCCGCGGCGACGTGATGCGCGTATTTGTAGAAGTCGCCGTT
>Ga0137412_10004172_pt1 | contig 11556 bp, 10 predicted proteins | sample CZODoug2_1_16fun_FD_122160 | JGI IMG/M metagenome (GOLD analysis project Ga0137412, IMG submission 122160) | Vadose zone soil fungal communities from Angelo Coast Range Reserve, California, USA - CZODoug2_1_16fungal (Hybrid Assembly) | ecosystem: Environmental > Terrestrial > Soil > Vadose zone...
CGCCTCCGCTACCTTGGTCCCGATCGGTCCCAGCCCGGCAACCGCAACGCGCAAATCAGCTCGTGAGCTTTTCAATATCTCTGCCATTGGCTCGCCACTCGATGCTCAGTAAACACCATATTTGTCGTACGGCGTACGACAAGCCTTATCGCACAATGCCGCACGAGGTATTCAGCTTTTGACCGATGAATGACAATTCTGGCTCAGGCGCGGCGCGTTTGCGATGTTGTCCCTTCAATTAGGCCGCGCTGCCCAGAAAGTGCATCTGCCATGAAATCGAGCACGCTGCGAATCCGTGCGACCTTGCGGAGATCCGGATGGGTGAGCAACCACAGCGATCCTTCCATGTCGGGCAATGGCGTTGTTACGCGGCGAAGCTCCGGCGCCGGATCGGCGAGATAGCAGGGTAAAGCCGCCACACCAAAGCCGGCCATCGCGGCCGATCGAAGCGCAAGAAGCGAATCGGCCCGCAAGACGATGCGCTCGTCAGACAGGTTCGCTGACATCCAACGCGCCGAACGCAAATGGCCGAGGCTGTCCTCGAATCCGAGCCAGTCATATTCGCGGAGAGGCCTCCTTCCGCATCTGTCGAGGTAAGCCGCCGAGGCGTAGGGCGCTGTCGCAACTGTTGCGAGCCGCCGGCCTGCAAGCCCTTCGGGCGCGGCCACGGCAGGCCGAAGGGCGATGTCCGCTTCGCGCTTGGTGAGCGTGAAGGACGTATTGGCCACGATCAGTTCCACGATGATGCCGGGATGCTCGGTCTTGAGTGCCGCCAGCGCAGACGCAATTACATCGACAAGCGTGTCCGTCGTTGTCAGCCGCACGATACCTGATGGGCGCAAATCCTCGCCCGCTAAGCGCCGCTCCAGATCGATGAGTTCGGCAAGTATGCGTGCGCCCGCCGCGATCACCATCTCGCCTGCCGACGTCGGCGTATAGCCCTCGCGCGCTCTTTCGAACAGCTTGGCGCCGAGGCGAGTCTCGATGGCGCAGAGGCGGCGAAACGCGGTGGAATGGTCCACTTTCAACAGGCGCGCGGCACCGGTGAGCGTCCCTGCTGCGCCGATGGCACGGATCAGCTGCAGATCATTCGGCGAGAAGGTCTCCGGCATCCAACAAACTCCGGCGCGAGATCATTCTTGCATCTAACGCAAGCTCGGCTTGCGGGTTCGCCGTGTTTCCTTGCACACCTGCCATACCCAAAATGATCCGGACCGCAGCAGATAGCAGGAGATCGCCATGGGAGCTCCTTCCCCCCAACTCTGTAATCTTTGGCTGGCCCGGGCCTTTAACGAGAAGGACGTGGAAGCCGCAACCGCCATGTACCATCCCGATTCCTCGATCGTCGAGCTGGATCAGGTTCACGGGCGCGCCACTGTCGCGCGCGGCGCCGACGGCATCCGCAAAACGATGGCGGCATACATCGACATGAAGCCGCACATGGACGTGGTCACGCATCACACCACCATTTCCGGCGAATTCGCTATGACGCGCTCGCAATGGCTGATCCGGGGACAAGACAAGGACGGGAACCCGACGGAGGTGCATCATCACGGAATGGAGGTACATCGGAAACTTCCGGACGGGACTTGGGTCTTCTTCATCGACCATCCCTGCGGTGCCGATCCCGAATGGGCCGTGAAAGCCCCACCCCCGACCGAGTAGCGAGCATGGACAATTCACCTCCTGACCTGACCGCGGCGACGACCGCGGACGTGGTGGCAATCGTGGCGTTGATGAATTTGGCCTTTCGCGGCGGCGGGTCAGATGCGGGCTGGACCACCGAGGCCGACCACTTCGAAGGCAACCGCACGAGTGAAGCGTTGCTCCGGGAGGACATCACCGCCAATACGGACGGAGCAATGTTACTTTGGCGGCCGCCGGACGGCGTGCTGCTCGGCTGCGTGTGGCTCGAGCCGGAGGGCGAAGGCACCTGGTACCTGGGCTCGCTCAGCATCGACCCGCGCCAGCAGAACAAGGGACTGGGTCGGAAGCTCCTTGTCGCGGCGGAGGACTGGGTCCGCGAGCGAGGCGGGCGGGAAATCAGGATGACGGTCGTCAACGTTCGCGAAACTCTCATCGCCTGGTATGTGCGTTGCGGGTACGCACCGACCAGCGAGACCGAGCCATTTCCCTACGGTGACAATCGGTTCGGCATACCCAAGCGCGACGATATGTACTTCGTCGTACTTCGCAAGCGCCTAACCTGAACGATCCGGGCACCGGCGCGCCAAGCCAGGCAGCGCGCGGCGTTGCGCCTCCCCCTTAGGCAGCACGCCGAGCCGTACCGGTTATGGACCGAAGCCCAAGGTGCCTCGTTGACGCGAGAAGGTCAGCTCTCAGAGGCTAACCCGACCTGCACCGCTTGGCGGCTCGCAATTCGCGCCCGCGAACTTCGACCGTTACCATCTGCAGTACAAAATCGTGGAAAATCGTAGCCCGTGGTAGCGGGGGCTACCGCTTTTCCACACACCAACCGAATTTGCGATACGAACGCTCGCTCACGAAACCTGCGGTTGCGATCACCACATCTGCGAAGCGGTATGATGGAACGTTCACCTTTATGCAACGTTGACCAGTCCAATGCGGGGGAAAGAAAGAGAGTCCAGGATTGTGGCTTTTCATGTCAGTCTTGTTGGTCGAACTGACCTCAGTGGCGAGATCTACCGTCAGATCCGGCAGGCAATTCTGGACGGGCGCCTTCGACCTGGAGAGCGCCTGTCAGCCACGCGAGAACTGGCCGCCGCGCTGAGGGTTTCACGATCGACGGTGACGGTCGCCTATGAAAGCCTTCTCGCGGAAGGATTTGCGACATCCCATGTGGGCGCCGGGACGTTCGTCAGCCATCAGCTTGAGGCAAAACGTCCGCCGTCGAAAACAAGGCGATCGATGGTGCGCGCGATTCAGGTGCGTGGAGTTTGGGAGACGATATCGCCTCCGACGGCCTTTGTCCGCGCGCGTTTCGACTTCAGAACCGGGCTTCCAGACGCTTCGCTATTTCCACACCGAGCCTGGCGGCGGGTCGTCGCCGGTGCGCTGCGCTCGCGCGAGATGGCGGCAGGCGTCTACGAGAATCCTGCGGGCGATTGGCACCTGCGCACGGCGATCGCTCGCCACATCGGCATCTCACGAAGCGTTTCCGCATCGCCCGACGACGTCATCGTGACCAATGGCACCCAACAGGCACTCGACATCATCGCTCGCGTGCTTCTCGAGCCCGGCGATGTCGTTGCGGTGGAGAAACCGGGCTATCTGCCTCCAAAGGACTTGTTCAAGGCGCTGGGCGCGCGGGTGATCGGTGTGCCGGTCGACAGCGAAGGCCTGGTCGTGGAGGCGCTGCCGGCCGGGGCCAGGGCCATCTACGTGACGCCGTCGCATCAGTATCCCCTCGGCGTGGCCATGAGCCTGTCGCGTCGACGCGCGCTGCTTGCCTGGGCCGAGCACAACAACGCGGTTGTCGTTGAGGACGACTATGACAGCGAGTTTCGCTTCGGCGGGCGTCCGCTCGAGCCGCTTCAGACCCTCGATTCGACCGGCCGCGTTGTGTATGTCGGCACGTTTTCAAAGACGTTGCTGCCGACTCTCCGGCTGGGCTTCATGGTCGTGCCGCCGTCGCTGCGAGAGGCGGCGAACAAGGCGAAGCAGCTCACCGATTGGCATACAGCGACGATAGCGCAGAGCGCGCTGGCGCGGTTCATCGACGAGGGTGCGTTTGCGCGCCACATTCGCAGGGTGAGCCGCACCTATGGCGAACGGCATGAGGTGCTGACCGCGGCGGTCAAGAGGAACTTCGGCGATTATCTCGACCTTGTTCCATCGAGCACCGGGCTGCATATCGCCGCCTACGCGCGAAGTGCGTCGTTTGATCATATCGATGCGATTGCATCACGAGCCTTTGATCTCGGCGTTGCCATTCAACCCTTCCGGGTGGAGGAAGAGCCTCAGGGCATTATGCTGGGATATGGGGCGATCGAGACGGCGCAGATTACCGAAGGGCTGAGGCGGCTGCGCAGCTGCTTCGATGAACGTGTGCGTCGACGCCCGAAAAGCGGCGTGACCGATATCGCTGAAGGCGACGGCACGCGGCGAAAGGGTGGATTGCGCGGACATGCTGAGCGAACCCCCGATCGACAAAGCGCGCTGCCTTAACAGCGTTGCTTCGCGAAGAAGACCTGGCGTGGTGATTTGCGCGAGCGAATTGGGTGATCGGGCGAGAGCCAGGCGCTCAGGTCAATCCGATCAACAAGGCTAACGTGGAAGGTTGCAGTCCGGAGACGCCGCCTAAATTGGACTGATCGATCATATGCAGATTGGACCTTCCCTCATACCGCTTCGCTTCTAATGTTGGACCGCTGACAAGATCGATGGATCGGTGCGGGCGGCGCGTTCCCGCAGCTTGAATCCGCATATCCCTCGAACCACGTCAGAAAGGAGACTTCCATGGGTACACCGTCCCCCGAACCACCGTCCGGAAGCTTCGATCGTGCAGATCGACGAGGTGCATGGCGGAACCAGTGGCGATTGTGTCGTCATTTTATGCGGCCGCTCAAACGGGGCGCGTCTGCCGAAACCTCACCGCTCCTCATTTACGTCGCAGTCGTCCTCGCCTTTCTCTTCGTCGTTTTGGAGAGTGATGCTCACCAAGTTGAGCTGCAATCGCTCGGTATCTTGACGAACAATTATCCGGTTCCGGCAGCCCTGCTCGGCCTGTAGAATCCGTTATCCTGCTTGCGAGCGTCCACGACGATCCTATTGGGTGAGCCTTGACCAAGATCCCCCTGGTTCGCCCCGGGGCCATGTCGAAGGCATTCACCCGCCACGCTTTCGCGGCCGGGAAGACCTGTCCCTGACAGCGCGCGGAAAGGCAGAGGCGTCGCACGCCGAAATGGCAGCAATCGCATCGGCATCATTCTGCTGCTGATCTGGAGCTGCATGAAAGGCCCTTCGGGCTCGGTCCAATGGCGGCGGCTCACAGCACCTCGACCGCTGTGTCCAGAATGTAACCCACGCCGCGTTCCGTCTTGATCAGCGTCGGTTCACTCGGATTGGCCTCGAGCTTGCGACGCAAGCGCAGAATCTGCACATCGATGCTGCGATCGAAGACTTCCTCATCGTGCATACGGCTCGCGGCCAGCAACTGTTCACGGCTCAGCACGTGATGCGGGGATTGGACAAATGTGGTCAGCAGATTGAACTCGCCCGCTGTCAACGGCACGACTTCGCCACTCGGCGACTTGAGCGTGCGCGCGCGCATCTCGAGCTCCCAGCCGGCGAAGCAGTATCGGGCGCGCTTCTCTTTTTCGCGCGCGCGGCGTTGCCCGGTTTCAACGCGCCTCAGCACGGCGCGGACGCGCGCGAGCAGCTCACGCAAGCTGAACGGCTTTGTCACATAATCATCGGCCCCGAGCTCGAGACCGATGACGCGATCCGCCTCGTCGCGGCGATGACCGGTGACCACAATGACCGGAACATCCGCGGCGCTGCGCGCGCGCATCAGGGCGAGGCCGTCCTCCCCTGAGAGCTTCAAATCGAGGATGATGAGATCGACAGGCTTCTCGGCGACAACTCGCGCCATGGCTTTGCCATCGGCGACGGCGCTGACCTGAAAATCCTCCCTCTTCAGATAGCTGCTGATCAGATCGCGTATCGCCGCATCGTCGTCGACCACGAGGACATGCTGCACAGTTACCTCCGCGAGCCGGTTCCAATTTCCCTATCAAAAAGGACCGCTCTCAAGGAGCACCGTGTCCCACGATTCCGAAGTTCGCAAATAAGGCGCCGCCGGATCGTGCGAACTTCGGAATCGGGACACTAGATGCATCCAAGAAAATGCCGGAACCAACCGACGGTTCCCCTCGTTGTTCATTTTCTCGCGAGTCCTGTAGCTCATGGCCCGGGCGTGGATGATCCTTCTGATTTGCCTGATCGCTGCCGCCGCATTCGGCGAGCCCGGCGGCGGAGAGCCCGTAACGCCGATTGAGCCATCCGAACACCTTGATGCCGCGAAGGTAGCATTGGGCCGGAAGCTGTTTCACGACCCGCGCCTTTCGCGTGGTGATGCCGTTGCTTGCTCCACGTGTCACCAGCTTCAGTCGGGGGGCGCGGATGGTCGCGTTCAATCGATCGGGAGCGACGGTCGGCCGCTCGATTTCAACACCCTCACCGTTTTCAACGCGTCCGGGAACGCGAGCCTGAACTGGAAGGGAAATTTTCGCACGCTCGAGGAGCAGAACGAATCGGTTCTGCGCAACACGCGCATCATGAACGCGAACTGGGACGAGCTCCTTGCAAAGCTGCGGAATGATTCGGACTATCGGAAGGACTTCTCCGTGATCTACGGAAACAGTCCGGCACGCGTCGATGTGCTCGACGCGCTTGCGACCTTCGAACGTTCGCTCGTGACGCCTAACTCCCGCTTCGACCGCCGTTTGCGCGGCGAGCGCGGCGCGATTTCCCCCGAGGAGGAGCAGGGCTACCAGCTCTTCAAATCATACGGCTGCGTCGCGTGCCATCAAGGAGCGAACTTCGGCGGCAACCTGTCGCAGCCGTTCGGCATCTTCGACGATCCGTTCGACCCGCGCGGAGCGGCCGGCGCCGGACGGGATCACGTTGCCGCGACGGCAGCCGAGGGCGGGCAGGTTTATCGCGTACCGAGTCTGCGAAACGTCGCTGTCACGCCGCCCTACTTTCACAATGGCTACACCTCATCGCTCCCCGAAGCTGTCGAGATCATGGGGCGAAGCCAGCTTGGCCGCGACCTCTCGATAGATGACGTCCGGCTGATCGTGCAATTCCTCAATACGCTGACCGGCGAATACGAGGGACGCCCTCTCGCCGGCTCCGATAGTCCGGCGAAATGACTCCGCTGCGCTTGCTCGGGCTGGCCGCGGCAGCTCTGCTTCTGCTCTTGACCTATCTGTTGATCGAGAGCGCCGCGCCGGACGCAGCCCGCCATGAACGCATTCTCGATACGCTGCGTGCTGCAACCCTCAACGACGCGGCTCTACAACGCGATGTCCTGCAGGCGCGCGCCGGGTTACTTCGCAACTACGATCCCCTTGTCCGGTCGGTCGAGAATCTGCGCGGCGCTGCAGCCGACTTGCGCAGGGCGGGGCAAATTGCCCGCGGCGGCATGCGCGCGGAGATCGATCGTGAAGTCGCGGCTGTCGTGGCGGCCGTCGACGAGCAGGCCGCGCTCGTCGAACAATTCAAATCCCGAAACGCCGTGCTGCAGAATTCGCTCATCTTCTTCATGCACGTGAGCGGACAGTTCCATCCCGCCGGTGGCGACGGCGACGCTGTGGGGCGGGAGATGGGAACGCTGACGAATGCCATGCTTCGTCTCACCGCCGATCCGCGCGGCGAGGCGGCGGCCGAGGTCGCGGCATCGATCGAGCGTCTCGCAGCGCTGCCGATCCAGGAGAATGGACGCGGGAATATCCGCAACCTCACTGCGCACGGGCGTCTGATCATCGCGACGCTGCCTGCCGTGAATGATCTCGTCGTGCGCCTGTTGGCCGCGCCGACCTCAGAGCGGATAAGGGCCGCTCAGAAAGTCTACCTCGATGCTCACGGACGCACCGTAGCGCGGGCCAATGTCGTTCGTGTCTTGCTCTACGGCGCGGCGGTGCTTCTCGCGGTTTATGTCGCGTACCTGTTCGTGCGGCTGCGGGCCAACGCACGAGCGCTCCGGGACCGGGAGATGCAACTGCATCAGGCACAGAAGCTGGAAGCGATCGGTACTCTCGCGGGTGGCATCGCACACGAATTCAACAACATTCTCGGCGCCATTCTTGGACACGCCGAGGTCGCACTGGCACCGCGCCCCGGCGCCCCCCCGATGCGGCATCACCTCGAGCAGATCATGAAGGCGGGGCAACGCGCGCGCCGCGTGGTCGACCAGATTCTCACCTTCAGCCGCCGCGGCGACCGACGACATCGTCCGATAGTCGCCCAGACCGCTACCTCCGAGGCAATCGAGCTCTTGCGCGCGTCGCTTCCGGCCACGCTCAGCCTGCGAACTATGCTGCGGGCTCCCGATGCAAGGATTCACGGCGATGCAACGCAGCTGGAGCAGGTGGTTATGAATCTCAGCACAAACGCAGCCCACGCCATGGACGGCCACGGCACGATCGAGATCGCACTCGACACAATCAAGGCGAAGGCCGATCTCCTGCTGTCGCACGGCAATCTTCCGGCCGGGCGCTATGTCCGGGTTTCGGTGTCGGACACCGGATGCGGCATGGATGCTCCAACCATGCGGCGCATCTTTGAGCCCTTCTTCACGACGAAGGCCGCCGGCAGCGGGACCGGTCTCGGCTTGGCGACCGTGCACGGGATCGTTGCCGAGCATCACGGAGCGATCAACGTGAAAAGCGCGCCCGGTGCGGGCACGATATTCGAAGCCTATTTTCCACAAACCGAAGCGCGCGAAGGTGGCGAGCAACGAACGGGCTCTATGCTACCGCGCGGCGAAGGGCAGACCATCCTGCTGGTCGATGACGAGCGCGACCTCGTTCTGCTCGGCGAAGAGATGCTGGCCTCCCTCGGATTCGAGCCGGTTGGCTTCGATAATGGCAGCGCGGCACTTGGGGCATTCCGAGCCGATCCTCATCGTTTCGATCTCGTGCTCACCGACGAAGTCATGCCGGCGATGACCGGCACCGAGCTTGCCAGTGCAATGCATCAGCTGTGCCCCGATCTGCCTATTGTCCTGATGACCGGCTACGCCGGACCCGTGCCGATCGATCGCATCCGCGACAGCGGCATCAGAGAGGTTGTCAGGAAGCCTCTGCTCTCGGCAACGATCGCGCACTGCCTCGCACGCCACCTGCATTGAGTTATCGCGCCGACTATCGCGCGTGCTGCAATTGTAGCTAGAGCCTTTTCCGTTCCGATTGAATCGGAACGGGGCTCTAGCTTTTTATTTTGACGCGTTTTCTTCACGCGAACCGGTATCCACCCCGGATCAAGTCCGGGGCAGGCTTTCGCTTGAAAACGCTCTGGACGCCGACCGTCTGAAATCATCCGACAGCGCCAGCATCCAAAGTGCTCCGGCTCCAACGCAGAGCCCGGAAGTGCCGCGATGATCCGCGTGAGGGAACTCCTGGCGCGGCGCGCATGCAAGCGGGCATCGGCAGAAATCGATCGGCGGCGGGCCCGAAGATTACGGCTGTAACCAAAGCGCTGTTCGACTGAAATCATTCTGTAGCGGGCGCGACCGAATACTGGGTCCACGAGCCAAGAAACTCAGAACTCACGGAGAGCGGCGATGAATGCGTTGAAGAGCTTGGTGAGCGGACTAATCACGGCGGCCTCGACCGCGTTGATCCTTTTTGGCAGCGGGGCGCATGGGCAAGAGGTGAAGGATCCTGCCACCTTGCCGCCGATCGAAACGATCGACGCGCAAACCGATATCACTGTCTTCCTTCAAAACGGCGTGCCGAATGAGTTGCGGCTTGCGGCGCTTCGGCGCGCCTGGATGGTGGATCCCGCGATCCGGGACTTCAAGGGGCCGCAGGAGAACGACTGGAATTTCAACGACCCCAACAGCGTCCCGGGCTTTGGCGAACTCGGCCCCGAGGTCAATGTCAAAAGGAAGGTGGCGGAGATTCTTGGTGAGGCTCCGCGCGTGGCGTTCGCGGCTCGCCGCTGACGCGGCCCGGCGAATTAAGCAGCCTTTCGTCTCCCATCAATACCTCAACGTCATCTTCGACGTGAATGACATTGTTGATCAACCAAAGCGGAGTGCCTCATGTCGCAGGTAGCAACAAAGCCCGGTACGATCAGCGCTTACCAGCCGCGACATCCGTCGGATGAGGCGGCACGCGCCGGAAAGCTGCAGGTACTGCTGCTGATGGGCAGCGGCGTCGTCGCCGCAGCCCAAATCGGCAAGGCCATCATCTCGATTCCGATGATCCGCAGCGACCTGGCGCTCGGCCTCGATCTCGCCGGGCTGATCGTCGCGACGTTCGCAACGCTCGGAACCACGACGGGTATCGGCGCCGGCCTCGTGGTCAGCCGGTTGGGCGCTGGGCGGTCCTTGATCGGTGGGATGGGCGTCATCACGCTCGGCAACGTGATCGGCGCCAGTGCGCCCGATCAGCTTGTTCTGCTCGTGGCGCGCATCATCGAAGGGGTCGGCTTCCTGGCTGTCGTGCTCGCGGTCCCGAGCATGCTCGCGCAACTGGCCACGCGCGAGAAGCGGGATTTCGTGATGGCCGCCTGGAGCGCGTACATGCCCATCGGCATCATGCTGATGCTGCTGGTCGCGCCGCTGCTGCCGACGATCGGTTGGCGCAGCTTCTGGCTCGCCAACGCATTGGCGACAGGCTCGTGCGCGATCCTGCTGGCGATCCATGCGCCGGCGACGCCGGCGACGGCGCGCGCGGGGGCGGCCCGCTTTTTCGCGGACGCCTTGACCATCGTCCGTCAACCGAGTTGCCTGGTACTCGCCTTCGCGTTCTTCGCGTATTCGTGCCAGATCTTCTCCCTCACCTTTGCGCTGCCGCTTCTGCTCACGTCGGCGTATGGCGTGTCGCTCGGCGCGGCCGGCCTGCTCAGCGCCATGGTGTTGGCGGTCAGCGCGATCGGACATCTTTCGTCGGGCCTCCTGCTGCGAGCTGGCGTGCCGATCTGGGCCAACGTCGCGGCGGCGTTCGGATTCTTTGCGGTTTCAGGCTTTGCCGTGTATGGCAACGTACTTCCGCCGCAAGGCATCTCGCTCGTCGCCGCGCTTGCGCTCGGAGTGGGCGGTCTTGCGCCAGGCGCAATCTATGCGGCGGCCCCGCATGCGGCGCCGGCCCCCTCGGCAGTGCCGCCCACCATCGGGCTGGTGCAGCAGGCCAGCAGTCTCGGTCAATTTGCCGGCCCAGCGTCGCTCGGCCTGTGGGTCGAGCACCTCGGCTGGCAGGCCGCGCCGGCCATCCAGGCACCGGCCGCTCTGCTCGGGCTCGCCTGCGCATTCGCGATCCGACGCATTCTCGCGGCTGCCGAACACCGATGATCGAGATCATCGAACAAGGAGATAGGTGATGCACATGAAGCGTGTTGACCGCATGCAGAAGAACGACCGCCTTATGGTGGGCCCGATGGCGCGTGACGCGGCTCAAACGAAGTGGGCTGTGGACGGGATCCTCGATCTCGTCCACGCGGCCTCGGGCGAAATCGAATGCAACCGCCGCCTTCCCGACTCGGTCGTCGCTGCCTTGCGCCACACCGGGATCAACCGCCTGCTGATCCCGGCAGCCCTCGGTGGAATGGAGGCGCCGATCACAGACGTGATGGACGTCATGGAGCGCATCGCGGCAGTCGACGGCAGCGCCGGGTGGTGCACGGCGATCGGCGCGGGGAGCAACGTGTTCGCCGGCTACATGCCCGCAACGGGCGCTGGCACGGTGTTCGCCGACCCGGATCAAGGCAACGCCACTATGTTCGCTCCGGTCGGCCGGATGGTCAGCAACCACGGCCGAGCCATGCTGAGCGGCCGCTGGCCATTCACGAGTAACTGCCTCCACAGTGCATGGGTCGGCCTCGGCGCACTGTTCCATGAGGCCG
>Ga0137412_10004174_pt1 | contig 11555 bp, 14 predicted proteins | sample CZODoug2_1_16fun_FD_122160 | JGI IMG/M metagenome (GOLD analysis project Ga0137412, IMG submission 122160) | Vadose zone soil fungal communities from Angelo Coast Range Reserve, California, USA - CZODoug2_1_16fungal (Hybrid Assembly) | ecosystem: Environmental > Terrestrial > Soil > Vadose zone...
GCGCTTCGACCACACAACCAACTGAAATAATAAGTGAATCACGAGTGAGCCCGGTCGCTGGTTAGCATCGGCTCGCGCAGAATCGCCACCGGATCGCCACCGAGCCAGCCCCCATTGGCGATGAAAGTCTGATTTCTTCACAAGTGGCGGGCGATGAAGAAACCGACATGGATCCAATCAGGCCCTTTGCGGCGCCGGCAGCATCAGCGGATCCTTGAACCGCACCACCTGCCTGACACCCTCCGCGTCGACGATCTCGAGGCTCAACAATCCTTCGCCGTCGACGTCGACATAAATCTCGCGCGGTTTGCGGATCATATGATCGAGGCCATCGAGGGCGACCTCCACGAGGTCGCCCTTGCGATCGTAGACGATGCCCAACAGCGGCAGCCACTCCGCCTCCACCTGATCGCCGAGCGCAAGCGAAGCGACCTCGATTTCCGCCCGCTTTCCCTCGAGCAGCTTCGATATGCGGTCGAAAAATGCCTGCCACTCTTTCTTGTCGAGCTTCCGAGCCGTCATGCCGTCCTCCTTCGTCAAGCTTCTCGCATGCACGCCGCATGCCGGACACAAATCCCCCCGCTTCACACTCGCTCGCCTCCGTCGCGCTCGCCGACCAGCCGATAAACGGCGCCGAGCGCCAGGGTCGCCGCCGCAAGCCCGAACAGCAGCGCGGCGTCGGTCGACGCAAGATCGAGAATCAGCAGCTTGCGCACGACCGCCAGCAATGCGATCAAGACCACGGTTTGCACCTGCACGATGCCGAGCCTTCGCCCTGTGACCACCACGAGCGATCGCTGGAATTCGAGCGCGATGATGACCGTCATGATCATGCCGAACAGAGTCTGGAAGACCTCATAATCGGTCGGATCAAAGCCGCTCGAGAGGACGATGCTGCTGAGCAATTTCAGCACGAGAGTCCAGATCGCCATCGCGATCACGAGGGTGATCAACGCGCTCAGGATCACGATGACCGCGTTCTCAAACTTTTGACGCAGCGACATGGGCCGCCAGCGCGCAACCTGGGCCGCGTATGCTTCGTTCAGCCGCATGCTGGCTTCCTCTCCGGCTCATCCATCGGCGGATGCGCTAAGTACCCGGTCTGGTCGCCTCCTTCTGTCGCGGTACCGGCAGGTATTCCACGCCGCCGCCGCTCTGGGTCCGCACCGGTTGGGGATAGAGCTTCATGAGCTCGAGAACGTCGTCTGGCATGTTTGTGCTCACATGCAGTCCGAATTCCTTCGCGGTCGCCGCCCAGATCGGATAGTCGTGCGTCCATGTGCCGGTCGAGAGCTTTTCGGCCAGCGTGCCGGCCTGCTCGGCGGTCAGCGACCGTTTCATGAGCTCGCTCGCGGATTGCTTGACTTGCGCGATCGCCTTGCGGCCGATATCCGCGCGAATGAGGGTCTCGTCGCTGATGCGTTCGATCGGCTTTTGCTCGACCACCTTGATGAGCGAAGCCGCCGGCGACTCTCCGAGCTGCGGATCGATCGGGCCGAGCACGGAATGCTCGCACATCACGATCTCGTCGGCGGCGAGCGCTATCAGCGTGCCGCCCGACATCGCATAATGGGGCACGAACACGGTGACCTTTGCCTTGTGGGTGCCGAGGGCGCGGGCGACCTGGAGAGCCGCGAGCACGAGGCCGCCGGGCGTGTGCAGGACTATGTCGAGCGGCACATCGGCGTCCGTCATCTGGATGGCGCGAAGGATCTCCTCCGAATCGTTGATGTCGATGTAGCGCGCCACCGGAAAACCCAGAAGGCGCATCGTCTCCTGCCGGTGGATGAGCAGGATGACCCGGGAGTTCCGGCGGCCCTCGATTTGCGCGATCTTGCGCGCGCGCATCGCTTCGAGCATGCGCTGCCGCAACATCGGCTGCAGCGCCGTGAACATGAAGAAGAGCCAGAAGATATCACCGACCGACATTGGGCGTCTCCCTTTGCTCCTTTGAACACATCAGCGGCCCCACTGATTGAAGCCGAGCACGCCTTCGTCGGCGTAATAGCTACGGTAACGGCGTTCAGGCAGTCGAAGCGGGGAGCCCAGCACGAAGCCGGCGATGAAACCGCCGATATGGGCCCACCAAGCGACCCCTCCGGCCGACGGTATGAGGAGCTCGGCCGTTCCCTGCAGGACTTGCATGAGGAACCAGAGGCCGGCAAAGACGACGGCCGGAACCTCGAAGAACAGCGGAATAAAGAGGATCGGAACGAGGACGACGATCCGCGCCAGCGGAAACATGCGCATGTAGAATCCGAGCACGCCGGCAATCGCACCCGAGGCGCCCAATGCCGGAACGGCCGAGGTCAAGCTGAAGATGACGTGCGTGAGCGAGGCGGCGACGCCGCAAACAAGATAGAAGATGAGAAAGGTTCCGTGCCCGAGCCGATCCTCGATCGCCGGGCCGAACAGCCAGAGTGTCCACATGTTGAGAATGAGGTGAAGCCATCCGCCGTGGAGAAACATCATGGTGAAGAACGGGACGATGTCGGCGAGCGAAAGATTGATGTCCCCGTAGGCGAAGACGTCGATATAGCGCGCCGGGATCAGCGCGAATTGGGACAGGAACAGCTGCTCTTCCACAGAGCTGAGACCGATCTGGAACAGAAACACGGCGCAGTTGACCGCGATCAGCGTCCACGTGACGACGGGCGGATATCGCGTTGGTACGGCGTTTCGGATCGGGAACATGTGAGCCTTCGCGTCTTTTCCTCGAATTCGCTATCTGGCCTGGTTTCTCCCTGGGCTGCGGGGTGAAGCCGGATCCTCGGCGTCGCCAGGCTGATCGCTCGCGCGTCCGTGCAAATCGGCGATGATCCAGCGTTTCATGGCGTCGGGCCGAGCCTGGATCGCCGACAGCAGCTCGCGCAGCATGCGCCGCAATCCATGGACCTGGTCGACCAGATCGAGGATGACCGGGATGCCATCGTCGTTCACGCCGAGCCGCCTGAGGTCGTGGATCAGCTGCGCGCGGGCGATATCGATGTCGGAAAATTGCAGCGTTTCGTTCTTCCGGCGCGGGGCGAGCCAACCCGCCGCGACCCATGCATCCAGCACCCCGGCGTCGAGCTGAGCGTGGACGAGAAATTCGCGCACCTCCATGGTCACACCTCCACAGTCTGGCGCGGGATGTCGGCCTTCGGCCGCCATTGGGCGACGAACCTCTCGAGCTCCGGATCGGGTTCTTTCGGGATCGCCACCTGGAGCGTGACATATTCGTCGCCCCGGCTGCCGTCCGGACGGGGAGCCCCCTTCCCTTTGAGCCGGAGCACCGCGCCGGTGTTGGTCCATTTCGGTATCGTCATGGCCACGGAGCCGGACGGGGTCGGCACCTGCACCTTGCCGCCGAGCACCGCTTCGCGCAGGGAGATCGGCAGCTCGACGTGGATATCGTCGCCCTTGCGGGTGAAGAAGGGATGCGGGCGAACCGCGATTTCGATCAGCGCGTCACCGGGCGGGCCGCCGCCCAGACCCGGCCGTCCTTTGCCGCGAAGACGCAGGATCTGGCCGTCGCGCGTTCCGGGCGGAATGGTGACATCCAATGCCGTATTGTCGGGCAGCACGATCTGCCGCTTCGCCCCGTTGACTGCATCAAGGAAGTCGATCTCCATGCGATAGTGGACATCGGACCCGCGCATTCGGAAGGTGGAACGCCCCCTGCGGCCGAGAATCTCCGACAGGATGTCGTCGGAACTCGCGAAATCCGCGAAACCTTCATCGCTCGCATACGGCCCCCCGCCCTCGGCGAAGTCGCGATAGAAATTATGTCGCGGCCGCTCGGCGCCGGATTCGTCGATTTCGCCGCGGTCGAAACGCGCGCGCTTCTCGGTATCCCCCAGCAGGTCATAGGCGGCCGAGACGTTCTTGAACTCCTCCTCGGCCTTCTTGTTTCCCGGGTTGAGGTCGGGATGCAGTTTCTTGGCGAGGCGCCGATAGGCCTTCTGGATGTCCGCCTGGGACGCGTCCTTGGTGACCCCCAATGTTTTGTAAGGATCGGCAGCCACCGCAGACTCCTATCCGTCGCACGTCCGTTCGGCAAAGACCGACCCGATGGTCACGCCTGATGTTTGGACGAGCGAGATTGTGGCTCGGCGCGCGGCGGCGCCGCGTCCGATGAAGGCGATGAAGGGGATGAAGGCGAGCGTTTGGTGACGGCGACGCGGGCCGGACGCAGAAGCCGATCGTGGATCGTGTATCCGTCCTCCATGACGCTGGCCACGGTTCCGGGAGCGGACGAGGCGTCGTCCACCTCCATCATCGCCTCATGCAACGTGGGATCGAATGGCGTACCTAGCGCCGCCAATTTCCGGATGCCGAATCGTTCGAGCGCCCGCATGAGCATCTGCTCGGTGGCGCGCACGCCCTCGATCAAGGCTGTCTCAGCGCTCGTCGCGGCGGCCTGACGCTCGGCGGCGGCGACGCCGCGCTGCAGATTGTCGACGACGGGCAGAAGCTCGCGCGCCACATCCGCGACGGCGCACCGCCTCGCGTCCTGCCCAGCGAGTTCGGCGCGTCGGCGCATGTTGTCGGCTTCCGCCAGCGCCCGCAGCATGCGATCGCGCAGCGACGCGTTCTCGGCATGCAACGCCGCCGCCTCGGCGGCTTCCTCGACTGGCGTCCGCACCTCGCCATTCGCGATGCTTTCAGGCATACGCGCCTCCTGCCCACTGACTTTGAACCGTCGGATGCCGGCTTGACCTCATCAGCTGGCCTTGCGATCGCGTTTGTCGACCTCCTCGAATTCGGCGTCGACCACCTCCGGCCCGCCCTGGGAGCTCGAGCCCGGACCCGGACCCGCACCGGCACTCTCGCTGGCGCGGCCGGCCGCCTCGGCCAGACGCGTCGCCGTCTGCATCAGGCGTTCGATCGCCTGCCGGATGCGCCCGACATCCTCGCCCGCCATGGCGTCCTTGACGGCGGAGATGGCCTGCTCGGCTTCGGTCTTCAGCCCTGCCGGAACACGGCCCTCCGATTCCTTGAGGCTCTTTTCGACGGTGTAGATGGCGCTATCCGCCTGGTTGCGGGCCTCGACGAGCTCCTTGCGCCGCTTGTCTTCCTCGGCATGCGCCTGCGCCTCCTCGACCAGGCGCTTGATGTCGGCCTCGGTCAGCCCGCCCGACGCTTGGATGCGGATCGTCTGCTCCTTGCCGGTCGCCTTGTCCTTGGCCGACACATTCACGATGCCGTTGGCATCGATGTCGAAGGACACCTCGACCTGCGGCGTGCCGCGCGGCGCCGGCGGAATTCCGACCAGGTCGAACTGGCCGAGCAGCTTGTTGTCCGCCGCCATCTCACGTTCGCCTTGGAACACACGGACCGTAACGGCTGTCTGGTTGTCCTCCGCGGTGGAGAAAGTCTGGCTGCGTTTGGTGGGAATGGTGGTGTTGCGGTCGATCAGCTTGGTCATGACGCCGCCCAGCGTCTCGATTCCCAAGGACAGCGGCGTGACATCGAGCAACAGCACGTCCTTGACGTCGCCCTGCAACACGCCGGCCTGAATGGCGGCGCCGATCGCCACCACCTCGTCCGGGTTGACGCCCTTGTGCGGCTCGCGGCCAAAGAGTTTCTCCACGGTTTCCTGGACCTTGGGCATGCGGGTCTGGCCGCCGACGAGAACGACCTCGTTGATGTCCGACGGCTGCAGGCCGGCATCGCGCAGCGCCGCTTTGCACGGCTCGATCGTCCGTTGGATGAGATCGTCGACCAGCGCTTCGAGCTTGGCGCGGGTCAGCTTCATGGTGAGATGCTTGGGCCCGTTCTGATCAGCGGTGATGAAGGGGAGATTGATATCCGTCTGCGTGGCGCTCGAGAGCTCGATCTTCGCTTTCTCGGCCGCGTCCTTGAGGCGCTGCAGGGCCAGTCGATCGTTGCGCAGGTCGATGCCACTCTCTTTCTTGAATTCATCCGCGAGGTAATCCATGATGCGCTTGTCGAAATCCTCGCCGCCCAGGAACGTGTCGCCATTGGTCGCCTTGACCTCGAAGACGCCGTCGCCAACCTCGAGGATGGAGATGTCGAAGGTGCCGCCGCCGAGATCGTAGACCGCGATCTTGCCGCTCCCCTTTTTCTCCAAGCCGTAGGCGAGCGCCGCCGCCGTCGGCTCGTTGATGATGCGAAGCACCTCGAGACCCGCGATACGGCCCGCGTCTTTCGTCGCTTGGCGTTGCGCGTCGTTGAAATAGGCCGGGACCGTGATGACGGCCTGCGTAACCTTGCCCCCGAGATGGGATTCCGCCGTCTCCTTCATCTTTTGCAGGATAAAGGCGCTGATCTGGCTGGGACTGTATTTCTTGCCTTTGACCTCGACCCAGGCATCGCCATTGGGGCCAGCCACGATCTTGTACGGCACCATGGCCTTGTCTTTTTGCGTGATAGGATCGTCATAACGCCGGCCGATCAGGCGCTTGATCGCAAAAACCGTATTCTCCGGATTGGTGATGCTCTGCCGCTTGGCGGGCTGCCCGACCAGAACCTCGCCGCTGTCCGTGAATGCGACCACCGAGGGCGTCGTGCGGGCGCCCTCGGCATTCTCGATCACCTTGGGCTTGCTGCCTTCCATCACCGCGACGCAGGAATTGGTCGTTCCCAGATCGATTCCGATTGCCTTCGTCATGACTGGTCTCCTTTGAAGCCGGCGCCTAGTCCTTGCGCCACAACCCGTTCCGCCGTCGCCAAGAACCGTCGGCGCAACGCGCCCATGACAACGACATCGGCAACGGCATCACGAGACGGCGCGGCAAGAGCACTGTCGCCCGCTCTTTCCGCAGCTGGTAATTCACGACCGCGGAACGCAGCGGCGGCACCGCATTGCTCGAAGCCAGCCCCGACCCGCTCCATCCGCTCATCCATATGTCCCGTCCCCAAAAACCGAGCTGGCCGGACACCGACGCCGGACGGACGATGCGGGCGCGGAACATCGTTTCCTCGGGCTTCGGATCGAAGCGCGTCGAGCGGGCCTGCGCCGCGCCAGCGATCCGGACGAGATGTAGTTCGTCGGTCATGATGCATGTCGTCTTCGTCTCGCCCAATGAATCGTGGGGACGTGCTCTTGGGCGGGGGGAGAACCCGCGAGCACGTCCCTAAGAGGCCACTGGGTCAGGCGGCCTCCTTGACCTCGATTTTCCTGGTTTCGTTGCGCGCCGGCTTCGGAAGCGTGATCTTCAGAACTCCTTTGGACATGACGGCCTGGATCTTTGACGGATCGATGCCGGGCGGAAGCTGGATCATCCGAAGGAAGACGCCGTAGGCCCGCTCGGCAACCTGGTAATTCTTGTCCTTGTCGCCCTCCTGGGCCTCGACTTTCTTTTCGCCGCGGATCGTCAGAATGTCGTCGTCGATCGAGATCTCGACGTCCTTGCGCTCGAGTCCCGGCATCTCGGCCGTGATCACGATCTCCTTGTCGGCCTCGGTCACGTCGAGCCTCGGTACGAGATTCTGGACGAGATTCTGCGAGCCCTGCTGATCTTGCGAACCCTGCTGATTCTGCAAACCCGGCGCGCCGAGCGTAGTCAGGCGGGCAAAGTCGTCGAACAGACGGTCGATCTCCCGTTGCAGCGGGCCGAAGAAACTGACCTCCGGCCGCATCGGAGTCGCCCGATTATCGCTGAAGGGCATCAAGGTTCTCAGGTTCATGGCAGCCTCCATTTGCGTTGTGACAGTAAGGGGGAGCGCGTCGATGCGCGCTCCGCTAGGGATTCAGACCGCCGAAGCTCAAGGGCTGACGAGGATCCGGTCTTCGACCTTGGTGACGCCTGGCGCCGCCCAGGCGGCGCGCTCCGCCTCTTCGCGCTCGATCCACGAGCGAACGGTCCCTTTCAGGATGACTTCGCCGCCGCGCGCTTCGACCTCGATGCGGTTGGCGTCAACCTCGGCACTCCGTCGCAATGCCTCTTGGATCTTGCGCTTGACCTCCGTCGGCTCGGCGCGCGGTTTGAGAAGAATCGTATTGCTGACGCCCTTGACGCCCTTGATCCGGCGAACGACGTTTTCCGCGGTCTGGCGCTGATATTGCCACTCGACCTCGCCCTCGAGGGTGACCCAACCGTTCTTGACGATGATCTTGATGTTCTCCGAGGAGATTGGCAGCTGGCTCTTGATCGCCGCTGCTGCCTCGCGCGCAATGTCCGGATCCGGCCTTTCGTCCACGCTCGGCATCCGCACCTCGATGTCGTTCGCCACCGCGACCACACCGGCGACCCGCTTCGCGGCAGTCTCGGCCTCGTACCTGTCGGTATAGCTCTTAACGAACCCCGTCAGCGTCACGACGCCGTTCTTGACGGAAACGGCGATGTCGGTCGCGTCGAGATCGGGGTCCCATTCGAGCTCCGCTTTCACGTCCTTTTCGATCTCGCTATCGGACCTCATGGCTGCCTCCGGCTTGAGTTCAATTGCTTCACGAGACTGAAGGGCGAACTTTCGGCGCCGGACATGCGGCAGGCGAGGTCGGAAAGATGCCTTTCAGTTCCTCGTGCGCCGACATCTAGCTTGCCGACTGTGCCTCGAACCCTACGTGACAGGCCGGCCGCCGCCATGACGCTCGTCAATTTTCGGACTTTTCGGTGCCGCCTGCGGCCAGCAGCGATTTTCCGCCCAATGGCCTAGCCTAGCCCCGGCCCGCAGCAAGGCCATGATGGCTATCAATTTTCCAACCAGTTACAGCACGATATCGAAGAGCTGAACGGCTCGGAACCATTGTTCTCCGTGCGGGCGCTTCTGGTGGGGATCGATGACCTTGAAACTGCGCGCGAGCGCGACGCTCAGGCCGCCCGCGATGGCGGGAAGCCTGGCCTCGGTCTCATCGCTGTAGGCGAGCTCGCGCCGCCAGGCGATCGAGGATCGGCTGCAGCTCTATCTCCTCGTCGATTTCCCGAAAGGCATGAATGCACTCCTGCAGGCCTTTGGTGATCGGCAGGTCGAACGGCTCGATGATGTCACGGCCGTTCGCCTTGGCGGCCGCAACGCCGCGGACCAGAAGATCGTATATCTTGCGGTTGATGAAATCGCTGTAGCGCTTGAGATCCTGCTTGTCGACGTCGAGTCCGGCCGCAAGGCGGAAGAAGCGCTCAAATCTCGCCAACCCCATGACGTGGCTTGGCGCCGTCCGATCAATCGACTGTTGCGCGACCATGGCTTCTGTCTCCGCCGGGGACTGTTTCCCCCGGCACGTCGCCGAGACGCTCGTCGAGCCAGGGGTCCGGCCGCAGCGAGCTCAGGGGAATGTCTTCCACGCGCTTGGCGATCTCGACCTCATGGACCCGGACGGCCTCTGCGCCATGGCGGAGCAGGATCTCCTGCGCCTCGTCCTCGCGCTCGCGGTCGCGCACCCGCACCCACAAGATCAGGCCGCGCGCCGCGGCGTACCATTCCAGCCCTCTTACGCGTTCCCGCTCGAAATAGCGGGCGATCAACACGGCCGCGACGCCGGCGGCTATGACGCCCGTCACCGCCCCGGCGACGAGGGCCGACACCCAGCTGCCTTCCGACGCAATGACGACCAACGCGGCCGCCATGGCGGCGGCGCCCCCGATGGTGCTGGCAACGAGAATCACGGTCTCCGTGAGATCATCGCGCGCAAAGAAGGGACGCCGCGGAGCCTGCGGCACATCGGCCAGTTCCTCGGGAGCCACATACGCATCGCCGAGCCTTTTGCGCAGCTCCTCGAGGTCTCCGATGACGTCGATGTCCGCCCGGTCGAACCCGGCGCGCAGCAGGTCGTCGACCGCGTCTTCGAGTGCACCATGCGAGTGGAAAACGCCCGCCACCTCGCGCACCTTGGCTGTCTCGATCACGCCGTCGGACGGTCCGGCCATCGGCTTGTTTCCTCCCTCGCCGCCGCGGCTCAGGCCGGGTACTTGAATTCCGCCAGTTTCTTGAGTTCGTCGCGCGTGGCGCCGGGCAACTGAATCTTGGTGCCCGTATCGTCGATCACGAGGGAGCTGTAGGGAACCGCCACCAGACGGCTGCCGAGACCGAGAAATCCGCCGACTTGCAGGACGGCGTACAGGACGCGATCCTGGCTGACGATCACGTCGTCGAGCTTGCCGATATCTTCGTTCTTGTCGTTGGTCACGGTTCGACCGGTGAGCTTGCTCACGCGGTAGCCCTTTCCAAGGATGGAGGCGTCGACCTTCACGATCTGGACACCTTGCGACAGCACTGATTTCGGCGCGGCCACGAGCAGGAGCAACCCGAGGGCCATCATGACGGCGGCCAATGTGAGAAACCCCCTGGTGCCTGCATCGATGCCCTGCTGGCGCCGGCGGTTTCGATCCGCCGCGTAGCAGACGGCCCGCGCCCGGCCCGCACCCGGATGCTTTGCGCAAGACACCGCTTTCCGTCCGCTAGCGTCATAGGACCGCATGGCAGCCTCCTTTGTGATGCGCCGGCTCCTGTAGGGATCGGATGGCGGCTCCAATCCCGCGCCGACCGAGTTGAATCTCGCAGTCGGTGCATAATCGACCGGTTACGACAAGGCGGATGCCGCGACCCTGACGCCGGTCAATTTCCGTCCAAAAACTTTTCGGCGGCGCACCGCGCCTCAACGGTCGGCCAAATGGGCGCAGGACGAATCGCGTGAAAGCTTGACGGCCATCAAGGTGAACCGAAGCGACACCGTCTTAAGCTGCATGCCTGAACCGGACGAGATACGAGAGCCTCCCCGCCAGCACAGCCGCCGCCCCTCGCACGGCCGTTCTTGGACTCTCGCCCCAAGCGGGCGCCCGCCTGCGGCTGGCAAGCATGGAGATCGGTCATGGCCAGAAACATCCTGAAAGGAATGAGGATTGCGATTCTGGTTACCGACGGTTTCGAGCAGGTCGAGCTCGTCAAGCCGCGCAGTACACTCGATGAATCCGGGGCGCTGACCCAAATCGTATCGCCGAAGGACGGTCACGTTCGCAGCTGGAACTTCACCGATTGGGGCGTACCGTTCCCGGTCAACGTGTGGCTGCTGAAGACCGCGCCCGATGATTTCGACGCGCTGCTCCTGCCGGGCGGCGTCATCAATCCGGACACGTTGCGCATGCAGCCCAAGGCCTTGGCCTTCGTGAAGGCATTCTTCGATGCCGGCAAGCCGGTGGCCGCGATCTGCCACGGCCCGTGGACAATCATCGAGGCGGACGCCGCACGCGGACGCCGGATGACGTCGTGGCCGTCGCTCAGGACCGATCTCAGAAATGCGGGAGCCGACTGGGTCGACCAGGACGTGGTCGTCGATCAAGGCCTGGTGACCAGCCGCAGTCCTGACGACATTCCGGCCTTTAATCGGGAGACCATCAAACTGTTCGGCGATGCTTTCGCGCGCGCCCATGCGGCATGAAGCGGGAGAGCAAAACCCATGGAACGGCGCAGATTCGGTCCCATCAGGCGCGAGGTGCCGATCATCGGTCAGGGCACCTGGTACATCGACGAGTCCGACCCGGCCACCGCGATCGCCGCCCTGCGCCACGGCATTGATCTCGGCATGACTCACATCGACACAGCGGAGATGTACGGCTCAGGCGCTGCCGAGGAGATCGTCGGCGAGGCGGTCGCCGGGCGGCGGCGCGATGTCT